>R21__coassemble_2861_pt1 | contig 9253 bp, 10 predicted proteins | sample R21__metabat2_low_PE_019 | metagenome-assembled genome bin R21 | reverse complement strand
TACAAGGTTTCTGAATATCTCCTTGCTGCTGTCGGGCGTATCGGGTTCGGAAACGACCTCGGGTTTATAGTTGCGCCTTTTATAGATAATCATGTACAGCAGAACTGCCAGAGAGCCTGCAGTTACGCCGAACACGGCACCTGCTGCGGAAATGCTCTTATCGTAGCCTGCCTTTACCAGAGTCCATGCAAGGGCAAGTCCGACAATTACCTTTATCAGAACTTCGAGAACCTGACCGATCGTTGTGGGTATCATGTTCTCATAGCCCTGGCAGAAGCCGCGGTATGCGCTTGTAAGGCATACCAGCAATACTGCGGGTGCAAGTGCAACTATGCTTGCCTCGGTGTCGGGGTTATTGAGGACATCGCCGGCGAGCCAACCGGGAAACAGGATCATAACAAGAGAGCTCACCGCGCCGAGGACGAAAAATGTCCACCATGCGACGGAGAAGGTTCTTCGCGCCTGAAGATAGCGTCCCTGAGTATGTGCCTCGGATATCATTCTCGACAGAGCAACGGGAAGCCCCGCCGTTGCGAGAGTGAGAAATACATTATATACGTTGTACGCCGACAGGAACAGACCGTAACCGTCGTCCCCTATCATGTTGCCGAGCGGAACTTTATAGATAAAACCGAGAATCTTCATTATCACGACGCCGGCTGTCAGTATTGCCGCGCCATGCAGATAGTTTTGCTCTTTGGATTTTGCCACTGGCTTATCCCCCTTAAAAAATTCGCTTATAAAGCATATACCATTACATGAAAATAATCAAGAAAATAATGCCGCATCTTCTTGATTATTCTGACTGTTTTAAGTTTAGCCCATATATTTTAGCACTGCAACCTGCTCGGGCGTATCGTGGCTTATGGTAATGGTATTGGTGTCGTATTTTTTGACAAGAGGCAGAGGTGCATACTGGTCGGTGAATGCCTCAAGGCGCTCATATCTGCGGCTGCCAAACTTTCCGTGGGCATAGTGCATGGGAATTACCACATTTGCGCAAAGCTCATCGGCAAGAGGCTTTGTATATGCCGAGGGCATTGCTCTGAAGCCGCCGCAGGCTATCATAAGCACATCTGCGCCCATAAGCTCGAATTTTTCATTATCCGTCAGCAGACAGCCGAAGTCGCCCATGTGTACTATCTTGAAGCCGTCCCATTTTATTATGTGGATAATATTTGCTCCGCGCACCAGTCCCCAGCTTGTATCGTGGAAGGTATGAACCTGTTCCACTTCAAATGGGCAGGGCCTTGATGTGCCCGAAAGATTAACCGCCTCGCGGCAGTTGTGTCCGTGGTGCTCATGGCTTACCAGAACAGCATCGGCATCCACATGGAGCTCGGGATAGCCGCCCACTGCCCTTCCCTGATAAGGATCTATAACAACGGAATAGCCTTCATGGGTTATTTTAAAGCAGGCATGTCCCAACCATGTTATTTCCATATTCTTCTCCAATCATCTCAGATAATCATGAAGCTATTTTACAATCTACGTGCTGTCATGTCAAATAAAAAAGCCGTACCCGAAGGTACGGCTTTAAAGTATTTTCTTTTATTTGTCTTCGCTGCTGATGACTTCGTTCTTTCCTGCCTTTGCAGAGGCTACTACCAATCCGGATAGTGCAATAAGTGCAATAACGTTGGGGATAACCATAAGCTGGTTGAACATATCGGTCATCTCCCATACGAGATCGTTGGAGAGAATGGAGCCGAGGAATACGAATACGATTGCGATAATAGAGTAAGGCAGAACAGCCTTCTTACCGAAGAGGTATTCGACATTGATGCGGCCGAAGAAGTTCCAGCCGATGATTGTTGAGAATGCGAAGAACAGGAGGCAGATAGCTACGAATGCAGAACCAAGGCCTTCGCCGAATACGCTTCCGAATGCGAGCTGTGCCATATTGGTCTTTGCAATGCCCTCGGGAACGCCGTTTGCAACGCCGCCTGCGAGAACGCCGTCACCGACATAAAGGGTAGAGATAACAACGAGTGCGGTCATGGTGAGAACAACGAAGGTGTCGATGAATACGCCCATCATTGCGACAACGCCCTGCTCGTGAGGAGTCTTGACGTTTGCCTGTGCGTGTGCATGGGGAGTAGAGCCCATACCGGCTTCATTGGAGAACAGGCCTCTCTTTACGCCCTGAGAAATCGCCTGCTTGATTGCAAAACCGATGCTGCCGCCGATCATAGCGGTGGGATTAAAGGCATATTTGAATATTACGCCGATAGTTGCGGGGATATACTTGATGCGGCAGATGAGAACAACAAGGCCGCCGAGAAGGTAAAGGATTGCCATTACGGGAACGATTTTTTCGGTAACAGCTGCCAGACGCTGAACGCCGCCGATAAAAATAACAGCGGAAAGTGCGGCAATGACAACGCCGACAACCCATGTGGGAATGTTGAATGCGGTGTTGCAGCTTTCGCCGATGGAGTTGGACTGTACCATTGCGCCCATAAAGCCGAGGGCCAGGATTATTGCAACTGCAAAGAAGCCTGCAAGGAACTTGCCGAACTTGCCCTGAAATGCGTGCTTTATGTAGTAGACAGGACCGCCGGAGACGGAGCCGTCAGCATTGACAACACGGGTCTTCTGAGCCAGAATTGCTTCGGCATAAATCGTTGCCATACCGAAGAATGCGATTATCCACATCCAGAATATTGCGCCGGGGCCGCCGATGAGGATTGCGCCGCATGCGCCGACGATATTACCGGTACCGACCTGTGCTGCAATAGCGGTGGTAAGTGCCTGGAATGAGCTCATGCCGCCCTTCTGCTTCTCGCCCTTAAGAGAGAAGTTGCCGAAAACACTGTTCCAGCCTTCTTTGAAGCAGCGGATCTGAACGAACTTGGTCTTTATCGAGAAGAAAAGTCCGCAGCCGATAAGCATGATTATCAGAATATAGTCTGACAGGTATAGGTTTACGGTTTGAACAAATTTGAGTAATGCAGCTTCCATTGTGAACCTCCATAAAAACGAAAAATGCTGCTGAAATTTTCAGCAGCTCCGGAGATAAAAGAAAACATATCAAATAAAAATTTATGCTTTCCTCTGTCCTTTGGCCTGAGAGATTCGGCTTAAAGCCTTACACCTTCGGCACCCTTTCGGGATTCTCCAGAGCTTCCTCCACCCCCAGTCTCTTTCGATTCTTGGGGTTTCGCCGGAATTTATGAACAGAGTTTAACACATTAAATCAGATATGTCAACACATCGTACATGTTAAATTAATAATTAGTTAACACAAACTTAATAATATTGTATTAGAATACAGCCACCCTTAAGAAAGGATTTATTGTTATGAAAAAATTTATATCTATCGTTCTCGCAGTTTTGATGCTCGGCAGCATCGCAAGCTTTGCCGATTCCTATTCTGACAGCAGAGTTGTTATCGCAGCCGACCTTAACCAGAGCGAAATCGACACAGTTTACAAATACTTCGACATAGACAGAGGCGACGTTAAGGAGCTCACCGTTACAAACGCCGATGAGCGCCAGTACCTTGAAGGTGTTGTCAGCGAAAGCCTTATCGGCAGCCGCGCAATCTCCTGTGTCTATATTGAAGACCTCGATGAAGGCGAAGGTCTTAATGTTTCCGTCAAAAACATCAGCTGGTGCACCCCCGATATGTACATGAACGCAATGGTCACCGCAGGCATCACTGATGCCAATGTTAAGATTGCCGCTCCCTTCGAGGTTTCCGGTACCGCCGCTCTGACCGGCATATACAAGGCATATGAGGACATCACCGGAGAGAATCTCAGCGAGGCGGCTAAGGAAGTCGGCACTCAGGAGCTCACCACCACTGCTGAGCTGGCAGACGAGATCGGCAGCGCAGACTCTACCGCAATCGTCAACGAGCTTAAGCTCATCCTCGATGAAACCAGCAAGATGAGCGATGACGAACTCAGACAGAAGATTATCGACATTGCAAATGAGTACGGCGTTAACCTCACCGAAGAGCAGATCGTAAAGCTCATCGACCTCTGCCGCTCCCTTGAAAAGCTTGACACCAGCCAGCTTAAAGAAAAGGTTGAGCAGGCACAGAAGTACCTCATGGATGTTGCACACGCTAAGGAAGGCATTAAGAGCTTTGTTTCCAACCTTGGCGATTCCGTTTCTACCATTGTTGACGCTGTTATCAGCTTCTTCCAGGGCTTATTCCAGAAGCTCGGCATCTGATTCTACAACAAAACGGCAGGTTCATTACGAACCTGCCGTTTTTCTTATTATAGAGGCTGTTTTTTTATCTGAGCCCATTTGCGGGGATATTTCGGATGTGTTGGCTTCACTTTTCTTATGATAACTGCCGTGTGAACAATGTCCGTGCCGGGGATTTTATAGCTTTTTGTTTCCGCAAGCTCAGCGCCGAGAAGCCTGATTGCGCTCTGCGCCTCCTGCAGCTCCTCAGAGCAGTCAGGGCCTTTCATTGCTACAAACACGCCGTTTTCCTTTAAAAACGGCAGACAGAGCTCACAGAGGACGTTCAGGCGAGCCACTGCTCTGCTGGTCGCTATATCAAAAGCTCCTCTGAAGTCCTTTGGTGCCTCCTCTGCCCTTGCGTGGATACAGCTGACATCCTCAAAGCCAAGCTTTTCGCAGGTCTCGCCGAGAAAGTCTATGCGCTTGTTCAGACTGTCAAGGAGCGTGAGTTCCATACTCGGTTCGGCAATCTTAAGCGCAAGGCCGGGAAAGCCCGCACCCGTGCCGACATCAATTACACGCTTATTGCTGAAATCGGCAAAGCCGAGAAGGGCCGCGCAATCGAGAAAATGAAGCCGCGCAACATCCTCCTTGCCGCTTATGGCAGTAAGGTTCATGACCTTGTTCTTTTCTTCAAGATATTCAAAATATGTACTGTACCGTTCTGCTGCTTTACCGTCCGGCTTTATTCCCAGCTCTGCAAAGCCGCTTTCAAGTATATCTCTCATAAAAACCTCTAAACAAAAAAATGAGCTGTAATAATTACAGCTCATTTTAACATATTCGTTTTCGTTTATCAATCAGGCAAAGAAATAATGTGCACCGATTTGCTTGATGAAGCTTGCATATCCGGCCATATCTCCGCCTCGTGACTGCTGGAAGAACAGCGCATTGCCGACTACATTGCAATCCTCAAGTGCGAGCTTAGCCGCAACTACACAGGAATCGAATGGGGTGCAATAAATACCGCCGCTTCTGACGGGGTCAAACTGGCCTTCCTGGAAGATGACGCTCTTAACCGTGCTTGCAAAGCGAGGGCTTGCAACTCGGTTCATAACGACATTACCAACTGCAATCTGTCCTTCGAGGGACTGGTTGCCTGCCTCAGCGGTGATGACACGGCTCATCCAATAAAGATCGTCTGAGTCGTAAAACTCGTCAGCACCGGCGAGAATTGACTTGTTCACTGTGCTTAAATCGTAGATACCGTTTTCGGAATCGTAAACAGCATCAAGATTGAATATCTTCGCAACGATGTCCATGGGGAATACTGCGTTTCCGTCAATGGTCACATAACCCTTGGGAAGATAAAAACATCTGCCGTTAGCGGTCATATAGGGCTGACCTGCTGTAACGGTGATTTCAATATCTGCGACCGTAATGGTCAATGTATTTGTCTCAGAATTAAAGTCAGCGGCAGAAGTATATCCGATGAGTTCGGCTACTGTCTGGAGGGAGACATAAGTATCTCCACCTATCTCGTATCCTCGGCAGGACAGGAGTCCGTCCAGATAAACCGGCGTCTCGGTATAGCTTGCACCGCCATCAGTCTGTTCCGCCATAGCAGCACCACAGCAGAACGCACACAGTAAACAGACAACGAATACGAGTGTTACGCATAATTTAGTTTTACTCATATAACGCTACTGTCTCCTTTTGGTTCGGTGTTTTGCCTAAAAAGTAACTTAATAACTTTCGGGCATAACAATTATACCGAAAGGATTACACGCGCTTCAACGGTAATGTTGCACAATCTGGACGTGTCGAATTTGTGCAACATCAACATCATACTCATTTTTCACACACCATTTGGTGATTTTTATCCTGGTTTTACTCAAAATATTGTACTTTAGTGATGTTGCACAATTATTCAAAATCGACGATTTTTCTCTAAAAAACTCAAAAAATATTACTGGAATTAATCACATTTACATCATTATGTAAATCATTTTAATTATTTGTTTTTATTATGTTAACTAAATCAGCCGTTTTCAACGTAGTTTTCCAGAGCTTTTGAGAGCTGATCAGGGCACGAAGTGTTCTTAAAACCGCACTTTATACCGCGCAATCTACCTGCCGCTTCTTCCACAGGCATCCCCACCAGAAGCTTTGAAATGCCCTGAAGATTACCGCTGCATCCGCCCAGGACCTCCACTTTCAGAATTTTGCCGTCTTCAATATCAATTTCCATGAGCTGAGAGCAAACGCCCTTTGGTCTGTATGTGATGTGCATTTTCTTCCTCCTATAGCAAGTGTGAATAGTTTACATAAAATCGGTTGCAACTTTTTTGTAACTTTTTTGGATACTTAAAAATTTTATCATATTTTACCGATTTAGTACAGTCATATTTTTCCATGGCAATAACATAGGCTTGGCTGAGGAGGAATGCCCATGCGAAAGCTTAAACTGTTTACGGCAATTACGTTGGCCGCTCTCGGAATCTATCTGACGCTGAACTACGGCGTTATCGGCGACATAAGCCGCGAGATTCTCGGAATTGAAGATAGCTCTGTTTTATACAAGACCTCTGTTCATTCAGGTAAGGATACCGCCACCTTTCCTCCCGATATGCAGCCCCCGACAGAAAGTGAGACTGTTCAGACTCAGTCTCCTGCGGACGATGAGATTGTTCCCACCACCATATCAGGAGGACTCAGCATAAAAAACTCCACATCTTATATTATAGATGAAAAGGAAATGCTGTCTTCCGGCTGTCCCGTAAAGCTGAAGGCCGGTGAGCCGCAGATTCTTATCATACACACCCATTCCAGCGAGGCCTACTCCCCTGCCGGTCTTGACCAGTATGATGACTCCGGCGGCAACAGAACACAGGACAATAATTATAATGTAATAAGAATTGGAGATGAGCTTGAACAGCTTCTTTCCGCTCAGGGACTTAAGGTTATACACGACAGAGGAATTTATGACTATCCCAGCTATACCGGCTCTTACACTCGCTGCGGCGAAGCGATTGAAAAATGTCTTGTCGAGCACCCGAGTATATCCATTGTTATTGACCTTCACCGCGACGCCCTCGGCTCAGACGATGTCACCTACAAAACCGTGGCTACAGAAACGGGAGTATGCGCATCACAGATCATGTTTGTCATGGGCAGCGATGAATGTGGTCTTGAGCATCCCAATTGGAAGGGTAATTTAGGCCTTGCGCTATATCTTCAAAATGCAGTGGCAAAAAAATACCCCAGTCTTATGCGCCCCATAACGCTTGTTGAATACCGATATAACCAGCACCTTTCCTCCGGCTCTCTCATTCTTGAGGTTGGAAGCAACGGAAACACCCTTCAGGAAGCCCTCGCCGCTATAAGGCTTTTTGCAGATGCGGCAGGTCCCGCCTTACTGGATCTGGTTGAATAAAAAGCCCTCCCGCTGTCAAAAATGTCGGTGAGGAGGTATATATAATGAAAGTATTTGATTTAATGAGCGAATCCGTTGTGTCAGTAGGCGCAAACGAACCCGTAACCGCCGCAGCCAGACTATTGAAGCGATATAACATCGGTGCCCTTCCCGTCTGCGATGACAAGGGCAAGCTGAAGGGTGTTGTGACCGATAGAGATATTGCCATAAGATGCGTTGCGGGAAATGCGGCGCCTGACAGAACAACCGTTGCGGATATTATGACACGCGGCGCAGTTACCATCGACGAAAACGCCTATATCGGAGATGCTGCTCGAATTATGGCAGAGGCCCAGATAAGGCGACTTCCCGTCTGCAGGGACGGTGTTCTTGTTGGAATGCTCTCTCTCGGTGACCTTGCACGCAGCACGGACTGCGACACTGAAGCCGCCGAGGCTCTTTGCGAAATCTCAAAAAATATCAGGCACTTATAAGAAAGCTTCTAAGCTTTCTTATTTTTTTGAAAAAAATCTTTACAATTTGTGCCTGATATGGTATATTATTATCAGTAATAATTCTTATTAGCAGGAGTCAGCATGGAAACCGCTCGCAGAACAAGTAAAAAGCGCCAAGCCATATATAACGCACTGTGTGCAACCGATACGCACCCCTCTGCCGAGCAGCTTTATGCCACGCTGAAGCCGGAAATCCCCGACTTAAGTCTCGGCACCGTTTACAGAAATCTGAATGTACTTATGTCTGACGGTCTTATTATCAGCGTTGGTAATGTTAACGGAGAAGAACGCTATGATGCCCGAACTGAAAGCCACTGCCATTTTATCTGCGAAAAATGCGGTTCGGTGCTTGATGTGTGGCTGACCGAGCCCATCTCATTGGATTACAAGGCTGTGGAGTCATGTATAGGCGGAAAGGTCAGAAACCATTCTCTGGCTTTTTACGGCATCTGCGAAAAATGTTGTGAGTAAAGGCGAATGCCTTACATATATTAAATGATTATTTTATAGGAGGATGTTATTATGAAAAAATGGGTTTGCCCTGTATGCGGTTATGTTCACGAAGGCGATACTCCCCCTGAGTTCTGCCCCCAGTGCAAGGTTCCCGGCTCCAAGTTCACCGAGCAGGCAGCCGACAAGGTTTGGGCTGCTGAGCACATTGTAGGCGTTGGCAAGCAGTTCGGCGCAGATGTTCCCGCAGAGGTTCAGGAAGAGATCATCGCAGGTCTGCGTGCAAACTTTGAAGGCGAATGCTCCGAGGTTGGTATGTATCTGGCAATGGGCCGCGTTGCAGCTCGCGAAGGCTATCCCGAAATCGCAATGTACTGGGAGAAGGCAGCTCTTGAAGAAGCAGAGCACGCAGCAAAGTTTGCAGAGCTTCTCGGCGAGATCATCACCGACAGCACCAAGAAGAATCTTGAGATGCGCGTTGACGCAGAGAACGGCGCAACCGCAGGTAAGTTTGAGCTTGCAAAGCTGGCCAAGCAGTACAACCTCGATGCTATCCACGACACCGTTCACGAGATGGCACGCGACGAGGCACGCCACGGCAAGGCATTCGAAGGTCTGCTGAAGCGTTACTTCTAATTCCTGTATTATATAATATAAAGGCGAGAGGATTTCTGTTGTGACCCCAAAAAGTTAGACCTTATAGCGTAGTGGTTTCGACCACTACGCT
>R21__coassemble_2783_pt1 | contig 9488 bp, 13 predicted proteins | sample R21__metabat2_low_PE_019 | metagenome-assembled genome bin R21 | reverse complement strand
TACTATCCCCTTATAGGGGAAGAGCAGGCCACCCGTTATACGGGTGGTCCTGACTCTTGATTAAGACTCAAATCAAAATTTTTCATAAAGAATACTTGATATTCCTTGGAAAATGGTATAATATGGAAGACAATGGGTATATACATAAATTTTTTTACGGAGAGCAGATAATGTTTTAAAGCTGTCAATTGAAACGGAGAAAAATTCGAAATCAGTTGGCAATTCCAATTCTTATAAAACGCATTTTTCCATATTCGGAGATGAAACCATGTTATATAGAGCAAATATTGAGATGGCAGACCGATGCGGTGAAATACTTTCTGAGAGCCGATGCGCGGCAAGGATCAGCAGAAAAACAATGAGCGAAGTAATGGGCGTTTCGGAGGGCACGATAAGAGCCTGGGAGGAAGGACAGAGCTCACCCACGGTTTTAGGTATGCTGGAATGGTTCAGAATTACAGGCAGAAGTTTTTCCAAAGTAATGCTGGATTTCTTCTGGCCGGAAACCTTTAAAAGGCTTGTAGGAGCCGACAGCAACGAGAGAATCAAAACGGCCCTGAAAACATATATAGAGCAGATTGCAGGGCAGAACGAAGTGAAGAAGCTGCACTTCCTCATCCTGGGAAATCACGGCTCGGAGTGGAGCGGTCTGTTGGATATGGCCTGCGCACATGAGCATACAAGCTTGAAATGCAGATGCAGAACAGCCGAGATTATACATACTGCTTATGATATAAACGGAGCAAACGGCAATGTTGCCGTTGTGCCCGGCATCGAAAGCGATGAGGTTTTTCTGAAAAAAGCCATCAATGCGGCGAAGAATGCACAGAGTGCAGGTCTGAACGGATATACGCTGAGAGATATTTTCAAAGACGATCATATTATATCCAATATGCTTGAGCAGGCGAGAGAGAATGCGGGAATGTCAAGGAAGGAGCTTGCAAAGGCTCTCAATAAATCTGAGCGTACGATACAAAACTGGGAAAGCGGTTTTAATCCGTCCTTTCTCGATGTGTGCATGTGGTTCGGCGCGGTGAAAAAGTCCGCGTGGGCATATACACAGAGCACAATTTATAATCACGACATAAACGCCTGCGATGACTATGCCGAAATGTGCAGAAAAGAGCTGCTCGGATATTTCGCCGAAGCACCGATAAGCGAAATTCGCAAGCTCTGCTATATTATCATGGGAGAGCACGGGTCAAACTGGCACTCCCTGCTCGAAGCTTTGTTTGAATATATATGTCTGCCCCTTTCGCAGCGCGTTATAACGGCGCAAAGTGTACTTATGGGTTACTGCATCGAAGAACAGAGCACGGAAATTGTCGGAGTTGATAACATATTACCCGATATAGAAAATCTGCGCAGATGTATTCAGCTCGGGACAAATGCGGCAAAAAACGGAAAACCGTTTTATACCATTCAGAACTGTCCTCAGGCGCAATGAAGATATTAAAAGAATAAAAAAGTTCCGTTTATTATAAACGGAACTTTTTTTGTCTGAAAAGCTTTGTGCTTTCCGAACTGCGCTAAAATCACTCGACCTTTTCAAACTGATCCTTGCCGACGCCGCAGCGCAGGCAATGGAAATCGTCGTCCAGATCCTCGAACTTGGTGCCGGGCTCGATTCCTTCTTCCTCGAGACCTTCCGCCTCGTCGTATTCCCAGCCGCAAACCTTGCATTTGTAAATGCTCATGATTTTTCTCTCCTGATATTTTTTATTTCAGAAGCTCGTCTGCGAGAGCCTCGATTTTTGCTTCGGACTGCTCGTTAAGTGCAGATCTGATGGTGACGGTGTTTTCTGCCCATGTGATGTTCTTGCAGGACTCCATCATCTTCTTGATGACCTTTGCGGCCATAGGTGCCCAAGAGCCGTTCTCGATGATGCCGATGGTTCTGTTCTGATAACCGCGCTCGGCGAGATGGTTTACGAACTCTCTCATGAAGGGGAAAATTTCGGTATTGTAGGTCGTAGTTGCGAGAACAATCTTGCCGTAACGGAAGGCGTCCTCAACAGCTTCGGCCATGTCGTCGCGGGCGAGGTCGGTTGCGGTGACCTTGGGGCATCCCTTTGCCTCAAGCTTTTCCGCAAGAAGCTCGGCAGCCTTTTTGGTGTTGCCGTATACAGATGTGTAGGCGATGACTACGCCTTCGCTCTCAACGCCGTAAGATGACCAGATATCATAAAGATTGATGTAATAACCGAGATTCTCGGTGAGTATGGGACCATGGAGAGGGCAGATGATCTGGATGTCCAGACCTGCGGCCTTTTTGAGAAGAGCCTGAACGGGCTCGCCGTATTTGCCGACGATGCCGATGTAGTAGCGTCTTGCCTCGCAAGCCCAATCCTCGTCGGCGTCAAGTGCGCCGAACTTGCCGAAGCCGTCGGCGGAGAAAAGAACCTTCTCGGTGCTGTCATAGGTAACGATAACCTCGGGCCAGTGCACCATAGGTGCGGCAACAAAGCTCAGGGTGTGAGTGCCGAGGCAGAGGGTGTCGCCCTCGCCGACAACAACGCGGCGGTCGGCAAAATCCGTGCCGAAAAAGTTCTTCATCATCATGAATGCCATCTTGGATGAGACGACAACTGCTTCGGGGTATCTGTCCATGAAGTTCTTGATGTTTGCGGAGTGGTCGGGCTCCATGTGCTGAACGATGAGATAGTCGGGCTTTCTGTCGCCGATTGCCTCAGTCAGATTGTTAAGCCACTCATCGGTAAAGCGCCGGTCAACTGTGTCCATAACGGCAATCTTCTCGTCTATGATTGCGTAGGAGTTGTATGCCATGCCGTTGGGTACGATGTACTGACCCTCGAAAAGATCGATTTCGTGGTCATTTACACCTATGTAGCGAATGTCCTTGGTTATGTTCATGCTTTCTCCTTTCATTCGGCTTGTATGCCGTATATCTATACAGGCTTATTATAAAAGCTTTTGCATTTTTAAATAGCAGTCAGGATATGCAGATTTCTAAGCGCTCCGTCGGATATACAATCGTTGACGGAGTAAGCGTGCCTTTCGAGCTCGCCTCCGCTTGCCTTGCTTATCCCCTGAGCCTGAAGCTCTGGGATAATATCGGCGGATATTCCCTCTATTACGGCTTGTTTTTCTTCCGCTGAGCCTGCGCCGCAAAGGAGAAATGAAAGCCTTTCGGAATACCTTTGCTCAGAATCGAGGGCTCTGAGTGCGCGGAAGCTCCATTTATAATAGGGCAGATATTTTCCGCGAAGCAGGAACAGCGCCTTCATAGCCGCAGTTGTAAACTCGCTGCATGCAAGCTGAGCCGCTTCGGCTTCGCCGTGCTTTATACAGCGCAGAAAATTATACTGACCGGCCTGCGCCATTATGAGAAGATTTCCCGCAAGGCGTTTGAGCCGTATATCCCGAGGCATTTCCGAAAGCGCCGCTCTTATGGCGGAAAATTCGCCGTAAGCATCGTAGAACACTTCGCCGTTCACGGCCTCCGCAAGGGCGTAGTCGGGGATGTGAAGCCAGGCATCATCAGAAAGCTTTCCGTCTGATGCGCCCACAGCCTTAAGGTAAAAATCGGCGGTGCGTATTACGCCGTTTCTGTTTCCTCCAACGGGAGAAAGAGGCTGCCTTTCATAGCCCATATATTCCTTGGGGAGCTTTGCGTAGGCGCGCTCCAGCAAAAATTCGCTTCTTCTGTCGACAATGTTCTCGCCGGGGAGAAAAATGCAGAAGCCCGGCTCAAAGTCATGATCCTGAGAGACCTCATCGTCGAAGCCGTAGCGGTCTGAGCCGCTTCCGACAAAGCCGACGGCTATATACGGGAGAAGCTGAGGAAATTCCCTTTCGAGCATGGGTTTTCCCTGCTCATCGTAATATCTTCTTGAAAGTTCAAGCCCCTTCATATATTTTCCTCGCTCGTTTAAGTAGCTCCCTTTCGCAATACGGGTAACCGTATTGGGCGAAGGTCGGAGCACATTTTTCGCAGACAAAGGCATAGTAGCCGTCCCGCGGAAGCTCTTCCGCGCTTAAAAGCTCGAAGGCTTTCTCGAGGCAGGGACGGACATCTCTTTTGCCATCTAAGTAATAGAGATCTGCCAGATTGCAATAGCTTATTGCCATTTCAGCCTGACCGCCATCGATCTGAGCCATGACGGATATGGCTTTATTGAAAAGCGCTTCCGCCTCCGTGAAGCTCCTCATGTCAAGCAGAGCCAGCGCCATGTTGTTATAAAGACCGCCCAGCCGCCTGTCGTCTGAGCGCAGAGCGGATTCGTAGATTTCCTTTGCCTTTTCGTAGAGCGGCAGAGCCTTTTCGGCCTGCCCGAAGGCTTTGTATGCCGTGGCGGCATTTATGAGCGTTGTGCCCATTGTCGCGGTGCCGGAAAGACCGTTTTCATCGGCGAGCTTCAGCGCTCTTTCCGCGGCGGCTATTGCCTCGGCCTCCCGACAGCTCTTGCGGTAAAAGCCAATCTGCTCATTGATAACTGTGAGCAGACCGCGCATATCTCTGATCGCCTTTGCGTCTGCCTCCCAGTATCTGAGGTGCTTTTCTGCCGCGTCAAAATCCTTTTTATCAAGATATTCGTCCAGTTTTTTCAACACGCGGTCTATTGGAATTACACTCATCGTCTGCCTCCGTGCGTCTGCGTTTATTTAAGATGCGCTGCCCAGTCGGCTTCTTTAAAGCCAACCAGAACGAAACCATCGGAAACAAGGATGGGGCGTTTGACCAGAAGACCGTTTGATGCAAGCAGCTCAAACTGCTCGTCCTCGCTCATGTCGGGGAGCTTGTCCTTAAGCTTGAGCTCCTTGTACAGCAAGCCGCTTGTGTTGAAAAATCTTTTAAGAGGAAGTCCGCTTACCTTATGCCATGCTCTCAATTCCTCCGCAGAGGGATTGTTGTCCTTTATGTGCCTGAATTCGTATGGAATGTTGTTTGCGTCAAGCCATGCCTGAGCGCGGTTGCTTGTGCTGCATCTGGGATATCCGACAAAAACCATATTTTTAATCTCCATGCTTAATCGAAATTTTTGATTTTGATTTAATTGTATGCCTGTGCGAAAACAACACGGATATATAAAACTATATATTAAATCTCTCGGTTTTTCAAGTGGAAGTGAGTATATGCGGATTTCTGGGCGCCCGCTGCCTGTAACGAGAATTAAGAATTATCACTGCCCATTTGTCTTGCGTATGAAAATGATATTTATTGTGTATTTACCGTCAATTTTTGTGCCATATTCACTTGACAAATTTTTCACCTATGGTGTAAAATCATCACATAAATCTTCACGATTTAAATCGTGAAGCTGATACAATATTAAAAAGGAGACTTGCGTTATGACTCACTATGTTCTGCTGAAGGTGGCAGCCGATGCAGATTTGGATGCGGTAGAAGCACGAGTCCGCAAAACCTATATGGAGCTTGATCAGGCTCTGGATTTTCTGAACTCACCCTCTGTGTATCGCAGCTGTGTTAATCGCGATTCCAATGCGGATATAATGGCTGTAATCCAGCTTGATTCTGAAGAATGCCTCCAGCCCTATCTGACCCACCCGCTGCATATGCAAATGGCACAGGACCTGAAAGATGTGATAATAGGAAAAACATCCTTTGACCATATGTAATAACTGCAGAGAAAACATGTTTGAAGAATAATCAGAAAGAAGGACAACTAATGAAGAAGCAGAATGTGTTCACAGCCTCATATCTGGGCGTGGCTGCGGTATGGCTTGGCGGCCATTTCGGACCGGGATTTGCAACCGGTGCGTTCAGCGTAACTTACTATGTCAAGTATGGCGCAATCGGTCTGATAATGCCTTTGCTGGCAATGCTCATCACCGGCGGAGTAATGTATTATATGGCTGAATACGCACGCAGTCAGGGCACTACCAACTACAAGCCTTTTGCAATGTCCTGCTACGGCGAAAAAGCAGGCAAAGCAGTCAGCGTTATTTACGATATTCTCTTTGTCGCAACGGTAATGTGCGCCGGCGGTCTTGCGTTCTCCGGCGAGGCAAACGTTCTGATGAATTACGGATTCGGCTACTGGGGCGCCGCAATTCCCACAATCATAATTTCCGCACTTCTCTGCCTTTACGGCTCAAAGCTTCTGTCAAAGGCATCCAAATACATGATGTATGCAATCGTTATAGTCGTTCTGCTGATTGCTGTTCTCAGCCTTGTGTTTGGCGAATATGATCTGCAGGCTGCAATTTCCGCTGCACCTGTCAGCCCCAAGGAGCCCAACCTTGTTTATGCAATCCTCAGCGCAATGCTCTATGGCTGCTTCCAGTCAACAATTGCATTCAACGTAATGTCTGTTGCTGATGTTCTCGAAAGCAAGGCCGAAACTAAGAAGGCTATCATCTCAGGCTATATCATCACCGTTATTCTTATGATTGCAATTGCATTCACACTCTTCTGCTATGTAACCGTAATCCCCGATCTTTGTGACCCGGGCGTTGTAGCAGTTCCCATCATGGCTGTTCTCGTAAGACTCGGATTCCCCTGGCTCACATGGCTGTTTGTTATCCTCATGACTCTGGCAGTCCTGACAAGCGCCGCCGGTCTTGCAAACGCAGGCTGTGTACGCTTTGACAAGCTGTTCGGCTTCATTAAAAACCAGCAGCTGCGCCGTGCCGTTATCACCATGATTCTTCTGGGAATTGCAGCAATCGGTGCTTCCTTCGGTATGAAGGCACTTCTGCAGAAGGGCACTTCCATGGTTGGCTACATTGGCATTCCTGCCCTTGTAATTCCCGCATTCACATGGGTAAGATATAAGCTGAAGAAAGCGGCTTAAATGCTCAATATCGAGTGTTGAGAAAAATACAAAAGCCACGCCTTAGGCGTGGCTTTTTTTGTTTGTTGGCTGTGGAAAATCAGTAAAGCGACTGCAGGTCTTCAATTCTAGCTTTGAATTCGCTGCGGACACTTTCAGGGGAGATAACTTCGACCTCTTTTCCGAAGCCGAAGAGCCATGCGAAAAACTGGGGCGAAACCGCAACATCAACGCTGACGGTGAAGTGCTCGTCATCGGATGCGATTATCATTATATCCCTTCCGAAGCGGTCGATTGCCGCGCCGACAAGGTGGTTTGCAAAGCGCAGCTTAACCGTCTGTAATTCACCCGTGAACATGCCGAAAATCTTTTTTGAGTATTCCGACATGTCGATTGCCCTGAATGCTTCCTTGCCGCTTCTGCACTGCTCGGTGGCGGAGATTTCGGTCATCTTGTCAACGCGGTAGTGCTTTAGCCTGCCGGCTTCCGTATCGAAGCCGAGCATGTAGTAGTTTTCGTCGTCCCACATGAGGGAGAAGGGGCTTATCTCATACCATGCGCCGTCCTTGCGGAACTGCCGTTCCTTGCTTACGGTGTAGTCGAAGTATTTAAAGCGGATAGCCTTATCCCGTGTGATGGCGTTGGAGATTTCGTCGACATTGTAATATACGCTTTCGTTCATGCTCTTTACACGGTTGCGGACATAAACCTGACGCTGAAGAAGCTGCGCGTCATAAGCGCTGGCGAGACTTTCAATCTTTTTAATAAGGCTGAGAGTTTTTTTCTGAGTGATGAATTTGGATGACTGCACGCTGTCCACGAGAAGCTTCAGCTCAGGAAGCTCAAAGTCGCGTGCTCCCACATAGTAGCCCGTGGTCTTGCCTCGGGTCTGGACGATGTCCAGCCCGAACACGCGCAGAGCCTCCAGATCGTCGTATATGCTCTTGCGCTCGGCCTTGATGTCGTGGGCGCTCAACTCGTCAATCATCTGCTGTACGGAGATGGGGTGCGCCTCGTCTGATTTCTGCAGAAGAAACTGCATGAGGTATAAAAGCTTTAACTTCTGATTAGGGGATTTTGGCATGGACAACTCTCCTTAAAAACTTCCGCGATGCACCTTTTCGCTGTCAATACAGGGCAGCGGATGCGCATCGATTTCCTGCGCGGGGAAGCCGAGGGCGAGCACGGCAAGAACGCCGAAATGCTCGGGAATGCTCATAAGTTTTCTGATGTAGACTTCAGTGCTTTCGCCGTCGGGGGTTTTTCTGCCGCGGCACTGCACCCAGCAGCTGCCGACACCCAATTCGCTTGCTTCCAGCTGCATGAGCATCATGGAAAGAGAGCAGTCCTCAATCCATGCGTCGGATTTTTCAGTGTCGCCCGTAACGACTACGGCAGCATCGGCATCGGCAAGCATTTTGGCGGCACCGGCTTTGCAATCCGAGAGCTTTTCGAGGACGGATTTTTCCCTTGTCACAACAAGCTCCACAGGGTAAATTGCGCGGCTGCTTGGCGCAAGCAGACCTGCCTGCAATATTTTTTCAAGGCTTTCGTCGGCAATGTGTTCGCCGGAGTATTTGCGTATGCTGCGCCTTCTGCGCATCAGTTCAAGCAGTTCCACAAGGCTACCCCTTTCATCTTCTGTGCTTTTGCGCGGAGCGGTATTTATCAAAAATCCACTGAGCATCGGAAACCATGTCCAAGCTCTCCTGATGCCGCAGGTGCTTTGGGTCCAGATCACCGAGCCTGACGCGGTCCAGATTGTCCGAATCCTTAAGGCACTTGGCTATGCGGTAATACCTCGCCATGCTGTTTGCATCAAGACTGTAACGCCGCGCAACATTGTCGATTTCCGTGTCGCTGATGGAATGCAGAGTTATAGCTGCCTGCATGATTTTGAAATCCTCGGCGCTGTATCCTCTGAACTTGGACTTCATTTCGGGGGACACCAGCTTCTTCGCGGCGATGTTGCCGTGGGCATCGTCGCGGAAGTCATTAAATCTGCCGATGTCGTGATAGGAACAGCAGAGAAGCAGCATTCTGCTTTCGTGGATGGACAGATTAAGCGCCTGCGCAATCATCGCGCCGAGGAGCATAGTGCGCTCGATATGCCCGTTGCCGTGGATGCGGCTCTGGTAGAGCACCGAAACATCCAGAGTATCGTAGGCTTCTCTTATCAGCCTGCCGTATTCTGATTTCATCAGCCGGCCTATGCGCGCGTTTTCCTCCGCCCACCTGTCCAGTTTTCTGTTTATAATAAGTGCGTTTTTCATGTAGTGTGCGTTACCTCAATCGTCGGAGTCGGAGTATTCATCTTCGTCATCTTCTTCGTCTTCCATAATCATCGAGAAGAGGGCAAAATCAACGCCCAATTCAAATGTGCTCATTTCGCCGTCGCCGTTAAGATCAAACAAGTTTCCGAAAATTCCGTTCATTTAAATCACTCCTTTAATGAGAATACCACATAATCCCTGTACAATAAAGGGGATAATTAATTTTCCTCTTCCGTTCAGCGAAATCTGAGCACAAGGTAAAGCACATAGACCGGCAGAAACGCAACAGCCAGCAAGCAGAAGATTCCCATGTGGTAGTTGGGCCAGTCGCAATCAACTCCGCAGAGCCTCAGCGGAATCTCTGCAAGGGTCATCACTGCGACAGCGGCAATTAATACAAACCATAAAGCTTTGAGCATAGTTTTCCTCCCACGCTTGATATTTTTCTTACTGTACG
>R21__coassemble_2740_pt1 | contig 9636 bp, 11 predicted proteins | sample R21__metabat2_low_PE_019 | metagenome-assembled genome bin R21 | reverse complement strand
AGAAAACCGTACCGCAGCTGCGGTACGGTTTTTTATTCTATTTTGCGACTCTCGAGCTTATATATTCGGAAACTTCATCAGCGGATATGCCGAGGACATAGGCAAACTCATCGTGCAAAAGGCGCTCTGCCGCTTTCAGATACTGGGCATCCACAGTGTGAAAATGCTTCTTGCGGTCTTTCAGAAGCTCGCGGTGGGTGTACAGCATTCCCACAAGCTGCATAAGCTCACGGCGAGAGCCGGTTTTTACCACCTCATCGCAATAGTTCTTACGGCCCGTATCATCGCTTATCCATTCAAGCTCGTTTTCCGAAACGGTGGCAATAAGCTCGTCAAGCTCATCGCGCGATATAAGCTCGCGCATTTTGGAAACAAGCTTTTCGTTCGCAGTCGGAACATACACTACTGAGCGCTCGTCAGAAACGGGTGTCAATATATAATATTCAGCCTTCGTTTTGCCGAATTTGAGCATTGAAATTTCCTTAATTCGACATACTCCCTGCGTTCCGTATACGACTGTATCTCCTACCGAAAACATGTTTTTACCTCTTTCTGAATTGCTGAAATTATAGCATATTTTCGCTTAGTTTTCAAGTTCAAGCTTTTCATCACGCAGCCCTTTTCCCTTGATTTTCAAGGCTTATTTTGTATTGTTCTCCGTTGGAGGCATCCACCGCAACGGTTACATTTTCCCCGTTTTTATCTGCGCATTCAAACTCATAGCAGAGCTTTTCACGACCGCCCTCGCTGGTGCAGATGAGCAGATCCTCGCTCAGAATCGACAGCGAATCGGGAAGCGCCGCGCGGGCGATATTCAGCGTAACCTCGGGCTGGGTTTTTTCTCTTTCGGAATGGTTTTTAATATAGTCTGACGCATCGTAGGAATACACCTCTCCGTTATCCGATGCTATGGACAGCTTTATGCTGTCACAGGTACACAGCACATCATTCTGACGGCAGCAGAACTCGGTTCGCAGAACGCCGTGGGATTTTTCCGACGACACAAGCTCCATATCCGAAAAGCCCGCATTCGCCATGAACTGCCGCGCCTTTTCCTCCATTTCGCTTTCCTTCATATCCCCCGTGACGACTCGTGATGAGCTCATGCTCAGTACCTTTCCGTCACCGTTTACTGAAATATCCTTGTCATCCTTCTCGAAGCATCTCGCTCCGTTTTCGCTTTCGTATTTGAGCTCAAGCTCCTTCTCCTCAAAGTCGAAGAGCTTCGCCGCCGCTTTTCTTGCCTCGTCCTCGGATACGGGGTCTCCGCTTTCCTCAGCCGCCGCAATATTATACTTTCCGTCGTAGTCAAGCTCGGGAAGCTCGGGGAACTCGCCCTCAAACTCCAGAAGCGCCGCGCTCAAAAGTGTATCCGAGGAGTTATCCGAAAACACATTTTCGGGGTCATCCATAACAAGGTCGCCGTTATTCAGTTCATCCTGAAGCTCGCTCAGCTTTTTGGTGAGGCTCGCGGAAATTTCGTGGAGCTTTTTCATATTCTCCCGCTCCTCATCCCCGAACCCGAACTTGGCACATTCCCTCGTCAGCGCCTTTGCGTAATCTCCCGTTACTCCGATAAAGCCCGCTGTCTGCTCCAGTTCCTGAGTTGAAAACGGCAGAGCCGCCATTGTCATCTCTGCGGACAGGCAGTCGGCATATATGTCCGCGCTTATCTCGCTGCTCATCTGAACACCCTGAGCATAAGCGCCGCGATGCAGTGAATTATCCAGATTTTTAACTGCCAGCACTACCTCGGCAAAGGCATGCTGATAGCCATATGCGGCGGTATTTCTGTATGCTCTGCCGTTCACACGGCTGTATATACCGTAGCCGCCCAGAGCAAGCACCGCCGCAATTAAATAGGTAACAAGTAAAATGAATGACTTTCTTCGTATATACATATAAAAACACCTCTGCAGCTTATTATTGCCCGCAGAGGTGTAATTTATCTCAGTTTATGAAAGTTTTTCTATGCCGACTCTGATACGGCGGAGGGTTTCCTCCTTGCCGAGTATGCGGCATATCTCGACTGCGCCGCCGGGGGTTACCGCCTTTCCTGCCGCGGCAATACGCACGGGCCACATGACCTTTGCGTTCTTGCACTCGCAGGCTGCCGCCATATCGGTCATTGCGGCGAGGATATTCTCATCGCACCAGTCGTCAATAGCTTCAAACACGGGGAGCATCTTCTGAAGCATTTCGAGAGAGCCTGCCTCGTCGGTTTTGGACTTTTTGTGGACATAAAGCTCGGTCTCATACTCGGGAAGCTCATCGAAGAAATCCAGCTTCTCGGGGATATCGGTGAGCACCTCGGTGCGCTGCTGCAAAAGTGCGGCGATTGCGGCAGGGTCAATCTCGGGCTTCTTTACCGCCTGACGGATAAAGGGCTCTGCGACCTTTGCAAACGCCTCGGGGCTCATGGAGCGGATGTATTCGCTGTTAAAATACTTGAGCTTTTCAATATCGAAGATTGCGGGGGATTTGGAAAGTCCCTTGATATCGAATATTTCGGCAAGCTCTGCCATTGTGAATATCTCGCGCTCGCCGCCGGGACTCCAGCCTAAAAGTGCCACATAGTTTACAACCGCGTCGGTCAGATAGCCCTGAGCGATGAGGTCTTCGTAAGAAGGGTCTCCGTGGCGCTTGGACATCTTGTTGTGCTGGTCGCGCATAACGGGAGAGCAATGGACATAGCTGGGGATTTCCCAACCGAAGCTTTCGTACAGAAGATTGTACTTAGGTGAGGACGACAGATATTCACTGCCGCGTACAACATGTGTGATGCCCATAAGGTGGTCATCGACAACGTTTGCGAAGTTATAGGTGGGAAGTCCATCACGCTTAATAAGCACCTGATCATCGAGGGTGCTGTTTTCAACGGTAATATCGCCGAAGATCTCGTCATGGAATGTGGTTGTTCCCTCTTCGGGAATCTTCTGGCGGATGACATATGCCTCGCCCGCTGCGGCACGCGCATCGGATTCTTCCTTGCTCAGGCTGCGGCAGGGATCTGCGGTCTTTTCAAAACCTGCGTCCTCTTCGCTCTCACTCTTTTCGCAGAAGCAGCGGTAAGCACAGCCCTTTTCAACCAGAAGCTCTGCGTATTCCTTATAAAATCCGCGGCGCTCGGTCTGGATATAAGGTCCTACGGGGCCGCCTACATCGGGACCCTCGTCGTGGTCAAGGCCGCATTCGGTGAGTGTGCGGTAAATTACATCAACCGCTCCCTCAACATATCTGCCCTGGTCGGTATCTTCAATGCGGAGAATAAACTTGCCGCCGGCATGGCGTGCTATGAGCCATGTATACAGCGCAGTTCTCAGGTTTCCGACGTGCATATAGCCTGTGGGACTCGGAGCAAAACGGGTGCGCACTTCGCCCTTGGGTATGCGCGCCTCCATCTCCTCGAACCATTTTGTATCTTTCATGTTTTTCCTCCAAAACAACTAAAAATCACTGTCTATATTATAGTATTTTACATTTTCGTTATTGTCAAGTGGCTGTTAAAATGATAAAATACATTTTTAGTAATAATGGATTATTATGCTTATAAGCAATCACCATAAGAAAGGTTCACAGATATGGAAAACACCCAAGCAAAAAAGATAATGCTGTCAGGCATCCAGCCCTCCGGCGATCTGCACCTCGGCAACTACCTCGGTGCAATCAAAAACTGGAGCGAAAGAGCCGATGAATTTGACTGTTATTATTTCATGGCTGACCTGCACACCCTCACCGTCCGCCAGAATCCCACCGAGTTCCGCCGCCGCGCACTTGAGCAGCTCGCTCAGTACATTGCCTGCGGACTTGACCCCGAAAAGAACACTCTCTTCATCCAGAGCCATGTTCACGAGCACGCAGAGCTGGGCTGGATTTTAAACTGCTACACCATGTTCGGCGAGCTGAGCCGCATGACCCAGTTCAAGGACAAGAGCGCAAAGAACGCAGACAACATCAACGGCGGTCTGTTCACCTATCCCGCTCTCATGGCGGCTGACATTCTGCTTTATCAGGCTGACTACGTTCCCGTTGGCGAGGATCAGAAGCAGCACTGCGAGCTGACCCGCGACGTTGCAAACCGCTTCAACAATCTCTACGGTGACGTTTTCAAGGTTCCAGAGCCCTATATCCCCAAGGCAGGCGCAAGAGTTATGGGTCTTTCCAATCCCTCATCCAAGATGAGCAAGTCCGACCCCAACGGCTGTGTCTTCCTCATGGAAAAGCCCGAGGACATCGCAAGAAAGTTCAAGCGTGCAATCACCGACTCCGACGTGGAAAACTGCGTCCGCTACGATCCTGCCGCAAAGCCCGGCGTTGCAAACCTTATGAGCATCTACTCCGCTGTAACCGGCAAGAGTTTTGAAGAAATCGAGAAAGAGTTTGCCGGCAGCGGCTACGGCGTATTCAAGCCCGCAGTGGGCGAAGCCGTCATCGAAACTCTCCGCCCCATCCGCGAGGAAGCAACCCGCCTGCTTGCGGACAAGGCATACCTCCAGCAGGTTTATACCGAAGGCGCGCAGAAGGCGAGCTATATCGCGCGCAAGACACTGCGCAAGGTATACAAGAAAGTCGGACTCGTAGAAAAGCCCTTCTAAAAAATTCAGGAGATCTAAACTGATATGGAACTAAGTACAGCATCTTGGACACACTTAGTGCTGGCACTGGCTGTTGCATTCGGCATATCCTTTATCGTCACCCCCGTGGTTAAGTCCTTTGCAAAACAGGTCGGCGCCATTGATATTCCCGACAAAGAGCGTCATCTTCACTCCCACCCGATCCCCCGCATGGGCGGACTTGCCATATTCATCGGATTTTTTCTGTCCGTTCTGCTCTTTGCGAACATAACAGCGCAGGTTCGCGGAATACTGCTCGGCGCAATACTCATCGTTGTTGTCGGTGCAATCGACGATGTTCTTAACTTAAACGCATGGCTCAAGTTCGGCATTCAGATACTTGCTGCAGTCGTTGCCGTACTGCACGGCGTTATCATAAACGTTGTAAGCAATCCCCTTATGCTTACAAGCCAGCAGGCAATGACCATCGGCATTCTTGCTGTTCCCGTTACTATTCTGTGGATTGTAGGCGTTACAAACTCCGTTAACCTCATTGACGGTCTTGACGGACTTGCCTGCGGTGTATCCACCATCGCATCGCTCTCCATGCTTGTCGTTGCGCTCATCGTGCCCGACAGCAACATAAATGTGGCGATAATCCTTGCAGCGCTCTGCGGCGCCTGCCTCGGCTTTATCCCCTACAACCTCAATCCCGCAAAGATATTCATGGGTGATACGGGTGCTCTTCTGCTTGGCTATATTCTCGCAACGGTATCCGTCATCGGCATGTTCAAGTTCTACGCACTTGTCACCTTTGTCGTTCCCGTTCTGGCTCTTGCCATTCCTCTTTTCGATACCATCTTTGCATTTGTCAGAAGAACCTTAAGAGGCCAGAGCCCCTTCCATGCCGACCGCGGTCATCTTCACCACAGACTCATTGACATGGGCCTTAACCAGAAGCAGGCAGTCGCGGTTTTGTATGCGCTCTCAGCAATACTGGGTCTCGCCGCCGTTGTTCTTAACTCCACCGGCTATGTGAGAGCCGTTCTGGCTATTGCCGCATTCGTCATTGCCGCCTGCGTATGGCTCTTCGTATTCAGACATAACAACAACATCCACATTCCTCATCACGAGCAGAACATCGAGAAGCCGGAGGATAAAAATGCCTAAGCTTAAAGTAATGTCCGTTTTCGGAACACGTCCGGAAGCAATAAAAATGGCTCCTCTCGCCCTCGAGCTTCAGAGTCGTCCCGAGATTGAAAGTCTCATCTGTGTAACAGCGCAGCACCGTGAAATGCTGGACAGCGTTATGAGCTGCTTCGGTCTGAGCGCAGATTACGATCTGAATATCATGGGCAAAAATCAGACTCTCACCGATGTCACCACCCGCGCACTCACGGGTCTTGAGGCCTGCTTCAAAGAGGCTGAGCCCGATCTCGTTCTCGTTCACGGTGACACAAGCACAACCTTCTCTGCCGCTCTTGCCGCATTCTATGCAAAAATCCCCGTGGGGCATGTTGAGGCAGGGCTTCGCACCTATGACCGCTATAGCCCCTACCCTGAGGAAATGAACCGCTGTCTGGTAGGACGCCTTGCAACGCTGCACTTTGCGCCTACTGCAAAAAATGCGGACAATCTCCGCAAGGAGGCAGTCACGGGAGATATCTTCGTAACGGGAAACACCGTCATCGATGCCATGAAATATACCATCAGCGACGGCGGTTTCACAAGCGACGATCTTAAAGGCATCGACTTTTCAAAGCGGGTCATCGCAATGACCTGCCACCGCAGAGAAAACTACGGCGAACCCATGCAGAACATTTTCTCCGCTGTCCGCGATATTGCCATTGCGCATCCCGAGGTCGAAATAGTTTATCCCGTCCATCTCTCCCCCGTCGTCAGAAATGCGGCGCACGGCATACTCGACGGCATTTCAAACGTCAATCTCATTGAGCCGCTGGATGCAATGGATATGCACCGCTTAATGGATAAAAGCTTCATGGTAATGACCGACTCCGGCGGCATTCAGGAGGAGGCCCCCTCCCTCGGCAAGCCCGTTCTTGTCATGCGAAAGGAAACAGAACGTCCCGAGGCTGTTCAGGCAGGCACGGTTAAGCTCTGCGGAGTTGAGCGCGATGACATCTTCCGCGATGCCGAAGAGCTTCTCACAAGCAACGATGCTTATCAGCGCATGGCAAAAGCCGTTAATCCTTATGGCGACGGCCACGCCTGCGAAAGAATCGCCGATGCAATTATCTATACCAACGGCTTATCCGATAAAAAGCCTGAGGTTTTTAAGGCTGAATAAGCTAATAAAAAAGAAACACCGCTCAGTTTTGAGCGGTGTTTCTTTTTTCATCAAATTTTTTCTTTGAGTTTTTTGATGCACTCAGGGCAAACGTTCTTACCTTTGTAATTGATAATACCCTTGGTGCTGTCGCAGAAAACACATGCCGGATGATACTTATGAAGAATAATGTTGTCTCCGTCTACAAAAATTTCGAGCGCGTCTTTTTCTGCTATATCCAGAGTGCGGCGCAGCTCAATGGGAAGAACTATTCTGCCGAGTTCATCCACTATTCTCACAATGCCTGTTGATTTCATATTTTTTCCTCCAAGAATGTAAGCGAGGATACACTTACACCAAGATATTGTCATTATAATGAACAATTGTATAAAAGTCAATGTGGTTTTAAGATATTTGTCAGATTTTATACAATTTTGCGAAATTGTGCAATTCTATTTAGTGCATTAATTGAATAAACTGATCAAAAGGAGGCAACAGGCTATGCTTCTTGGAATAATCTGGGTGATTTTTATAGTAATATCAGTGCTTTTCGGTGCTTACAGCGGCAACGGCGCTGCAGTCGGAAATGCCGCTCTTGAGGGTGCGCAGGCAGCAGTTGAATTCTGCATATCCATAGGCGGCATTATATGTCTGTGGTGCGCGGTAATGGAGCTTATGAAGCAGGCGGGAATACTGTCATTTTTTGTAAAAGTTTTAAAACCTGTGCTTAAGCGGCTCTTCCCGAACGCCGCTAAGGACGATGACATACTCGAGCCGCTTTCCATGAATGTCGCGGCAAATCTGCTCGGTCTCGGCAATGCGGCAACGCCCATGGGCATAAAAGCCGCAAAGGGCATGGCCCGCCTTTCGCCCGAAGGCAAGGCATCGAACGAGCTTTGCAGGCTCGTTGTTTTAAACACAGCCTCAATCCAGCTTCTCCCCACCACCATTGCCGCTATCCGTGCGGCAAACGGTGCCTCGGCGCCTTTTGACATACTGCCCGAGGTGTGGATAAGCTCAGCAGTATCTGTCATAGTGGGGCTTTTAGCGGCGCGGCTGTTTGAAAGGCTGAGCCTATGAATCTTTTTGACATGCTTGTGCCGCTCATTATGGGTGCTGTTGGCATCTGCGCCATAAGCAGGAAAACGGACATCTTCCCCGCCCTCACAAAAGGCGCATACGATGGCCTTAAAACCGTTTTAGATATGCTCCCTGCGCTCATTGTCCTTTTCCCTGCTGTTTATATGCTTCGCGCATCCGGAGCGTTGGAGGCATTCTCCGAGTTCATAGCCCCCGTCTTCAACGCCATCGGCATTCCGCCCGAAACGGCACCTCTTGCCCTTTTGCGTCCCATAAGCGGAAGTGCCGCCACCGCTGCTGGGGCAGACATTATATCCTCCTGCGGTGCCGATTCTCTTACAGGGCGCACCGCCGCCGTCATGCTGGGCTCCAGCGAGACGACCTTTTATGTTATCTCTGTCTATTTTGCCGCGGCAAACATAAAGAAAACGCGGTGGGCAATCCCCGCCGCGCTATGTGCCGATCTGGCTGTTTACTTATCCTCCGCATGGGTCACAAGGCTTTTAAGCTGAGCATAAAGCTCATCCCTGTTTTCGGGAGTTATGATGTAAAGCTCACAGTCAGGATGACTGCGCACTGCACGGAGAAAGTCCGTATTCTGAGCCTTGACCGAGGCAAAAACATCATAGTTTCCGCTTAATATGCGCATGACGGCCTTCTGAAAAAGCGGTGCTTTGGTTTCAAGCGTTCCTATCTCATCTAAAATGACAAGCTCCCCCTCGGGGATATTATTAAGGTATTCCACGCCCAGGGTATCCAGCACTTCAGGATAGTCCGTAACCGAGTCGGGCGCAATTTCTTTTATAACGGCGGCATCCTCGATTTTTTCGGGAGGATTTTCTATGTCGTAAAGATAGACATAGCTCGTCTCACCCTCCGGTGCGGGTATTCTTATGGTAATATAGCCGCGCGGAGTTCTTCCCAGATCGGAAGTGAGCTTTCTTATAAGGGTGCTTTTTCCAACCTGAACATCGCCGCAGATCAATACTTTCATAGCTTACAATTCCTTATTGCTAAAATGAAAAAAATACTGTAAAATAATATACAGTTAAAAAATTCACTTGTCAATTTAGAAAGGAAGATATAAATGGCAGAAAAAATAAACATTTCTGATTTGAAGTTTGAAAGCTATACCGACAAGACTCTGAAGGTTTTCAGCGAAATGGTCGCTGATCCCGAGAACAAACTGGGTCTCGGCTCCATGGCAGCAGAAGCAGCAGTCAATGCAGCCGCACTTGCTCTCTCCGCAGTTAAGAAAACCGCATCCGAGGACGAGGCTATGAAGTCCGCTGCAAGCGACCTTGAAACTCTTCGCGGATACTTTGTCCATCTCATAGACGAGGAAAACAAAGCAAAGGCCCCTCTCGAAAAGCGTCTTGAAAACAATGGTCCCGATGAGGAAATCGAGGCAGGCGTACGCACCGCATGCTCAATCGTTTCCGAAATTCTTTACTCAACAATCAAGGTAGTCGAAATTCTTGATTCCGTTTCCGATAAGCTCTGCCCCTGCACAGCTCACACCGCAGCGGCAGCTCTCGTTTTTGCACAGAGCGCACTTGACACCGCACGTCTTCAGCTTGCATGGCGCTCCACTCAGCTGAACGAGGAAGTTTACGCACGCACCACACGCCGCGAGCCCGAAATCGCAATCGAGGGCATCCAGCCCACTATTGACGCTCTTCTGAAGAAGTTCGAGGCAAACATCAAATAAGAAAA
>R21__coassemble_2735_pt1 | contig 9646 bp, 8 predicted proteins | sample R21__metabat2_low_PE_019 | metagenome-assembled genome bin R21 | reverse complement strand
ACAATTGCCTTGGTGTAGGTGGAACCTACGTCACAGCCACCAAAATATTTCATTTGTATTTGCCTCCAATTATTGATTATTGATTAACAATTGCGGGTCTTTAGTTGCCATCCTGCAAAACTGCAGGATGGCAACCGTTTAAAACTATTTATACTTTTAAGATGCGATCAGGATATTAGTACTCGTACTTGGGGTACTTATCCATGTCGTAAGGAGTCTTGAGCATATCCTTACGTTCAAGGTTATCATAGTGCTTCTTCATGAAGGGCTCATAGAGGTAGAAGAAGAACTTACCGTCGAGGTCAAAGAAGAAGACAACGAAAATCAGAGCATTGGCCAAGAAAGCGAGGCCAAGAGTTTTCTTAACAAATTTCATTTATTCTACCTCCCAATTACCAGGTCATGTCGTCGTCGAGCTCGAGGAGAGAAGGATCCAGAGGCTCTTCGTGCATGATGGTGCTCATGTAGTCATTGATTCTGTTACGAATTTCCTGACGGGAAACGGTACGGCTATCGGGAAGTGCGTGAGGCATCCAGAATGCGGGAACGTTTCTCTTGCGGAACTCGTCCTCGAACATACCTACAACGCCCTGCATGCCCTTGCACTGGAGCTGGTCATACATTGCAACCATGTCGCAATTGAACTTTTCCATGTACTCCCAGCACTCGAAGATGTGGTGCATACCGCCAACTGCCATGCGACGCATAGGTGCCCACATGTGGTACTGTGCGATGTCTTCTACGCAGTTTTCGTAAGTATCGGTGCGGATGGTCATGTTGAACATGAGAGAGTCCATGTTCATAACAACGTTCAGGCCCCAGCAGTTGTAAGCCCAGGTGCACCAGTTGGAGAAGTACAGAGGTGCGCAGGACCATGCGAGGACTCTATGACGGGTGTTGGGGAAGCAGTTGATGTTCTCACGAACACACTTCTCGAGGATGGGACGAACCTTTGCGTCAGTCTTGTGCCAGATGGGCAGATCGCCGTACTGGGACTGGTAGATACGGTACAGAGCCTGTGCAACACCGTTGATGGGGTAATTGCCCTTGGGATTTGCAGCAACTTCCCACTTCTCCCACTCGAACTTCATCAGCTCGTTCTGGCGCTCGATGCAGCCAACGAGGAGATCCCAGTTGAAGGGAACGCCGGTCTGATCTTCGATGAACTTCCAGCAGTCCTCAACGTCCTTCACGCAGTGCTTCTTTACCAGAGGATCGTCGAACTGCATGGGCATTGTCAGAGCGAACAGGGGCTTATCAAAGAACCAGTCCTGAAGAATTGCGGTACCGACAGAGCCGTCGCAAGCTTCGTTACAGGTGATGAACATGGGAGAGTAATCAGGCATATCGTCGAGGACGAAGAGGCCGGATTCTGCCTGGCACATCGGGCAGGGGTCACCGGGAAGACCGATGGACTGAACAGCGTCGATGTAGTTGTGAACAGTGTGGCTGTTAACGTGGCAGGTTACGAAGTAAGGAATCATCTCAGCGGAGACATACTGGAACTTGTCGCTCCAGGGGTATGCCATGCCGCCCCAGACGGTTTCCTTGGTTGCTATGGTGTGCATGTAGACATCGTTCTTCTTGCCGCCATGCAGCTTGGTGTCAGCGCAGAACATACGCATGAACTGGCAGATGGTTGCATTAACCATTGCGCGGTAATGCCATGCAGATGCGCGGAGCGCTTCGCCGCGAACGCCTTCGAGGCCACGGTCGAACCAGTGGAGAACGGGGAGATAGGTCTGACCCATCCAGCGGTATCTCCAGAAGCCCTTTGCGAACTCAATAAGACCGCCGTACTTGAAAATATCCATGACCATGTGGAGGTAGTTGTAACCCCAGATCATGTACATGTAGTAGAAGGTATCCTTTACGCCGCGCCACTCTCTGTGCTTGTACAGGCCGCTTCTGGGCTCATACAGATCGCCGAGACGACGCTCGCCGTGAGGCTTACCATACCAAAAATCTTTTACTGCTTTTTTGATATCCATAATTATTTGCCCTCCTGAATCTTCTTGATTTCGACAGATTCAACGAATGCCTGGAAACGAGTACGGAGCTGACCGGATGCGGAGTTTATGTACTCTTTCTCGATGGAGCATACGGGAATGCCGAAGTCACGGTTCATAACGATGGTGTCGATGACACGCTCGTAGGACCAGTACTCGCAGAACTTGTTGGAAACAACAATCAGGCCGTCTGCGTTATATTCCTTAACGAGGTCAGCCAGCTTCTGCTTACGTGCACGCATATCATGCTGAGGCATGAAGCGGGGGCAGTTAGAGGTTTCGAGGTAGTGACGTGCGATAGCGCGGAGAGGAGTCTCGCCTTCCTTAACTTCGATGGGAATACGGGATTCAACTGCGCCGTAGCAGTAACGGTCACATACGACCTCTGCACCACAGCTCTCGATAAGCTGAGTGAAATCGGGATCGTCGTTCTCGGAGCCTGCAAGAACTACGCGGCAGCGGAAGGGGTTAACCTTCTCGGGCTTACGGGTCTTGAGTTCCTTAGCGGTCTCTTTCAGCTTATCAATGATGAGGTACTTCGGGCATACCAGAGATACCAGCTGGATTACGTGGAATTCATAACCGGTAATTCTGGGATTCTCTTCCTTGCGGTAGTCGCCGATCTCATTGATGATTGCGCAAAGCTCGTTGTGCTCTTTGATTGCCTTAAGCAGAGCCTTGTCGGAGGTATCTACACCGAGGTTCTCCTTGAGAGCGTCAAGTACGTGAACCTGAAGCTGAGTCTCAAAGTGCTCAATTGCGTTCTCGTTCTGCTTGAAGGGAACATCGCAGAAGGTGCAGAAGAACTTGTCGTTCTTGATCATGTCCATGTCGTCGACACAGTCAAGATGCTTGGGCTGAAGGTGCTCCTGGAAGCGGCAGGTGACAGTGCAGGTCTCTGTTGCCAGCTGTGCATCGAGGAAGTTGAAGCCGCCTTCGAATGCGCGCTCGAAGAGGCTGCGGCCGTAGTGACATACACGTGCGGACATGTAGTAGGTCGCTACGTCGGGAGAAGTGCAGCCGGGTGCTCTCAGACGAACGGAGAAGCAGCCGGGCAGGTCGAGAAGAACTTCAGGCATGAAGTAGCAGGTATAACCGAGAGCAAATTTGCCGTCTTTCTTACCCTGCTGGACGAGTTCGTTGTTTGCGTCCTGAAGCAGATTCTCAAAGTAGATAAGATGCTTTAGGTCTTTCACGAATAACCCCCCATAATTAATAAAATTTTTGGCTGTTATTTATAGGACACTTTCACTTGTCCCATTCGTACTTGTATATTGTAGCAAAATGTTACTTTCGTGTCAATCATGTATTTGTGATAAAAAGCACAAAAAAATGTTTTTTTGTTATACACTATACGCTCTCATGTCAAAATGTACATTTCTCCATATATGTGCATACGGATTCTTTGTTTGCGCTGCAGCTTCCCTGTATCATCTCCGGTTTTCCGCCGCCTCTGCCGCACAGTGCCTTGTTAATCTCTACTGCTGCCGCTCTGAGGTCGACGGTCTTACTACCCATTATATATCTGTACCCTGTCTCATCATTACCGGAAAATACCGCAGCAATGCCGCCGCACTTTTTAACGGCCTCATTTACGATCTCGCGCAGCGCAGGTTCATCAAGCACATCGTCGAACATGCAGATGTTGCCTTCTGTCTCTTCTATGGCTTCTGCGCGGAATTTCGCAAGCTCTCGGCTGAGCTGTCCAATACGCAGCCTCAGCTTTTCCTGCTCGGACATAACACGCCGCACGGCGTCGGCAATTTCGTTGGGCTTTGCAGACAGCATTACGGAAATCTCGGATGCGTTTGTCTGCTTAATGACATAGTCATCATATGCGTCAAGTCCGCAGAGTAATGTCACTCGAACGCCATCCCCTCCCCTGCGGCGGCGCTCAACGCCGAGTATCTTGATAAGCCCGATCTCGGAAGTGCTGCTCACATGGGGAGCACAGCATGCGCAGACATCCGCATTTTCCACAGTAACTATACGCACATTTTCTGTAAGCTCCAGCTTGCTTCGGTATTCAAGGCTCTTGAGTTCATCAGCTGAAGGGAACGATGTTATTACCTTATAATTTGCCGCGACAGCGTGGTTAGCTTCAGCTTCAATCTCCAGAAGCTGCTCAAGGCTGAGCTCGCCGTCAAAGTCTATGGTTATGACATCATGTCCCATGTGGAAGCCGATGTTTGAAAATCCGTATTTCTTATGTACAAGACCCGAAATGATGTGCTCGCCCGAGTGGTTCTGCATTCTGCGGAAACGCTGTTCCCAGTCAAGCGTGCACAGACAGACTGTACCGGCTTCTATACTTTGGTTAACATAATGTGTTATTCTGTCGCCTTTTTCCTGAACATCAAGCACTCTTGCCTCGCCTATTTTTCCCGTATCGGCAAGCTGTCCGCCTCCCTCAGGAAAAAACGCTGTCTTATCGAGAATCAGCTCAAAGCAGTTATCTCCTGCCTCGCAGGATAAAACCGTTGCTTCGAACTTACTCAGGTGACTGTCAACGTAATAAAGCTTCTCGGTCATGGTATCACCTTTCAATAAATATCTTCCTCGTCAAAATCAGGGACAGAGCCCGTAAAGGCTTCGCTCAGAAATTTTCGGAAGGGCTCAAATCTGCGAACGGCTTTCGCCGCGGCATCGCAGAACGTTTCAAAGTCTTTCATATCATCGGGGGTGAAGTTATATTCAACCAGATAGTATTTGTGCTTGAGCCACTCCCCTGCCGGATGCTCGGGGTCATAGGAGCGCGGCACCCGCTTCAGCTCCTTGCCGTAAACATCAAGGCCGTTTTCCATTACTATCTCGTCAAGCTCCCAATAGCGGCGCATTATGTGGTCGCGGATGGTGTTAAGCTGCTCCGGTTTCCACGGCCATGCACCGGTTCCGATATAGCATGCGTCATGGGCGATATGGACATAGTAACTCAGCGGCAGGAAGTTTTTCTTCATTGGCGAAAGGTAGCCTCTGAAGGAGGGATTATACGGCTCCTTGTTTTTGCTGTATCGCATATCACGGGGAATGCGGTACATGAACGCTTTGGGGCTGACAAACATCAAGCTGTCACCGAGCTCGGGCGCTTCCTTTGCCAGCATGAAGCGCAGCATATCCAGAAGGCATATAAAATCGTCCTGCGCAAGCTCATAGTCGCGATGGTTATCGTGAAACCATGTACGGTTATTGTTTTTGCTCAGCGCCTCGGTATAGGCGAGCATATTATCAAAATTCATTTCATCCCTCGAGTTTTTTCAGCAGTTCTTCAAGAGCCTTTGCTCTGTGGCTTATTCTGTTCTTTACATCCGCATCAAGCTGAGCAACGGTCATTCCGTATTCAGGGAGATAGAACAGCGGGTCATAGCCGAAGCCACCCTCACCTGCGGGTGTTTCGGTAATTACGCCCTCAAATATACCCTCGGCACATACGGTTCTGCCGTCGGGATAAACAAGTGCCATGGCGCAGGTATAGTGTGCGCTGCGATTGGGATTGCCCTTTAGCTTTTCGAGCAGCAGGGCGTTGTTGGCCTCGTCATTTCCATGCTCTCCTGAAAAGCGGGCGGAATAAATTCCCGGTGCGCCGTCCAGCGCGTCGACGCAGATTCCGCTGTCATCGGCAATGGCGCAGCAACCCGATATCTCGACTATTTCACGAGCTTTCTTTATTGCATTTTCCATGAAGGTATGTCCGTCCTCGATTGTTTCGTGGTCGATGCCCGACTCCTTCATGGAAACTATCTCTTCGAATTTATCTCCCAATATTGCTTTAATTTCCTTCAGCTTATGGGCATTATTTGATGCGATTATGAGCTTCATGCACAGTATCCTTTCAGTTTTTATCTATGCGTACATTTTAATGTAAGCGCTCACAAAAAGCAACAGCATATTAGCTCCGGCCCGCTCTAAATATCTCCGTTTGAGGGATTATCGAGCAGTTCTCCATCAGACGAAAATCTTGAGCCGTGGCACGGGCAATCCCATGAATGCTCCGCCTTATTCCATTTGAGTGCACAGCCGAGGTGGGGGCATCTTTTTGATGTTGGAGTCAGCAGGTTTATTACCGCTTCCGCGCCGTTTGCAATAAGCTGCGGCTTCAGAATATTCCGCGAGGGATTGAAGATATCCGAAAACTCATTTTCGCGCCCCGTAAGCATATCGCTGATAATCAGCGCCGACAGCATAGAGCCTGTCATTCCCCATTTGTTGAATCCCGTTTCCACATAAAAATCTGGAGTGCGTCTTGCGTACTGTCCTATATACGGCATGCTGTCGAGGCTCATGCAGTCCTGCGCCGCCCAGAAATATTTTTCCTCCGCACCCGGATAATGCTTCCTTGCGAAATCGCGTAGGAATGCCCAGTTACCGCTGCTCTTTCCCGTGCGTGAACCGCCTCCGCCAAGGAGCAGCAGGCCATTATAGTTTCTGAATGTCATTCCAGAATCGCTGTCGTCAACATACATTCCGTCCACATTCGGAGCCTTATCAAGGGCTATTACATAAGAGCGGTGCTGATACAGCTTCAGATAGTAAGCGCCGTGCTTGTTTATAAAGGGAAAATGTGTTGCGCACACCACCTTGTCGGCAGCTATTCTGCCCTTATCCGTAATAGCGGTTGTACCTATCATTTCGCGGACGAATGTGTTCTCGAAAATATTCAGTCCGTCCGCTATTCCCGCAGCGAATTTCATCGGATTAAACTGCGCCTGATTCGAAAACTTCACTGCTCCCGCCGTTCTTATGGGCAAAGACAGTTTTCTACAAAACTCCGCTTCTATTCCAATTCTCTTCAGTGCATCCATTTCCCTGTTCAGCTTAAGTCTGCTTGAGGAATAGACATAGTTATCCCTGCGCTCAAAATTGCAGTCAACATCTTTGCAGATTTCGGCATACTTATTGAGCGCCGCCATATTCGCCTCATAGTACTTTCTTGCTGTGCGCACGCCCTTGTCGTTCATGATTTTGTGGTATATGAGCCCGTGCTGTGCCGTGATTTTTGCCGTTGTGTTCTGCGTGTTTTCGCCGCAGATACGGTCTTTTTCAACAAGAATGTATTTAACGCCCTTTTGGTGCAGAAAATATGCGGTAAGAAGTCCCGCCATACCGCCGCCGATAATAAGCACATCCGTTTTTATATCTCCCTCGAGTGTCGGAAACTCGGGAAGCTCTGTTTCCTGCCACACTGATTTCATATTTTTCACCTCGCATTTAAGTATGGGAGTAAAGGAGTCTATAAATGCGTAAAAATTTCTGTGGCTGGTATTTTAAATGCCAGTCGGACACGCAATCTCTTGCCGTTATCCCTGCGACCCACGGCGGAACGAACTCAATTCAGCTTATTACCGACGCCGGCGCCTATAACTTCACGGGCGATACGGGAAACTGCATTTTCGGCAGAGACGGCATCAGGCTGAACATCAGCGAAAACGGACTTACCGCTGTCGGTGAGCTTAGCTTCGGCAGGCTTTCGCCCTTGAAATACGATATTATGGGGCCGTTCAGGTATGTACCTTTTATGGAGTGCCGTCACAGTGTTCTGAGTATGCGGCATCGCGTGGACGGCGAGATACTCATAAACGGCACGCCGTACAGCTTTGACGGAGATCTCGGATATATTGAGGGTGATAGAGGCCGCTCGTTTCCGTCGGAATATGCTTGGACCCAATGCTTTTTCGGCGATGGCTCACTTATGCTCAGCGCGGCAGACATTCCCTTTGCGGGCAGACACTTCACAGGAATAATCTGCGCCATTTTATGGGGCGGAAAAGAATATCGCCTTGCCACTTATCTCGGAGCAAAGGCCGTGAAAATATCCGACGGTGAAGTTATCGTCCGTCAGGGTAAATACACATTTTCGGCGCGACAGCTCGGTCAAAGGCGCCATACGCTGAATGCACCCCTCGGCGGGGATATGGTGCGGACAATCCACGAAAGCATATCCTGTCCCGCCTCTTATCGCTTCGAGAAAGGCGGAAAGGTTTTATTTGAATTTGAATCGGACAAAGCATCTTTTGAGTTTGAATACGGAGGAGAAAAATGAACAGACTTGCAAATGAAAAATCGCCCTATCTTTTACAGCACAAGGACAATCCCGTGGACTGGTATCCCTGGTGCGCCGATGCCTTTGAAAAGGCAAGGCAGGAGGACAAGCCCGTGTTTCTCAGCATAGGCTATTCCACCTGCCATTGGTGCCATGTCATGGCGCACGAATCCTTTGAAGACAACGAGGTTGCTGATATTCTCAACTCCGATTTCGTCTGCATCAAGGTTGACCGCGAGGAGCGACCCGACATTGATGCCGTTTACATGCGCGCATGTCAGGCAATGACGGGAAGCGGCGGCTGGCCGACAACGCTGTTTTTAACGTCTGAGCAAAAGCCGTTTTTCGCGGGAACATATTTTCCCAAGCACAACCGCTACGGTCAATCGGGACTTATAGAGCTTCTGAAACGGATATCCGAGCTTTGGAAGAATGACCGCGACAGGCTGTTAAAAGCCGGAGAGCAGATCAGCGCCGCAATCAGCACACAAAGCGAAAAGAGCGGCGAGCCGAGAGAGTCCCTTATTGAGAAGGCCCGCTCCGCTTTGCTTCGGAGCTTCGACTCCAGATGGGGCGGGTTTGGCTCTGCGCCCAAATTCCCCACTCCGCACAATCTGCTGTTTCTGATGCAGCGCGGAGATATGGAGCCTGTGGAAACGACGCTGAAAGCCATGGCTCGCGGCGGCATATTCGATCAGATAGGCGGCGGTTTTTCAAGATACTCAACCGACAACAAGTGGCTCAAGCCTCACTTTGAAAAAATGCTGTATGACAATGCGCTTCTGGTCATTGCGTACTGCGAGGCCTACGAGCGCACCGAAAACGAGGAATACTACGGCATCGCAAAGCGCACGGCGGATTATATACTCCGCGAGCTTCACGCGCCAAGCTGCGCATGCTACTGCGGTCAGGATGCCGACAGCGAGGGCGTTGAGGGCAAGTTCTACACTTTTATTCCCGAGGAAATAATATCCGTTCTCGGCAAAGATGAGGGCGAAGAATTCTGCCGCGTTTACGGCATAAGTGAAAGAAACGGTATCCCGAATCTCATAAATTCTTCGGAAGAGCCGTGGTCGGCACAGCGTCTGCAGAAGCTTTTTGACTACCGCAAGCAGCGCACAAAGCTTCACACCGACGACAAGGTTCTTTTGTCGTGGAACTGTTGGGCAATGATTGCTTTTACCAAGTGCGGATACACCAAAAGCGCAATTGATATAAGCAACTTCATTGAAGAAAACATGACCGATGCAGATAATCGCCTGTATCTGCGCTATCGCGACGGAGAAGCGGCAAACGACGGTCAGCTCGACGACTACGCGGTATATGCTCTTGCGCTTCTCCGTCTGTACCGCGCCACCTTTGATATTGAATTTCTCGAGCGGGCCGTTTTCAGAGCCGAACAGATGATTGATTTTTTTGAGGATGAAAACGGAGGCTTCTACCTTACTGCGCACGATGCCGAAGAGCTTATAGACCGCCCGAAAGAGAGCTATGACGGCGCTATCCCCTCGGGTAATTCCGTTGCGGCCATGGTTCTGGAAACGCTCGCCCGACTTACGGGTGAGCAGAAATGGAGAAAAGCCGCCGACCGCCAGATGCG
>R21__coassemble_2624_pt1 | contig 10002 bp, 7 predicted proteins | sample R21__metabat2_low_PE_019 | metagenome-assembled genome bin R21 | reverse complement strand
ATCAATCTCCTTCGTGAGGGTCTTGACCTTCCAGAGGTCAGTCTGGTTGCAATACTCGATGCTGATAAGGAAGGCTTCCTCAGAAGCGAAACGAGTCTTATTCAGACTATCGGTCGTGCCGCACGAAATGCGGAGGGACTTGTTATCATGTATGCAGATACGATGACGCACTCCATGAAAGCGGCTATAACTGAAACCGAGCGCAGAAGAGCAAAGCAGGATGCCTATAATAAGGCAAACGGTATTGAGCCTAAGACCATAATTAAGAGTGTTCGCGAGCTTATAGAGATATCCAGCTCAGGCGAAAAAGCACTCAAGCGCGCGGATGGCGTTAAGATGACCAACCGTGAGCGCAAGGAAACTATTGAACAGCTTGAAAAGAAGATGCGCGAGGCCGCGAAGATGCTCGAATTCGAGCTCGCGGCTGAGCTTCGCGATGCGATAATAAGACTTCGCGGTGAAGGGGGAGTAAACTAATGAAGCTGATGATTTTGGACGGTAACAGCATTGTAAACCGTGCCTTTTACGGAGTTCGACAGCTTAATGCGCCTGACGGCACTCCCACAAACGGTATTTACGGCTTCCTCGCCATTCTCCGTAAGCTTTTGGACAGCGAAAAGCCGGAAGCTGTGTGCGTTAGCTTTGACCTTAAGGCACCGACGTTCCGCCATATCCGCTATGAGGGATATAAGGCTCAACGTAAGGGTATGCCGGAAGAACTGGCCGTGCAGATGCCTATCCTCAAAGAAGTTCTTGATGCAATGGGCATTAAGCGACTGGAGCTTGAGGGTTATGAAGCAGATGATATTCTCGGAACAGTTGGCAAAAAATGTGAGGATATGGGCTGGGATTGCCGTATTGTAACAGGCGATAAAGACAGCTTCCAGCTTATTACGGACACAACACACATCTGTCACGTAAAAAGCCGTATGGGACAGACAGAAACTAAGGAATACACACCCGAACTGTTCCGCGAGGAGTACGGCTTTGAGCCTGTGCATATAGTTGATCTCAAGGCACTAATGGGCGATTCATCCGACAATATACCCGGTATACCCGGTGTCGGTGAAAAGACCGCTATGGACCTTATACAGCGCTATACCACTATTGATAAGATTTATTCCGATATTGATTCACTCGAAATCAAAGAGGGTGTGCGCAAAAAGCTCCGTGAGGGCGAGGAAAGCGCAAAGCTATCCTACGAGCTTGCAACAATATGCAGGGAAGTTCCGATTGAGTTCAGCCCCGAAAGCTGTCTTTGGAATGAAGATTATAAGCCGGAGCTCTACGGACTTTTCAAAAAACTCGGGTTTAATAAGTTTATTGAAAAATGGGGAATTGCCGAGGGTGAATTACCTGCTGAGGTGTCTGAGATTGAGCGTATTCCCGTTAACGAGGATGCGAGCGCGGATGATATCATTGCAGCTGCAAAAGCTGCTGAGTACATCGCCGTTCTTGAAAAGGATAATTTAGATGAGCTCGATATTTGCGATGGCAAATGCGTTTACGTTGCAAAGTGGGCACTGCTCGGCGAAGATTACGACAAGCTTTTGAAAGCGGTTTTCTCTGCTGATATCAAAAAAGTTTCTCATAATGTCAAAGACCTTATGAGAAAGCTAATTGAAGAAAACCTTCCGCTTGACGGCTTCATATATGATACGGCTATTGCAGCATACCTTCTTGAAGCGACCGAAAGCGAATACCCGCTTGAACGCGTTTCGATGCGCTATTGCGGTGCTGAATTAAGTGGAGCGGAAGCTATATGGAATGTAAAGCTTGCAACGGAGCCTAAGCTAAAAGAACTTGATATAGAAACTCTCTTCTACGATATTGAAATGCCGCTCTGTGAGGTTCTTGCACAGATGGAACACGAGGGCTTTCTCATAGACAGAAAGGCACTCAGCGAGTTTGGTGAGAGCCTGACGGGTACAATTGACAGTCTGCGAAACGGCATTTGGGAGCTTGCGGGCGGAGAATTTAACATAAATTCGCCCAAACAGCTCGGAGAGGTTCTGTTTGAAAAGCTTATGCTTCCTGCGGGCAAAAAGACAAAAACAGGCTGGAGTACCAATGCTGATGTTCTTGATAAGCTTCGCGGCAAGCACCCAATAATTGAAATGATTCTGGATTACCGTATGCTGACAAAGCTCAAGTCTACCTATGCAGATGGACTCTTAAAGCTTATCGAAGCAGACGGCAGAATCAGAACAAATTTCCAGATGACAGTTACCGCAACGGGTAGACTTTCCAGCACGGAGCCTAATCTTCAGAATATCCCCGTAAGAAAAGAACTCGGAAGTCAGATAAGAAAGATGTTCATCGCCGCACCGGGCAAGGTGCTTGTTGATGCAGATTATAGTCAGATTGAGCTGAGGCTTCTTGCGCACATATCGGGTGATGAGCGTATGCAGGCGGCGTTTACAAGCGGCGAGGATATACACAGAGTCACTGCTTCTCAGGTTTTTAATACACCCTTAGATGAGGTTACAAGCCTGCAGAGAAGCCGCGCAAAGGCTGTTAACTTCGGCATTGTTTACGGAATTTCCGCATGGTCTCTCTCTCAGGATATAGGCGTATTTCCCAACGAAGCAAAAGAATATATGGACGCATATCTTGAAAAGTACAGCGGCGTGCGCGAATATATGAAGAGCATAGTTGAAACCGCGAAAGAGCAGGGGTATGTAAGCACTCTGTATAAGCGCAGACGTGCCTTGCCTGAGCTTAAATCATCCAACTTCAATACCCGTTCATTTGGTGAACGCGTTGCTCTTAATATGCCCATTCAGGGCACGGCAGCGGATATTATAAAGCTCGCCATGGTTAACGTATATAACAGACTCAAGGTGGATTTGCCCGAAGCAAAGCTGATTTTGCAGGTACACGATGAGCTTATATGCGAATGCCCTGAAAACGAGGCAGAGAAGGTAAAAGCAATACTCGAGGAAGAAATGAACAACGCAGTCATACTTTCAATTCCTCTGACTGCTGAGGCAAAATGCGGACATAGCTGGGCGGAGGCGCATTGATGCAGTTCAAAATTATCGACATTGAGGAAAAGCACATAGCTCAGATCAAAGAGCTTGAAAAGATGTGCTTTCCCGTTCCGTGGACTGATGAACAGCTGCGTGCACAGCTGCCTGATAAAATGCACGTATTTATCATTGCGGAAAGTGACGGGATAGTTCTCGGTTATGTTGGAATGATGTATGTCCTTGACGAGGGATATATATCAAACGTGGCAGTAAGCCCCGAATTCCGCAGAATGGGGATTGCAGATGCACTGATAGAGGAGCTTTTGAATCGCGCAAGAACGCTGGAATTGAGTTTTGTAACTCTCGAGGTGCGCGAAAGCAACTCTCCGGCCAGAGCGCTTTATAAAAAACATAGCTTTTCTGATGTGGGTATGAGAAAAAACTACTACAGTTCTCCCACCGAAAATGCTATACTGATGACAACATTCCTGAAATGAGGCAAACAAATTGAAAATTCTCGCATTTGAATCGTCCTGCGATGAAACCGCGGTTGCGGTTGTTGAGGACGGCAGAAAAGTACTGACTGACCAGATATTCTCCCAGGCTGACCTTCACGCAGTCTACGGCGGTGTCGTTCCTGAGATCGCGTCAAGAAGCCACGTTGAGGTCATATCCCGCCTTGCTGAGCATGCGCTGAAGGCGGCAGGCATAGAAAGAAAGGATATCGACGCTGTTGCGGCGACCTATGCCCCGGGACTGATAGGAACACTGTTGGTAGGCCTTAACTTTGCAAAGTCCGTTGCTTTGACACTTGATGTTCCGCTAATACCCGTTCATCATATTAAAGGTCATGTTGCGGCAAACTACATAGCTTATCCTGAGCTTGAGCCGCCATTCCTTTGCCTTGCAATATCAGGCGGCAATACGCTTATTATTGATGTTCGCAGTTATACAGATCTTAAGATTATCGGAGCAACGCGCGATGATGCGGCAGGCGAGTGCTTTGATAAAACTGCGCGTGTACTTGGCCTGCCTTATCCCGGCGGTAAGCCCATTGATCTTCTCTCTCAGGGGGGAGACGACAAGAAATATGTTCTTCCAAGAACTCATATTGACGGCGCACCGTATGATATGAGTTTCTCAGGACTTAAGACTGCGGTCATAAATATCGTACACAATGCTGAGCAAAAGGGCGAGGAGCTTGACAGAGCGTCCTTGGCAGCATCCTTTACCGCTGCTGTAAGTGACAGCTTAGTTCCCAGAACGATGATGGCAGCGCGTGAGCTCGGCTATAAAAAAATCGCCGTTGCTGGCGGTGTCGCGGCAAACTCGCGTATCCGCGCAGATTTCAAGGCTGCTGCCGAAAAAGAGGGGTGCCAACTATATGTTCCGCCGCTCAAGCTTTGCGGCGATAACGGCGCAATGATAGGCTGTCAGGCCTATTATGAATATCTTGCGGGCAATATCGCAGGAAGCGATTTGAACGCATACGCTAATATGGAACTTTAAGAGGGAAGTACATGGGAGTTCACGACGGACACAGGCAGAGAGTTAAAAGCAGGTTTAAGGAAGTCGGCGCATCAGCGTTTGATGACCACAATCTGCTCGAAATGCTGCTGTTTTATGCTGTGCCAAGACGGGATACTAACGAACTTGCACATAAGCTGATCAATCGGTTCGGTTCATATTCGGGAGTGCTTGAAGCCAGCATCGATGAGCTGATGACTGTTGATGGCATGGGGGAAAGTGCGGCAGTTCTCATCAAACTTGTCCCGGAAATGAATAAGCGCTATATGCAGAGAAACAGTGCCGGCGAAGTGATTGACTCAGCAAATGCCGCAGGTAGGTATTTTATGGCAAAGCTTGCGTATGAAACCGTTGAAGTTGCCTGCGCCATGTTTCTGGACAGCAAAAGCAGAGTGATATCATGCCGAGAGATAAGCCGTGGAGTGGTAAACGGAACTAACATCAGCATAAGAGCAATTGCAGAACAGGCGCTCGCATGTAAGGCGAGTTCTGTTATAATTGCCCACAATCATCCGGATGGAATAGCTCTTCCGTCTGCGGAAGATGAACTTAGCCCCCAGAGAATAAAGCTGGCACTTAGTACAGTGGGAATAAGGCTTACCGACCACATTATTGTAGCAGGTGACCAATTTGTTTCTTTCGCAAATAGTGGCCTTTTAAATATATAAATTATGTAAACTAAAATTTGTTTCTATTTTGTTATTATATTCGTTTTCAGCTGTAGTGTATTTACGACAAAATTCGGATTTTTCTTTAAATGCCAAGTAAAAATTTGTGTTGAAAAACCTGTTGGAAATGTTGATAACTATTTGATATAAAATTAAATTTTAATATTATGAAAACTGTTTTTCATTACACTAAAGCGTGAAAAACCTTGAAATATCAAGCTGTTTTATAGCGGCACATGTTTTAATACCGATGCAGAAAACAACACAGAAATACAAACTGTAATATCCAAAATATTGACTTTAAACCTGCTGTATGCTAAAATACGAAAGCCCTAAGCTGGTGTGGCTCAATGGCAGAGCATCTCACTCGTAATGAGAAGGTTGTGAGTTCGATTCTCACCACCAGCTCCAAAAAACTCCGTTCAATATGAACGGAGTTTTTTGATTTATTTTACTGTAAATCTTATCTCTGCATCACCGATGAAAAGACTTGCATCGCCTATTTCTCCGGTGGTTTTAACATAAGTGCCGCCGCAGCCGCCTTTTAGACTTATGATTTCCGGCCCGATTATTTCAAGCTTAGCGCTTGCGCGCAGGACAATAGGCTCCTGATAGTAGGGGAGCGTGTTGCCGAAATCGTCAACCGCACGTATCCTTATTGCCGCAACATCATAAGTTTCAGCCTCGACAAGATCGGTGTGATCAGCAATTATTTCGAAATGAGGCTTCTGACCGGGTTTCCTCGTCACTGATTTTATAATTTTGCCGCCTTTTACTGCGTCAAAGCGCCAGACGGTTGCTTCGCCGCCCCAATTGCCAACATACTTTCCGTAAAGCTCATAGCCGTCGGATATCTTGAGTCCCTTTGCAAGCATGAGATATGCAAATTTAGCAATTATTTTTGGTGGAAGATTCCCTGTGCCGAATTTTGCTATTGCATTAAGGCATTCCTTTACTGCTTCGGCTGTTTTAGAGTCAAAATGTTCTTCTGAACAGAGAAGATTACCTATAAAATCGTCAATTACTATTGGTGGATGCGGAAGTGATGTGTAAATGCCCTTATCAGGATAGAACTCTTTAACGAATTTTTCGTTTTTATAAAGCTTTACACTATCGGCATTTGTGAAGAGATATACCGTGCCGATATCTCCTGCAGGATGTTCACCAATATCCATCGATGAAGAAACTTCACATATGGGGCTGTCATTGCTCTGGCTCGCAAATACAGCCGCTGCAAGCTTTGAGTTTCTGAACATATCCATAACGCCGTGATAGCATATCATGTCGCCGCTGCCGAAATCCTTGTGGGTGTTATAGTCAAACATGCACCAGGGGAAGATTCCGCAGATATCAGCGCTCTCATACATGGAATTAAGAACTGTTGCATGCCGCAGCGCATGCGCAAGGCGGTGACGTTCATCATCAAATGCTTTGGTGGGGAACATATGCCCGTTGCACTCGGAAACAAGATAAGGCTTCTTTTTGCTGGGACTGACCTTTGTTTTCTGCTTTAAGCCGGGATTGTTTCCGCAATGGGAAAAGTCGTTGAATGCGTATACATCTTCAAGCAGGTGACTCTTTTCAAGATATCTGACACCGCTTGTTTGCCTCGATGAATCGATACTGTGTGCAATCTTATTCGTTTGCTTGTAAAGCTCATCGCAGTCCTGTGACTCATTGATTCTGACACCCCAAAGAACTATTGAAGGATGGTGCATATATTGCATTACCATCTCGCGTGTGTTTTCCAAGGCCTGCTTTTTCCAGTCGGCGTCTCCGATATGCTGCCAGCCCGGTATCTCGGTAAATACAACAATACCAAGCTCATCACAACGATCAATGAAATGCTGTGACTGGGGATAATGCGATGTGCGCACGGCGTTGACCCCAAGCTCGTTTTTTAGTATCTCAGCGTCAAAATATTGCATTGACTTTGGCATGGCATAGCCTACATAGGCATAGCTTTGATGACGGTTAAGTCCGCGAAGCTTTATTTTTTCACCGTTCAGATAGAAGCCATCGGTTCTAAACTCTGCCGAGCGGAATCCGAAACGAACATTTTTTTCATCAATGACAGCGCTGTCGCTGCTAAGCAGAGAAACCCTTGCGGTATAGAGATTCGGCTCATCGATACTCCATAAATTTGCATTTTCAACGCATATAACAGGTTCAGAACCCAGAGCCGAAGCTACTGTATTACCGGATTTATCAAGAATATCAGTTCTGATACTTGAAGTGGTTGAATTGCTCTGTATTTTAATCTTTATGCTGTCTGTGCCGATATTTTCAATGAGAACATCCTCGATGAATTCTTGCTCTCTTATCTGAAGTGTAGCTTCACGGTATAGTCCGCCGTAACACAGATAATCAACCACAAAGCCGAATGGGGGAATGTTGAGAGATTCTCGTGTGTCGAGCTTAACTGTAACAGTATTTTTGCCGCCATATTCAACATAATCACTTAAGTCGGCGGTAAAAGCTGTATAACCGCAGAAATGCCGCATAACAAAGTTTCCGTTACAGAAAACACTTGCATCGTGGGCGGCACCGTCAAACTTCAATAGGATTTTCTTGCCGCGATAATCCTCGGAAATCTCAAACTCTTTCTTATAGCCGCAGAGCATCTGATATTCGGCTGGGTCTGCATAGTTATAGGGGATTTCTTTCACCGTGTGGGGAAGACGTACGGTTTTTGCGTCGTCAAAGCCTTTTTCAAAATCTTCTGTGAATAACCAGTTGTTATTGAAAGCAATGTCCATATAAATATCTCCTGATTGATATTGAAGGCATTTTATCATATCATGTCGTAAAAATAAATATAATAAATCTCTTAACTTTCGCTTATATAAGCATTATTCGGTTGATTTAAACTGATGTTTAGGTATATAATAAAACAAAAATTTTGATTGGTGATAATAATTATGAATAAGCTTCTTAACACAAAACTGTTTTTGCTGGATATGGACGGTACGCTCTACCTCGGTGATGAGGTGTTTGACGGAGCGATTGACTTTATTCACACAATTAGCGCAACCGACAGAAAATATATCTACCTTACTAATAATTCTTCCAGAGCAGGTATTGACTATGTAACAAGACTTCGCAAACTGGGATTTCCCTGCGAGATGGAGAATGTTTTTACATCAGGCATGGCAACTGCGATGTACCTTAATGAGAAATTCCCCGGCGCAACCGTTTATCCCGTTGGTACAAAAGCCTTTATGGGTGAGCTTGACAGCTACGGCGTGAAGCTGGGAGAGGACGATGTTAAGGTCGTATGTGTCGGCTTTGACACAGAGCTTACATATGAAAAGCTCGACAAAGCAGTACATTACATACGCCACGGTGCAGCATTTATCGCAGCAAACCCAGACTGGGTATGTCCTATGCCCGCAGGCGAGGTTCTTCCTGATTGCGGCAGCATTTGCGCACTGCTCACCGCGTCAACCGGCGTAAAGCCTGTGTTCATAGGAAAGCCAGACAGAAATATGGTCGATATAATCTCCCGCAAGACCGGTATTGCAAACGAAAACATCTGCTGCGTAGGCGACAGACTCTATACCGATATTGCCGTCGCCCAAAATGCAGGCGCAGTATCCGTTTGCGTCTTATCGGGCGAAAGCACCACGGAGGATATTGAAAAAGCTGAGCGCAAGCCCGACTATGTTCTCAAAAATGTTGCGGAAATTGCAAAGATTCTTAAGGAGAACTGAAATTAAAAGCCTGCCGATTGGCAGGCTTTAGTTATATTATTATATCGCTTTTCGGGACTTTATCCCATGAGAAACGGTCTAAAAGCTCGGTTGCGGAAATCGGTTTGCCGTCGGTCAGGTTTAATAATGCCGCAAGCTTACCAATGAGTTCTTCGGCAGAGTATTTTTCCCTCAGAACTTCCATACTTAAATCACCGTTTCTCTTGGACATTTTTCTGCCGTCGGCTGATACAACAAGGGGTGAGTGACAGTATATCGGTGCATTGCCGCCTAACTCATTTATTATGAAAATCTGTTTCGCTGTTGATGACAGCAGATCGTGACCGCGTACGACGCGGTTGATGCCCATATCCATATCGTCAAAGGAAACTGCCAACTGATATGCGAATACTCCGTCAGAACGCTTTATGATAAAATCACCGCTGTCCTGAAGGTTTTCACATATCTCCCCGTAATGCTCGTCAACAAAACTTATGGTCTTATCCGGTACTTTAACCCTCCACGCAGGTTTCTTTCCGGCAGATTCAAGGTCGAGGCGTTCCTGCGTTGTAAGATATCTGCATCCGCAGGAAGAATCATGTGTTTCGCCGGGGTGGGGTGCAGAAGCGGCAAGACGCTGGCTTCTGCTGCAGTAACATGGATAAACAAGATTTTTTCTTTTAAGAATTTCAAAGGCATCTTCATAGAGCTTTGTACGGCAGCTTTGCGAGTAAGTATTATTGTCGAAGCAGTAGCCTGTATCCCAATCCAGACCAAGGTATTTATGGTCGCTTATCATGCGAGAGGCAAACTTTTCAAAGCTACGGTCAGGGTCAAGATCTTCCATGCGAAATACCAGTATGCCGTCTCTCTGCCTTACATCCAGCCATACAAGCAGGGATGTAATAACATTGCCTATATGCAGAATTCCGCTTGGGCTTGGAGCAAATCTGCCAATTGTTTTCTCCATTATCAACACCTCTTGAATAATGTGTCGTTTAATTTTAACATAAATTTAATTTTTTTGAAATAAGCATCTACCAATTTTAAAATAAATGTGATATTCTAAGAAAAATAAACAAACATGAAAGGACGATTGTTATGGCAAGCTCAACAAAAGAAGCTCTCGGCAATGCCTTGAAG
>R21__coassemble_2576_pt1 | contig 10142 bp, 7 predicted proteins | sample R21__metabat2_low_PE_019 | metagenome-assembled genome bin R21 | reverse complement strand
GGTGTATCTTTACTATGGAAAACTTCTTCAAAATCAAGGAGCACGGCTCCACAGTACGCACTGAGATTGTGGCCGGCGTTACCACATTCATGGCCATGGCCTACATACTTATGGTCAATCCCGGCATGTTCTCCGATCTCGGCGTTGTATCTTATGGCGCAATATACATTGCCACCGCAATATCCGCCGTTGTCGGCACGCTGCTGATAGGTCTTCTGGCAAACCTTCCTCTGGCTCAGGCCTCCGGCATGGGACTCAACGCATTTTTTGTCTACACGGTCTGCTTCGAGCTTGGATTCACCTACGCTAACGCTCTGCTGTTCGTTCTGGCAGACGGCATCATCTTCATTGTGCTTACCGCAACCGGACTGCGAAAGGTTATTTTCGATGCAATTCCCAACCGCGTCAAAAAGATTATTCCCGCAGGCATAGGTCTGTTTATCGCCTTCCTCGGTCTTCAGGACTCGGGCATCATCGTAAACTCTCCCTCCACCTGCGTCGGTATCGCTTCCTTTAATCTCCTTGGCTCCGCTACATGGGCAAGCATTATGCCTATGCTCGTTACAATCGGTACTCTTATCGCCATTGCCATTCTCTCCAAGAAGGGTATGAAGGGCGCTGTACTGTGGAGCATCCTCGGCGGCGCTTTGGTATACTATCTGCTCGGCTTCACCGTAAGCGGATTCTACGACGGCTTCCTCGCAGGCGTATCCCTCAATCCTTTCCAGGCATTTAATGAATTCGGCACTCAGGCATTCGGAAAAGTCTTCACCGAAGGCTTCGACTTTACCACCTATCTCTCTGCAGAAGGTCACAGCGTCGGCGGTCTTATCGTTGCATTTGCAACCACTGCTCTTGCATTCTGCATGGTTGATATGTTCGACACCATGGGCACTCTCTACGGTGCCTGCCGCGGCGGCAATATGCTCGTAAAAGACGAAAAGGGCGAAGAAGTTGTTCCCAACATGAACCGCGCTATGATGGCTGACGCAATCGCTACCCTGACCGGCTCTGTCTGCGGTACTTCCACCGTTACGACCTTTGTCGAATCCTCCGCAGGTGTTGCTGCAGGCGGACGCACAGGCTTATCCGCAGTAGTAACCGCTTGCCTGTTCTTCGTTGCTCTGTTCCTGTCCCCCATCGCTGCTCTGATTCCTGCCTGCGCATATGCTGCGGCTCTTATCTATGTCGGCGTTCTCATGATGAGCTGTGTCAAGGATATTCAGTGGGATAACCCCTCTGTTGCTCTTCCCTCTTTCCTCACTCTTGCCATGATGCCTTTCACCTACAACATCTCCTATGGCATCGCTTTCGGTCTCATCTCACACGTTGCAATCAAGGTATTCACCGGCAAAGCCAAGGAAGTCAACATCGGCACATGGGTCATCACCCTGCTGTTTGCCGCCATGTTCTTCCTGACTCACTAATATTAATACGCAAACACATTCAGCTGCGGAGATTATCTCCGCAGCTTTTTTGGTTTTTGAATATGTACAAGCGCTTGGAAGCATGATAGAATACATATAACTTAAATCGTGAGGTATAAAAATGATTGTATTTTCTGACATAAACAAGCTTCAGGAGCTGGCCGACGGAGCACCGAAGGTCGGCAAGGATGAAATTCTTTCGCTTGCAGACCTTGCAAACAGCGGCGACGAAAGCGCACTGTATCAGCTTTTCTATGTTCTGCTTCCTCAGTTCTGTGCCGAATACAAGCAGCAGACCGGTGCAAGCGGAAGAAACGCCGAGCTGCTTCAGCTATGCCTTGACTCCTATATCAGAGCACTCCAGAGCTTTGATTTCCACAGCGATGACAGTTTTACCGCCCACATTGGGAAATACATCCGCGAGGCACGCAGCAACTATGTTTCAAACATTCGCGTTCCCATTGACGCACTGAAAAAGATGCTTGAAGGATAAAAGAAAAACCGAAGCTCAGATGAGTTTCGGTTTTTTATTATATGAGCTTTCCAGAAGTCCAAGGCTTATCCAAAAGTACGGTGCCGTTATGAACATGCTTATGCCGAAAAATGCCTGAATACAATAGCACAGCACGGCCGTACCCATTATGGCAGCGGCGGTGTTTTTTTCGCTCTGCTTTATCAACCTGATAAGGGAAACAATCAATGCTCCGAGGTAAGCAGCAAGCGCGAAGATGCCCTGATGATAAAGCACATTCAGATACTCGTTATGGGCGGTATCTATATGCGCGGTAAAAAGCTTACCCATATCCGCATCATAACGGGTAAAGGGCTTTATATCCGCAAGAGCAAGAGTATCCGGTCCCGCTCCTAAAAGCAGTCTGTCGGGTACAAGGCTCAAAACATTTTTCCATATATATATTCTGCTGCTTCCGAAGCTGTCTGAGATATTGCCATGAAGTATCTCATGTGCCTCGTGAAGCGTGCCTGCACCTATATCGAAGAGATATAGAAACGCAAGTACGCAAACAAGTGCCGCAAGCAGAAGCAGAGCTATAATTCTGCGCTTTTTCTTTCCCCTCACAACCAGCGGAAGAGAAAGCGCACCGCCAAACGCAACTCCCACAATACCGGCTGCTACATTCATTTTCACGAGCACGAGCAGCGACAGTACAATCGGCAGCAGAAGCGCAAATCGTTTCTTTCCCCTGAGGCGAAGAATACTCACCCACATAACCGGAATCACGATGCTAAAAAATGCGGCAAGAAGTCCCGTATTGCCTACTGTTCCGAGATACTGGCCGATATATCTTTTTCCCGCTCCGTAGAAGTTCAGTCCTTTCGGGTACAGCTTGAAGGGATTATATCCGAACAGCTGAATAATACACACAATGCAAAGTGCGGTCACTCCTGCTCCCAAGGGCCACAGAAGCCATTTTTCCGCCCTGCCGTAAAGCGATATGAGAAGAAAGCTCAGACAATAAATGCTTATTGTGATTGCTCCCTCATATCGGGTTGCGCCTATCCATGTTTTTGACTGCTTGGGCGAACACATAGCCGACAAAAGCGTCAGGAGAAGATACGCTATTATAAGCCACTGCACTGCGGAAAGGTCTTTCAGCTTCGGCAAACACTTTCTGATGCTTGCCGCCACAAGCACGGCTACTATATATGCGCCGCTCAGTATGTAGAAAACAGGAAGCTTGGCCGCAGTTATGGCTCGGTATCCGTTACCGTCAAACCACAGCAGGAAAAGCGTCAGCATCAAGGCAATATATATGCCCGTTATAAAAGCGGGCATATTGTTTTTAATTCTGTTATCTGACATTATCACTCGGTAAAGTGAACATGGCTGTTTATATGATCCTGACAGAAGCAGTGGTAGCCCGCGCATCTTGAGCAGTATCTGAACTCAAGCTCGGGGTGCTCGGTATCCGTTCTGCCGCAGACAGCGCATTTTCTTGTATAAGGCATACCCGCCTGCTCTTTCTCGATTTTTTTGACCGCGCGTTTGAAGTCGACGGTTTTCTTTGAGTATTTTCCGCTTCCTCTTTTCATCACGGAAATTAGGCTGTCACCGAAAAAGATGAAGTAGTTGAGCATTGCGACAACAGGCAGAAGATTGAGCGGGAAGCTTGTTGTGAATACGGCAAGCAGGAAATAAACCGCATCAATATACGCAAGCCACTTGATCTTTATGGGGATTATGAAGAACAGCAGCACCTGCATATCCGGAAACAGCGTTGCAAAGGAGAAGAACATGGACATATAGATATAATACGCATCCACCTTATAGCTGACGCCGGTTATAAGATACACAACAAAGCCGTAGATGATAGTGAGAACAACGCCCGTAAGGACAAAGATATTAAACCGCGGCGTTCCCCAATAACGCTCCAAAGTTCCGCCTATCCAATAATAAAAATAGAAAACTATAAGAGCAAGTAAACCGTATGAGTTTGGAATGAAAATAAAGGTTATCAGACGCCATACCTGACCATGCAGGATGAGCGCGGGATCAAAGGCAAGGTAATTTACCAGAAGTCCCGTTCTGTCCATCATGGTAAAAAGCCAGATTATCGCATTGCCCAGTACTATAAACAGCATCAGATTCGGTATTCCGAAGTTGGGGTGATTATAGCAGAACATATCTATTTTTTTCATCAGTTTTCTCAATTTATTGCCAATCCTTTCAGGGGTATAAGAATGATAATAACATGGTACAACTAAATTAAAATAAAGTAAACAAAAAAATTGTCGTTTAATGAACTTTTCCCTTTATGTTTTCAAAATTGTGTGATACAATGGACAATGTATAATTCCGCAGATATTCAGATTTTTATGATTCGGGTGAACGAATGAATAACAGAGAAAATGAAACCGAAATAAAAAACGATATAATCGAAGGCCGAAATGCAGTTATTGAAGCGCTGAGAGTAGGCCGCAGCATAGATAAGATTTTCATTGCAAAGGGCGATGTTGACAAAACACTCGGCCATATTGCTTCCAAGGCAAGAGAGGCCGGAATCGTCGTTGTGGATGCTGACCGCCGCAAGCTTGATTTTATGAGCGTTACCCACGCTCATCAGGGCGTTATCGCTCTGGTCGGTGTTAACAGCTATTGCACGGTTGATGACATACTCGAGCACGCCGCCGAGAAGGGCGAAGCTCCTTTCGTGATTGTCTGCGACGAGGTAAGCGACCCCAGAAATCTGGGTGCGATTATCAGAAGCGCGGAATGCGCAGGTGCTCACGGCGTAATAATCCCCAAGCGCAGAAGCGCAGGCCTCACAGCCATAGTCGGCAAAGCATCCGCAGGTGCGGCTGAACACATGAAGATTGCAAGAGTTCCCAACATCCCTGCTGCCCTGAAAGAGCTCAAGGATAAAGGACTTTGGGTATACGGTGCCGCCGCAGGAGGCTCTGCCGAGCTCTGGAAAACCGATTTCACAGGTTCCATGGCACTTGTCATTGGCTCCGAGGGCGACGGAATAGGCCGTCTTGTCCGCGAAAACTGCGATTTCATTGTAAACATCCCCATGGTAGGAAAGATAAATTCTCTGAATGCCTCCGCTGCTGCCTCCGTCATTATGTACGAGGTTCTGCGTCAGCGCACAAAAGGATAAGATATGAGTACATACGAAGATAACATGGATTATAACGGTGAGCTTGAATTCAGCCTCGACGACATAATAAAAGAATTCAAATACGAAGGCTCTGAGGAGCAGCTTCAGGATATAATCTCCGAAGTCAGGGACTCATCCGACGAGGATGAAGTTGATTTCTCCGGCGTTATTGCTGAAGAGGCCTCCGGCGACGAGAGCGTTTTTTCCTCCGGAATTGATGACGGCATTGAAGTTTCCGAGGAAGCAGGGGCTGTCGGCGAAGATGAAGAGGCGCCCGAGGTCGAGCAAGACGAAGAAGAGCCCGTATATGAGCAGGCTGAGGAAATCGAAGATGATTCAGCAGAAGAAGACGAGCTGAGTCTTGACAGCGTAATCGCAAGCGTTTCATCCATGGGCAGCAATGAATACGAGGAGTCGGAAGAAGATTCTGCGGAAGAGGCCGAAGAGGAAGCTTCCGAGGCAGAAGAGCCGCAGGTGCCCGAGGCCAACGTATTCAACCATCCTGACGACATCGCTTCCGAAAGTGACGACTATGTTATTGACAAAACAGATGTCGGTGACGAATACGCAGACGGAGATATTGACTACGCCGCAGCTCAGGAAGAGCTCGCAGACAGCGAGCCCAAGCCCGTCAAGACACGGGCTGAAATGCGCTCATTCCGCGAAAAAGTCATTAATCCTATAATTAAATTTCTCGCATTCGCGAGCATGAAAATACAGCAGAACAGACACGTTGTAAACGGCGCTCCCGCAGAAGAAGCCGAGGATCTCGGCGCTGAAGTGCCTCCCGACCTTGCGGCAAAATTCTACGAAAAGAGAGTTGCCGTAATAAGACTGAGAATGCGCATATCCTTTGTCCTGAGCATCCTTATGGCATACATATCCCTCGGTCTTCCCGTTTTCGGTGCTATGCGTGCAACTGCCGTATCCGCCGCTGTGTGCCTTATCATGCTGCTGACGGTTATGATGCTCGGCCTTGATATTATGACCTCAGGAATTATTGCACTTTTCAGACGCAGACCCAACGCTAATTCTCTTATTATGCTCTCCTGTCTGCTGTCGGTTATCGATGGATTCATAATTGCATCCGGCTCAACCAAAAACGGGTTTCCCTTCTGCGCAGTTTCCGCGCTGACGGTTTCCTTCTCTCTTATGGGCAGCATGCTCAACTGCCGCAGCAATCGCATCACTCTCCGCGCCGCGGCATCGGCAAGAAGGCCCTACACGGTTACTGCCGAAACAAGCGTAACCGGCGACGGCATAACTCTTTTAAAATCCCGTCACTCCACCTCCGGATTTGTCAGACGTGTTGAGGAATCAGGTCCCGACGAGATTGTTTTCGGCACCATGAGCCCCTACATAATCGCAGCATCAATCGTGCTCAGCGTTATTGCAGCTCTGATTGCAAAGAATTTCTCCGGATTTATGCACATATTCTCCGGCATTGTTGCGGCGGCTGTCCCCATTTCCATACTCCTTACCTTCCCCCTGCCCTTCTTTGTATCATCAAAAATCATGATACACAGCGGAAATTCCATTGCAGGCTGGTCAGGCCTGTATGATATAGGTAAAAGCAAGCATATAATTATAACTGACCGCGATCTTTTCCCCAAAAACTACGTTACGGTCGAGCAGGTGCGCGTTCTCTCCGGCAAAAATCCCGAAGAGGTCATCTCTTACGCAGGCAGCATGCTTATAGCTTCCGGCTCCGCTCTCGCCCCGGCCTTTACAGATCTTATGGCGAAGGGAAACGGCACCATGCTCAGAGTTGACGAGTTTTCCTGTCACGAAAGCGGCGGCCTTGTCGCTCTCATAAACGGTGAGAGGGTTTACTGCGGTTCTGCCGGCTTCATGCAGCTTATGGGCATCAGACTTCCCAACAAGTATGTTATCAAAGATTGCGTTTATATCGCGGCTGATAATGTACTCTGCGGTATTTTCGAAATGCGCTACAATGCACAGCGCAATGTCAAGGAGGCACTTGCATCCATATTCCGCACTGACCGCCACCCCATATTCGCGGTTCGCGACTTTAACGTAACGCCCCAGATGATATCAAGAAAGTTCGATATTCCGACTGACGGATTTGACTTCCCCGCATTCACCGAGCGCTACGAGATATCAGCAGCAAAGCCTTCGGATATCAGCAAACCTGCTGCAATTGTTTCCCACGAGGGTCTCGGCGCACTTGTGCAGCTTGCCGACCACGGCAGACTCCTGTATAACATCATCCGAGTGAGCGTTCTGCTCAGCGTAATAAGCGCTGTACTGGGCATAATCATCATGTTTATCAAGATGGCCGCCGGCTCCGCAAGCGTTGCGTGGCTTCTCATTTACATGATCATCTGGCTCATTCTGGAAATCGCGCTATGCTTTTTCCTCATTAAAAATAACTATTGATATCAAATTTCAAGTAGTGTATAATAATTTACTGTGTAAAACTCCATTGGACTTAAAAAACTTTTATATATCAAACAGAGAGGAAGCAACACATGAGCTACGAAACTAAAAACATTCGCAACATCTGCTTACTCGGTCACGGCAACAGCGGTAAGACCAGCCTTGCTGAAAGCATGCTGTATCTCACCGGCGCAGTTGATCGTCTGGGCAAAGTCACCGACGGCAACACTGTCTGCGACTATGACGCTGAAGAAATCAAGCGCCAGATTACCATCTCCACCTCCGTCGCTCCCGTAGAGTTCGGCGGCTGCAAGATCAACGTTCTTGACTGCCCCGGCTACTTCGACTTCGTAGGCGATGCACTCGCAGCAATCCGTGTTTCCGAAGCAGGTATCATCTTCTGCTCCGCAAAGGATGGCCTTTCAGTCGGCGCTGAGCGCTCCTGGAAATACCTCAAAGAAGCAAACGTTCCCGCAATGTTCTACATCTCCAAGCTTGATGAAGAACACGGCGATTACTACAACGTTCTTTCCGCACTGCAGGAAAAGTACGGCAGCATCATCTGCCCCGTTATCGCTCCCATGTCCGACGGCACCGGCGTTATCGATCTGGTACACAATGTTGCATACCAGACCAAGGGCGGCAAGGCAACTAAGGTTGACGTTCCCGCTGCTGATGCTGACAAGGTTGCTGAGCTGCGCGAGACTCTTATGGAGACCGCTGCAGGTGCTACCGAAGAACTCATGGAAAAGTACTTCGAGGAAATGGAACTCGGCGAGGCTGACCTCGTTGCCGGCATCAAGCAGGGCATGAAGGATCGCACCGTTATCCCCGTAGTCTGCGGCGCAGCTATGGCCGGCATCGGTACCGAGGCTCTTCTGCAGGCAATCTGCGACTACTGCCCCGCTCCCGAGGACAAGGCAGCTGACGCTCCTGCAGGCTTCATTTTCAAGACTGTTTCCGACCAGTTCGGTAAGTACAGCTTCATCAAGGTCGTCGCAGGTAAGATTACTGCTGACCTCACCCTCCGCAACATGCGCGCGCAGTCCAACGACAAGTTGGGCAGAATGTACACCATGTGCGGCAAGAAAAACACCGAAGTTAAGGAAGCCTGCTGCGGCGATATCGTTGCAATCGGCAAGATGGATTGGAAGACCGGCGACACTGTCTGCGATCCTAAGAACGAAGTTGAGCTTCCCGCACTCGTAATGCCCGAACCCTGCTACTCCATGGCTATCTCCCCCAAGACCAAGGGTCAGGACGACAAGGTTGCAGGCGGTCTTGCAAGACTCAATGAAGAAGACATCTCCTTCACCCTCGTTAACAACGCCGAGACTCACCAGATGGTTATCTCCGGCGCAGGCGATATTCAGGTTGACGTTCTCTGTGCAAAGCTGAAGTCCCGCTTCGGCGTTGAGACCGAGCTCCAGCCCGCTCGCGTTGCATACCGCGAAAAAATCAAGGGCAAGGTCGAAGCACACGGCCGTCACAAGAAGCAGTCCGGCGGTTCCGGCCAGTTCGGTGACGTTTGGATCCGCTTCGAGCCTCAGGAAGAGTCCGAAGAAATGATTTTCGCAGAAGAAGTATTCGGCGGCTCCGTTCCCAAAAACTTCTTCCCCTCCGTTGAAAAGGGTCTGCGCAACTCCGTAGTCAAGGGCGTTCTCGCAGGTTATCCTCTGGTTGGTCTGAAGGCAACTCTGTACGATGGCTCCTACCACCCCGTTGACTCCAACGATATGGCATTCCAGACCGCTGCTCGTCTTGCATATCAGGACGGCATTCCCAAGGCAAAGCCCACCATTCTCGAGCCTATCGGTCTGCTGAAGGTTACCATCCCCGACGAAAACCTCGGCGATATCATGTCCGATATCTCCTCCAAGCGTCGCGGTACCGTTCTCGGCATGAACGCTGAAGACGGTATGCAGATCGTTGAAGCTGAGGTCCCCATGGCTGAGATGAGCTCTTACACCATCGACCTCCGCTCCATGACTCAGGGTCGCGGCTCCTTCACCTGCAAGTTCGTTCGCTATGAGGAAGCTCCCGGCAACGTTCAGCAGAAGGTTATCGAAGAGGCTAAGGCTCTCGCAGAGGCTGAATAATTAACAAAAAATCAGGGCAGTTTCTACTGCCCTGTATTTTTCAGGAGTAATACAATGAAGTTACCCGAGATAAAAAAACCTGATATTAAACTGCCCGACTTTAAAAAGCTGGAGCTTAAAATGCCTCAGTTAAAAAGGTCAGAGGACGATGAGATTGAGTCTGAAAAGCGCTCATTCAAGATGCCCGAGTTCAAGAAACCCGACATCAAAATGCCAAAGCTGGACTTCAAGCTCACCGAGGGCGCTATGATGAAGGCATGGGCCGGCGGCAGCATTATCTGCATCGCCTGCTCAGGTATAGCTCTTATCGTAGCACTGTTTTAAAGTAAAATGCACACTCACGGGGCTGTGCGCCGTAGGGATTTATAGGTTTTGAACGGCTATTTTCCGCCCATACGGCATAAAAAATAACGGTAATACGTCAGTATTACCGTTATTTTGTTATATTGTCTGTTCGAAAAATCTCTAGCTCAAAACTGCTTTGCACCTGAAAAGCAGGAGGTTTTTTGCAAGGCAAGGCAAATTACCGCAGGAATACTGGCGTATTTCAAGGTAATTTAACGTAGTTTTGCGTAAAACAGTCGCTTTTCAGGCTG
>R21__coassemble_2380_pt1 | contig 10813 bp, 10 predicted proteins | sample R21__metabat2_low_PE_019 | metagenome-assembled genome bin R21 | reverse complement strand
TTTACTGCCCTGTTCACTGGCCGTCGGAACTGGGCGGGGCAAATAAACTCTATGACGGCGAGCTGTCTCTCGTATGCGATCAGCGCTACGGAGATGAAGATATTGAACGTGAAATGAATCTCATCAGGGAGTTTTTGATAGATAATGGATATTTACTTCAATCCTGAATACGTAAAACTGAATGAGCAGATAGAAGGCGGAATAGCGGAATGCTTCGACTTCAGCTGCGAGCATGGAACTGTGCGCAGCCAGTACATAAAGCGAAAGGTACCATACCTCGTGGATGGCGAACAATACTACGATGCTATTACACCCTACGGTTACGGCGGCCCCGTTGTTGTGGATTGTAAGGATAAGGAGAAGCTCGTTGCGGCATACTCCGAAGCTTATATGAAGCATTGCATGGCCGAGAGAATCGTAGACGAATTTGTGCGCTTTCATCCATTGATAGAAAACGCTCTGGATTTCGGCTGTATATATAAAGCTGAATACAATAGACACACAGTGGCGGTTGACCTTACTGACGAGGATTATTTCATGACCCAGTTCTCGCCTGACTGCCGCAATATGGTTAGAAAAGCTGCCAAAAAAGGCGTTGTGGTGGAAGTGGATTCAGAGTGTACCCATATGGACGAGTTTATCCGCCTTTACTATGCTGCTATGGAAAAAAACAAGACAAGTGAGTACTACTACTTTTCGAGAGAATACTTTGAAAAGATCAAGGCGATCAGCGGCAATAAAACGATTCTGATAAATGCCTATGTGGAAGGAGAGATAATCTCTTCTGCCATGTTCCTGTGCTCAGATGAATATATGCACTATCATCTTGCGGCTACCAAGCCTGATTTCTATTCATACGCATCTAATAATATTATTCTTGCGAAAGCGGCTGAATACGGCAGAGAGAAGGGACTCAGGTGGCTGCATCTGGGCGGTGGCCTTTCGGGGAATGAGAAGGACAGCCTTTTCCGATTCAAATGCAGTTTCGGACGTTTGGATAAAAACATAAAAGACTTTTATCTTGGTAAGGCAATTTTCTTGCCTGAAATCTATGATGAGCTTTGCGCAATTGCCAGAGAAAATGGCTTGACAGTAGATAGTTTCTTTCCGGCATATACGGAAGCGCACTAAGAGGTTGCTATGGATTTACTGATAGCATATGAAGATAAAGCTGCGCTGGATAATGAGGGCAATGTTTATATCGGTACCGCATTCTCAAATGCGGCGCTTGAAAGTTATCTGCAGCATTTTGACAATATAATAATGCTTATGCGCCGTGCTGATATTGAGCCTGATGATATGGAAAAGCTCAAGGGCATGAACAAGATTACCGACCCGCGAGTATCGGTGGTATTTCTTCCGAATCCGACGGCAAATCTGAAAAGCTACTTTAGTGTCAGCCTGCGCCGAGAGTATAAGCGCATTGTTATAGAAAATATCACGCCGGACAGAGCAGTAATTGTTCGCGTGCCGTCTACAAGCGGAAATATAGCGGCGAGGTATTGCAGGAAAATAGGAAAAACGTTCCTTGCAGAAGCCATCGGATGCCCGTGGGACAGCCTTTGGAACCACAGCCTGAGAGGCAAACTGATGGCACCTTTTGCATGGTTTAATTTGCGGCGCACGATGAAGGCTGCGCCGTATTCTGTATATGTAACCAGCGAATTCCTCCAGAAAAGATATCCGACGGGAGGAATAAGCGCGGCAATTTCTGATGTCGAGCTTCAGCCCATGGATGACAGTGTCCTTGAGAAAAGACTTGAAAAAATCCAAAGACAGAGCGGGAAACTTAAGATAGCAACCGGCGGAGCATTGGTTTCTTATAAAGGACAGCAATTCGTTATCGAAGCGCTTGCAAGGCTCAAAGGGAAGGGCAATACAGATTTTGAATATCATATGGCAGGCAGCGGTGACGAGCAAAGCTTGAGCGAGCTTGCTGAAAAACTCGGAGTTTCCGAGCAAATTGTATTTGAGGGAAGATTGCCGCATGATAAAATGTTCCAATGGCTAGACGATATGGACGTCTACGTTCAGCCCAGTCTGGTTGAAGCAATGCCGAGGGCGCTTATCGAAGCATTGAGCAGAGGTTTGCCTGCATTTGCAACACGTGTCGGAGGCATGACAGAACTGGCAGGCGGGGACAATGTGTTTGAGAAACGTGACGTTGCGGCCTTAACAGGCTTTTTGTCGGAAATAGACAAAAAAAAAGCGGCAGGGCTTGCACGTCGAAATTTTGATTATTCACTGAATTTCCGTAAAGATAAACTTGAAAAAAAGCGTTATGATTTTTATGCAGCATTTGCTGCTGCGGCAAGGGGAGAAAAAGCATGAGTGAGCCCATAAGAGTTCTGCATGTTTTTGCAGCCCTCGATTCCGGCGGCGTGGCGAATTTTGTTATGAATACATATCGCCGCATCGACCGGGAAAAAATTCAATATAATTTTGCAATTACAGGCGGCGAAAAATCGCTTCTGGATGAAGAAGCGGAAGCTTTGGGAGCCAGACTGTTTTATTTTGATACGAGCAAAAGCCTTACTGATAATCTTAAAGATGTTTTGAAAAATGACGGACCGTTTGCGGTCGTTCACAGTCATGTGTTTTTTTATTCGGGCCTTGTTGTTCGCGAAGCAAAGCGCTTTGGAGTGCCCGTAAGGATTGCCCATGCGCATAATGCACATACGGGCGAGAGCACGTCGCTTCCGCGTAAAGTGTATGAAGCGATGATGCGCCGGCTTATTAAATCAAATTCCACGATTATGATGGGTTGCTCGGAAAAAGCCTGCCGATATGTTTTCGGCGAAGACTGTATGAGCGACAGCCGTACCGTGGTTATGCCTGACGGTATTGATTGCGAGCGGTTTGCGTTCGATGAAAATGTAAGAAAAAAAGTCCGCGCTGAATACGGACTTGACAGTAGCTTTGTCGTAGGTCATGTCGGCCACTTTAACCCTGCTAAGAACCACGAAAAAATTCTCTCGGTATTTGCGAGCTTTGTTAAGCAGAGAGAAGATGCCAAGTTGTTCTTGGTTGGTGACGGAGAACTGGAAGCTGATGTCAGACTGAAAACCGAGGAATTGGGTTTGCCTGATAAAGTCGTCTTTGCGGGCGCACACAGGGATGTTGAAAACATGTATCAGGCCATGGATGTTTTCCTGTTTCCGTCGAGATATGAGGGCTTCGGCATGGCCATGATTGAAGCGCAGGCAAACGGGCTTGCGTGCGTGGCATCCGATGTTGTTCCTGAGGATACAAATGCTGACGGCAGAACGGTATTCATTTCGTTGGAAGAAGCGGACGATACATGGGCGGATGCACTCAAAGCGGCAGCTTATCGGTCGTCAGATTATGCAGGCACAGTAGACGAACACTTTGGTATCAATAAAACAGTAAAGATGCTGGAAGAGATTTATTTAGGGTAATCCTATGAGTAATGTCCGAATGACAAGTGAATATAGAAACAGCAGCTTGTCTTTCAGTTGTCTGCTTGTAGGAAGCGTGTTTTTCCTGATATTGTCTCAGGCGTTGATTATTAAGGTTCCTGATATTGTTACGCAGGTTTTCCGCCCGCTGATTGTGTTTTTCCTTTTGATAGTTATGCTTCAGCGGGGCCAAATAGCGTTCCCGGCAAGAAAAGTTGCGCTGATTGCGGCAATTTATTGTGCATTCGACCTGCTGCTTACACACATCAATGCTGATGAAATAATGCGCGCAAGTGCGGTTTCCCTTTATCTGCTGATGTTTTGGGTTGTAACCGGAACACCGTGGACCAAGAGAGAAGTGCAGTTTATTATTAAAGCCTGTTTCTTAGCAACGTTTGTCTGTGCCATTGCCATTTTTATAAGCAACGACCCGACAGACCTGCACGTTGGTAGCAGCGGCGATATGAGAATGCTTGGCACATATGTAAATCGAAATAAGAATGCGTATGCTTTTACGATCGGTACGGTTCTCGGAGTGATTTACTTAATCTACGGAAAGAATATAAAGAAATTCTGGATACTGATTATTACAGCAGTTGTGGCCTATGCGCTGCTGTACAGTCAGTGCCGAGGCGCTTTCTTCTGTGCAGTTGCAGGAGTGGCGATAGTTGTCTGCGGAAAACTGCTGGAAGTAAAAAAGAAGGATCACGGCAAATTCCTGCTTTATTCGATTTTGTTTATCCTGATTTGTATAGCGTCTTATTATCTGCTGAAAAACAGCGAACTAAGCCGCCTTATAGATGGTGATAAGTCCGGTAGAGATGATGGCATAAAGCATGCCTGGCAGTTGTTTTTGTCAAGTGATCTGTTTGGCAAAATCTTCGGAAACGGATATGCTTATGAGGGCCTGCATACCGAAGGCGTAGGTGCGCATCTGGTGTATACATCATATCTTCTCTCAACTGGAATGGTGGGCTGCCTGCTGATTGTATGGATGTTCATAGGCTCCGGATTGAGAATCAAAGGTACAATACCATTGGCATTGTTTATATGTGCGTTTATGCGAACTTTTTTTGAAGGACTTGACTATTACATTTATATACCGCTGATACTGTCGATGATAATCTATAACTATTCGGTCATATATGGGAGAAAAGAAGATGAGTTATTTGAGAGCAGATGACAGAATACGAGTGAAACAAGTTGTTCTTTATGCAGCATATTGTTTGCTACTCGCAGCAATTTGCTATGGGTTTTCTCCACTGATTAAATATTATTCCACTGATAGCTCAGTGTTTTATAGCATTGGAAATGCTATGACAGAGGGAATGGCGCCTTACAAAGATATCTTTGATCATAAGGGATTGTGGGTATATCTGTTCAACTATTTTGGAGCTAGTCTAAATGCTGTTTTTTGCGGTTGGGGAATGTGCATAATTGAAGTGTTTATGTATCTTGCTATCATAATAGCAGCTGACAGTATTTTTTCTTTATTTGTAAAAAAAGAAAAAATAAGAATACTTTTTGCATGCCTCTTCTTAGGATTCTCCCTTAATTATTTTACATATCAGGGGGGTAACTATACTGAAACCTATGCACTTGCGTTCCAAATGATAAGCTGCGCGCTGATGACTAAATACTGGTTCGGAGACAAAGTCTATGACGGGCATCCGCCGATATATATGTTTATCCACGGACTGTGTTCAGGAATATGTGTGTTCCTCAGAATGAATTTGGTGGGGATATGGATTCCATTTGGAATAGCGCTAGCAATTGAATTGTTAAAAAACAAGAAATATAAAAACCTGCTGGTAAACTTGCTCGCGTTGTTGTGCGGAGTGGCTCTGGCAACATTGCCGATTGCAGTATACGGAATAGCCAATGATTGTATTGAAGATATGGTATTCTGCGTATTCACATATAATATGTCATATGTCGGTGATGGTACAAGCACTTTAAGATTTGTAAAAGAATTATTATTGCAAGGAGCATCCGCAGTCCTAATACTTGGTCTGATAAGCACTACTGTTGTTGCTGCATCCAAAAATACTCCGAAGACATTTAAGTGGATCTTCTCGGTCGGTTACATATTTGTTCTGTATGTTACGTTTATGGGCATGCGAGCATATGGGCATTATTATCAAGTGTTAATTCCATATACGATTCCAATATTTGTTGTTTTAGGAGTTGAGCTTGAGCGCAAGCATTTTTCAATAGAAAAAGGTTCGACATTTGCAATCGCATTGTTGGTATGCTTCACAATTACGATTTTGGGAAATATGCGTGCAATTATTAAGTTTGGCCCGTTTGACAATGAATATAGGTATTTGTATGATACGATTCAAGAAGCAAATGAATACATATCAGTTGATAAAGATAAATCATTGCTTACAACAAGTAATCTTATGCAGGCATATGTGATTACCGATACTACACCAACAACAAAGTACCCATATGTACCGGGCGCGGAGCTGCCTGAAGCCAGTAAAGCAATGTACGAAAACATATTGTCTGGCAACTATAGATATATCTTTGGAGTTGGCTATGAAGAAGGATATTGGACAATAAGTAGTGGAACGCAGAGAGATGAAATTAACAAATTCATTTCTGAGAACTATGTGCCAATAAGCACATCAGATAAGTACTCTTATGTAATGTTTATGCACAATGATGACAATGGAGGAATCGAATGAAAAACCTATTCACTAAATACAAGGATTTGATAAGGGAAATGTTCCTTTATGGGATTATAGGTTTAACAAGTGCGGGCATTGATACATTGGTGTTCCACACGCTTACGAATAAAGCTGGAATGTACAGCCTGTTTGCAAATATAATCAGCGTTCCGGTAGGAATATGTATAAGCTTTACACTTAACCTGTTTTTCAATTTTAAAACAAAAGACCACATTTTAAAGCGCTTTATTTCATTCTTTGCGGTCGGCATGTTCGGGTTGTTGTTATCCGAAGCAATCCTTGCGTTTGGTGAGCATCAAAGTTGGAATATACTTATTACAAAAATTGCATCTGTTGTTATTGTCGCAATTGTTCAGTACATATTAAATAAGTTTATATCATTCAGAAAGACAAAAACTGTGGAGGGAAAGTAAATGTCAGACAAGCTATATATCGTTATTCCTGCATACAACGAATCTGAAAATATTGCAGATGTTGTAAATGATTGGTATCCTGTGGTAGAAAAATACGGTGGAGAAGGTTCCAAATTGGTGATAATCGATGACGGCAGTAAGGACAACACCTATGAAATAATGAAAGACTTGGCAAGTACAAGGCCTCTTATGGAAGCTGTTACAAAGCCTAACGGAGGACATGGTGCAACAGTTCTCTACGGCTACAATTATGCGCTGGAAAGTGGTGCAGACTATATATTCCAGACGGACTCTGATGGACAGACTCTATCCTCCGAATTCGGTTCATTTTGGGAACAGCGCGAACAGTATGACATGGTAATCGGTCATCGTAACAAACGCGAAGACGGATTTGCGAGAAAAATCGTTACCAAGGTTCTCAAGTTCGTTATTTGGCTGTGCTTTGGCGTATCCATTACTGACGCAAATACCCCGTTCCGACTCATGAAGTCCGGAACCCTTTCAAAATATATTAAGCTTATTCCCAAGGACTATAATCTTTCGAACGTTATTGTTTCCGTTCTTTATGCAAAGAAGGGCTGCGCTGTGAAGTATATTCCCATCACCTTCAGACCTCGTCAGGGTGGCGTGAACTCCATAAACATGAAGCGTATATTCGGAATTGGAAAACAGGCAGTCAAGGATTTCAGAGTTATTGCAAAAGCAATCAAGTGAGGAAAGAATATGTATGATTACCTTATAGTAGGCGCGGGATTGTTCGGCGCAGTATTTGCACGCGAAGCGACTGATCGCGGCAAGAAATGCCTTGTTATCGAGAAAAGAAATCATATCGGCGGAAATGTTTACACCGAAAAGTGCGATAACATTGATATTCACAGATACGGCGCGCACATTTTTCATACCTCAGATGAAAAAATCTGGGCGTATGTAAATCGTTTTGCCCGATTCAACAATTTTGTCAACTCTCCCTTGGCAAGATACCACGACGAGCTTTACAATCTGCCCTTCAATATGAACACTTTCCATCAGCTGTGGGGAGTGAGAACGCCAGATGAGGCAAAGGCGAAGATTGCCGAGCAGGTTGCCACTGAGAATATCGGCGAGCCCAAGAACCTGGAAGAGCAGGCGTTGAAGCTTGCAGGCCGAGATGTTTACACAAAGCTTGTAAAAGAATATACGGAAAAGCAGTGGGGACGCGACTGCAAGGACTTACCCAGCTTTATTATTAAGCGACTGCCGCTTCGCTTCGTATACGACAACAATTATTTTAACGACAGATATCAGGGCATCCCCGAGGACGGATATACTGCGCTGGTGGAGAAGCTTCTTGAGGGAAGCGATGTGCTTACAGATACAGACTACCCTGAGTATCGCAAAGCAAATCCCGATATAGCAAAGAAAACCGTGTTTACGGGAATGATTGACGAATATTTTGAGTATTGTTTCGGCAGACTTGAGTTCAGAAGCCTGGAATTCGAAACAGAGCGACTGGAGATGCAGGATTACCAGGGCAACGCAGTGGTCAATTATACATCTCACGATGTTGCATTTACGCGCATAATCGAGCACAAGCACTTTAATAAGGCGGTGTCTCCCGTCACGTATATTACTAAGGAATATCCTTTTGAGTGGAAACCGGGCGATGAACCGTATTATCCAGTAAATGATGAGAAGAATAATGCACTGTACGAAAAATATGCAGAGCTTGCAGAAAAAGAAGAGAACGTGATTTTCGGCGGCAGACTCGGCAGTTATAAGTACTACGATATGGATAAAGTTATTGCTGCGGCACTTGAGGCAACCGAAAAAGAATTCAGATGAACGATCAAAAAAGTAAAATACAAATAGAGTGTTACTTGGCAGTGATGGCAATTGTTATAATAACAATTTGCACAAAGGCATCTCCAATATATCCATTTGACGATTATGGTGATGTTAACTGCTTTATGACAGTTGGCAGATCTATGTTGAAAGGTATGCTACCATATAGAGATTTGTTCGAACAAAAAGGACCAATTCTATATTTTTTGCATATGCTTGCAGCGGTAATATCGGATACAAGCTTTGTCGGTGTATGGTTTCTCGAAATTGTTGCGTGTTTCTTTGCACTACACTTTGCATATAAGATCTTGGCATTAAATATCAAGAAAGGAATATATTGTTGGGTTGCATTATTTGCAGTAATAATATATTCTTGCGCCTCTTTTTATTATGGAGATACGGTAGAAGAGCTTTGCTTACCATTTTTTATGTATGCACTTTATTTGACAGAGCAATTGTTTGCCAACCAAAGAGAAATAACAAACAAGGAATTCTTTGTTATTGGCATAACATCTGGCTGTATATTTTGGATGAAGTATTCAATTCTCGGTTATTATGTTGGTTGGTTTATTATCCCGGTTTATCTGATGATAAAAAATGGAGATTACAAGAAACTGCTTGAAAGTATCGAGGCAATAGCCACTGGGGTTTTGGTAGTAACAATACCTGTAATTGCTTTCTTTACAATTAACGGTGCGTTAAATGATTTGCTCCATGTATATTTTTATGAAAACATAATTACATATTCTTCGTCACCGTCGGGAAATTCATTATGGATCATACTTCGCAATTTATTGGGCGGTGCACATGTGTTCTTAAAATATGCACCAGTGCCATTATTTGTTATTCTAGCGGGAATGGTATTAAGAGGACGAAAAGATTGGTGTTCAGGGCTTCACATTGCATTTACTTTTTTTGTATGTAGCTTGGGAGTCTTTTGCGGAGGCCAGGGAATACTATATTATCCGTTTGCTCTTATGGCACTAGTACTAATTGGAATTGCTGAAATTGCTATAGTAGTTGAATCAAAAACGTGCGTAGTCAGCAATAAATATATAGCGATGCCGTTGATTGTGATAGTGCTGGCTGGCATATGCACCTTTGCTTTAAGTACAAACACGAGCCTTTTGAAAATCAAATATGAAGACATGCCGCAGTATAAATTTAAGGAAATTATTTGCGAAAAAGAAAACCCGACATTATTAAATTACGGGTTTATTGATGGAGAATTTTTTACTGCGTGTAATATTATTCCTAACTGTAAATATTTTTGCCAAATAAACGTACCATCGCAGGAAATGTATGATGGACAGCAAAGGATCATTGATGAAGGCGGCGTGGATTTTGTTGTAACACGAAATGAAGAACTTAAATCAGATAATTATCAATTAGTTTCTACAGCAAATCATTTTGTGGAAGGAAGCGTAAAGACATTCTATTTATATGAGCTGAAGTCCATGAAGTGATAACTGGATGAATGCAACTATAATGCAATTATGAGGTCTGAAGAATGGCACCTGTACTCTACATCGTTATTCCCTGCTACAATGAGCAGGAGGTGCTGCCGATTACAGCACCTATGTTCCTCAATAAAATAAAGCAGCTTGCTGCTGACGGGAAGATATCCGACGACAGCCGTGTAATGTTTGTCAATGACGGCAGTAAAGACAAAACTTGGGATATTATTTCCGAGCTTGCGGGAAAAGACGAGCATTATATCGGTATTTCCCAGAGCCGCAACCGCGGCCATCAGAATGCTGTTCTGGCCGGACTCATGGAAGCCAAGGACAAGTGTGATATCACAATCTCCATAGACTGTGACGGTCAGGACGATATTAATGCCATGGACAAGATGGTTGATGAATATCTTAACGGCTGTGAGGTAGTATACGGCGTTCGCTCAAGCCGCGAAACCGATACCTTTTTCAAGCGTACCACGGCTCAGGGCTTTTATAAGTTCCTTTCCGCAATGGGCGCAGAGGTGGTCTATAACCATGCAGACTACCGACTCATCAGCGCAAAAGTGCTGAATGAGTTTGCAAACTTCAAGGAAGTCAATCTGTTCCTGCGCGGCATGATTCCCCTTGTAGGCTTCAAGAGTACAAGCGTTGAATATGCCCGTGCAGAGCGTATCGCAGGCGAGAGCCATTACCCCCTGAAGAAGATGATTGCCCTTGCTGTTGACGGAATTACAAGCCTTTCCGTCAAACCCCTCAGACTGATAACCGGCTTCGGCGTGGTCGTTGCGCTCATCAGCTTCATCGGCTGCCTTTGGGCGCTCATTACTGCATTGTGCGGCAACACCGTTCAGGGCTGGGCAAGTATGACCTGCATAGTCTGCTTCGTCGGCGGTGTGCAGCTTATCTGCCTCGGCATTATAGGCGAATACATCGGCAAAATCTATATGGAAACAAAACAGCGCCCGAGATATATTATCTCAGAGCGCACGTGGGATGAAAAATGA
>R21__coassemble_2379_pt1 | contig 10824 bp, 10 predicted proteins | sample R21__metabat2_low_PE_019 | metagenome-assembled genome bin R21 | reverse complement strand
ACAATTGCCTTGGTGTAGGTGGAACCTACGTCACAGCCACCAAAATATTTCATTTATGTTTTCCTCCAATTATTATTTATAAGTTAGTATCTGCTCAATTACATGCAGACTTCGTCTTCGAACTCAACGAGAGAAGGATCAACAGGCTCTGCGTGCATAACAGTACGCATGTACTCATTGACCTTGTCACGCATGGTACGACGAGAAACGGTACGGGGGTCCATAAGGTCGTGCTCAACCCAGATGAGGTCGTAGCCACGTTCACGGCCCTGCTCGTCAAGGATACCCTGAACGGTTGCCATGTTCTTACATGCAACGTTCTGGTACATGATAACGAGCTTTGCGTTCCAGTCTTCACACTGCTTCCAGCATTCGTCAACAACGTTCTGGTAGCCGCCATTGGTATGACGACGCATAACCATACGTTCGTACAGACGAGCGAGGTCGCGGAGAGCTTCTTCCTTGTCTTCGGTCTCGAGGCGCTTGGTGAAGTTAAGAGATTCCATCTCAACCAGAACGTCGATACCCCAGCAGTTAGCTGCCCAGTTGGAGAAGTTTGCATAGTAGTGAGCGGGGCAAGACCATACGAGTGCACGGTACTTCATCTTGCCGGGCCATGCTTCTTCCTTGTTTGCATAAGCCTGCATCAGGAGCTTGTTAACCTTCTCGCAGGTCTTAAGTGCACGAGGATCGCAGCCGCCATCCATCTCGTAGTTCCACTTACGGAACAGCTCGTAGGACGGTCCGAGGAACTGAGGATATGCAGACTTGTTTACTTCCCACTTCTGCAGCTCGTACTCAGTCTCGATATTGAAGCGCTTGATTACGTTGAAGTAATTATCCCAATCCCACTTTGCACCGGTGAGATCTTCGATCCACTTGATGCAAGCCTTGATGTCGTCAGCACCGAGCTGAACGGTTTCCTCGTCAGCATAGCGTACGGGGAAGCAAAGGTGGAATACAGGAGTATTGGGGAAACGGCGGGAGAAGTAAGAGGATGCCATGGTAGAGCCGTCGCAAGGCATGGAGCTGGAAATGAAGCCGGAACCCATGTCGGGCAGAGCGTCAAGAACCAGAGCGCCACATTCGGAAGAAGGAACGGGGCAGCAGTCTGCGGGCAGACCAAAGGACTCAACTGCGTCGATGTAAGGTACGCAGGTCAGCTGGTCAATTTCGGATACCAGGAATACGGGGAGAAGCTGGTGAGGAATTGCGCAAAGATCAGGGAAGCCTGCGAAGAGCTGACCCATGGTCATTTCGTCGAAGGTTACGAGCATCTTATTGAGCTCTGCGCTGTTACCGTTCTTACGGTCAGCCTTTGCACAAAGTACCAGGTTTTCTGCAACGTAACGGAATATATCGTAAGTTACAGCATGGCTCATGCGGAGGTTGGTTCCGCGCAGACCCATGAGGTTCTTATCCATGAAGCCGTGGCAGCAGAAGTAGGAAATCATCCAGCGGTAGTGCAGAGCACTGTTAAGTGCAGGAATGAGGTCCTTGGAGAAGGTCATGAGGAGCATGCCCCACATACGAGCCCACTCATAGAAGTCATAAGCGGTGTCCTTAACGCCACGCCACTCACGACGAACGGTTGCCATTGCGCCCTTTGCATAGAGGCGGCCGAGGTGCTTCTCACCGTTGAGAAGAAGATCCATCTTGCCGTTTGCGTCAAGAGCCATGATTGCCTGGCACTCTTCCTTAACACGGTCGGTAAACTGAACTGCAAGTTCTTTCTGTCTTGCGCCGAAAGCTTTCCAGTCAGTTTCTTTAAGCATTTCACCGAAAATGCCGCAGACTTCCTTCAGGTTCTTAGCCTGTGCTTTCCAGTCAATGTTATCTTTAGCTTTAAAGAATTTAGGATTGGGGTACTGAATCTTTTCTTTCTTAGCCATTACTTGTTACCCTCCTTGTGAATCTTTTTGATCTCCAGAGATTCAACGAATGCCTGGCAACGGGTACGCAGCTGGCCGGAAGTACCGTTGTTGTACAGTCTGTCGATGGAGAGAACGGGCCAGCCGTAGTCTTCGTGCATGACGTGGGAAACGAGTGCACGCTCGAAGCCCCAGTAGTCACAGTACTTCATCTGTTCGTAGATGATACCGTCAGCATTGAATTCCTTTGCGAGACGGTCTGCGGTCTGACGACGCTGCAGAACCTTTTCGTCGGATATGTATCTTGCACATTCTGCAACTTCCATGTAGTGGCGGCAGATCTGAGTAAGTGCATCTTCGTCATCGTTGAGCTCGATAACTTCACGGCCGGGAGTAGAGCCGAAGCAGAAACGATCGACACATACGAATGCGCCGGTGCCTTCGATCAGCTTGGTCAGTTCGGGGTCGTCGATTTCGGAGCCGACAACAGCAACTCTTGCACGGAACCAAGGCTTGGGATCGGGCTTACGTGCTTTGAGTTCCTTAAGAGTTTCCTTCAGCTTGGGAAGGATGAGCTTCTTGGGGCAGCAGTAAGTTACGAGGTTCAGGATGTGGAACTCATAACCGGTGATAACGGGGTTCTCTGCCTTGCGCATCTCACCGATCTCGGTGATGATCTTGCAGACCTCGTTGTGCTCCTTGACTGCCTTGCGGATAGCCTTGTCGGAAGTATCAACGCCGTATTCCTCGGTCATGCGATCGAGAACGCGAATGCGCATCTGCTTTACGTAGCTTTCCAGAGCATAGTCAGTTACCTTGTAAGGCATGTCGCAGTGGGTGACAAAGAAATGCTCTTTGTCGTTGACCTTGAGGATCTCGAAGTGCTCCATGGTACGGTTCATCATGGAACATGCGTCGACACCAATCATTGCGTCGAGGAACTTGTAGCCGCCCTCAATGCCACGTTCAATCAGTGCACGTGCGTATTCGCAGGTGTAGTTGGACATGTAGTAGGTGGCGATGTCGAGAGAACTGGTCTTGGGTGCGCGCAGACGCACGGAGAAACAGTTGTCTACATTGAGGAGTACCTCAGGAATGTGGAAACAGGTATAAGCCATGCAAAGGTTACCCTCTGCCTGTGCCTGCTGTACCAATTCGTTGTTGGCATTCTCAAGAAGACTTTCGAAGTAGATCAGATGCTTAAGATCTTTCAAATGTTACACCTCTTCTTCAAAGAATTTCTATTTTTTGGAGTGCTTCCTTTACTCCATTGAGCATAACGGAATCCGCAGGCAGCTCAAGTACGCTCTTGCCCTTGATATCATTTGCAGCAAAGGTACTGTCTGCGGGGATGAATGCCGCAATGTCAACACCCGGCACGGTAATGAGCTCTGCCAGCTCGGGGTTGGTCATGCGGTTAATGATTGCGCCGATCTTATCGTACACGATAAGGTCATCGGCAACGCCTTTGATTGTAGAGATAACCTGGCAGCCTTTCTTGCTCTGGTCAGTAACCAGAAGAAGATGGGTTACCTTGTCCATAACGCGACGCTGAATCTGTTCAATACCGGCTTCACCGTCTATAACAACATAGTCAAAGCTGTTAGCAAGTATGCCGATAACTTCTTTGAGATAAGAATTAACCTTGCAGTAGCAACCTGAGCTTTCAGGTCTGCCTATGCCGAGAAATGCAAAACCGGGCATTTCAACAAGTGCGTCAAAAATCTTGAATCTTGCTTCGCTGAGCAGCTCCAGTGCTTCTCTGGTCTCGCCGTTTTCAACGCTGTCAACAATACTCATACGGATATCATCCAGAGTGAGCTCAACGTCAACACCGAGGGCTACGGAAAGGCCGACAGCAGGGTCTGCATCTATTGCCAGAATCTTTTTGTCGGGGAAGTTTTCCACGAGCAATCTGACAATTGAAGCTGAGATAGATGTTTTGCCGACACCGCCTTTACCGGCGACTGCAATAATCTTTGCTTTACTTTCCAATAAAGCCTACCCCCTTTTCCTACGCGCAATTTCTCACATTACGCATTTGATAACATATTAACACAAGATTAAGCAATATGCAAGTGAATATCCATGTAATTCAAGCATTTTTTATTAAATTTTTCAGTAAAAAAGCGCTCCGGCAAAAGCCGGAGCGCCAGTAGTTTTAATCAAACAATTCTGCGGTCACGAACCTGAGAATCATAATGCTTGTTCAGGAAAGGACGAACGACGTAATAAATCATCTTGTTTTCCAGGTTGAACATATAGATACCGAAGGTTCCTACGAATGCAAGAAGTGCAAACTTGCAAACCTTGCCGCTTATTTTAGCAACAGTTTTCATTATGCGGTCTCCTCCCTATTAATATGCCTCGGAGTCGTCAAACTCAACGATGGTGGGATCCAAAGGCTCCTCGCCGAGGACAACGGACATGTAGTTGTTAACACACTTACGCATATCCTGACGGGAAATGGTACGGCTGTCCTGAAGGTCATGCTCAACAAAGATGAAGTGGAAGCCGAGGTCACGAGCCTGCTCTTCCATGAGAGCGTGAACACCGTTCATGCCCTTACATGCAACGTTATCGTTGAAGAGAACCATGTCGCAGTTGAAGTTCTTTGCCCAGTTCCATACGTCGTTTACGTTTTCCCAACCGCCAACTGCCATATGGCGCATACATGCTTTCTCAGTGAAGCGGGTCAGGTCGTCCATTGCGATTTCAGGATCTTCGGTGTTGATCATGTTGTAGCCCATGGTGGAGTCCATGTTCAGAACAATGTTGATACCCCAGCAGTTCTGGCACCATGTCGGGAAGTCACAGTAATAAACTGCAGAGGGTCCCCACAGGAATGCACGGTGACGGGTCTTGCCGCCATAGGGCTGGTACTTGTTCTTGTAGCAATCGCGCATGATTTCAATAACCTTGCGGTCAATGTTGTTGAAGTAAGGATCGGTGCCGTTTACAGATTGCCACTCGTACAGACGATAAAGAGTCTCGGCAATACCGGTCAGAGGAGAATAAGGAGTCTTGAACAGATCCCACTTCTCGAGCTCGATGGTATTCTGCTCGTTCATAAGCTCTGCATGCTTGAACAGCTCGTTCCAGTCATACTTTATGCCATACTGCTCCTCAACGAATGCAATGGAGTCCTTAATAACCTGCTTGGAGTAAGGCAGTGCTTCAGGCTCGTTATGCTGCATTGCCAGAGTGATGGGGAAATCGGGCTTGCCGATACGGCGGCGCTGGAACATAGAAGTTGCCTCAGATGCGTTGCAAGGCATATTGGTTGAGAGCATTACCTTACCTACGAGGGGGAATGCATCGTCAAGTGCAACGCCGGTCTCTGCTGCGCAGCGGGAGCAAACGTCAGCAGGAAGGCCGAAGGATTCTGCAACATCAATGTAGTAAGGCTCGATGTGCTGGTCGATATCGCAGATAATGAACTCGGGCAGAGTCTGAAGAGGAACTGCAGTCAGCTCTTTGAAGCCGGTGAGGAACAGCGGAGTGATGGTTTCGTCATGTGCGACGATATTATCAATACCGTTGCCGCCAAGGCGGACGTCGTTGGACAGAATGAATGCAATTCTCTTGGTCAGGTTGTGAACGATACCGTGCATGTGCATATGTGCAATGCGCAGCTCGGTGCCGCGGTAACCCTCGAACAGACGGTCAATGAACATAAACGTGCCGAGGTAGGAACCCATCCAACGGTATTCCCAGAAGCCCTTAAGGCAAGCTACGGGAGCAGATGCTACCATTGCTGCCATTGCTGCAAGGTTCTTCAGCCAGGAATAGTAGTCGAACATAGTGTCCTTGACGCCGCGCCATTCGCGGTACTTTGCAACACCGGTCTTGTCTATGTAACGGTCACGCTGACCACCTTTGCCGTTTTCGGCACGCCAGATGGGATCAAAGCGCTGGAGCGCCTTGTCGATAGGAGCAATAATTTTATCAAATGCCATTTTAGTTGCCTCCCTGAATGTTCTTGATTTCCAGTGATTCTACGAATGCCTGGAATCTTGTACGGAGCTGACCTACTGCGCCAAGAGCATATTCCTTCTCGATAGTGCAGGTAGGAATGTTGTTTTCGTTGATATAAACGTGAGAGGACAGAACCTTTTCGTAGCCCCAGAACTCACAGAACTTCATGTTCTCGACAATGATACCATCAGCATTGAATTCCTTATAAAGTCTCATGACTTCGTTGTGACGCTGGTCAATCTTTTCGCCGTCCATGAAGCGTGCGCACTGGTTCCAGTACAGGTAATGGCGGCATACTGCGTCAAATGCGGTCTCGCCGTCTCTGATTTCGATCTCTTCTCTGCCGGGGAATGAGCCGAAGCAGTAACGGTCTGCAACTACCATTGCACCGCACATCTCAATGAGCTTAGTGAACTCTGGATCGTCAATCTCGGAGCCGGCCAGAACTACTCTTGCGCGGAACGGGAATTCCTTCTCGGGTTTACGCTTCTTGAGCTCTGCCAGCGTTTCCTTGAGGTAAGGCAGAATTTCATCGTAAGGGCATACCTGAGATACGAGCTCGATTACATGGAACTCATAACCGGTAATAACGGGATTCTCAGCTTTACGGAAGTTACCGATTTCAGTGATAACGCGGCAGATCTCGTTGTGCTTTTCAATTGCCTTTTTAATTGCCTTATCGGAAATATCAATACCGAAGGTTTTCTTGAGCGGGTCAAGAACCTTGACCTGAAGCTGAACCTTGTAGTAATCAAGGTTTGTCTTATCGCCCTTCATGGGAGGGTCGATAATAGTTGTTACGAACTTGCCCTGCTTACCCTTTCTGGGATTCTGTACAGGATGGAGCAAATCAAAATGCTCTTCCATACGTTCCATTGCTGCGCAGCCTTCAGCGCCGAATACAGCGTTGAGATAGTTATAGCCACCTTCAATGGCGCGCTCCAGAATTGCACGAACATAAGGGCAGTTTCTGGTGGTCATGTAATAGCTTGCTACGTCATCAGACACACAGCCAGGTGCACGGAGTCTGGACGAGAAGCAGCCATCCAGGTTGAGAAGAACTTCGGGTATGTAGGAGCAGTTGTAACCAAGCGCTATCTTACCCTCGTCCACTGCTTTGTTTACGAGCTCGTTCTGAGCTTCCTGAAGCAGATTTTCAAAGTAGATCAGATGTTTTAGGTCTTTCATTTGCAACCCCTTCCGCAATTTATTTTAAAAACTTTGCGCAAATTAAACATTCGGACTCAGTGCATACCAAGCCCAAGTTAGCTTTTATATTATACAAAATCAACAGGTTAAATGTCAACATTCTGTCAATGCTTTTCAAACCATTTTTTAAAGAATTTTTTGTAAATACTAAACATCGTTTCTAATTTTGTTCGATATAAAAAAACAGTGCAACATTTGTTACACTGTTTAAAGATTGAATGTTTTTTCGATATTCTTAATATACTGCGGGAGCGCGCTTTCAAAATCAAGACCGTAGTGTCTCGGGACATTTCGCTTTTCGGTGCGTTCAACGCAATCGGAAACGAAAGCCTCGGCGAGGCTGAGCGCGGTTTCCATATCCGCTCCGCGCGTAAGCAGTGCGGCAAACGAGGATGCAAAAACGTCACCCGAGCCGTGGAAGGTGCCTTCTCTCGACACATTCATAAAGCGTGCGGTCTTCCCTGTCAGATTATCCTTTGCTACGATGCCTACATGCTCGTTATCAGGGCACACACCCGTTATCGCAACTGTTTTCGGACCAAGCGCTGAAAGTTTTTCGATAAGTGTGCTGACAAACTCATCGCTGTGAGGCGCGGGAACATACTCGGTTTCCGTGATAAAACACGCCTCGGTTATGTTCGGAGTAATAATATCTGCTTTTGCAATAAGGCGTCTGAAGCACGCAGCCATTCTATCATCGAAGTTTGCATAGTATTTTCCGTTATCTGCCATGGCGGGGTCGACAATCACAAGAGTGTCCTCCCCTTTCAGGTAATCTATACATTTTTCCAACAGCTCACCCTGTTTTTCAGAAGCAAGATAGCCAGAGTAAATTGCGTCGAATTTTATATCGTCCAGCTTGCTCCAATGCTCGGCAATCGGCAGAATATCATCAGAAAGATCGCGGAAAGTCCAATCAGTAAAGCAGCCCGTATGCGTTGATAAAAGTGCTGTCGGTATACAGCAGCACTCAACCCCGCTTGCCGACACGATGGGGAGCGCAACAGTCAGCGAACATTTACCGAGACCCGATATATCATGTATTGCCGCCATTCTCGGAAGCTTGTTATAATCTTTCATAAAAAATTTCCTCTTGTTCTAAATCGTACTAATTTTAGCACACGCCGCTTTTATATTCAAGGCAAAAACTTTCGGGATAAATACAGCAGGCACGCAGATAATAAACACGAGCGAAAAGCTTAATTTTTTTCAGGAGGACGCGACATGACACCTAAAGAACTTCTTTATATTGAAGATGCTCTCGGTCATCTGAAGTTTCTCAAAACTCAGTGCAGCGAGGCAGTAAAAAATCTCACCGATCCCGTGCTTAAGCAGCAGGCACAGGAACTCATAAACAAAAATCAAAAGATTTTTTCTGATTTTTACGGGCTTGTATAAGGAGGAAGCAATATGAACGACAGAGACATTATGGAAAACCTTCTTCTCACAACCAAGGGGATGCTCGACCTTTATATGCACGGCGCAATCGAGTCCGGTACAGAGAATGTTCACAATGCATTCAACACCGCTTTTAATCAGACGCTTCAGATGGGCGACTGCATTTATAAGCAGATGGAAAGCCACGGCTGGTACACTTCCGAGCAGGCTGACGCTCAGAAAATACAGCAGGTCAGACAGAAGTTTGCCGCTCAGGGCTGATTCTAAGAAAACCGTAGGAATTATCCTACGGTTTTTTATTGTTTTTTTATCTTTCCGGGGCTCATTCCGAATGTTGCTGTAAATGCGCGGTGGAATGCCGAATAATCCGAAAAGCCGCACTCTGCCGCTGCATGGGACGCGCTCATCCCCTCACGAATGAGCCTTGCTGCAAGAGTGAGTCGTTTCTGGCGGATATAATTGTGAACGGTATAACCCGTCTGATTCTTAAAAAGTCTCATAAAATGATAGCGGCTGAGATAGCAGCGGGATGCAAGCTCATCAACCGTGAGAGCTTTTGAAATGTTTTCATTAATATAAGAGAGTATATCCGCAATTTTCTTATTGTACTCAACCGATTCGCTCTTATCAGTTGTATCGCGCTGCATTATTCTGTTCAGGTACACCATAAGCTGAGCAAGGTTTGTTCCGCGAACAAAGTCTGCGGCATAAGCCGTATCCTGCACGCTTTCTTCAATACGCAAGAGCTGCCTGTTGACAATTTTTTGCTCCTCCTCTGTGGGACGGATAAGGCAGAAGCGCCGCTTTTCGGCAATAGCGAAGCACTCCATAAGTCCCATATCGGGAGCAAAACGGTCAACATACGATGAATCAAGATAAATGATTATGCGCTCATACGGAACGGACACATCAATTACGGCTTTGTGTATCATGTGGTGGCGCACCAGAATTATATCTCCGGGCAGCATACGGTAGGATGCCCCCTCAACCAGATAGTCAACGCTGCCGGAGATCAGTATTACAATTTTATCAAATTCATGAAAATGGAAATCACGTTCCTGCCCTGCGGTATCTTTCAGATGAAAGTAGCGAAAGTTTTCGTTCAGGTAGCCTTCCCTGCTGTATCGATACTGTTCCGACATTTTTATGCCTCCAAATTGTTTTCATTACATACTTTACCGCACTTTTTGCAAGTTATCAAGCACTATTATCAATTTACATGGCATTTTTATTAGAATATAATGACTACACATTATTTTATAAGGAGCCTTAGAATTATGGAAAAGAAATCTTTCTTTAAGACTTACGGATTTATAATTTTCATGCTTGCAGGCATTATCGCCGGCTGCATAGTCGGTTGGGTAAATCCTGCTCTCGGCAGCAATCTTGAGCCTCTGGGAACGATCTTTATCAACCTGATGTTCTGTATCGTTGTTCCTCTGGTCTTTTTCTCCATTTCCTCCGCAGTTGCTAATGCAAACGGCGCAAAGCGCGCAGGCAAGGTCATGGGCGTTACCGTCGGTACCTTCCTCGTAACCGCCGCAATCGCAGCAGTATTCATGTACATCGTTGTACTCATCTTCCCCATCTCCGACAAGAAGGTAGTTGAGGAGAGCGTTGAGGTTGCCGGTCTCGGCTTTGCAGACATGGTTATCAACTTCTTCACCAAGCCCGACTTTGCCGAGCTTCTCAGCCGCAGAGCAATTCTTCCCCTTATCGTTTTTGCAGTTCTCTTCGGCTTCGGCGTTCAGTCTGCCGGCGGTAAAGAAACCCTCACCGCAAAGATCCTTGACGATGTAACCAACTGCATCATGAAGATGATGAAGATAGTTACCTACTACGCACCTATCGGCTTCTTCGGTTTCTTCGCTTCTCTGGTTGCTGCATACGGTCCCGACCTCATCGGGCAGTACAGCAGAACCCTTATCATTTACTACCTCGTATGCTTCGCATACATGTTCATTTTCTTCCCCATCTATGCACGCTTCGGCGGCGGCAAGGGCGGTGCAAAGGTTATGTTTAAGCACCTGCTCCGTCCCGCAGCAGTTTCCTTTGGCACTTGCTCCTCTGTTGCAACAATCCCCACCAACATGGAAGTTGCTGAGGAAACCGGCATTTCCAAGGAAGTCACCAATGTTGTTCTCCCCATGGGCGCAACAATGCACATGGACGGCTCCGCAATGAGCGCTATCGTCAAGGTTCTGTTCCTCTTCGGCTTCTTCGGCATTGATGCCGCTCCCGGAAAGATCATTCTCGCTATCGTTATCGCAGTATTCTCCTCAGTTGCTATGAGCGGTATCCCCGGCGGCGGCGGTACAGGCGAGCTTGTTCTCTGCTCCGTCTTCTTCCCCGACCAGCTGGCAGTTGC
>R21__coassemble_2300_pt1 | contig 11186 bp, 7 predicted proteins | sample R21__metabat2_low_PE_019 | metagenome-assembled genome bin R21 | reverse complement strand
TATGCAGGCGCCTTGCCTACTACCTCTTCTGTTCAGTTTTGAGGGTTCAATGCCCTGATAGTTGGTGTTTTTAACGGTGAGGGTCCACCCGTTCCCATTCCGAACACGGAAGTTAAGCTCACCAGTGCCGACAATACTTGTCTGGAGACGGACCGGGAAGATAGGTCAATGCCAACATAGAAAATCCGCTACTTCGGTAGCGGATTTTTTCTTTTTTATATCGATTTGCATTGGAGGTAAATTCTGCTGCACTGCCCGAATCGGACAAAGGTGATAGCTCAGTAGAGCAACAATGCTGCTGCGCATAAAATTTGTGCGTTGCCTCCCTCTGACGAGGGAGGTGGGTTTTGCGAAACAAAACTCGGAGAGAGAAGAGCCTGTGCGAGCAAAGGTGTATGTTTGTTCCTTCATATTGAGTTATATTAATGCAAATTTACTTTGCAGCATAGATTAATGATAATTTTATACATTTTTTCAGTTCGCCAACGATTAAACAATGGTTGAAATTCATTTTACATGATGTATAATCTATGTAAAATCAAGAAAACTATAATTGTTTCCGGAGGTTACAATGAGTAAAAACATAAACATGACAATGCTTTGCGACTTCTATGAGCTTACAATGGGCAACGGCTATTTCGAAAATGGCATGAAGGACCGCATTACTTACTTCGACATTTTCTATCGCAGCAACCCCGATCAGGCAGGCTTTGCTATTGCCGCAGGTCTTGAGCAGGCGATCGAATATGTTCAGAATCTGCACTTTGACGAAGAGGACATCGCATATCTTCGCGGCAGAAACCTTTTTAGCGAGGAATTTCTCGAATACCTCAGAAACTTCAAATTCACCGGTGACATCTGGGCAGTTCCCGAGGGCACACCCATTTTCCCCCGCGAGCCTATCATGACCATCAGAGCTCCAGCAATCCAGGCTCAGCTCATGGAAACCTATCTTCTTCTGACTCTCAACCACCAGAGCCTTATTGCCACAAAGGCAAACCGTGTCTGGCGCGCGGCTGAGGGCAGAGTTGTTCTCGAATTCGGCTCACGCAGAGCGCAGGGCGCTGACGCTGCTATCATCGGCGCAAGAGCGGCATACATTGGCGGCTGCGCAGGTACTGCATGCACGGTTTCCGACGAAATATACGGCGTTCCTGCCGGCGGCACCATGGCTCATTCATGGGTGCAGATGTTCGACACCGAATACGACGCATTCAAAGCCTACTGCCAGACCTATCCCACAAACGCAACCCTGCTTGTTGATACCTACAACTCCCTGAAGTCCGGCGTTCCCAACGCAATCAAGGTATTTAATGAAGTACTCAAGCCCCTCGGCATTACCAAGTGCGGCATACGCTTCGACTCGGGCGACATCGCATATCTCACCCGCAAGGCACGCGTCATGCTTGACGAGGCAGGCTGGCCCGAATGCAAGATCACCGTTTCCAACTCCCTCGACGAAAGACTCATCACCGAGCTTCTTCTTCAGGGCGCAAAGATCGACTCTTTCGGCGTTGGCGAGCGACTGATCACCTCCAAAAATGACCCTGTTTTCGGTGGCGTTTACAAGCTCTGCGCTGTTGAGGATTCTGAAGGAAACATCATTCCCAAGATTAAAATCAGCGAGAACGTTGGCAAGATCACAAACCCCGGCTTCAAGAAGGTTTACCGCTTCTACAACCGCGACACCGGCATGGCCGAGGCCGATTACATCTGCATGCACGACGAAACCGTTGACGATTCCAAGCCCATCGAGATCTGCGATCCCGAAGCACGCTGGAAGAGCAAGCTCATGGAAAACTACCGCGCAGAGGAGCTCCTCGTTCCCATCTTCAAGAACGGCGAGCTGGTATACGATATGCCCAGTCTGCAGGAAATCAAGCGCAACTGCGCATACAAGGTCAGCACTCTCTGGCCCGAAGTCAAGCGCTTCGACAATCCCCACAACTACTATGTTGACCTTTCACCCAAGCTCATGGAGCTGAAGGACAATATGCTTATGGCGCGCCGCTGAGGAAACGAAGATGGATGCAGCAAAACGACGAGAATTTATACTTAATACTCTCAGCGAGCAAAGCATCCCCGTGAGCGCAACGGCCCTTGCGAAAAAGTTGTCTGTCAGCCGTCAGATAATCGTCGGCGATGTTGCGCTTCTGCGCGCATCGGGAGAGAAAATTACCTCCACTTCGCGAGGCTATGTTTTGGAGCGCGAAACGGGCGGCGAGGTTTACACCGTTGCCTGCGTCCACGGTCCCGATGACACGGAGCGCGAGCTCAACATCATGGTGGACAACGGATGCACAGTGCTGGATGTGACGGTCGAGCACCCCGTTTACGGCGAACTCACGGGAGCGCTTCAACTGAGCAGCCGCTATGATGTGGGTCAGTTCGTGAAAAAGCTCTATTCGGGCGAGATTCAGCCCCTGTCCGTTTTAACGGCGGGAGTTCATCTCCACCGACTGAGCTGTCCCGATAAGGCCTGCTATGAGCGCACCTGCGATGCCCTGCGAGAAGCGGGACTTCTGCTCGAGCTTGTCAATTAAAAAATTATTGTTGACAAATGTAATGAGAAAGACTAAAGTAGACTATGCAAGTGTCAAGACACCTGCATAGTCTCTTTTTATCGGAGGTAAAAATGGCTAAATTCAAATCATTTTTAAAGAGAAAAGATGTTGAGGTCAGCGTTAAGCGCTACGGCATCGATGCACTCGGCGCAATGGCTCAGGGCCTTTTCTGCACCCTGCTGGTCGGCACGATTCTCAACACTCTCGGTGCTCAGTTGCACATTGGTTTTCTGACGGCTAAGCTCATAGAAATCGGCGGAAAAGAATTCACAATCGGCGACTTTGCTTCGGCTATGGTCGGCCCGGGCATGGCAGTTGCAATCGGCTATGCGCTGAAAGCTCCGGCAATGGTGCTCTTCTCGCTTATCCCCGTGGGCTATGCCACCAACGCCATGGGCGGCGCAGGCGGCCCCCTTGCTGTTTATGTTGTTGCGGTCATCGCGGCAGAGATTGGCAAGATGGTTTCAAAGGAAACCAAGATTGATATTCTCGTTACCCCGATTGTAACGATCATCGTCGGCATAGGCGTTGCTTACTTCGTTGCCGCACCTATCGGCAAGGCGGCACAGGCGGTTGGCGACTTTATCAAGTGGGCAACCAATCTTCGTCCCTTCCTCATGGGCATTCTCGTTTCCGTTGTTGTGGGCATCGCCCTCACACTTCCTATCTCGTCCGCGGCAATCTGTGCGGCTCTTGGCCTCACTGGTCTTGCAGGCGGCGCGGCGGTTGCAGGCTGCTGTGCAAACATGGTCGGTTTCGCAATTGCTTCCTTCAAGGAAAACCGCTGGGGCGGCGTTGTTTCTCAGGGCCTCGGAACTTCCATGCTCCAGATGGGCAACATCGTTCGCAATCCGAAGATATGGATTCCCGCAATCGTTGCCAGCGCGGTGACAGGACCTATCGCAACCTGCCTGTTCCATCTTGAGATGAACGGCGCGGCGGTATCCTCCGGCATGGGCACCTGCGGTCTTGTCGGTCCTATCGGAGTCTGGACCGGTTGGGCAGCACCCAGCGCAGAGGCTCTGGCCAGCGGCGCGGCTGCAATGAGCCCCACCGCAATGGACTGGATCGGCCTTGCTCTGGTCTGCATCGTGCTTCCTGCAGTCATCGCATGGGCTGTCGGTCTTCTGTGCCGCAAACTCGGTTGGATTAAAGATGGCGACATGCAGCTGAATTAAACAGTATAAAAAGAAAACCGCTCACAAGCGTGAGCGGTTTTTTGTTGCTCCCCAAAAGGGAAGAGGCACGGCAAAACCGTGCAGAGGGTATGTTTTCCGTTATATCACTGCGGCAACTCTCCTCGGAACAAGGAGATTTCCCCCGTGCCTGCGGCGCTTTCCCCCTCAAGAAAGCTTTAAGATTCTTTTAATATGCTAACACTAAAGACATTTTTTGTCAATGTTGGCACAAAAGCTTCTCCAACAGCTTATCAGCATTTTTCTTTGGCAACTCAAAGAAAAATGCTGATAAATGCCATGTTGAGTAAAAAGAAAAACCTCTCGGTTTACGAGAGGTTTTTGTTATTAATAGAATGTTGCGACGGGCTGCTCGGGGACTTCGCAGTCCTCCTGAGAAATCAGGGTCAGCACGGGGCCTTTCTTTCCGTAGGCACGGCTGAACTTGTGATTTATTCTTGCGGTGAGGACATGCCAGCTGTCGCCGACTATGCTTTCGGATTCGTCCCACTGGCAGATAAGTCCTGCGAACTGGATATCATCGGCGCAGCAGGTCATAACGTGGCGGCCCACGATGAAGTGACCTGAGGGAACTTTCTTGCGCTTTAAGTAGCGAACCTTTACCTTGACGACCTTGTTTTCGTACTTTTTAGGCTCCTCGGACATATCGCGATACCACAGCGCATAGTCATCATCGCCTATCTCGATTACGTCCGCATTTACGTCAAAGGGCAGGGGGTCTTCGATCTCGTCATACTTGACCGTGCCGTCCTTATATTCGTAAGCGATGTCGCAGCGGCGGGATGCACCGCGGACAATCTTGTGCAGATTCATCTGGTCGATGGAATCGTCATAGCGGTTAAAGACAACAAGCTCTGCGCTCTTGAGCTTATCGTAAACAAGCTGGCGCATATTGTTATTGTAGCTTTCAAAAGTGCCTGCGTCGGCAAAGAAGAATTCCTGATAAACCATCCAGAGCTCGGGCATGGCGTTATAGAGGTCATCTATCATCCACATGCCGTTATACTCGATGACAACGCGCTCGCACTTGTTTTCCTCAAGCCACTTGCGAAGGTTTCCGATTTGAAGCTCGGACTTATCTTCAACAACCTTGATAAAAACATCGGGCGATGAAAACTGGTCGGGTGCGTATTCCTCCTCGCCCTCTTCGCAGAGGAGAAGGAGAGTGCGCTCGCCGTTATTGAAGCGCTTGTCCTCAAGGGTTTCCTGTATGAATTTTGTTTTGCCCGCCTCTAAAAATCCAGTGAACAGATATACGGGGATGTCCTGAACCTTACTCAATGTTAAACAGCTCCTTGATTGCCTGCTCGTTCATCTTCGAGCCGATTACGCAAAGTCTGCCGGTTACTGCGGCGCCGCCGCGGCGGATGTCGCTCTCGCCGGGAACATAGTCAAAGTATATCCACTCGCCGTCGGAGGCATCCACAAAGCCCTTGGCGCGGAGGATCATGCCGTATTTTTCTTCGTTTCCGAGCTGGTCGAGCATCTCCTTCAGCTCAGCCTCGCTGAACTTTTTGGGAGTTTCGCAGCCCCAGCTTGTGAATACTTCGTCTGCATGGTGATGGTCGTGGTCATGGTGGTCATGTCCGCAGCCGCAATGTTCGCCGTGCTCGTGGTCGTGGTCATGATGATGTTCATGCTCATGGTCGTGGTCGTGGTCGTGGTGGTCGTGACCGCAGCCGCAGTGCTCATCATGCTCGTGATGATGATGCTCGTGCTCATGGTGATGCTCAAGATCGTGCATTGCGGTTGCAAGACTGTCGGTGCGCTCCATGACATCGACGATCTGCTCGCCGCTGAGCTGATCCCAAGGAGTGGTGATAACGGTTGCGTTGGGGTTCTGCTGGGTCAGCAGGGAGCTTGCAACAAGAAGCTTGCCCTCGGAAGCGGCATCGGTGCGGGAAAGCACGATGACATCTGCGTGCTGTACCTGATCGTTGAAGAACTCGCCGAAGTTGCGGATGTACATACGGCACTTGCCCGCGTCAACAACGGTGACCTTGCAGCCGATTTCGCAGCCCTCGATACCGTCAACTGCTCTTGCAACGTCGGAAAGCTTGCCGACGCCTGAGGGTTCGATGATGATGCGGTCGGGAGCATAGTCGGCGATGACCTGCTGAAGAGCCTTGGTGAAGTCACCGACGAGGGTGCAGCAGATGCAGCCGGAATTCATTTCGGTTATCTCAACGCCTGCGTCCTTGAGGAAGCCGCCGTCAATTGCGATTTCGCCGAATTCGTTCTCGATGAGAACGAGCTTTTCGTTTTTGTAGCCCTCGGATATGAGCTTGCGGATAAGAGTTGTCTTACCTGCACCGAGGAAGCCGGAGAATATATCTATTTTAGTCAAGGAAATTTACCTCCTGAATTATTTTGCGTGATAGAGCTTCTTTGCCTGATAGCGGGGCTCGTAGGTAACGTTTAGGCCAAGCTTCTGGTAAAGGTTTTCGTCAACTCTGGAGAGGATGACGGAGGAATGGGCTTCGCATCCGCGAAGCTGGCTGAGCTGGTCGATAACCTGCTCGGCGAAGGGGTTTGTAACTGCGCAGATTGAAAGAGCGATCAGAAGCTCATCGGCGTGCAGACGGGGATTGTGGTTGCCAAGATGTTCAACCTTGAGGTGCTGAATGGGGGCGATTACTCCCGGAGCAATGAGAAGATGCTTCTTGTCGATGCCGGCCAGCTTCTTGAGTGCATTCAAGAGGCAGGCAGAGGATGCGCCCAGCAGAGAGCTTGTCTTGCCGGTTACTATCTCGCCGTCGGGAAGCTCGATGGAAACTGCGGGTGCGCCTGTTTCCTCGGCGCGCCGGAGCGCGGCTGCGACAACGGGACGGTCCTCAGCGGAAAGGCCGAGGGACTTCATGATAAGCTCAATCTTTCTGACCTCCTCTTCGGTGCCGAAGCCCTGACGGAGGGAGCATGCCGCGCTGTAATAGCGGCGGATTATTTCCTGATTGGATGCTTCGCGGCAGGCGTCATCATCGATGATGCAGTTGCCCGCCATGTTGACGCCCATGTCGGTGGGGCTCTTGTAGGTGCTCTCGCCGAAGATGCGGGTCAGGATTGCGTTCAGAACGGGGAAGATTTCTACATCGCGGTTGTAGTTGACTGTGGTTTCGCCGTAGGCCTCAAGATGGAAGGGGTCGATCATGTTGATGTCATCAAGGTCTGCGGTTGCGGCCTCGTATGCCAGATTTATGGGGTGTTTGAGAGGGACATTCCAGATGGGGAAGGTTTCGAACTTTGCATAGCCTGCGGAGGTGCCGCGCTTATGCTCATGATAGAGCTGGCTCAGGCAGGTTGCCATCTTGCCGCTGCCGGGGCCCGGTGCGGTTACGACAACAAGGCTGCGCTCGGTCTCTATGTAATCGTTCTTGCCGAAGCCATCCTCGGATACTATAAGCTCCACGTTTGAGGGATATTCGGGAATGATATAGTGGCGGTAGACCTTGATGCCCAAAGTTTCAAGGCGCTTCTGGAAATTGCTTGCCGCCGGCTGGTTTGTGTAGTGAGTGATAACAACGCTTCCGACATACAGTCCGATGCCGCGGAAAGCGTCAATAAGGCGGAGGGTGTCCTCATCGTAAGTGATGCCGAGGTCACCGCGGCGCTTGTTGCGCTCGATGTCGTCAGCGGAGATTGCGATGACGATTTCGGCGTCATCCTTCATCTCGAGGAGCATCTTTACCTTACTGTCGGGCTCAAAGCCGGGAAGCACGCGGGAGGCATGGTAATCGTCAAAGAGCTTGCCGCCGAATTCAAGATAAAGCTTGCCGCCGAACTGAGAAATTCTGTCGCGAATGTGCTGCGACTGCATACGGACATATTTGTCGTTGTCAAAACCGATTTTAGTCATATCTTTCCCTCTTATCTCTTTAAAATAACAAAATAAAATTATATACCATATAAAAGCCGTTTGTCAAACATGCTGCAGGCTGTCAGATACTTTGATGTGCAGCGGATTTCCTTGCTGCGGATGACATAGTTTTCGCTGCCTTTGGAGAAGTACAGATCCTGCGCACCGCGGATCGACATGCCGGAAATTTCTCCCATGGGAATGAACAGTCCGCCGGGAAGGGAAAGTCCCTCGCGGCTCAGACTCATGATGCCCGTACCCTGCAGAGATATGCTGTCGCCCGTGCTTACGCTGTAAAGCTCCATGCAGTCATCGGAGAAGATTTCTTCAACATCCTCGTCCTCGCAGAGCTCGCGGATGCGCTCGGACTGCCAGATTCGCCAGTCAATAACGCTGTCGTACATCATGTTTTCGCCGACGAAAAATCCCTCGTCGGTATAGCGCAGCTTCGTACCGCAGTCATCGCAGATAAAGTAATCGCCCTCGGAGCGCGTTTTGCCCGCTGTCTTGCAGTGGGGACACATGAAAAGCAGGGTTTCAAGATGCTCTGCTTTGTTTCTGCCTCTGAAGCGGACGGGATTTTTGCGCTGGTCGGCATAATCGTCCTGATAAAGGTCGCGCTCGATTATCTCCTGAATTTCCTTTGCGGAAATACTCCTGAGGTAATCGGTATCGTAAACGCCTGCGATACAGCCCCGGGATTTGCCGCGTCGGACGGAAGAGCCCGACCATCGGGGGCTTGCAAGGTAAGCGCCCTCCATGCGGAGAGTGATGAGCTTTGCCCCCGACATACGGACAAGCTTACCCGTTGCGGGGGAGATGGATCTTGTCACACCGTCCCATGAGCGGTTGCCCTCGGGATAGAGGCATACGCTGTGGCCGTCCTTAAGGTGGCGGACGATGTTCTTTATTGTTGCCGAGCTGCTGCCGCCCTTTTGACGGGCGATTATCTCGGTGATGTATTTTACAAAGTCGGATATTCTGCCCTGACGGAGAATGTGCTCGCTTGCAACAAAATAGAGCGGGTCGGGGAATGAGCAGGCTGTGAGCATGGGGTCTAAATCTGTGTTGTGGTTTGACAGCACAAGGAAGGGGCCTTCCTCGCGGCAGACATCCGCCGTATAGTTGAAAAACAGCTTTGAGCCGGCTATTGCTATGGGTCGCGCGCCTTTCCATATCAGAGTGTGTCGCTTTCTTGCGTCCATGCCGCACCTCCTCATAATTTATCCATTCTATTTTATAGCATTTTTCCTTTCGCTTCAAGCGAAAGAAGTCATTTTTCTTTGCTTTTCTCTTTTTTTATTCATAATTTCATGGTATAATGATTAATCAATTATTATGGACAAATAGCCTCTGCTGAAGGCAGCTGATTACAGACTGCTCCTCAGTCTGCTGCGCAGTCAGCTCCCCTGACAAGGGGAGCCGTTATGGCCACAGATAATAACGAATAATATTCCCAAACGCAAAGGAGAAAATTATGGGATTCTTAAATAAGCTTTTTGGAAATCACACCGACCGTGAACTTAAAAAAATATACCCCATCGTGGATAAGATAGAGGCTCTGGAGCCCGATTTTGAAAAGCTCAGCGACGAGGAGCTCAAGGCAAAGACCACAGAATTCAAAGAGCGCTACAACGCAGGCGAGGAGCTCGATGACCTCCTGCCCGAGGCATTCGCCGCAGTGCGCGAAGCATCATGGCGTGTTCTCGGAATGAAGCCTTTCCGCGTTCAGCTCATCGGCGGCGTTGTCCTGCATCAGGGCAGAATTGCCGAGATGAAAACCGGTGAAGGCAAAACCCTTGTGGCCGTTCTCCCTGCATACCTTAACGCGATTGCAGGCGAGGGCGTTCATGTCGTAACCGTCAACGATTATCTTGCCCGACGCGACAGCGAATGGATGGGCAAGGTTCACCGCTTCATGGGTCTGTCCGTGGGCCTTATCGTCCATGGCCTTACCAACGAAGAGCGCAAGGCTGCTTATGAGGCGGATATTACCTACGGCACAAACAACGAGATGGGCTTTGACTACCTCCGCGACAACATGGCGATTTATAAGGAGAACATGGTTCAGCGCGGCCACTCCTTTGCAATCGTCGACGAGGTCGACTCCATTCTCATAGACGAAGCGCGTACTCCTCTTATTATTTCCGGTCAGGGCGACGAAAGCACCGACCTTTACCGTCAGGCAGACGATTTCGTAAAGCGCCTGAGCAAAAAGGTGTATGCCTCCACCGACTCCAAGGAGGAAGAGGACGAGGACATCGATGCCGACTACATAATTGACGAAAAGGCGAAAACCGCAACACTTACCGCACGCGGCATCGCAAAAGCAGAGCGTGCATTTGGTCTCGAGAACTATGCCGATATTGAAAACTCAACCCTCAGCCACCACATCAATCAGGCTCTGCGCGCCCACGGCGTTATGAAGAAGGACATTGACTATGTGGTTAAAGACGGCGAGGTTCTGATTGTTGACGAGTTCACGGGCCGCATTATGCTGGGCCGCCGCTACAGCGAGGGATTGCATCAGGCAATCGAGGCAAAGGAACGTGTTGACGTTCAGCGCGAGAACAAGACTCTTGCGACTATCACATTCCAGAACTATTTCAGACTTTACGATAAGCTTTCCGGTATGACCGGTACTGCCCTCACTGAGGAAGAGGAATTCGGCACGATCTATCGTCTGGACATAGTGGAGATTCCCACCAACAAGCCCATCGCGCGTATTGACCGCGAGGATGTTGTATACAAAAACGAAACCGGCAAGAACCGCGCAATCTTAAATCAGATTATCGAGTGCCACGAAAAGGGACAGCCCGTTCTGGTTGGCACAGTTTCCATCGAAAAGAGCGAATACCTCTCCGCCATGCTCAAGCGCAGCGGAGTCAAGCACAATGTCCTCAACGCGAAGCACCATGAAAAGGAAGCGGAGATCGTCGCTCAGGCAGGTAAGCTGGGCGCGGTAACTATCGCGACCAACATGGCAGGTCGAGGCACCGACATCATGCTGGGCGGCAACCCCGAGTATCTTGCAAAGACCGACCTGCGCAAGGCGGGCTATTCCGATGAGGTCATCGCCGAGGCAACGGGCTACGCCGATACCGAGGACGAGGAGATACTCGCCGCGCGTCAGATGTTCGCAGAGCGCATGGCTGCACATAAAGAGGTCTGCTCCGCAGAGGCCGAAAAGGTCAGAGCCGCAGGCGGACTTTATATCCTGGGCACGGAGCGCCACGAATCAAGACGAATCGACAATCAGCTCCGCGGACGTTCAGGCCGTCAGGGCGACCCCGGCGAGAGCCGCTTCTATATCGCAATGACCGACGATGTTATGCGTCTGTTCGGCTCGGAGAGAATGATGAATATTATGGAGTCCCTCGGCGTTGACGAGGACACTCCTCTTGACCATAAGATGCTGAGCAACGCGATCGAGCAGGCTCAGAAGACCGTTGAAAGCCGCAACTTCGAGACCCGTAAGAGCGTTCTTGAATACGACGATGTTATGAACCAGCAGAGAAACATCATCTATGACGAACGCCGCAAGGTTCTCGACGGCGAGGATCTGCGCGAGCA
>R21__coassemble_2267_pt1 | contig 11293 bp, 8 predicted proteins | sample R21__metabat2_low_PE_019 | metagenome-assembled genome bin R21 | reverse complement strand
ATGCGAGCCCCGGGCGAATCTTTCGAAGAAGCGGCACTCCCCACATCTGAAGTCCGATCAGAACGACAAGTCCGCCCGCTATTATAAACACGGCACATTTCGTGTTCAGGCTGAAGCTTATGAAGCTTCCCACGGCTCCGAAGATGAAGCCTGCCACCGAATAGCCGATAAGTCTGCCGCCGTTATAGGCAAGAGCGTTGTGCTGAGTCAGCATAATGCCACCGCACATTCCGATGCAATGCACTCCGCCGAGAAGGCCCGTTATAAATACGAGCTTCATGGTCATGCCCTCTGCGGCAGTTGGGACATTAACAGCGCCCGTGAGATAAGTGAGTATGAAATAGAGCGCTGCAATGACAAGAAGACCGACAAAGTCCGACAGCAGATTCTGCCTGCCCTTTCCCACGAGAAATCCCATCTTGCCGAGAAGGGCATCTATCTCCTGCTCACTGATTTTCTCACTGTCATATTCAGCGGTAATTTCGCTTTTGATATAGCTTGTTTTAACCTGTCCTATACCGTCAGTCCGTGACAAGCGCTGAGAGATATCAAATGTGCAGTTGGGACAAATGATGCCGTCTAACTTTTTGCAATAAGTTTCCACAGCTGTTTTCACCGCCTTTATCTGTCAAAGAGATGAGAAAGCTTTGCCATTAGCATATCCGCGACAGAAGGTCTTCTGTCAAAGGGCGGATATCCCGCCTCGGTAAGTGTTGCAAATATTTCTTCCTCGTTAACGATTGCAGGGTCAAATTTAACAGTAACAAGGGATTTGAAATACTCCACATCTGCGTCAATTACGCCCCTCTTTTGCAAAAGAGCGGATATGATTATCTCAGGGCATTGCACGCAGTAAATTCCCTTTACATAGGTTTTGAGAAGCTTTTCTTCCACTTTTTCTTTTGCTCCTTTTTGCCGAAGTTTTGCAGCTTCAGCGAATTCATAAGAACGCCTATTGAGCTGAGCGACATAGAAGTTGCGCAAATCGACGGATGCAGAACACCTGCCGCCGCAACGGGTATGCTTATTGCGTTGTAAAACAGCGCCCACTTAAGATTCTGATTTACGATTTTCATCGTCTGGCTTGATATTTCAAAAACATCGGGCAGCTTTTCCAGATTGCCCGAGGGCAAAAGAATGCCCGAGGACTCGATTGCAATATCCGAACCGTTACCCATGGCAACGGAGCAGTCCGCACCCGCAAGGGCAGGTGTGTCGTTTATTCCGTCCCCCACCATGCAGATTGTTCTGCCCTCGGCCTTGAACTTGCGTATAATATCGGCTTTTTCAGTCGGGAGAACCCCCGACATAACATTTTCTATGCCTGCCTGTGCAGCTATTGCGCGGGCAGTGCTTTCGTTGTCGCCCGTCACAAGCCATACGTCTTTTCCGTTTTCCTTAAGTCTGCTTATAACCTGGCGTGCTTCGGGCTTTATAACATCCGCAATACATATAAGCCCCACAGCTTCTCCATCGAGGGAAACGCATATCTCTGTTGCCGCTTTCTGTGGCAAAGAGGAAACATCCGCTCCGTTATTTTTCATGAATTTCCTGTTTCCGCAGAGCATCTTTTTTCCGTTTATTATACAGCTTATTCCGAGACCGTGATGGTTTTCGAAGTCACAAACCTTTTCGGGCACAAACTCCGGTAAAGCCGATTTCGCATATTCAACAACTGCGTTTGCTACGGGATGGTCTGCAAGTATTTCTGCCGAGGCACATAAGCGCACTAGTTCGTTTTCGCTCCTGCCGTCAAGGACAATAAGCTCCGTTACCTCGGGATTGCCTTTTGTAATTGTGCCTGTCTTATCGAAAATAACCGTGTCCGTCTTGTGCGCGTTTTCGATGAATCTGCCCGAGCTGAATAGTATTCCGTTTTCGGCTGCGGTACCCGATGCGACCATAAGCGCAGTCGGAGTTGCAAGACCCAGTGCGCAGGGGCAGGCAACAGACAAGACATCGCAGCAGGTTAAAAGCGCCTTTTCGAGATTGCCCGGCTTAAGCAGCTTATACCAAAGCCCGAAAACTCCTGCCGCCGTGCCTATTACGGCAGGCACAAACCAGCCGGCAACACGGTCGGCAAACTTCTGAACGGGTGCCTTTTCACATTGAGCGCGCCTTACCGCAGATACTATCTGATGCAAAACAGACTGCTTTCCCAGACCCTGCGCAAGCACATTGACAGAGCCTGCTCTGCACAGACTTCCGCCGATAACGCGGTCGCCTGTTTGCTTATCAACGGGCATACTTTCGCCCGTCAGCATAGATTCGTCAATCGAACAATTGCCTTCCGCAATGACACCGTCAACGGGGACTCTTTCTCCTGCACGTATAAGTACCTTGTCGTTAGGTACAATGTTCTCAATCGGTTTTTCGATAAACTCATTGCCCTCAAGCACCATTGCGGTTTTTGGCTGAAGATGCAGCAGCTTTCTGATTGAGGCGTTTGCCTCTCCCGATGCCATCTGCTCAATATATTTGCCGAACAGAATCAGCGACAGCAGAACTCCGTCGGAGCCGAAATATAGCGTGAAGTTGCTTTTTCTCGTAAATGTGATGTGCGAGCTGTAAAGATATATGAGCGTTGAGGACAGGGATATCAAGGTATCCATACCGAAGGTTTTGTTTCGCAAATCTCTCAAAGCGCCCTTGTAGAAATACCTGCCCGGGCCGAATTGAATAGCCGAAGCAATGGCAAATTGTGCCTTAGGATGCAGCTCCAACATCAGAAGTGACGTGCCAGCAGCGGACTCAATGAGCGTTTTCAAAAGGTTCATTCTCTTTGTCAGTTCCTGGTCCTCGTCACCGCCGCGGTTTTCTCCCGCAGATACGGTATAGCCGAGATTGAGACACGCCTGAACAAGCTCTCTTGACTCAACTCCCACGGGCCAGAGATATACCGTTATGATGCCGTTTTCACAGACAGATACATCCTTTACCCCGTGGACTTCGCGAAGCTTTGTAACGAGCTCTGCCGAAGACACCTCCGAGCTTTCATCGGGTATCAGATCCTGCTCCTCAATGGGAACCCGGAAGCCTGCTTTTTTGATATATGCGCTTATCATGGCGATGTCGGTTTCGCTTTCATTGTATGTAATACTTGCCGAGGATGCTGTGAAGTTAACCTGCGCACTCTTGACTCCGTGCAGGCGTGAAATCACTCTGTCAAGCCTTGCAACGCAGGCGGCGCACTCCATATCAAGTATTTTCAGAGATATTTCCGTCATTTACATCACCTTCGAAATTGTAACAAACAGGAGGAGCAATATACCCCTCCTGCTTAAAACAGCTATATTATGCTTCTTCTGCCTTTTCCTTGAGTTCCTTGCGTTTCTTGTTTGCAATGAAAAATGCAGGAGTTGAAGCTACGGGAAGAATGAACAGGAGTGCCCAGTCAATCCAGTTGATGCCCTGACACCACTTGCCATCGTACATAACGCCCTTGTTGAGCTTGAAGTAGTTGTAATTCCAGATACCCCAGACATCGGTGGTGGGCTTCCACATATGAACCTTCAGGAATGCGGCACTGGTGACAATACCCTCTGCCATAACAAGACCTGTTGCGGAGGAGCGTTTGTTCTTGATGAGAAATTCGCTGATGGCGGGCATGACATAAACGGCAAGGTTAATTACGAGAAGCTGCAGAGGAATTTTGTACTTCCATCTTGCTGCCTGATAGATGTGATCGCCGTCATGAGCCAAAGTTGCGCCCAGCACCAGACGGTTGGCAAATCTGACTGCTGCGGCAGTCTTGTCGTCCATGCGGACATTCAGGAATTTTGCTTCGTCTTTCATATTGATTCCCATATGTATTCTCCCTTCAAAGTATTGTTTATCAGTGTTTTTGGGTTACCATGTGGTCAACAATTACCACTTGGTAAATAAAAAATATCACATAGCGCAAGGCTTGTCAACTGCTTTGTTGACCGAATGGTAAACCTGTGTTAAAATACCGCCATGCCTATTATTGTTGATAAAGAAAAAGTGCGCATGGAAATCCTCATGGCTTTCCAGCGCTGTATAGAGACAAAACCCATTGACAAGGTTTCTCTTCGTGATATCGCCGCTGAGGCAGGCATGTCGCACCCTAAGCTTCTCAACTATTTTGAGAACAAGGATGAACTGATACTGACCTATGTCAAGTACACAAAGGACTATATGTCTCAGCATTGTATGACCTGGTTTATGACCCATAACAGAAAGGATTATGAATCGAACCTGGCATACATGAACGACTTCATGCGCTATGTTGCCGATGCTCCCGAGGGCGAATTGCGCCCGAATGCAACCACTCAGACATATGTTCTCGGCCACTACAGCAAGGAAATCGGCGAGATGGTAACGGCTGAGTTCCGTGAATGGCGTGAAATTATGGAAAAATGCCTTGTTACGATTTACGGCGAAGATGTGGGCAAAAAAGAAGCTGAAGCGATGATGATTCTCATCTCAGGAACCTTCATCTGTAACTATAACCGCGCTCTGACAGGTGAGATAAACGACAACATAATCGGCTACCTCGGAAACCTGACGAAATCATGATAACCAAACTATACCCTTATTTTTACCCTTAAGAGGTAAAACTGCTGAAGAACGATTGGACTAAAAGTTACGAAAACACATGATTCTGACAAATAATCAATGTTTTTAGACTAAATTAGTTGTATTAGACGTGAATCCGTTAATTCAAGTCTCGCCTCGCGCACCAAGAAACAGTCACCCCAGAGGGTGGCTGTTTTTCTTTGATTATTAAAATAATTGTAATGGAATATGAGAAAAAATAAATGAAGTATTCAAAAGTCATAGACGGAAGGTTTATTGAACGTCCCAACAGGTTTATTGCGCTTGTTGACATCAAGGGCAGTACGGAACCGGTTCATGTCAAGAACACAGGGCGGTGCAGAGAGCTTCTCGTACCGGGATGTACGGTATATTTATCTGTTGCCGATAATCCTGACCGGAAAACAAAATACGACCTAATTGCGGTGCAGAAGGGCTCGATGCTTATAAACATGGATTCCCAGATTCCCAACGATGTTGCGGAGGAATGGCTGAGAAGCGGAGCACTGTTCTCGGAGAATGCGCTGATTCGCAGAGAAGTAACTTACGGCAAAAGCCGCTTTGATTTCTATATTGAAGACGGAACGAGAAAGGCCTTTCTGGAAGTCAAGGGCTGTACGCTCGAAAAAGACGGTGTGGCGCTGTTTCCTGATGCACCTACCGAGAGGGGAATTAAGCATCTGAATGAGCTCAGAGCGTGTCTGAACGCGGGCTACGAGGCATATGTGCTGATTGTCATTCAGATGAAAGGCTGCAAAAGATTCATGCCTAATGATGAAACTCACAAGGCCTTCGGCGAGGCAATGAGAGCAACTGCCGATGCCGGGGTAAATATAATTGCAATGGATTGTGAGGTGGAGCCCGATTCCATCAGCATCAGCGAGCGCATTCCGGTAGAAATCTAAGCCTGTGGAAGCGCACACGGCGTTATGGGCGCTTATCTTGCTGCGCCCGTGTAAGCGGCCAAATCATTTAAACTTCATGCAGAGTGCATTTAAATGCGTATAACAAAAAAGACTGTCAATCAAACGATTGACAGTCTTTTTTGTTATTTAGGTTTTTATTTCATAGCTTCGCAGTATCTGGAGATGATAACAGCCATTTCTGCACGGGAAAGAGCGTACTGAGAATGGAAGCAACCATCCTGATAACCCTTGACTATGCCCTTATCAACTGCCCAGGAAACAGCGCTCTGGAAATCGGAGGGGATAGAGCCTGCATCCTTGAACTGTGCATAGCTTGTGCTGTTAATGATTGCGCCGGTGTAACGGCAGAGCATTGTAACAGCCTGTCCGCGGGTTACCGCATTGTTGGGAGCAAAGAGGGTATCGGATACGCCTCTGATAATGCCGGCATTGTATGCCCAGATTATTGCGTTGTGTGCCCAGTGGGAATCGGAAACGTCAGTGAACGGTTCGGTCTTACCGGAGATGTCAGGTGCGCCTGCCATACGGTAGAGTGTGGTTACCAGCTGTGCACGGTTGATGATCATCTTGGGTGAGAACTGAGTCTGGCTTGTACCCTGCATATAACCCTTGATGTAGCAGTATTTTACGCCATCAAAGAACCAGTCGTTCTCGGAAACATCGGAGAAGCAAACCTTGAGCTCGCCCTCGGGAGTGTAGTCCTCAGCGAAGATGTCCTTAAGTACCCAGCCGTTCTCGGTTGCCTTCTTGGCAATCTGGTTGTACATATAAACATGACCCTCGTAGCTGGGGTGTACGTTTGCACTGTTGTTCTCAACGAACTTCTCGTAGAAGTTTGTGCCGTCGAAGTTAATCAGGTTGTGAGGAATGCCGATGATGGGAGTGTTGAATACGTCAACATAGGTGGCGTTCTTGCCGTTTGCGGCAACCTGCTCGACATATTTCTTGTAGTGGTCGTTTACGGACTTCATAGCCATTCCGTTGTACTGACCGATATCAATTTTGTTGTTTACCAGATAAAGCTCGGGGAGGGCGTTGAAGAGACCGAGAACATACAGCTCAACATCGGGGTTGAGTGCATAGATGCGGTCAACAATCTTGTCAAAGGACTTGAGAAGATCGGTGTAGGAATAAGCAAGTGCTCTCAGAACTACATCAACCTCACCAACAGGGTTGCCTGTAATTGCCATGAGCTTAAGCAGTGCGTCACGGATGCTGAGGAACAGATCAGTGGTCAGAAGCTGCTGTGCATCGTCGTTCATGGGCATATCGTAGGGGAGTTCACCCTTCTGATATTTCTGTACCTGCTTTAAGAGATACTGACCGAAGTTGTTCAGACCAATGTTAAGAGTGATAACATCAGCTTCGGCGATGTGCTCCTGATACAGTCTCTGAAGGTCGGTAACAGTTACGTTGTCCTTGGCAAGGTCGTTCATAACATATGTACCGAAAGCCTGACCATGAGTGTACTGGTCGCCGTTGTAGGAGGGATCAATGAGGTAAAGCAGGTCTTCTGCTCTCATACCTGCGAGGCAGTCCTGATTGAAAACATCAGCTTCAATTGCGCGTGCAAACATTGCGGGGTAAGCTGCGTTGACAACCTGTGCGTACTTGTAGATACGCTCCTCCATGTGGTACTCGGGAAGACCGTAGCCGTTACTCTCTGAAGCACCGAGAGCGGTGTAAACCAGATTTTTGGCGGGAGTCTCAGCTGCCGGCGAATCGTCGTCACTGAGAGCTGTGCCGGCATCGGGATCAACTGCATCCGCAGGTTCTGCGAATGCGGTGATACCGAGAGAAAATACTAAGATTAGAGCAAGAATAAAAGATAGTATTCTTTTCATAGCATATCCTTCTTAAATAATAAGCGTGTTGAGATTAATGTTAACTCAAGACTGAGAATATCTTGCAAGCATTACTACCATCTGTGCACGGGACAGAGCGTAATCCTGGTGGAAGCATCCGTCGTCATAGCCCTTGACTATGCCGTTATCAACTGCCCAGGAAATTGCACCGCAGTAAGCAGTGGGGATAGCAGAGGCATCCTTGAACTGGGAGAAGCTTGTGCTTGCAGAGTTTGCACCCGAGTAGCGGCAGATCATGGTAACAGCCTGACCGCGGGTTACGGGGTTGTTGGGAGCGAAGGTGGAGCTGGTGAAGCCCTTAACAACGCCGGAATTGTATGCCCAGACGATTGCGTCGTGGTAATCGTTATAGGGAACATCAGTGAAGGGGATGGACTGGCCTGCGATGCTGGGGGAGCCTGCCATTCGGTAAAGGAAGGTTGCCAGCTGGCCGCGGGTTACAGTTGCGTTGGGGGAGAAGGTTGTTGCGGTGGTGCCCTTTGCGATGCCGTTATTATAGCAGTACTCTAATTCATCATAGTACCAAGCGTTGCTGGGAACATCAAGGAAGGGCAGGCTGCTGAGTTCACCGTCATAGCCGGGGAGAGACTGAAGAATCTTCTTAGCCATGTATGCGTGGCCGTCGGGAGTGGGGTGAACCATCTTGATACCGGAGAGCTCAACACCCAGCATGTTACCGGTGAGGATGCCGGTGGCATCGAGATACTTTACACCGTAAATGTCAGTGCCGGAAACATCGGCGTAAATGCAGCCGTTTTCAGCAGCAAGGTTCTGCAGGAAAGCATTTTCCTTTGTGCAGTAGTAATCGAAGTGGGAATAGAGTTCAACACCCAACTGCTTTTCAAAATCAATGGGCATATTGACGCAAACGGGGTTTGCAAGACCTACGAGAACGAGAGTTGCGTTGGGGTTGAGGTCCTTGATAACCTTAACGAGCTTGATCATGTATTCTTCATACATGGAAGCGCCTACCATAATAGCGTTGATATAGGTGCTCAGAAGCTCTTTAACATCGCCTTTGGATGCTGTTTTAAGCATGGATGTAAAGGTGTTTACGATGCCTGCATAATCTCTGGGAATGCTGTAAATGCTGTTCCAGCCGAGGCGGTTGGAAACGGTGTACATGGTGACTGCCTGTGCATAGCTGAAGATATCGTTGCAGCCGAGGTTGAGGGTAATGAGGTCAGCCTTCCTGATGGAGGACTTTACTCTATCACCGGAGCCGACAAGAGAGGGATGGTTTCTGTTGGCGAGCCAACCCATGCCGCAGATGAAGAAATCTTCACCGTATTCGCTCTCATAGGGGTCTTTGCCCAGCAGGTTTTTATAACCCATCATGTCGAGATAGTCATATGCACGCCAGCCGCTGTGTGCGCGGGATTCGACTGATCTTGCACCAACTGCATTGCCTACGATCTGAGCATAGCTGCCGTCATGAATAACTTCTTCATTCAGGTACTTGCCGTTGTAGGGGTCAACGCTTGCCTCATAAGAGGGGAGACCGTAGCCGGATGCGATACTGTCGCCAAGGCATAGATAGCTTCTATACTGCTTGACGGAGCTGTCCGCGAAAGCACTGATGCCCATTACACTTACAAGTGTCAGAACTGCAAGTGCGAGGCAAAGAGCTTTCTTCATTGTTTTCATCATACTTCTTTCCTCCTTGGTATTCACTATGTAAAAATTATTAAAATACCCTATTGCAATTTGCGGTGAAAACACCGCTTGAAATGCCCGAACCATGTGAACGATTTACACACGCCCGGCGGATATTGTAATTAATTAACGGGATTATCCTTCAAGTGCCTTGAAGTCAACCTTGCCTGCTGCGGTTCTGGGGAAGTCTTCAAGCTTTTCGTAGAATACGGGACGCATGTTGTCGGGAAGCTTTGCATCGCACTGTGCGCGAAGGTCATTGACGAGCTCGTCAAATTTGTCGGCGTAGCCTTCCTCAGGGATTATATATGCCTTGAGGACCTGATTTGCGCCGTCATTTGCCTTTACAACACAGGATGCGTAAACACCCTTGTTCTGGCTGAGCTGGTTTTCAACCTTGGACGGGAAGATTTTGTATACTGCGCCGTCGATAACGGTCATGATCATGCGCTTCATACGGCCTTCAATGAACAGGAAGCCGTCCTCATCTATGTAGCCGAGGTCACCGGTGTGTACCCACTGGCTTCCGTCAGCATGAGTGCGCAGGAGATTCTTGGTTTCTTCTTCATTATCCTTATAGCCCATCATCATGGAGCCGCACTGCATAATGATTTCACCGATCTCGTAGTACTTGCATTCGCGCTGCTCATCGTTGTTATATGCGGCAACGACGTTTCCGGGGAAGGGAATACCAACGCTGCCGACCTTGCTTGCAAAGCTGAACTCGGTGATGGCGGTTGCGCAGACCTCGCTCATGCCGTAGCCCTTGACGAGAGGATTGAAGTTGTCCCTGTGAGTCTCGGTGAAGAGCTTGATTGCGGCTTCCTCAAGAGGAATGTTCATGCCGTCGCCGCCCATTCCGACAGTGCGCAGGCAAGTCAGATCCATCTTTCTGAGCTCGGGGTTGGTGGTCATTGGTGCAAGGTAAGCGGGAATAATTGCACAGTGGTTGGGATGATATTTTTTAATGTATGTAGGCCATTCATTCGGATCAAACTTGGGAATGATGACTACTTCCATACTAAGTGCAAGAGGCATATGAATGTTGTCGATTGCACTGTAAATAACGTAAGGAATCATTGCGTTCAGGAAAACGTCGCCCTTCTTGTGCTCCATGCCCAGATTGTAGTTCTGAGCAACGAAGTTGAAGGAGTGGTCGTTTAAGTAAACGCCCTTGGGGAAACCGGTTGTACCGCCGGTGTGACCGAGGTATGCAACATCGTCCGGGTTCTTCTTGTACTTGATTTTGGGATAGAACTCAGATGCTGCGATGAAATCAGCCCATGAAAGAGCCATTTCGTTTTCCATGAAGCTGGTGTCCAGCTTGCGAACCTTGAACTTGAAGCCGGCTGCAGTTGTGGAGGGCATGCCCTCTGCCATGGAATAGACGATTACGAGACGAGCGCCGTATCTCTCGGCTGCTTCCATAACCTTGCCGCCGAAGAGATCAAGCGTAACAATGACATCGGACTGAGCTTCCTCGAAGAAGCTTTCAAACTCGTCAACCGTGGAAAGAACATTGACGAAGTTGGGAACGGCGCCGATGCGGTTAAGTGCATAAAGGCTGGTGATTGCAACGGGAGTAGTAAGAGATACTACGGTTACAACGTCGCCTGCTCTTACGCCATATGCGAGGAAGGAGCGGGCAACAGTGTCGATATTTCTGAAGAACTGCTCGTAAGAGGTCTTTTTACCGAAATAGTTAAGTGCTGTGCCGTCGAGGTTGTCCTGATTATTGTTATAGACCATCTCGTACATGGTGCAGCGAGGCATCTTTGCATTGATAAATTCCTTGGAATAATGCTTGAGCCAAGGCTTGTCAATGGAGGGATAGCCGGAAAGAGAACTGTCGATGGGCTTATGACATTTCATCTTGCCCTCGTCAGACAGAACATTGATGTAGTCAAGATACTTATAGGTCTCGGAAACGGTGAGGGAATTAAGGAAATCAAGATTAATATCGGTTACGGAGATATCATCAAGATCGGTGCCCTCGGGAACCAGACCGCGTTCGAGTTTTACAAACTTAAGAAAATTCTTAAGGTCAAGATAGCTCTCTTCCGCAGTCTTCTCGGAATCAGCGATGTTTTCACATTTTTCTGCTATGTGCATTATACATAATCTCTCCTTTTGCCAACTACACTAATATATAATAAACATATATTGCCGATGATTAGCTTCGCTTATAATTATTAAAAAATATTTAATAAAACAAAACATTAACATACAACGGCAAATACATTTTGTTCCAAATGTACGTATAGGCTTATAAATTATATATAAAAATAA
>R21__coassemble_2229_pt1 | contig 11461 bp, 10 predicted proteins | sample R21__metabat2_low_PE_019 | metagenome-assembled genome bin R21 | reverse complement strand
CTGACCGTAATAATCTTTATATTATTTCATTGTCCTCTTGACGGAGAGCAGTTCATCTGACTGTGAGCTTTTTATGTATCAGATAAGGAGATTTTCGATAAGCAGAAGGAGCACAACACCGGGTAGACCTAAGATACCGGCAACCAGCGCACTTACCCATCCGATTGTAATTTTCAGTCCGACGAATGCACCGAAGTAATTGACTACAACCAATATTACAAGACCCAGCAGGGCATTCAGCAAAAGCTTGAGAATCCATTTAATCGGCTTTGTAAATATTTTAAAGAACAGAAGCAGTATCAGCAGTCCTGCAATTATGCAAATGGAAACACTTAAATCCGGCATAATATTCTCCTTAATTTTGACTGATATCAAGTTGCCTTACGCTGTTGACTGCATAATTATATCTTGATTTTAATGCACTTATCTCAAAAATGCAAGCATCCATTATATCGGGATCTGTTGTTGAGTTAAAAACAGAATATGCGCATTGCAGCTCTGAACGCACACGGTTCATTTCGCTTACTCTTTTATTGTATTCGCGCTTCAGCATTTTAGCCTCGTACTTGCTCTTTTTCATACTTGTCTCCTTAGATTATTTATGTTTTATTATATTCTTTGAGTACGATTTTTAAACAAACCGCAGTCTAATTTTTCCTTGAGTATATGCGCTTATGCGGCACATAATAGAATCGGACGAAGCACTTTGGTGTAGAGAGAAAAGTCCAAAGTATTTTTCGTCGGCCGAAGCAAAGCGATTACAAATTGTAAACATTCTTCGGCAAGGGGATAGATTTATTCTATCCCCGTTTTCTTTGATTTTTTCTTGATTTTTTTAAAAGTTTATAATATACTACATAAATTGATGAAGCATGCAGATTTTACAAAAAACTACACTATATGTTGTATTGAGAGGAAAACGCGAAAATGAGTAAAACTACCGCAGAATACGGTAATGAAAGTATATCCCAGCTTAAAGGCGCGGACAGAGTAAGAAAACGCCCGGGAGTAATATTCGGCTCGGACGGACTGGACGGCTGCGAGCACGCGGTCTTTGAAATTCTGTCCAACGCCATTGACGAAGCGCGAGAGGGCTATGGCAATGTCATAACCCTGACCCGTTATGCGGATAAGTCCGTCGAGGTAGAGGACTTCGGACGAGGCTGTCCTCTTGACTGGAACGCGAATGAAAAGCGTTTTAACTGGGAGCTTGTTTTCTGTGAGCTTTATGCAGGCGGCAAATATATGAATAACGAAGGGGAGAACTATGAATACTCCCTCGGCCTTAACGGCCTCGGCTCATGCGCAACCCAGTATGCGTCAGAATATATGGATGTTACCGTATGGCGTGACGGAAAGAAATATGAACTTTCATTCAAAAAAGGCAAGGTAGTCGGCAAGAAAGGGCAGGAGCTTAAGATAAGCGAGGCTGACCGCAAAAAGACGGGCACCACCATCAGATGGCGTCCCGACCTTGAGGTATTCACTGATATTGATATTCCTGAGGAATACTTCCGCGATGTCCTCCACCGTCAGGCAGTAGTTAATGCGGGAATAACATTCCGCTTCCGTAATCAGGTCGGCAATAAGTTTGAAGTGACCGACTATGTTTATGAAAACGGTATACTTGACTACGTAAAAGAGATTGCTCACGATAATCCCTTGACTCTGCCGCATTTTATAAACACAGAACGCCGCGGCCGCGACAGAGCGGACAAGCCCGACTATAAAGTTAAAATCTCAGCCGCTTTCTGTTTCTCCAATAAAGTCAGCCTCTCAGAGTATTATCATAACTCCTCATGGCTTGAGCACGGCGGCGCACCCGAGAAAGCGGTTCGCTCGGCATTTGTGTCTGCAATCGATGCGTATATCAAAAAAATCGGCAAATATTCAAAGACCGATTCCAAAATAAACTTCCAGGATGTTCAGGATTGCCTTATAATCGTCACAAACTGCTTCTCGACTCAGACCTCCTATGAGAATCAGACCAAGAAGGCCATTACCAACAAGTTCATTCAGGAGGCAATGACCGACTTCTTCAAAGAGCAGCTTGAGGTTTATTTCATTGAAAATAAGCCCGAGGCAGATAAGATTGCGGAGCAGGTGCTTGTAAACAAGCGCAGCCGTGAGGCGGCGGAAAAGACCCGCCTTGGCATGAAGAAAAAGCTTTCCGGCAGCATTGATATCGCTAACCGCGTTCAGAAGTTCGTTGACTGCCGAAGCCGCGACCCCGAAAAGCGCGAGATATACATCGTCGAGGGTGACTCCGCATTGGGCGCATGTAAGCTTTCCCGTGATGCGGATTTCCAGGGAATAATGCCTGTCAGAGGTAAGATACTCAACTGCCTCAAGGCAGATTATGCCCGCATATTCAAAAGCGATGTCATAACCGACCTTATGAGAGTTCTCGGCTGCGGCGTTGAGGTCAAGGACAAGCACGTCAAGGATCTGAATAGCTTCGATATCAATGCTCTGCGCTGGAACAAGGTCATAATCTGTACCGATGCCGATGTTGACGGCTTCCAGATTAGAACCCTTATTCTGACAATGCTCTATCGACTTGTGCCCACGCTCATTCAAGAGGGCTATGTGTATATAGCTGAATCTCCCCTCTATGAGATTGAAAGCAAGGGCAAGACCTATTTTGCATATTCCGACCGTGAAAAAGCAGATATCGTCAAATCTCTTGAGGGTGCAAAAATGAGCATCAACCGCAGTAAGGGTCTTGGCGAGAACGATCCCGACATGATGTGGATGACCACTATGAACCCGGAAACCAGAAGACTTATAAAGGTAATGCCCGAGGACGCAGAACGTATGGCGCAGACCTTTGATCTCTTGCTTGGTGACGATTTGAGCGGAAGAAAGAACCATATCGCAGAGAACGGACATATGTATCTTGATATGGCCGATATATCCTGATATTGCGTACATAAGTAACAGGAAGGAAAAACTTGAATTATGGCTAAGAAAAAAGAGCCTGAAAAGAAAAAATATAATAATCCCAATGTAATCGGTCTGCATGCCGCAGTGTTGGAGCAGCCTATTACGGATACACTTGAGCAGAACTATATGCCCTATGCAATGAGCGTTATAGTTTCCCGTGCAATCCCCGAGATTGACGGCTTCAAGCCCTCCCACAGAAAGCTGCTCTATACCATGTATAAAATGGGCCTTCTCAGCGGCGGCAGAACAAAGAGCGCCAATATCGTGGGTCAGACCATGCGCCTTAATCCCCATGGCGATGCGGCGATATATGAAACCATGGTGCGCCTTTCAAGGGGCTACGATGCGCTTTTAACGCCTTTTGTTGATTCAAAGGGCAACTTCGGTAAGGTATATTCACGCGATATGTCCTTTGCGGCATCGCGTTATACAGAGGCAAAGCTTGCGTTAATCTGCAATGAGATATTTCGGGATATTGATCAGGATACCGTTGAATTTGTGGATAACTATGACGGCAGCATGAAAGAGCCCAGCCTTCTGCCTACCGCTTTCCCCAATGTCCTTGTTTCATCAAACACGGGTATTGCTGTAGGTATGGCAAGCCAGATATGCGGCTTTAACCTTGAGGAGGTCTGCCAGACCACCATTAATTACTTAAACGACCCCGAGTGCGATATTCTTGCAACTATGCCCGCTCCGGATTTCTCAACCGGCGGCGAGATAATATATGACCGCACCGAGATGGAGAATATATACCGAACAGGCCGCGGCAGCTTCAAAGTGCGCTCGCGCTGGCGTTATATTCAGAAAGAGAACATAATCGAGATATACGAGATACCTTATACCACCACATCAGAAGCAATTGTGGATAAGGTTGCAGAGCTTATCAAGGCGGGCAAAATCCGTGAAATCAACGATATGCGAGACGAAACCGATCTTAGCGGCCTTAAGCTCGCAATTGATCTCAAACGCGGAACAGACCCCGATAAGCTTATGCAGAAGCTGTTTAAGCTCACTCCGCTTATGGACAGCTTCCCCTGTAACTTCAACATTCTCGTTGAAGGCAATCCTAAGGTTATGGGCGTCGGTGAAATCGTCAGCGAATGGTGCGCATGGCGTATGGAATGTATCCGCCGCAGAGTATATTTCGACCTTGCCAAGAAGCGTGATAAGCTCCATCTTTTAAACGGCCTGAGCCGAATACTCCTTGATATCGATAAGGCGATAGATATAATCCGCAATACCGAGCTTGAATCCGAGGTCGTACCAAACCTGATGATGGGCTTCGGCATAGACAAAATTCAGGCTGAATATGTTGCGGAAATCAAACTGCGTAACATCAACAAGGAATATATTCTCAAGCGCATATCCGAAAGAGAAGAGCTTGAGGAAATGATTGCCGACCTTGAGGATACGCTCAAGAGCCGCCGAAGAATCAAGTCCATAATCATCAATGAGCTCAAGCAGATAATTAAGAAATACCCCAGCCCGCGTAAGACAGGCATAGTCTATGCGGATGAGGTGGAAGAGTTTGAGGAAGCTGAAGTCGCTGAAGATTATCCGGTAACAATGTTCCTTTCAAACGACGGTTATCTCAAGAAGATAACTCCGCTGTCTTTGAGAATGAGCGGCGAACAGAAATTCAAAGAAGGCGACAGCCTGAGAATGTCTGTTGAAACTACAAATAATACCGAGATTTTAGTGTTCACGGATAAACAGCAGGTCTATAAGACAAAACTATCCGATTTTGAGGATACCAAGGCCTCGGCACTCGGAACATATCTCCCGGGTAAACTGGGGATGGATGACGGCGAGAGTATTCTGACCGTTGTATTCCCCGAAAACTATAAGAAAAACATTCTTCTGTTCTTCGAAAACGGCAAGGTTGCCCGTTTTGAACTCAGTGCATATGAAACCAAGACAAATCGCAAGAAGCTGATTAACGCCTATTCGGATAAGAGTCCGCTTGTCAGCGTAATGACCATATCTGAAGAGATTAATGTCGCAGCATTTTCATCTGACGGCAGAGCGCTTGTTTTCAATACATCACTTCTTGCAGTTAAAACAAGCCGCAGCACTCAGGGTGTTGCCTGTATGAGCATTAAGAACAAGCATAAGCTTGTTTCGGCTGCGCCGCTTGAGGAAACTGCAATCAGCAATCTGTCAAGATACAGAGTGCGTTCAATTCCCGCGGCCGGTGCGCTGCTCAAGGACGAGGACAGGGGAGAGAAACAGCTTTCACTGATAGATTGAGGTGCATTATATGAAAGTTACAAAAAAGAGTGAGATTGTACTGCAGTATCTTGTAATCGCAATCGGCACAGCCCTGTATGCAGTCGGTTTTCAGTATTTCCTCTATCCCAACTCAATAATTGTCGGCGGTGTTTCCGGTATAGCGATGATTGTAAATCTGCTTACGAGACTGCCCGTCGGTTTGCTTACCGTTGTTTTGAACATACCGCTGTTTATACTCGCATGGAAGCATTTCGGCCCCAATTTCCTTATAAGCTCGCTGGTAGGTGTGGTTCTTTCATCAGTTTTCATCGATATTCTTGCTGCGCACCCGATTAATGCCACTGAGGATTTGCTGCTTGCGTGCTTCATCGGCGGCGCAATCAAAGGCTTCGGTCTCGGACTTGTGTATTATGTCGGTGCGACAACGGGCGGTGTAGATATTGTCGCAAAGTTTGCCCGCAGAAAGTATCCGTATATAAACTTCGGTACCATCGTTCTCGTGATGGACAGTGTTATCATCATCATGTTTGCCGTGATTTTCAACAAGATCGAGAGCGCGATGTATGCGGTAATTGCAATGTTTATCGCATCAAAGGTTGTTGACCTTGTCCTCTACGGCATGGATAACTCAAATGTCTGCTATATAATAAGCAACGAAAGCGAAGAGATAATCAGGGAGATTAACGAAACTCTTAATCGCGGCGTAACAATTCTCGAGGGTAAGGGCGCGTATTCCCATGAGGATAAGCAGGTGCTTCTCTGCGTAATTAAGAAGCCTCAGATAACCGCAGTAAGAAAGATAATCAAAAATGTCGATGAGCGAGCATTCTTCATTGTAACGGACGCAAAGAACGTTTTCGGTAAAGGCTTCGGCGATATTGCGGATATGAACTAAAAATTTTGTCGGAACATTAAAATAGCACTTGACAAATTGCAAAAGTATGCTAAACTCTATAATGTTCCGTATGCGGGCATAGCTCATCCGGTAGAGCGCCACCTTGCCAAGGTGGAGGTAGCGAGTTCGAGCCTCGTTGCCCGCTCCATATTTAAACTCCAAGCCTATGGCTTGGAGTTTTTGCTTTTCTAAGTATATTTCTCAATTTTGCCGCACGCGATTTTCTTTCCTGCGTTTCCGGCGGGCTGGCTTGTGAAGTCATCGGGGTTGCTGTGAATGATAATTGTTTTGCCCATAATTTCATTAACTGATATTCTGTCAGTTAGAAATATCTGAAAACTGTAGCCCTGATTGCCCCAGAGGGGGAACAGATCACCCGCGTGGTTGGGATGTGCGCAGTTATCAGGATTGTAGTGCGTGAGCGCATTGGCAAAAGGATCTGTTTCGTTGCCCGCGCAGGATACACCGCTGTGTATGTGAAAAGCAAAGATGTCGTTTTTACACGGTGCCGCAGAGCTTGGAAGCCCGAATATCTGCGGGAATACGAGAACCCCATATTGTGTTTGATAAAAATTGACTTTACCAGCTATCGAGGGATATTCCGTACTGCCTTTGATGTTCGCATAAGCGCTTGGGGATTGCTGAAGAATGCGTAAAAAATACTGAGTGCGTCTGTAGAAAAATTCGTTCCGAGATACCATTTTCCGCTCCTTTCACATTCTTATCTTATGATTTAGTGCGCAAGAAGTGAAAAATGCAGTCGCAAAAGTGACAGTGTTCAGCGATAGAAACGATTAATAGGCTGAGATAAAAATTGCATGGGGAGAGGCGAGAGGGGATTGGTTATTCCCTCTCGCATAAATTGAGCGAAGCGGAAAACAGCGCCGCAGTGCGGCGCAAGCTAAATAAAAATGCAGTCACAAAAGTGACTGCATTTTTATTTGGTCGGAGTGACGGGATTCGAACCCACGAAGCGCCTGCGGCACTTCGTGCTTTATTATAAATCAATTCGCTCGCCGATGCGGGCATCGGCAACCGCTCATTGTGATAGAGGCCGTGGGTTCTTGATAAAAAACAAAAAAGACTGTCAACTTAAAACAGTCAACAGTCTTGTCTGGTCGGAGTGACGGGATTCGAACCCACGACCTCTTGGTCCCGAACCAAGCGCGCTACCAGCTGCGCTACACCCCGAAACAGCTATATTATTATAATAAGGCAAGCAATGCTTGTCAAGATAATTTTCTCTTTTGTAATATGCCTGTCCCGAGTTGAATATAATTTATATAAGACTCAATCGGAGGTGTACAAATGAGTTACGCAAAGTTTATGATATCGTCTCTGATTTTTGTTGTTCTGACTGCGATAAAGCTGATGATGCCATCGCTTGCGGACGATATCTCGCATGAAATCAGAAGTGTCCTGATAACCGAGCAGGAACAGACGACCTCGGTTATGGAATTAGGTGAGTCGCTGACTGACGGCCGACTCTTCGAGACTTTTGGCAAAAACAATGACGCGAATGAAATGATACCGATAAATGAAATAATCAATTACGCAAATGTTCTTCCCGAGCTGGAGCAGGAGGAAAGCAATTCCGAAGCATCGCCCGAGCCGGAAACAAATCCCAAGGTGGAAGTATTTTTGAAATCTCAGGAGGCCTACTCCGAGTATTCTATCCCCGAAAATGTCAGCTATGAAATGCCCGAACTGCCTTTTGAATACATAAATCCCATTTCGGGAGCATCGTTTTCCGGCTTCGGCTACCGTGTACACCCGATACTGAACAATGTAAGATATCATTACGGCACTGATTTTGCCGCCAACTCAGGCGAAAGCATATGCGCTTTTGCTGACGGGACTGTACGAGCAATAGGCGAAGATGACGGCTATGGCAAATATATTATTATTGATCATGCAGACGGTTATTCCACGCTTTATGCTCATTGCAGTAGCCTTTGCGTATCCTCGGGTAATGTTTCAAAAGGTGATGTAATTGCCTTTGTAGGCTCAAGCGGGGCGGCAACAGGTCCGCATCTGCATTTTGAGCTCAAGCATGACGGAACATACCTTAATCCTGAGTTTTACTTATGAAACCGAAAATGAATGTCAGCGCAGGAGCAATACTGATGCTTTCTGCGCTTTATTTTTTTGGCGGACTCAAATCGGTCTGCGCAGTTATGCTCGCTGTACTTATCCACGAGCTGGGACATGTTGCGGCGATAAAAATGTTCGGAGGTAAAATAAGAGCTGTACGCTTTGACGCAAGCGGACTGTGCATGAGCTATTGCGGCCTTGACAATGCCGGAAAAGAACTTGTATCGCTTATCATGGGACCTGCGTTCGGGCTTTTGCTTTCTTATGCGGCATCTTACTGCGGAAAAATCACGGACAGTAGATTCCTTTTCGAAGCATCAGGCGTAAGTCTTATATTTTCAATCTTCAACCTTATGCCTGCATTGCCCCTTGACGGAGGGCGAGCGTTGTACTGTGCCATTCCAAGCCGCATAAAAGCGGAGAAGGTTCTGGAAGTGAGCGGAATGTTTACGGGCTTATGTCTCGTGCTTGTAGGACTGTATTTTCTCGGCAACGAAAAGGGCACGGCCTTTTTGTTTGCGGGTGTTTGGATATTGATTGCTCAGACGGGTATTGTAAAAAACCTTCGTATGTTGTAAAATATATTGATTATTTTTTGGGAGATATACCATGGATAAAAGATTGGAAAGAATATTGCCCAAGGTGCAGAAGCCCGCGCGCTACACCGGCGGTGAATATAACCAGATAATAAAGAACAAAGAAGATATTGATATCCGCGTCGCGTTCTGCTTTCCCGATACATACGAGATAGGTATGTCAAACCTCGGCATGGGCATCCTGTACTCAACGATGAACGAGCTGCCGTATGTGTGGTGCGAGCGCGTTTACGCACCGTGGGGAGATATGTACGGCGAGATGAAAAAAGCCGGTATCCCGCTCTACGCAATGGAAAGCGGCGACCCCATATCCGAGCATGATGTAATAGCGTTCTCAATCGGCTATGAAATGGCCTACACGACTGTTCTTGATATGCTTGATATGGCGGGAATTCCGCTCAAGAGTGCCGACAGAGAAGACTTGCTGCCTCTGGTAATAGCAGGCGGCACTGCCATGCTGAACCCCGAACCCATTGCCGATTTCATGGACCTTATGCTGCTTGGCGAGGGCGAGGAGATGAACAACGAGCTGCTTGAGCTTTTGCATAATGCAAAGGCGAGCGGAATGTCCAAACGCGATTTCCTCCGCGAGGCATCCAAGATCGGCGGCGTTTATGTGCCGTCACTGTATACACCAAAGTACAATGAGGACGGAACACTCAGCGGCTTTGACATTGCTCCAGATGCCCCTGAAAAGGTAACAAAGCGCATAATAAGCGATATGAATGCCGTTCATTTTCCGCTTAAACCCATTGTGCCGTCGACGGAGGTTGTCCATGACAGAGTAAATCTGGAGGTTTTCCGCGGCTGTATCCGCGGCTGCCGTTTCTGTCAGGCAGGCCATACTTACAGACCCATACGCGCAAAGGCTCCTGAGCTTCTTATCGAGCAGGGTAAGGCACTTCTTAAAAATACCGGATGTCAGGACATAACCCTGCTGTCGCTCAGTACCAGCGACTACCGCAATCTTACAACTCTTTGCGACGGACTTCTTGATTTCTGTGAGCCGAGAAGTATAGGCATATCCCTTCCGTCATTGAGAGCGGATAACTTCTCTATCGAGATTATGCACCGTATACAGAAAACCCGCAAAAGCGGTTTGACCTTTGCCCCCGAGGCAGGAAGTCAGCGACTGCGCGACGCTATAAACAAGAATGTAACCGAAGAAGACCTTCTGAATACATGCAAGCTTGCATTTGAGGGAGGCTGGAATAATGTCAAGCTGTACTTCATGCTGGGTCTCCCAACTGAAACCGACGAAGATATTCTCGGCATTGCAGAGCTTGCAAATCAGGTGCTCCATACATGGCGCCTTTACGCAAAGAATAAGAACAGGGGAGTGCGCATAACAGTTTCAACCTCCTGCTTTGTTCCGAAGCCCCACAGCCCCTTCCAGTGGGAAGCGCAGAATACCATGGATGAGTATATCCGTAAGGTAAATCTCCTGCGAGAAAACATAAAGGCAAAGAACGTTGTATATAACTGGCACGATCCTCAGACAAGCTATATCGAAGCATGCCTTTCACGAGGCGACAGACGAATAGGCGCTGTCCTCGAAGAGGTCTGGCGCAACGGCGGCAGACTCGAAGCGTGGAGCGATTACTTCGATTTTGACCGCTGGATGAACGCTTTTTCCACCTGCAGTTTAGATCCGAGCTTCTATGCACACCGCGAACGCGGAGAAAACGAAGTTCTGCCGTGGGATCTTGTCGATGTCGGCGTCAGAAAATCCCACCTCTGGCACGAGAAGGAACAATGCTATAAATCAGAGCTTTCTCCCGATTGCCGTAAGCAGTGCTCGGGATGCGGAGCAGCAAAGCTTCTGAAGGGAGGTCGCTGCGATGGATAAATTAAGACTCAGATTTGCAAAAACAGGACGTGCGGTCTATATTTCCCATCTTGACCTTATGCGTACTCTTACAAGAGCGTTTCTTCGTGCGGAATGCCGCCTTAAATACTCCGAAGGCTTTAACCCCCATCCTCAGATTTCCATAGCTCTGCCGCTTTCAGTCGGCATGCAGAGTGTTTGCGAGCTTATGGACTTTAAGCTTATTGAGGACAAAACACCCGATGAAATCCTCACTGCGCTCAATGCGCAGCTTCCTGAGGGACTTGAAGCTCTCGAGGTCTACGAGCCTGAGCGTAAGGTTAAAGAACTCAAATGGCTCAGCATTGAAGGCATATTCGAATATGATGAGCGCAGCGCCGAGGATATGCTGCCTGAACTGCGTGATTTTTTTGCTCAGGAAAGCATAGTTATCAGCAAGAAAACAAAGCGAGGTGTCGCAGACAGCGATATTAAGCCGGCAATAAAAGAACTCAATTTCTCAGTTTGTGGCAACGAAATTCACTTGTCGGGCATTATATCCGCTCAGGAGCCGACGCTGAACCCCGAGCTTCTTGCGGAAGCCCTCCGACAGAAGAAAGAGGAAATAGCCCCTGATTTCGCGAAATTCAAAAGAATTGAGACATTTGATGAAAATATGAGCATTTTCAGGTAAAAAATGCTTGCATTATCAAAGCTCATATGGTATTATATCAAAGCTTATGCGGCTTTGCCGCAGGCTATTAAGCGGTCCGCTGCCGAGACCTGATGCGTCCTCCGGCAAGAACGCCTGAAGTAAAGGAAGGATTAGATTATGGATCTGGTCAAAATTCTCAGCGAACAGTACATGAAGCCCGAACTGCCCGAACT
>R21__coassemble_2196_pt1 | contig 11596 bp, 11 predicted proteins | sample R21__metabat2_low_PE_019 | metagenome-assembled genome bin R21 | reverse complement strand
GCGGGTCATGGTTATTGCCTCATTTACGGAGCAGAACATGGTTTCGTTACCCACGGTGTCCTTGCGGTAGTTTGCGGCGCGTTCAGGAGCAATGCCGATGCGGCCTGCGGTTTCGATAGCGTCGATATCTGCACCGAGGAAGATAAACTCCCAGCCGTACTTTTTCTTTTCGTGCTCGACCATGCGCTTTACCTCGTCAGCATCAAAGCGGCGGCTTGCGTTTTCATAGCCGTCGGTGGTGATGACGAAGAGCGTCTTCTCGGGCACGTCCTCGGGGCGGGCATACTTATGAATCTTTGCAATGTGGCGGATTGACTTTCCGACAGAATCCAGCAGTGCAGTGCAGCCGCCGACACGGTAGTCATCGTCGGTCAGAGGATTGACCTCGCTGATGTCCACACGGTCATGCAAAAGATTGGAGTGGTCATTGAAGAGCACGGTGGTGACGTAGCACTTGCCGTCTTCCTTCTTCTGCTTTTCGAGAATGGAGTTGAAGCCGCCGATGGTGTCGCTTTCGAAGCCGGACATGGAGCCGGAGCGGTCAAGGATGAATACAAGTTCGGTAGTGTTATTTTTCATGTTTATTTCCTCCTGAAAAAATCATGTGGCCTTTTTGTTTACAGCCACATGATAATTCATTTTGGGAGGAAATAGGTATCCTGCGAGGATACGTTTTAAATTTTTTCAGAAGCCAATCAGGGACTGGTCGTATTCAAGGAGAATTTCGTTTATGTCAAAGATATTGTAGATTTTGTTTGTGATAAACCATTCCAGAATTATATCGAATTTACTGCTTCGGGACAGGGAATATCCCGCCTTGGACAGCATTTCCTTTGCTTCGTCGAGGGGAAGCTCAAGGGCAAGAATAAAGCCTGCAACAGTGGGTTTGGTAGGCCTGTATCCGGGTGTGTTTTTGATCTTTGAGAACACACTTTTAGTCATGTTTGCCTTGTTGTAGCACTCGGCATTTGTCATACCGCTCTCGTCGATTTTTCGTATAAGCATTTCGGCGAAGCTTTCATCAACCTGCTTGAGCATATCATCGAGGTCAAGTTCGCTCGGCTTTGCGCTGAATATTGACGCTGCATTGCCTTTAACGGCATGAGGACGTTTTGCGCGAGCTTTGGGCAGGGTGGCGCTTTCCTCCGGAGCTACACTTGCACTGTAACATTCGGGGGAAGGCCTGAGGGCGCACTCAAAGGAGTCCTCGTCGAAGTAATTGTATTCGACGAACTTGCTGACTTCCTTGAAGAGCTTTGTGCCCATGTTGTATGTATGACTATGGTACGCCACGAGGAAGACGGTCATGTCGTGCCCGTCAAGGAAGTTTTCAATGCTTTCCTTTGCGATGCGCATGGCATCGTCCTCGGGGAAGCCGAAAGTGCCTGCTGAGATAAGCGGGAAGGCAACGGTTTCGCATCTGTACTCGAGTGCAAGCGTGAGCGCACTTTTGTAGCAAGACGCGAGAAGCGATTCTTCAATCGGATTGCCGTCGCTCCAAATTGGGCCGACGGTGTGTATGACGTATTTGGTGTTGAGGTCATAGCCCTTTGTGATGACTGCCTGTCCAATATCGCAGTGACCGATTTTCATACACTCGAGGGAGAGGTCAAAGCCGGCTGCTTCGTGAATCATTCTGTCAACACCGCCGCTACCGGAGAGATAGACATCCGTTGCGTTGACAATGGCGTCGCAGTGCATCGTGCTTATATCGCCTTTTTTAAGATAAAGTGGCATAGAAAAATCTCCTTATCAATAAAGAGTATAATTCGCTTATGTGATTGGAGGAGCGATTATTCCTCGTCTTCGCTATCGACAGACGATGATTCAGGCTGCTGATAGTGCTTGCCTATTAGCGCATAGAGCGATACGGCAGCTACTGCGAGACCCACAACAATGAATAAAGCGCTGAAAGAATACAGCAGCAAGTGATTTGCGCTGCCCATATCTCCGCTGAGAATCTGATAAGCCTGATATACGAGGTAGATGCCCACAACAAGCCATAGAATAAGGGATGTTTGATTGTGGCGGCATAAGAATTTGTTGAGTTTTTCTTTCATGGGGAGCATCCTTTCAAAAACTGAATGGTTTGGTGCGAAATCCCGAGGCTATGTCCTTGTAATTGCCAACCTCAAAGCTGTGCTCAGGATATGCTTTGTTCCACTCTTCCGCGAGGGCAGATGCAAAGCGCTGCGTCAACTCCGTGCCGTAATCGAGTGCGGCAGGGCAGAGGTAGACGCATAGGAAGCTTCTCAGGTCAAAGAGCTTGGCCTTTCTGCCAATTTTGTGTCTGAGCTCATTAGCGGCAAAGTCCATAAGCCGAGATATTTCACTGCCCATATTGTCTCCGCTCAGTTCGGCAAAAAAACGGGCGCATTCAGTCTTGTATTTTTCAAATGCGGCAGAATAGTCATCTCGGGTGAAATGCCGCAGGTATTCCGGGTACATAGAAATAATGTCCATCTTTTTAGTATCCTCATTGATGAAGTTTGTCATGGCTCCGTTCAGACAATTGCACATTAACAGTCTGTTTTACTCAAAATACCATATAACCCAACAAGTCGCAACCAAAAAAGAACAGCAAGCCGCAGTGGTGACCATAGCGAAAGCTTATGCAAGTTATATCTGCTGAGCTGCATTCTGAGGTGCATGAAAGCGCTCCTGCATTTCTGTAATAAATTTTTCAGCGATCGGTGAAAACATCTGATACTTCTTCCAGACGAGATACATCTTGTTTTCCAGCACCGGCATCAGCGGGCGAAAAACAAGATTGCTGTCGCCGCCGGTATGGATCAGCTTGTCAAATGTCAGGAGAACACCCAGCCTTTCCGAGGCGAATACACCTCCGTTATAGGAAAGCTGGAAAGAGCCTTCAAGGTGCAGCTCATTCATTTTGGAACCTGCCCATCTCGGAATATCCGCATTCCAGGACTGCTCTGAGCAAAACAGCGGAATCCCTATCAGGTCATCTACGCGGATGAACTCTTTTTCAGCAAGGGGATCATCCTTGTGGCACACGGCGCCCCACTTATCCGTTTCGGGAAATTCCAGAACATTGTATTTTTTATAATCCGGCGTTTCTACGAGAATCGCAAAGTCGAGGATTCCCTTATCAAGGCGCTCCAGAACCTGTTCTGTTGCACCGCTGGTGATGTGATAACGAAGGTTTGGGTATTTGGTCTTAAATCGGTGTATCTCCTTGGCAAGCAGACGAATCTGATAGCTTTCTGCCAGACCGAAGAAGAGATCTCCACCGCTCACATCATCCATAGCCGAAAACTCATCTGTTATCTTGTCAGCCATTGCAACCAGATCCTCAGCGCGTTTTCGCAGGAGCTGTCCCTCGTCTGTAAGCTCGATGCCGAAAGCATGGCGGATAAAAAGCGGCTTCCCGAGTTCATCCTCAAGTGCCTTCAACTGCTTGGAAAGTGTGGGCTGGGTAACATGAATCAGCTCCGCGGCCCTTGTCATATTCTCTTCTCTTGCAACAGCCAGAAAATATCGCAGGGATTTAATATCCATGTTTATCATCCTTTTCTAAGATATTACAAAATGGCATTTCATGATATGAATTATAACTATTAGCGCTTTCGATTTCAATGGGTTAAAATGAAATTACACAATATGAGAGGTATCATTATGGATTTTACACCCAGTGAGGTGATGCAGTATCTGGAGGAGCTGCAGATTCCGGATGAACTTCGTGCCCGATGCGAAACCATGCTGAAGGAGCAGCGCTACGAGGAGCTGTATGCAGCACTACGCGGGGTGCGTCAGGACTTTCTGGAGAATATGCACGAAAGCCAGCGGCGGCTGGATCACCTGGACCACCTGATCTATGACATTAAAAAGAAAAAGTGAGGCTAACTGAAATGATGAAAACACAGGAATTAAATCTGGTAACAGAATGGGATAAGACCTTCCCCAAAAGCGACAAGGTCGACCACAGAAAGGTTACATTTGTGAATCGCTATGGAATCACATTGGCAGCGGATATGTATGTTCCGAAGAACGCTGAAGGCAAGCTTCCCGCGATCGCCGTTTGCGGCCCCTTCGGCGCAGTTAAAGAGCAGTGCTCCGGCCTCTATGCACAGACTATGGCTGAGCGCGGAAACCTGACCATCGCCTTTGACCCGTCCTTTACCGGTGAAAGCGGCGGCGAGCCCCGTTACATGGCATCTCCTGACATCAACACCGAGGACTTTATGGCAGCAGTCGATTTTCTCTCCGTACAGGAAAATGTAGATGCAGACAGAATCGGCATTATCGGTATCTGCGGCTGGGGCGGTATGGCTCTGAATACAGCGGCTCTGGATACCAGAATCAAAGCCACGGTTGTTTCCACAATGTACGATATGACCAGAGTCAATGCCAACGGTTATTTCGATTCTGAAAACAGCGAGGAGCAGCGTTTTGCGAAGAAGCAGACCATGAACGCACTCCGTACGGAAGAATACAGAAAGGGCGAGTATTCCAGAGCGGGCGGATGCCTTCCTCTTCCGGTTCCCGAGGATGCTCCGTTTTTCGTAAAGGATTACAGTGAATATTATAAGGGCAGAGCATACCATGCAAGATCCCTGAACTCTAATGACGGCTGGAACAACCTCGGCTGCATGTCCTTTATGAATCAGCCTATTCTGAAATACAGCAATGAGATAAGAAGCGCCGTTCTCGTTATTCACGGAGACAAGGCCCATAGCTACTATTTCGGAAAAGAAGCTTATGAGGCAATGGTCAGTGACAGCAAGTATACAGATAATAAGGAGCTGCTCACCATCCCCGGAGCAGTTCACACAGACCTCTACGACAATCTGGAGGTAATTCCGTTTGATAAGCTTCAGAGCTTCTTTGAAGAGCACCTGAATAAGTGATGCAAATAGATTGCATCCGCGAATCTGTTTTCAGGAGAGTGAGAGCATTTTGAACAAACTCGGGTTTGGATTTTTGCGGCTTCCGAAAAAGGGCGCTTCGTATGATTGGGAGCTTATTAATGCCTTGACGGATAGCTTTATGGAGCAGGGAGGCAACTACTTTGATACCTGCTATACCTATCTGAACGGACAAAGCGAGGAAGCAATACGCCGCTGCCTTGCAGCACGCAAGCCGCGAGAAAGCTATCAGCTTGCGGATAAGATTCCCGGCTATCTATGTAAGTCGTATTCCGATTGTCAGAAGTTTTTTGATGAGGAATGCAGACGCTGCGGCGTGGATTATTTCGACGTATTGATGCTGCATTGGCTGAACGGCGAAAACTATAAAATTGCCGAGAAGCTGGATGAATTTCGCTTTCTGCGGGAGAAAAAAGCAGAGGGAAAGGCGATACGGATAGGATTTTCATACCATGACAGCGCAGACCTTCTGGAGGAGATTCTGACCGCACATCCCGAGGTCGATCTGGTGCAGCTTCAAATCAACTATCTGGATTGGGAAACGGCAGGCATCGAATCACGCAGATGCTACGAAGTCTGCGTGCGTCACGGTAAAAAGGCAATAGTAATGGAGCCTGTGAAAGGGGGAACTCTTGCGCAAATACCCGAGGAGGCCCGCAATATTCTCAGCTCTATGCACCCGGACTGGACACCGGCACAATGGGCGCTCCGATTCGTGCAATCGCTGCCTGAGGTGGAGATATGTCTTAGCGGAATGAATGCGCAGGAGCAGGTCGAAGAGAATATGCAGCCGTTTTTACCGCTCAACGACGAAGAAATTGAGCTGCTTATGAGTGTGCGACCCATCATAAACGGGAAAACAAAAATTCCCTGCACCGGCTGCCGATATTGCGAATCCCATTGCCCGCAAAGAATTGCCATTCCGGACTGTTTCAGAATGTACAATGAGGTCTGTCGCTATCCGCAGGATGACTGGAAGATCATGCCCGCATATCGACACATGGCGCTGAGCCACGGAAGCGCAGCAGATTGTATCGGCTGCCGAAGCTGTGAAAAATCCTGTCCGCAGAGGATCCCGATTTCCGAACGGATGAAGGAAGTTGCGGATGCATTCCGATAATGGTTCGGAACAAATAAGAACTTAAATTACAAAGAAAATATGAGCGACGTTAAAGAGGAGATGTTAGCTATGCATAAAAAAATAGTGCAGACTGCAGGCAGAACTCAGTTGGGCGAATTTGCACCTGAGTTTGCCCACTACAATGACGATGTTCTCTTTGGGGAGAACTGGAACAATCAGGAGATTGACCTTAAAACAAGAAGCATTATCACAGTTGTTGCATTGATGTCATCGGGGATTACGGATTCCTCCCTGAAATACCATCTGCAGAACGCAAAAGACCATGGGGTAACGCAAAAGGAAATTGCCGCCATTATTACACATGTGGCATTTTATGTTGGCTGGCCCAAGGGCTGGGCAGTGTTTAATCTGGCAAAAGAAGTCTGGGAGGTCGGTGAAGGCGAGCTTCCGTATGAAGACGAGGCTATGAGAGCCCACGCAAAAGAGATGGTATTTCCAATCGGAGCTCCTAATGACGCATATGCGGAGTATTTTGTCGGTCGAAGCTATCTTTCGCCAATCTCAACCGAACAGGTTGGCGTTTACAATGTTTCTTTCGAGCCTGGCTGCCGTAACAACTGGCATGTGCATCATGCCTCTGAGGGCGGCGGACAGATTCTGGTGTGCATAGCCGGCCGCGGATACTATCAGGAATGGGGCAAGGAAGCTGTGGAGATGAAACCCGGCGATTGCATTAACATTCCGGCAGAGGTGAAGCACTGGCATGGTGCGGCACCTGACTCCTGGTTCAGCCACCTGGCGATGGAGGTCCCCGGAAAAGACAGCTCCACCGAATGGATGGAGGCTGTTGCCGCTGAGCAATACGGAGCGCTGAAATAAAGCGAGCTATGCCGAATAACGGATTTCAATAGTACGCAAACAATTAAAAATGATATTGAAAAGAAAAACTCCTGTATCATCCTTGATGATACAGGAGTTTTTTAAACCTTTACAGGCTTTGTTTCGTAGACTTTATACTGTCAAATATCTTTTTTCTCCCGCCTTATCAGCAGGCAACTATTTCTTTAATATTCATCTCCTGCCCCTGCTGCAGCCATGTTTCGCCGCTGCCGCAATGCGGACAGGTCTTGCCGTATTCAAGCGTGGGATAGGTGCTCTTGCAGTTGTCGCACCAAGTTATAGCAGGAATGGTTTCGTACTTGAACTTCGTGTGCTCAATGAGCGGAGTCTTCTTCGCATACCAGTCCCAGCAGTCACTCAGATATTCCGGCACTATACCAGATACTTCGCCGAACTCCAGAGTTACGGATTCGATATTTGTGAGATTGTTTTCTTTTGCGATCTCTTCGACTTGCTTGATTACGTAGGTTACTATGCTGAGTTCGTGCATAACTTTCCTTTCTAAAAAACAGGTGCGGGTTTCATCCCGCACCTGTCAGACATGTTCCGGGATTATTATTTGCCGGAAAGCTTCTTTTTAATTATCTTTACTCCGCGCTTTGCAGCATAGGGAAGGATTGCCTTGAACTTGTCCTCTGCAACAACCATGTTGGAGCACTCGGGGCGCTCTCTTCTGAGGTGGATTGCGTCGAATTTACACTGAACTGTGCACATACCACAGCCAAGGCACTTGTTCGGGTCGACAACGCTGCGGCCACAGCTCAGGCAGCGGGAAGCCTCAGCCTTGATCTGATCCTCGGTGAATGTCATGCGCTCGTCGTGCATGGACTTGATCTTTGCAACGTCGATTGCAACCTTTGCACGTGCGGGCTTGTTGACGCTCTCGGAAGGAATAACAATGTTATTCTTGTCCAGCTCCTTGAAGTCACGCAGATTGCGGTGGAGAGTGAGGGACTGACCTGCGTTGACAAAACGGTGAATGGAGATTGCGCCTTCACGGCCTGCTGCAATTGCGTCTATTGCAAACTTGGGGCCGGTGTAAACATCGCCGCCGACAAAGATGTCGGACTGTGCGGTCTGGTATGTGAAGGAATCTGCTTCTGCGCTGTCCTTCTTGCCCTTGACGAGAGCGCCGGTGTCGAGGCCGCCCCAGTCGATGACCTGACCGATAGCGGGGATGATGCAGTCGCACTCAACATCGCCGCAGTCGCACTTGAGAGCAGCGACCTTGCCGTTGGAACCGAGGACCTCAACGGGCTTGTGCTCGAATACGAACTTAACACCCTCTGCCTTAGCCTCTGCGACTTCGTCTGCAGCTGCACGCATATCCTCTTCTTTGCGGCGGTATACGACGGTTACGTCTGCACCGAGACGAAGAGCGGTTCTTGCAACGTCCATTGCAACATTACCGCCGCCGATAACAGCGACCTTCTTGCCGACCTTGACATTTTCGCCGTTGTTGACCTTGCGCAGGAAGTCGATGCCGCCGATAACGCCTTCGAGATCCTCACCGGGAACTCCGAGGGGAGCTGCCTTCTGAGCGCCGATTGCAACGTAGAATGCCTTGTAGCCTTCATCGCGAAGCTGCTGGATGGTGACATCCTTGCCGACCTCAACGCCGCAGCGGAACTCAACGCCCATCTCGCGCAGAACTTCGATTTCGGACTTAACTACATCCTTCTCAAGACGGAAGTTGGGGATGCCGTTTACGAGCATACCGCCGGGAACTGCTTCCTTCTCGAATACGACGGGCTTGTAGCCTTCGATTGCGAGGAAGTATGCGCAGGACATACCGGCAGGGCCTGCACCGATGATAGCGATCTTCTGATCAAACTCTTCGTGTGTGCAGGAGGACATGGGCGGCACGTAGTGGTGCTCAGCCTTCAAATCCTGCTCGGCAATGAACTTCTTGATTTCGTCGATTGCGATTGCTTCGTCAACGCTTGCACGGGTGCATGCGTCTTCGCAGTACTTACGGCAGATGCTGCCGCAGATTGCGGGGAAGGGATTGTCCTTCTTTATAAGAGCAAGAGCGTCTTTGTAACGGCCTTCGGATGCCATCTTGATATAACCCTGAACAGCAACATGGGCAGGGCAGGCAGCCTTGCAGGGAGCAGTACCTGTGGGCCAGGTCTGGATGCAGCCGTTTTCATTTCTGAAGTTCTTGTTCCAGTGGTCTTCGCCCCACTTGGTGTCGTCGGGGAGCTCCTGACGGGGATACTCAATAGGACCGTCCTTGGTGCAGAGCTTCTGGCCGAGCTTTACAGCACCTGCGGGACATACTTCAACACACTTGCCGCAGGCAACACAGTTATCGGAGTTAACTTCGGCAACATATGCGCTGCGGGACATATTGGGAGTATTGAAGAGCTGAGAGGTGCGCAGTGCGTTGCAGACACCGAGAGCGCAGTTGCAGATACCGAAAATCTTGTTTTCGCCGTCGATGTTGGTTATCTGGTGAACATAGCCTCTGTCCTCTGCCTTCTGGAGAATCTCCATTGCCTCTTCATAGGTGATGTCACGACCGTGGTTGGTCTCACGGCAGTAGTCGGCAAAGTCACCGACACCGATGCACCATTCGCCTTCGATATCGCCGGTGCCCTCGCCGCGGATACGCTGCTGCTTACGGCAGGAGCATACGGAAACACCGATGTGACCCTCGTACTTCTTGAGCCAGTGGCTCAGATGCTCGATGGGCAGAGATTTGCTCTCAGCGGGAATTGCCTTCTCAACGGGGATGACGTGCATGCCGATGCCTGCGCCTCCGGGAGGTACCATTTCGGTGATGCCTGCCAGCGGCAGGAATGTCATGCGCTCGAAGAAGTCTGCGGTTTCGGGGAACAGTTCGGGATGATCGGGCTGGATCATCATAATCTCGGCGCTGCCGGGAACGAACATGTCCAGTACCCAACGCTTCTCGTGGTTGGGATTCTTGCCGTCAAGGTTTTCCCAATGGTATTCTACAAGACCGCTTTCGCTGACGGCCTGCAGTGCCTTTTCAAGGTATTCCTTGTCGAACTGGGGATTCTTTTCTGCCAGCTGCTCGAATGTCAGAGGTACGCGCTTTTTCATGGTCAGGCAGATATCGAGGATATCGTCTGCCATTTTCTGATCATAATTGTGAGCAGTGAATTTCAGTGCGGAGTTAATGCCCCAATATTCCGGGGCGTCAGGTGTGATCTTTTCCTTACCGAGCAGCACTGCGGCACGGTCGGTGATCTCTTTGCCGAGCTTGGCAATCTTCTGGTCTTTTGTCATGAATTTCTTCCTCCTGATAAATGCGTGCCTTAGATCATATTGTTATTATTGTATCAATCACTGCTTCAAGATTACGAAATTTGTCGAAAATAGTCAATAAGCAGGCGCGATATTTGGCGTATCGCACAAAAAACCTGCGTAAAAATTGCGAACGCAATTTGTAAATGGTTGACATTCGCAAACAAAAACAATAAAATGTTTTTAAAATCAGGACAATTTTAGGGGAGTGTTTGAAGTGCAGGATTCTTCATATCAGCTCAAAGAGGATGTTTCGAAATGCGCTATTGAGCTGTTCAAGGCAGAGGGCTATAACAGCGTAAGCGTAAATGATATATGCGAGGCAGCCCATGTTTCGCGTTCTGTGTTTTACAGCATATTCAAAGGGAAGCGCAGCATTCTGGAGTATATGGCATCAAAGCCTCAGCAGAATGATAATAAAAGTTTTATGAAGTTTGCGGATGCCGAAAACGATTTTGAACGAATCTGGCATCTTTTTGACCGATATATAACCATTGCACTCGACTTAGGGCCTAAGCTCACGAGTACAATGTTTATTATGCAGTTTGAATCTCCGCAGGGTTTCCGTCAAGCGGTGCATGCACTTGACGATCTGTTTGCTACACTCGCAAAGAACTGCGCCAAGTCCGGCATAATCGAGACCGAGGAGCCGCCGGAGCTTCTCTCACGCATTGCGACGGACCTTATAACACATGAGCTGTATGTGTGGTGCAGTGAGAACGGCAACTTCTCGCTGCGTGAGCGTGCCCGACAGTATGCGGAGGTGGCATATCATGTTAAGCCGCAGTACAGAATGAGCCCTGAGCAGCGCGCAGCACTGTAAAGCCGAAAAATCCAGAAAGAACTGCGAAAGAATGAAAAGAGCAATTGCATATATACATGGCAAGGGCGGCAGCGCCGAAGAGGCCGAACACTATAAGCCGCTTTTTCCCGACTGCGATGTCTTAGGCTTCGACTACAAGGCCGAAACTCCGTGGGATGCAGAAGTTGAATTCGAAGAGTATTTCGATGCGGTAAGCAAAAGCTATGCTGCCGTTTACGTCATCGCCAACAGTATCGGTGCGTTTTTTACCATGAACGCACCGATAAACGAGAAGATTAAAAAGGCGTATTTCATTTCTCCAATTGTAGATATGGAGAAGCTGATAACGGATATGATGACATGGGCAGATGTAACAGAGAATGAACTGCGCGAGAAAAAAGAAATTGAAACGCAGTTTGGGGAAACCCTGTCCTGGGAATATCTTTGCTATGTCAGAAATAAGCCCGTCAACTGGGACGTGCCTACGCATATTCTTTATGGCGAAAACGATAATATGACCGCACCTGATACAATGAGCTCGTTTGCGGAAAGAATCGGCGCGACGCTGAATGTGATGAAAGGCGGCGAACACTGGTTTCATACAAAAGAACAGATGGAGTATTTGGACGAATGGCTCAAGAACTTATG
>R21__coassemble_2156_pt1 | contig 11781 bp, 9 predicted proteins | sample R21__metabat2_low_PE_019 | metagenome-assembled genome bin R21 | reverse complement strand
TTAATCACACCTTTTTTAATGCTTCAGTAAGCTTTTCATCTGCTTCTGCCATTATTGTATTGTAGTCGGTATAAATGACCTTGCCGGGCAGCGCACCGGAGGGCTTCTTAACAAAGCGCACCATGGTATAGTCAACAGCGGTTTTGCCGCCTTCCCTGCCCTGGGAGAAATATACGGCAAGCGATGCTGCTTCCTCTATTGTTTTCTCGGGAGGAGTTAAGCCTTCGCAGCTTATGATAACATGGCTTCCGTGTACGGATTTTGTATGAAGCCAGACATCTGTTCTGCGGGCGGTTTTTGTGGTAAGCTCGTCATTCTGGCTGTTATTGCGTCCGATGAGAATTTCAAAGCCATCGGATGATACAAAGCGCATATACGGCTGTTTTTTGGCCTTATCAGGCTTTGAGCCTTTCTGCTTTTTGATATAGCCCGTATCGGTAAGCTCACGGCGGATTTCCGCAAGATCGCGTTCGGTTTCGGCTCGTTCTATCTCATCGAGAACACTGTTCAGATAGTCAAGCTGTTTTTCGCCCTCGGATATGAGCTTTGTGAGATAAAGCTCCGCGGTTTTCAGCTTATTATATTCCTTGAACATCTGAGCCGCATTCTGCTGCGGAGTTTTAAGAGGGTCAAGCTCAATCTCAACCGTGGGACATCCCTCGGTGTAATAATCCTCGCAGCTAAGCTTTGCATCGCCTTTTTTCATGTGATACATATTAGCCGTTATTAGCTCTGCGTTTTTACGGATGCTGTCTCTGTCCTCAGTGCGTTTTAATTCCTCGCGCTGAGAAGTGAGCTTTCGCGCAATGCGGTCGCGTGCGGTTTTCACACTGTGGCTCAGCTCCCTGCCCCTTTTGCGGCGGCGCTCAATGCTTTCGCGCTTGGAGTAGTAGGCGTCAAGCAGAGTAGAAAAATCAGGCAGAATTTCGCTTTGCATTCCGCTGCCGTACTGCTTCAGTGCCATAAAGGAAAACTCGCGCGGCTTGCCGTCTTCCGTCAGCAGAGTCGGGCTAAACTCACCTGCTTCAACCGCATCGATCAGCGCATCAAGTGCATCGGGCATAAGCTCCGGATCATCAAAACTCCGGCAGGCAATTTCGCGGCAGATAAGCGGCGAAAGCCCCGAAAAACTGTCCATAAGCTGTTTATCCAAGGGTCTTGAATAATCCGCATTTCCCAGCACTTCGCGGCGTTCCGCGGCACTGAACTCAAACACGAGCGGTTTCTTCTGCTTCGGCGGCAGGCGGTAAATCATGCCGGGGAGCATTCTTCTATCTGCATCGCCGCCGAAATCCATACGGCGCAGACAGTCTATTATTCTTCCGTCAGAGCCGATAAGAACAAGATTTGCGCTTCGTCCCATAAGCTCGACAGCAAGGCGCAGGTCAACGTTATCCCCAAGCTCGTTGCGGCTCAGGAGGTCGATTATGAGCAGGCGCTCATAATCGGGCTGAGTCAGCTTTTCGATTCTCGCGCCCACCAGATACTTTCTGAGCAGCATACAGAACATGGGCGGCTCTGCCGGGTTTTCAAAGCTCACATTCGTCAGCTGAATTCTGCCGCTTCCCGCTCCCGCATTAATGAGCAGGCGCATATTCTCTCCGTTATTGCGCGCGGAAATGAGTACGCTATCGCGCTCGGGCTGTTGAATCTTATCGATACGCGCTCCGACGATTTTTTCGTCAAGCTCGCGCTTTATGGCAGACAGTACTATTGCATCAAGCGCCATGTCTATCCTCCACGCATATAGAGTAAAGCTCATTAATTCTGTCCACTCTGCCCTGCAGATACAGCCAACCGAACAGTGCTTCAAGTCCCGTTGCGGCATGATACTGGCCTATATCAGCCTTGTGGGGAATGGAGTTTACCTTTGTATTGCGGCCGCGCTTATAAACGGACATTTCCTCGTCCGTGAGTACGGGCAGCAGCTTTGACATTGCCTCGGCCTGTGCAGGGGCATTTACAATTGATACAGTCAGCTTATGCAGCTCGGTTACCTTTGTATGACCCTCGCGGCAAAGCATTGTGCGGGTCAGAAGCTCATAAACTCCGTCGCCTATGTGGGCAAGGCCCAGCATGCTTATCTTATTAATATCCTGCAAATTCATTTCAGGACAGAAGTAGTTTTCCATAATCTATCACCTAACAAAACAGGGCGGTTTTACTCCGCCCTGTTCTTATTATATTTCTTCGTCGGGGTCTTCTGCTTCTTCAAACTCGAGCTGGGTCTGGAGTACCTCTGTGGGGGCTGTACCGTTTGCGTACTGCATCTCCGCCCATTGCTCTTTTGTTATAAGAATCTGGCGGGGCTTTGAGCCTTCAAAGGGACCTAATATACCCAGTTCTTCCATCTGGTCAACAATTCTCGCGGCTCTTGAATATCCCAGCTTCAGGCGGCGCTGAAGCATGGAAACAGATGCCTGCTTGGTATCGAAGATAACATCAACAGCCTGAGGCAGCAGCTCATCGTAATCAGAGGCGGCACCTGAAGCGTCTGCATCAGAAGAAGAACCTTTGCCGTTGCTGTTTTTGTCCTCGGCAGCTTTTTCAATCTGCGCCATAACCTCGTCATTGTACTGAGCAGTTGACTGTTTCTTGATAAACTCAACGATCTGGTCGCGCTCTTCGTCGCTGACAAATGCGCCCTGAACACGCAGGGGCTTTCCGCAGCCGATGGGAGCATACAGCATATCGCCCATACCGATGAGCTTCTCAGCACCTGCGTTATCAAGAATAATGCGGCTTTCAAGAGCGGAGGATACGGCAAATGCGATTCGGCTCGGGATATTTGCTTTCATAAGGCCTGTAATAACATCTGCGGAAGGACGCTGGGTTGCGATAATAAGGTGCATACCTGCCGCACGGCCCATCTGCGCAACGCGGCAGATGCTTTCCTCAACTTCCTTTGAGGCGACAAGCATAAGGTCTGCCAGTTCATCGATAACAACGACGACATTGGGCATCTTGGGCTGTCCGTTTTCAAGCAGATAATCGTTATAGGATGCAAGGTTTCGGACATTTACCTCAGAGAACAGGCGATAACGCTTGAGCATTTCCGTTACTGCCCACTGGAGCGCGCCTGCAGCCTTCTTCGGGTCGGTTACAACGGGTATGTAAAGATGAGGTATGCCGTTATAAACGCCCAGTTCAACCATCTTCGGGTCGATCATAATGAGCTTTACATCGTCGGGATCGGACTTATACAGAAGGCTTATTATAAGCGAGTTCATGCAGACGGATTTACCTGAGCCGGTTGTACCTGCTATGAGCAGATGGGGCAGCTTGGAGATATTGCCTACAACGGGGTCGCCGCCGATATCCTTACCGACAGCAAAGCTCAGCTTGGATTTCGCACTATTAAACTTGGGCGAATCGATTATATCACGCAGGTAAACTGTGCTTACGGTCTTGTTGGGAACTTCAATGCCGACGGTAGATATTTTATCGGGGATAGGCGCAATTCTTACGCTTACAACACCCAGCGCAAGGGCTATATCGCCTGCAAGATTTGTAAGGCGGCTCAGCTTTACTCCCTGTTCAAGCTCAAAGTCATATCGTGTGACTGTGGGGCCGTGGGTCGTGCTGACAACTCTTGCATTTACACCGAAGCTCTTGATTGTGCTTTCGAGTCTGTCACGGTTGAGGCTGAGCTCCTCTTCTACGTTGGTAGCAGTGGCATGTCCCTTCTTAAGCAGATAAATAGGCGGGAAATTATATTCACCGTCGTTTGTCTGTGCTTCAATCTGGCTTGTGATTTCAGCAGTTTCTGCGGCAACATCAGCCTTGGAAATTTTCTTTTCCTGAGTTTTGGGAGTATCCTCGCTGTTTATCTCGCCAACCGCTATTCCCGCGATATTTGCCGCTTCCTCAACGGAAACAGGCTCAACATCATCAGTATGGTTGACCTGAGCCTTCTTCGAGGGCTTGACCTTATTCTTTTTGCTGAATATGCTCTCGATAGGTGTATCGTCAATGACGATATCGGGCTCTTTATTCTCGGGCTTTTTAGTAAACAGCTCGTCATCGTCAAGGGGAATGTCAATCGCGCTGACGCGCCGCTTTGCTTTCTTTTCCTCTGCAGGCTTAAGAGCCTCCGGTTTATTATCTTCCTTAGGCGCTTTTACACGTTTCTGAGGCATGCGGAAAAGAGGCTCTTCGGGCTCAGGCTGGAGCTCATATGCTGCACGCTCGCGCCCTTTGAGCCACTCGCCTATTTTCTTGAGGGTCACATTAAAGGCTGCCATCATGAGAACAATCAGAGCGAAAAACAGAATTATGACTGCACCGTATTCGTTAAACGCCAGCTTGCATACAAACGCAAGCAGGCCGCCGATAACGCCGCCGCAGTTCATTTCCTGACCTCCGACATAGAGTGCGTTTACGCCTGTGTCCAATGTCTTTGCAGAGATATTCAGGTCTCCGAAAACGATGTCGCAGATTGCGCCGATTAATACGGGCAGGCAGAGGGCTGCAAATGTGCGCCATGCAACCGGACGGCCGCGGTGGAAGCCCTGAATGCAGGCAACGAGGATAAACACAAGGGCGCATACCCAAAAGCCGTAACCCACAATGCCTTTCAGTAAATTGGCAAGGCCGCCGATAACAAGACCGTCACTGGAAAACATTCCGATAATAGTCAGCAGAGCGGCAAAGGCGAAGATGACCGCCGTAATTTCTCTGCGGACAGGCTGTTTTTTATTCTCGGCCTTGGGGCTTGTCTTTGAAGTGGATTTTGCCTTTGTGCCTGTATTTGTTTTTTTATTAGTATTTTTGCTTTGTGCCATTTACGGGCATCCTTTCGTTATCCGAATATTAATGAGAGAATTATTGCAAGTGCGCCGACAACCCAGCAGTAGTAAGCAAAGCCGCCGAACTTGCCTTTATTTACTATGTATCTTATAAGCATTATCGAGATTACGCCGGATATCATTGAGGCTATCATGCCGAACATATATGCGGGAATGAGTGCGGCTTCAATGCCGGTCTTAATAGCCTTTATAAGTTCGAGGAAGGTTGCGCCCAAAACGGCGGGCAGACTCATAAGAAGAGAGAACTTGACGGCAAAGTTTCGGCTTTGACCTGTTGCAAGACCCGCGGTGATTGTTGTTCCCGAGCGGGAAAGTCCGGGCAGAGTCGCAACGCACTGGCAAAGGCCGATTATAAGCGCATCCTTAAAGCGCATATTACTTTCGTTTTTCCTGCCAACTTCCATTCTGTCAGCAACATAAAGGATAAATCCCGTCAAAACCAATGCAACACCGACAAAGAAGGTTTTACCGGAAAGCATGTCTATATAATCGTTAACGGGCAGAATAAGGACCAGCGGCAGAGTTGCCGCGCAGATAAGCAGAAACATTCTTGCAGCGGAATAGGGAGCCTTACCCGGCTTCACGACGGGCTTGCGACCCTTGATAAGATCCACAACTTCTACGAACATTGACTCAATATCGTTCCAGTAAACGAAGCAGATAGCTATAAGCGTTCCGAAGTGGAGCAAAACATCAAAGAACATATGACCGTTTTCAAGGTCACTCATTCCGAAAAGATTCTGGAGTATGGCAAGGTGGCCCGAGCTGGATATCGGCAGGAATTCTGCTATACCCTGGACAAGTCCGAGTATTATGGCGTTTCCAATTGTCATTATCCGCTATCCTCCCTGTTCAAAAAGATATTATGTATACCATTTATCAAGTTATAATACCATAAATTTCTTTGCGAGGCAAGGCTTTTATGTACCGTTTTTACGGCAGAACACTTTTTATTGCATAGTGTTCATTTTATCGTGGAGATAGTCAAGGGCATCGGACAAAGTGCCTATACTGTCGATAAGGCCGCAGTTGACCGCCTCTTCTCCGTAGATAACGCTTCCCACGTCATTTGCAAGCTCATCGGTCTGCATCATCAGCTTTGTATACATTTCTCTGGAAACATCGGAATGCCCCGTGACGAAGGAAACTATGCGCTCCTGTATGCGGGCAAAATAGTTGTAAGTCTGCGGCACGCCTATCACAACGCCGTTTAAGCGCACAGGATGGATTGTCATCGCCGCCGAAGGGGCGATAAAGCTTTTTGACGCTGCAACAGCCAATGGTACGCCGATGGAATGGCCTCCCCCGAGCACCAGCGACACAGTCGGTTTTTTCATACCTGCTATAAGCTCCGCAATTCCCAGTCCCGCCTCAACATCACCGCCAACGGTATTGAGCAGAATCAGAAGGCCTTTAATTTCGTCTGACTCCTCGACTGCTGCAAGCAATGGCATAATATGCTCATATTTCGTCGTCTTTGTATCCTCGGGAAGCACCTGATGCCCCTCTATCTGCCCTATTATGCTCAGACAATGTATCTGTCCGTTTTTATTCTGCGTTTCCGAGCTTCCGAAGCTCTCAATATTTTCAGTATCCATAAAAAAAATCACCTCTGAACTATTTTGTCTGTTCAGAGGTGATTTAATTCGTGATTATGCGTTGTATGCAGCGAGAACGCCCTTATAGGTCATGTAGCAATCGAACTTTGAAACAAGCTCGAAGGGTGCGTGCATGCTCATTACGGGAACGCCTGCATCGATGGTATCGATGTTGCGGTTTGCCATATACTTTGCAATGGTACCGCCGCCGCCCTGGTCAACCTTACCCAGCTCGGCCATCTGCCAAACGACACCGTTTTCCTCGAAAATCTTGCGCAGGTAAGCAACGACCTCAGCAGATGCGTCGCTGGTGCCGGACTTGCCTCGTGCGCCGGTAAACTTGCATATGCCCATGCCGTAGTTCAGCTTGGATTCATTGCGCTTTTCTGACACCTCGGGATAGTTGGGGTCAAATGCGTTGCATACATCCGCTGAGAGGCAGAAGCTGTTTTCAAAGCATCTGCGGACATCAACGCACTGTTCTGCGCAAAGATCCTCCATGAAGCACTCAAACGATCTGCTCTGCATACCGCTTACGCCGTCGGAGCCTGTTTCTTCCTTATCGGCAAGGATGCAGACACAGGTCTTGTTAGGCTCTTCCACATCAAACAGCGCCTTAAGCTCTGCAAATGCGCAGACACGGTCATCGTGGCCGTAGCCGCCGATGAGGGAACGGTCAAGACCTATCTCGCGGACATCAAAAGCGGGAACTGCAGTGAGCTCTGCGGAGAGGAAATCCTCCTCGACTATGCCGTAGCGGTCATTGAGAATGCTCATGATTGCAAGCTTCACTCTGTCCTTGCCCTCATCAGCATAAGGAACGCTGCCGATGATTATATTGAGGTTTTCTGCGGGAATACCCTCGGACATTTTCTTCTTCATCTGGTCCTGCGCAAGATGCGGGAGAAGGTCGGTGATTACAAACTGAGGGTCATCAAATTCGCGGCCGATTACAACATCGACAACTTCGCCGCTCTTAAGAGCAACAACGCCGTGAAGCTCGAGAGGAATTGTAACCCACTGGTATTTCTTTATACCGCCATAGTAATGAGTCTTGAAGAATGCAAGCTCATCGCTCTCAAACAGAGGATTCTGCTTAAGGTCAAGGCGGGGAGAATCAACATGCGCACCTGCGATAACGCAGCCTTTATCAAGGGGTTCCTCGCCCATAACTGCGAGCATCAGTGCCTTGCCGCGGTTGTTGCGGTAGATTTTGCTGCCCGGCTTAAGCTCCATGCCCCGCTCGTACTCCACAAAGCCAAGCGCCTCCGCCTGCTCAATCGCAAGCTTGACCGCTTCGCGCTCGGTGCGGGCATTGTTCAGAAACTGCATGTACTCCTTAGAGTACTCCTCAACAGCTATGCGTTCTTCGCCGTCGATAAGGTCATAGCCGTTTTTCTGCTCATAAAAAAGTTCTTTTCTCATGTCGTCCATTTAGATTACTTCCTTAAGTGTATTTTTAATATTATTAATAAACTCATCCTTTGTGCCGTCGTTGCGGATAATTCTATCGCAGTTTTCTTCAAAAAACGCATTGCTCTTTTGAGCATCAACACGCTTTTCGGCATATTCCCTGCTTATATTGTCCCTTTGCATTATCCGTTCTATGCGTGTTTCGCGTTTTGACAGCACGCCTATGACAGCATCGCATTTTTCGCCGATACCGCTTTCCACAAGGGCTATTGCATCAATTGCCGCGAGCTCTCCGCCGTTCATCGCCCAATCATCAAGAAGCCTTTCGACCTCTGCCGTTATGTGGCGGTGGGTTATCTCATTCAGCTTCAGCAGTGCTTCGGGATCGGCAAAGACTCTGCTGCCCAAAGCTTTGCGGTCGAGGCTTCCGCCAATCACGACTCCGCTGAATTCACTTTCGATATCCGAAAGAAGCACAGCATTGCTTCTTAGCATTTCGTGATAAAGCTCATCGCAGTCTATAATCAGCGCGCCCAGCTTTTTAAGTTCCTTAAGAACCGTTGTTTTTCCGCCGCCGGTACCTCCCGTTATGCCTATGATTTTAAGTTTTTCTTTAAGTGCAGCTTTTATTTCTGCCTCCGGCAGTGCTCCCTGACGCAGAATTTTGTACGGCGTACGGCTCATGTCGATGATAGTTGACTCCGTTCCTATTCCGCATTCTCCGCCGTCGATCACAGCGGCAATTTGGCCGTCAAAATACTGCATGACCCGCTCGGCATTCTTGGGGCTTTCCTCTCCCGAAGGGTTTGCCGAGGGTGCTGCAAGAGGCAGTCTCGCTTCGCGCAAAAGCTCCAGCGTAAGCTCATGCTTTGGGCAGCGCAGCGACACGGTATCGCCGCCTGCGCGTACTATGTCGGGAACTATTGATTTTGATTTAAGTACAATACTCAGCGGACCCGGCCAGAATTTTTCCGCAAGGGTCTTCGCCTGACAAGGCACATCCTCGCAGTACTTATCCATGGCATCGCTGTCGGGCACCATGAGCGCAAGCGGTTTTACCTGCGGTCTGCCCTTGACTTCATAGATCTGTTCAACGGCTTTCTCGTCAAGGCCGTTCCCCGCAAGACCGTAAACGGTTTCTGTGGGTACTGCCACAAGCTCGCCGCTCTGTATGAGCTTAGCCGCAGCTTTTATGTTTTCTCTGATAATTTCAGTTTTCATTTCTCTCAGTTTGATTCTTCAGTTTCTCCGCCTGATCTGCAGTAGTAAGTGCGTCAATAAGCGGGTCGAGGTCACCATTGATGATATTGGCAATATTGAAGTTTCTTATATCGCCCGTAAGGCGGTGGTCGGTTACTCTGTTCTGCGGGAAGTTATAGGTGCGCACACGCTCTGACCTGTCGCCCGAGCCGACCTGACTTTTGCGTTCTGCGGCGATTGCGGCGGTCTGCTTTGCCTGTTCGGCCTCATAGAGCTTTGAGCGGAGGATGCTCATGGCTCTGTCCTTATTTTTATACTGGCTTCGCTCGTCCTGACACTCAACCACAACGCCCGTCGGAATATGGGTAATTCGTATCGCGCTTTCGGTCTTATTGACGTGCTGTCCGCCTGCGCCCGATGAGCGGTAGGTATCTATCTTGAGGTCATTGGGGTTAATGGCAAATTCGACCTCCTCTGCCTCCGGCAGAACGGCTACCGTTGCCGCAGAGGTGTGAATTCTGCCGCCCGACTCGGTCTCGGGAACACGCTGAACGCGATGGCCGCCGGCTTCAAACTTGAGTCTTGAATATGCACCCACGCCCTCCACGACAAAGCTTATCTCCTTTATGCCGCCGAGCTCGGTTTCGTTCACGTTTACTACGTCTATCTTCCAGCCCTTACTTTCGGCATACATGGAATACATTCGGAAAAGGTCATAGGCAAAAAGCGAGCTTTCTTCACCGCCCACGCCGCCGCGAATCTCCATGATGATATTTTTCTCATCATTCGGGTCTTTGGGCAGGAGCAGAATTCTGAGTTTTTCCTCAAGCTCCTCTTTCCTCGCCTTTGCGGAATTATACTCGTCATGGGCAAGGTCCTTGAACTCAGGGTCGGACATAAGCTCAAGCGCTCCATCCATATCTGTGCAGCACTTTGAATACTCCCTATAAGCCATAACGACAGGCTCTATCTCCTTCATCTCCCGCGCGCATTTCGTATATGCCGCAGGGTCAGCGTAGATTTCGCCGCTTTCCATTCTTTTTTCGATTTCCGCATATCTGTTTTCGATATGCTTCAGCTTTTCAAGCATTTTATCGCTCCAAATTTTTAGTTAACTTATATAATAACATAACTCTGAAAATATGTTAATACCGCGGAGGAAATTTTCTCCGCGGTATTTCATCAGTTAACGAGGCTCTTCGCCCATTTTCTGCTCTTTACGAGTACAATTCCGATTATACATTTTATCAGTTCAAGAGATTGAACGATTATGAAGACCTGAAGTATGGGCAGCGCAGTTCTGTGCGTTACGAGCATTGCAACGGGAATAGATATCGCCCAGACGAAGGCGCTGTCAAATATGAATGTAATGAGAGTTTTACCGCCCGAACGCAGGGTAAAGTAGCAGGCGTTTGTAAAGGCATTGACGGGCATCATTATTGCCGACACTATGAGCAGACTGCAGGCGACAGCCTTTACATTGTCGCTTGTATTGTACACCTGCGGTATGAGCGGAGCTACAACAATCATAATAATGCCTACGACGGTGCACATGACAATGGAAAATGCAATAAGCTTTCGGTCCTCATCCACTGCTCTTTCCACCTCGCCTGCGCCAAGGAGCTGGCCAATCATAATGGAAACGGTTGTACCCATAGCAAGTGCCGCGCAGAGGAAGAGATTTGATACTGTCGTTGCGATGTTGACGGCAGAAACGATTTCAATGCCACGGAGCGAATAGCACTGGTTCAGCATTGCCATACCTGCCGACCACAGCACCTCGTTTATGAGAAGCGGTGTTCCGGTTACGGCTATTCGCTTTATGAGCTCGGGAGGCGCTATGATCGTGGAATATGCGCCCCTGATAAATTTATTCTTATCCTTATGTCTGTGCGTCCACCATACTATGATGAAGCACTCGACACAGCGCGCCATAACAGTTGCGATTGCCGCACCTTTTACGCCGAGGGCAGGAGCACCGAATTTACCGAAGATGAGAATATAGTTAAAGCCCAAGTTTACCAGAACGGATACAATACTTGCGCGCATGGGGACTTTTGTTTCGCCTGTTTCGCGCAGGGTGCTTGCATATACCTGAACTGCGGCAAACAGCGGAATCTGAAGCATCATGACTCCGAGGTATTCCTTTGCATAGCCCAGTGTTGCGGCAAGATCTAGGTTCTCTTCGCCTTCGTGCAAAAACGCCATTATTAGCTTATCGCCGAGGAAGATGAACACAAGCGCAAATATAAGGCTGCTTATAATAGCAATGTACCACTTAACGCGGAATGTATTGCGAACGCCCTCGTCATCGCCCCTGCCATAGTACTGAGCAGTGAATATTCCCGCACCTGCAAGTCCGCCGAATATGCAGAGCACGAACACGAATATGAGCTGATTGACGATTGCAACGCCCGACATCTGCTCCGTGCCTACAAGGCCAACCATGACATTATCTAAAAGCGAAACGAAGTTTGTTATTATGTTTTGGACAAGGACAGGAATCATTACCGCAAAGAGTCTGCGGTAAAATATTCTGTCACCAACGAATTTTTTAAGCATATATATTCTCCGACGCTATGGTGATTTATTTATTATATCAAGCATTTTTGTAATTGCAAGAATATAAATCGGCGCATATTCAACTCTAAGAGGATGATACAGGCCGTGGGTTCTTATCGTATGGGGTGAGCGCGAGAGGGGATTGGGTATCCCCTCTCGCTTAATTTGAGCGTAGCGGATTTTGTCTGCCAATAAAAAAA
>R21__coassemble_2137_pt1 | contig 11855 bp, 13 predicted proteins | sample R21__metabat2_low_PE_019 | metagenome-assembled genome bin R21 | reverse complement strand
TCAATTTGACGGGGATGTTGGATTTTTTATTACTCCTCGATGCTTGCGAGGAAGAGAGAATTTTCTGCGTCGGAGGGGATGAGGAAGCCGTTTCTCGGGGATACGGAGAAGTCCTCAACAGCGGGACCGTCCATAAGGCAGCTGCGCTTGAACTGCTGAGAGAAGTAGCGCTTGCAGTAGCTGGTGAGCCACTTTACAAGCTCCTCGTCGCTGAACTCATCACCGTAGGCAAGCTTTGCGATGCGGAGAGTCTTTGCAGGGGAGAAGCCGCAAATCATCATCTTGTGGGTGAAGAAGTCCTGCAGGGAGTAAGAGCCGACGTTTTCTTCGCTCTTCTGCTCGATCTCGTCATTGGTGATAGGCAGAAGCTCGGGAGTTACGGGGCAGTCGAGAACGTCCCACAGTGCATCTGCAAGAACCTTGTCCTCGGTGTGCTGCGCGATGTACTTAACACCTGCGCGTACCTGAGTCTTGGTCAGACCCATGTTGACGTCATACATGGAGGTATGGTCGCCGTTATAGGTGCACCAGCCGTCAACGAACTCGGAGAGGTCTTCAGTGCCGACGTCGAGGCCGTTAACCTTGTTTGCGATGTCCATGAGAACCTGAGTTCTCTCACGAGCCTGAGCGTTTTCAAATGCGATGGAGTAGTCATCGTGGGCATGGCCGATATCGTCGAAGTGCTTGTAAACGCTCTCGCCGATGTCGATGATTCTGACCTCTGCGCCGCACTGCTCAGCAACGATGATAGCGTTAGACTTGGTGCGGGAGGAGGTGCCGAAGCAGGGCAGGGTGCAGGCAACAACATTTGTTGAGGGCAGACCCATCTTCTTGACTGCCATTGCGCAGATCATAACGCACAGAGTGGAGTCAACACCGCCGGAGATACCGACAACGCAGTGATCCAGACCTGCATACTGCATACGCTTTACAAGTGCGGAAACCTGAATGTCTATCATGCGGCGGCAGTAGTTTGCCATATCCTTCTCGTATTCGGGAAGATGGGGGAGCTTGCGGTAAGTGCGGGTGAGCTTGGTTTCTTCAAGCTTTTCGCCCCAGGAAACGATGCAATGCTCGAATTTGGTGCCGTACTTATTGGTCTTGCGGCGGAGATTGTTCAGATAGTCAACATCGATTTCGGAAACAGCGAAGCTGTCCTCTTTTTCCTCGCTTGCAAGAACATTACCGTTTTCAGCGACCATGCACAGACCGGAGAAAACATTGTCGGTGGTGCTTTCGCCCTTGCCGGGTGCGGCAAGAATGATGCCTGCCAGGAGGTGCTTGGAGCGGTATTTGATATCATCGGTTGCCTCGATGGTGGAGCTGACGGTTGCGGGGAAGGAAGCCATGCTTGCGATAACGCTTGCGCCTGCAAGTGCGTGGCGGTCAGCGGGAGCAAAGATTGCGTTTGCGTCTGCGCCCAGTTCAACCGCAACGGTCAGACCGGGAAGAACATCGCTGGCAAAAAGTGTATTGGTGCTGAGGCAGGTGGTGTAAGGTCCGACCTTGACCTTGAGCTCGGCTGCGGGCGCATAGTGGGTGCCGCTGACCTCGGTGCGGGGTACCATGCCGAGAAGCTTACCGTTTGAGATTGCTGCTGCGCAGCTGTAAAGTGCGCCGCCTGCGGGAGAGTAGGGAAGACCTACGAAGGCAAGAACATCCTTGCCTGCGGTGGCCTCGATAACCTTCACGAGAGCCTTTTCCGCACCCTTGAGGAGAACGCCGTGGGTTACGAGATCGTAGCAGGATGCACCGGTGAGGGTAAGTTCAGGGAATACAATAACCTTAATGCCCTGTTCCTCGGCCTTTGCGATGCACTCGATAACACGGTCTGCATTGTAGTCGGTGTCGGCTACGCGGATAACGGGGGAAGCTGCCGCAACTTTAATAAAACCGTCTTTCATTTTTTTATCACCTTTTCTATTTAATTAATCTTTTTGGAAAATAAATAACTCGTCTCTGTAATAGTGGGTTATGGCTTCCGAGCTTTCGTCAAAGCTCGCGCTGTCGATCGTGACGGTGAGTGCGTCTCCTGTCACTTCGCAGCTTTCGATGCCGTTTAAGTGGGGAAAAACATTTGCTTCGAGCTCCGTTTTAAGCTCGTCTATGTGTTCTGCAAAGTAATCCGAATCATGGGGAACGGAATAGCCCTCAATCGGCGCACCGCCTGCCGTGAAGCACATGACGAGAAACGCGACGAAGATAAGCAGGAAGATTATACATCCCACGGGTCTCAGCATTTTTACAAATTCCTGACCTGCCGTCATTGTGTATCTCCTTGGTAAATCAGATTATTCTGCAGATAGTAGCTTACGAAGCTCAGCTTTTCTTCGGCCTTTGCTCCGTCGGCGCTGAGCGTTTTTCCGAACCTGCCGTTTTCAATGTAAAAGCCGTTTGAGTTAATAACGGGAACAGCTTCCATGACGCTGTTTGTAAGCTTCATATAGGAATTACCCTCCCAGCCGAGCTGCGAAAACAGAACGTTCATAAGATAGTTGGGGCTGATGCGAGGCCCCTCGCCGACAAAGTCGTTGCCGAGAAGAAGCTTTGCGCTGTCGTTTGCCCAGATGAGATAGTTCGTGGAGTAATAATCCATAAAGCCCTTTTCGGTGGACAGGTCAAAGTCCAGACCGAGCTCGTCATATATGCAGTTATTATCTCCCATCCACGGCATATGATCGCCGTAGAAAACAACGACAACGGGGCTTTCGTCCTCGCGAAGCTGGTTTATCATGCTCCATATGTTCTCGTTGGTGTTTTCGATTGAGCCGAAGTAGTTATTCAGCCCGCACTTTGCGGTTTCCGAATAGCCCGTGCCGTCCCAGAAGCATTCATCATATTTGAGAATGTCAACGGGATAAGGTCCGTGACCCTGATACGTTACGTTGAAGCTGAAAACGGGCTTGCCGGATGCAATGTCCTGCCGGTAAAGCTTCAGAATTTCGGGGAAGAGTATATCATCGTCTGCAACTCTGCCGCCTGTCAGCTCCTCGTAATGGTTTTCAAGGTAATAATAATCCTCGAAGCCGAGGTGGCTGTTTACGCTGTTGCGGTTATAGAATGCGCGGTAGCAGGGATGGCTGCCGCAGGTTTTGTAGCCCTGACTGCGCAGATACCATGCGTAGGACGTTGCGTCGGCTCTGAAATCCCTTAGCGTTGGGAAGCCTGTTAAGAAGCAGCGTTCCGTGTTTATTGTGCCGCCGCCGAAAACATTGGTGACAAGCTCACCCGTGTAGCTTTCGGCCTCGAGCTGATGCCAAAGCTTGTACACATCATCGGATATACCTTCAAGCCCCAGCTTTGTAAAGTCGTAGTAGGCCTCAAGCTGAACGGAGATGATGTTGACCTTCCTGTCCTCGGGAATATCGGAGTCCGAGTACTCGGAAAGGCAGCTGAGCGCGGTGTCCTCATCATAGCCCTCGGGCGGTGTGTCGCTTGCATTTGCGATGCTGTGTACAAAAGGATAGATAAATCCTTTTGAGATATAAGCCTGAGTTCCGATCCACGGATTGATGTTCTCGTTTGCCTCTGCCTTGCCGTATACATACTTGCTCGAATAAACAAGGTGCCAAAGCGGATAGACCGAAATTGCGGCTATGAGAACGAGGGCAATGCGTGCTTTTCCCGATGCTTTTCCGCGGGCAAAGAAACAGAGCAGTACCGCAGTGCCGACTATGAGAACAAGACTCAGAGCGATGCGCTTGTCGATTGCAATGTTATAGCCCGAGGATACACCGAAAGCGGTGTGGATCGCGCTGATATCCGCGAACATGAAAGGGTCATCGCGGAATACGAGCTTGAAGTAATTGCCCAGAGAGCAAAGCTCAAAAAACAGGGCGTTCACCGTAAAAGCCAGCCATGCGCGGTTAAATATCGCGTACAGCAGAGCCTGCAGAAGTAAAATCGGAACGAGGTTTAATAAAAATATAAGCGGATGCGTGAAGTATGCAAAAAGATACTGTAGCTGTAGTGGCCGAATGCAAACATGAGCGTAATCCCGCAAAGGATAATTGCGCTTATGCAGAAGCAGGCAATGTTCCATACGTGGAATAGGATGCGCTGCTTCTGCGTTATACATTCGCCAGCACTGCTGCGAAACAGAAAATAACGCGATTCAGTGCCAGTCATAAGTATCCCTCCGACTTAGAATTTGATACGTTCTGCGATATAGTTCTTAACTTCGGAAATGGGAAGACGAACCTGCTCCATGCTGTCGCGCTCGCGGATGGTTACGCAGCCGTCAGCCTCGTCGGTCTCGGTGCCGACGGTGTTGAAGTCGAAGGTGATGCAGAAGGGAGTGCCGATTTCATCCTCACGGCGGTAGCGCTTGCCGATGGAACCGGTCTCGTCGTAATCGACCATGAAGTCCTTGCTAAGCTCCTGATAAAGCTCCATTGCGGGGCCGGTGAGGATTTCTTTCTTGGAAAGGGGAAGGATTGCGCACTTGAAGGGTGCAAGAGCGGGATGCAGATGCAGAACGGTGCGTACATCGTCGTTGCCCTTCTTGTCCTGACCGACGACCTCTTCATCGTATGCTTCGCAGAGGAATGCCAGAGCAACACGGTCACAGCCGAGAGAAGGCTCGATGACGTAAGGAATGTAGTGCTCGTTGGTTTCCTGATCGAAGTAGGTCAGATCCTTGCCGGAAGCCTCCTGATGACGACCGAGGTCGTAGTCGGTACGGTCGGCAATGCCCCAGAGCTCGCCCCAGTCGGTGAACGGGAATGCGTATTCAATATCGGTGGTTGCACGGGAGTAGAATGCCAGCTCTGCGGGCTCATGGTCGCGGAGTCTCAGATTCTCTTCCTTGATGCCGAGAGAAGTCAGCCAGTTCTTGCAGTAGTCTTTCCAGTATGCAAACCACTCAAGGTCGGTTCCGGGCTTGCAGAAGAATTCGCATTCCATCTGCTCGAACTCACGGGTACGGAAGGTGAAGTTGCCCGGAGTGATCTCGTTGCGGAATGCCTTGCCGACCTGACATACGCCGAAGGGCAGCTTCTTGCGGGTGGTGCGTGCGATATTTGCAAAGTTTACGAAAATGCCCTGGGCAGTCTCGGGACGGAGATAGCAGGTAGCGCTGGAGTCCTCGGTTACGCCGATGGCAGTTTTGAACATAAGATTGAACTTGCGGATGGGGGTGAAATCATGCTTGCCGCAGACGGGGCATAAAATATCCTCGTGGGAGGCGATGAACTCATCCATTTCGTCGAAGTTCATTGCGTCAACGTTAACTTCGCCGTGTACCTCGCCGATAAGCTTGTCTGCTCTGTGGCGTGCCTTGCATGCCTTGCAGTCAAGCAGGGGGTCGGAGAAGCTGGATACGTGACCGGTGGTTACCCATGTCTGGGGGTTCATGATGATTGCGGCATCAAGACCAACATTGTAAGGGCTTTCCTGCACGAACTTCTTGAGCCATGCTTTTTTTACGTTGTTCTTGAACTCAACACCGAGAGGACCGTAGTCCCAGGAGTTTGCGAGTCCGCCGTAGATTTCGCTGCCTGCGTAGACAAAACCGCGGTTTTTGCACAGGGCAACAATCTTTTCCATTGTCTTTTCTGATTTTTTCATTTTTTTCATCCTTTCCCACTGCTGGCATGCAGTGGCAAAAATTTTTGTAGCTTACATATTTAATATTTTATCTACAACAAATAAATATATCATGTATACCGCAATTTCGCAATATCTGACAAATAATAAACAGCCTTTGCATTTGCAAAGGCTGTTCGGTAAAAATTCGTTTTATCAGTAATCGACGGGAGTACTCAGCGGTTCCTCGAGGCATTCGGGATGCTCGAGAATATATTTGAGAAGGCGAACGCTCTTTGAGTAGTAGTAGCCGTCGGCAAGGCGCTCGTCAATGGTGAGTCCCAGCTCGATGCTGTCGCGCATTTCGTAGCTTCCGTCATCGTTATAGAAGGGGCGTATTTTCTTTTCGCCAACAACGACGAACATGGATGTAGTGCCCCAGTTCGTCAGATGGTGGTAGCCGCTTTTGAGCTTGATCGAGCCCAGATTTGACAGAATAACGGATGCGTAGTAAGGGTCATCGGCGACGAATGCCTTGGGTACCCAGCCGTGTCTGTCGAGCCAGCGTACAACAGCAAGAGCGGCCTTCAGAATAAATCTGGGAAGCTTGCTGAAAAAGTCCATGGATTCGTCCGTTGAGCCCTTGTTGCCGCTTCTGGCATTGCTTATCTGCCTGTAAAGCTCATCGTGCAGGGAGTCAACGGTAGATTCGGGATTCGCTTTAATGAAAGCAAGGCCTTCTTCGCTGTCGTCCCCGAACTGCTTTTTAACTATGAAGGATGCGCTTATGTCGTTGCGCTGATACATGTTCTTGTTGGCGATAAAGCGGTTGAGCTTCGGGCGGAGAACGATTACCTTAAGTATTGCGGCAACGATTATGTGGAAAATGGTGAATTTGAAAACGGGATTTTCGGAATTGCGCTTTTTGAGGTAGCTGTTGATGCTTGTAAGGTCAATACGCTCGGAAATGAAGGCTTCGTTATCGCAGCGGTTGGGATAGATAAGAGGCATGATTATGTGCATGCTGTCAAGCTTGCGGAGTAGCTTTCCGTCTCTGCGGTCACCGAAGCGGCGCTTTTCTTTACTCATATTTGATCTCCTGATAATATTTAAAAAGTTTAAAATATCTCCTGATTATTAATATAACACGGGGCAAATAAATGTCAAGCAGCTTTGGCTTGACATATCTGTTATAGTAGTATAGAGTTTCCTTCGGAGGATAAAAGCATGAGTTTTATTGACATATTTCTTATAGGCGTTGCTCTCAGCATGGACGCATTTGCGGTTTCAATCTGCAAGGGACTTTCCGTAAAAAGAGTTGAGCCTAAGCATCTCCTGACCGTCGGAGTTTATTTCGGAGGCTTTCAGGCGCTCATGCCGCTTATAGGTTTTCTGCTGGGCTTTAAGTTTGAAAGATTTATCGTCAGCGTTGACCATTGGATAGCCTTTGTGCTTCTGGCGCTTATCGGAGGAAATATGATCAAAGAGGCACTCAGCAAGGAAGAGGATGAGCATGATGCTTCCTTCAGCTTCAGAACAATGCTTCCTCTCGCCGTTGCAACCAGCATAGATGCCCTTGCCGTTGGCATAAGCTTTGCCTTCCTCGGAGTTGATATTGTGGAGGCGGCAATCCTCATCGGTATTACGACATTTGTCCTTTCCGGTGTCGGCGTGTATGTCGGCAATATTTTCGGAGCAAAATATAAATCAAAGGCCGAGCTCGTGGGCGGCGTTGTGCTTATCCTGATCGGCCTGAAAATATTATTTGAACACTTGGGTGTTATAAGCTTTTGATGAAAAAAATAAAGAATTACATTCCTATAATCCTTATGCTGCTTATAGCTGCTGCTCTATGTGTGCTGACTCTCTGCGGCGTCTGGGATGTGGACAAGATAATTGCCACGGTGCAGGACAATAAAATAACGGCATTTTTCGTGATAATGGCACTGTTCCTCGTTAAGGGCTTTTCGCTTACAGTCCCTTACGGAGTAGTGCTTGTCGGCTGCGGACTTGTATACGGCCTTGTGCCGTCGATACTGATAAATCTCATAGGCTCGGTGCTTTGCTTCTCGGCATCATATATCGTGGGCCGTTTTTCCAAGAGCCTTACCTACGAAAGCGTAATTGAAAGATATCCGAAGTACGGCAGATATTTCGATAACGCTTCGCGCAACAGCTTTTTATCCTGCTATATTATCCATGCTCTGCATGTGCCGACCGAGATTCAGGGCGTTCTGTTTGGACTTCTGCGCACGCCGTATCTTGCATATATATCTGCTTCAATAATCGCACTTTTGCCGAACATGCTCTGCTACACTGTCATAGGTGCAGAGTGGGACTTCAGAAGCCCACTGCTGTGGCTGTTTCTGGGACTTGATGTCGCCGTGCTTACAGCAGGCATTATCCTCGGAAAAAAGAGAATATTCAAAAAATAAAATCCACCGTGAGGTGGATTTTTTTTATATTTGTTTTAAATTGGAGGAACCTTGCATTTGAGCAGGCTTTTTGTGAAGACTATATCCACACCGCCCATGCTGATTATATCTCCGGCGAAAAGGCGCTCCATATGCTCGATGCGCTTTCCGTTGAGATAGGTGCCGTTGGTTGAGTTAAGGTCGGAAATATAATAGTGGGTGTCTATGTACTGAATTTTGAAGTGCTGGCGCGAGACCTTGGGGAGGCAGTAGCTGAAGTCGCAGTCCTCGCTGCGTCCGAAAATCCATTCGGTTTTACCGTCCTCAACGGGGGAGTCTATTGTGTTGTTGATAGTAGTCTCGTGGGGGTTCTGGAATATCTCCATGAAATCTCTGAATTTTTCTCCTGCCATAATCTCACCGTCCTTGTACTTGATTAATTATACTGATTATATCATGAAAATATGCCGTCTTCAAGTAGATTGCTTGACGAAAACTGTCGGGAGATATTATACTTAGAAAAAATAAAAACGGAGGAAGCTCTATGTATACAGTTAAATTCATAAAAATAAGCCCCGATGCACATGTGCCGCAGAAGGCCCATTCCGATGACGCAGGCTTTGATCTCTATGCGTCCGAGGATGTTGTTCTTAAGCCCCATGGCTACGGCTTCGTGCCCACGGGAATCTGCATGGAGCTTCCCGAAAAGACCGAGGGGCAGGTAAGACCTCGCAGCGGACTTGCTGCAAAGCACGGCGTTACCGTGCTGAACGCGCCCGGCACTATTGATGCGGGCTATCGCGGAGAAGTTAAGGTTATTCTCATTAACCACGGGGAAGAGGCCTTTGAAATCACCAAGGGCATGCGTATTGCTCAGCTTATGGTGAAACCGATTTTCGATGCTGAATTTGTGGAGGTTGAGGCTCTTGACGATACCGACCGCGGTGCAGGCGGCTTCGGCTCATCGGGAATAAAGTGAATAAGAAAAGAGGAAGTCAATGACTTCCTCTCTTTTGTTATTCGTTATATCCGTTGGGGTTTTTGGTCTGCCAGTTCCATGTGTCGCGGCACATGTCCTCGATGTTGCGCAGCGCTCTCCAGCCCAGCACCTTTGCACTCTTGTCCGGTGAGCAGTAGCAGACGGCGAGGTCGCCGGGACGGCGGGGGGCTATGCGATAGGGGATCTTCAGATTGTTTGCTTTCTCGAAAGCGTGTATGACTTCAAGAACACTGCAGCCCTTGCCTGTGCCCAGATTGAAGACGGATTCGCCTTTGTGGTCGTTCATATAGGAGATTGCGGCAACATGGCCCTTTGCAAGGTCGACAACATGTATGTAGTCGCGTATGCCGGTGCCGTCAGGTGTATCGTAGTCATCGCCGAAAACGTTGAGACATTCGCGGCGGCCGATTGCGGTCTGGGAGATGTAGGGCATAAGGTTGTTGGGGATGCCCTTGGGGTCCTCGCCGATAAGTCCGCTTTCGTGTGCGCCGATGGGGTTGAAGTAGCGCAGAAGCACAACGGACCACTCGGGGTCAGCCACTACGCAGTCACGCAGAACCTGCTCGCAAACAAACTTTGTCCAGCCGTAGGGGTTGGTGCAGTTGCCGATTTTCGAGGTTTCGTAAAGGGGCATGTCGTTATCCGATGAGTAAACGGTTGCTGAAGAGGAGAAGATAATTTTCTTGACATTGTGCGCCTTCATGGACTGGCACAGTGTTATGGTCGAGCGCAGATTGTTATCATAGTATTCGAGGGGCATCTGCACCGACTCGCCAACGGCCTTGAGACCTGCGAAATGGATTACACATTCGATGTCGTGCTTTTCAAAAACCTCGTCCAGCTTTTCGCGGTTGCGAACATCAAATTCGTAGAAGGTGACGGGCTTTCCCGTAATCTGCTCGATGCGGTTTCCTGCCTCGGCACTGCTGTTTACGAGGTTGTCTATGATGACAACGTCCATGCCCTGCTCGAGAAGCTCAACGCAGGTATGGCTGCCGATATAACCCATGCCGCCTGTTACCAGAACAGTCATAAAAAATCTCCTTTGAGTAGTTTTTGATAATTATACTACCCAAAGGAGAAATTGGCAAGGCTGAGGAGAATCAACTTTCCATCTGCTTCCCGATAAAGGATGCAACGGTCTGGGCAAGCTTGAACTCAAGCTCCGTACCCGGTGCGGCGTTTCGCTGGGCAACGAAGAGTACACAACCCATGAGGTCGCCCTCGGAAATTATCGGCGCGGCAACGGAAACACAGTAGCGCTCGTCGCTGTCGGTGACGGGGATGACGCAGGCTCTTTCCTGACGGAAGGAATTTCGCTTCTCCATGATTTTTTCAAGCTCTTCGCTTATCTGCTTGTCCATGAGCTCGCGTCTGGCACCGCCCGAAATGGCAATTACGCTGTCGCGGTCACATACCGCGGCAATGGAGTCGGTGGATTTATGCAGGCTGTCACAAATCTGAGCGGCAAAATCGCCCAGCTCGCCGATGGGGGAGTACTTTTTGAAAATGACTTCGCCGTCCTTGTCGGTGAAGATTTCAAGGGGATCACCCTCGCGAATCCGCATGGTGCGGCGTATCTCCTTGGGTATGACAACTCTGCCTAAATCATCTATTCTTCTTACTATCCCGGTTGCTTTCATATATCTTTCTCCTTGTGCAAAAAATTACGTTGTTATTGTTTGCACCGAGCGGAAGATTATACATGATGGCGGAATGATAAGATAATCATTGTCAAATTTATGACATATAGGACAAAAATAATTCCCTTTATAGAGGTTGTAACAGATATAAAACTCGGAATGAACAGCCTGAAATTGCATTTTTGCGTGTAATTTCAGGCTGTTTTTGCACGAAATGATTGTATTAAAAAACACTTAAAAAATTTGTGGTATTTTCTGACAAAAGTTTGACTTATTTTCGACAAGGTGGTAAAATAAATTGTACAATTGTAGTCTTTTTTGTATTAACAGAGGCAGAATATGAAGCGAAAAGAAACATTCTACGAAAAATACATAAAGCGCGGAATCGATTTTTGCGGCGCGCTGGCGGCAATCATTTTGCTTGCCATACCCATGGCGGTAGTTGCTGTACTGGTGCGTGTTAATCTGGGCAGCCCTGTGCTTTATAGCGCAACCCGTATTGGTAAGGGCGAAAAGCCCTTCAAGATGTATAAGTTCCGAAGTATGAGCAACGAGTGCGACGAAAACGGAAAGCTGCTGCCGGATTGTCAGCGTATGACGAAGTTCGGCAACTTCCTGCGTGCCACATCCATGGATGAGCTGCCGGAGCTGTTTGCCATACTTAAGGGTGATATGGCGTTTATCGGGCCCCGTCCTCTGCCTCCTGTTTATCTGCCTTATTATACCGAAGAGGAAGCTCTGCGTCATACCTGCCGCGGCGGAATGTCGGGCCTTGCGCAGATTAACGGCAGAACGAGCATAACCTGGGACAAAAAGTTCGAATACGATGTCGAATATGTAAAAAATATGTCCTTTAAACAGGATTTTAGAATTTTCGTTAAAACTGTCATGAAGGTTTTTATGCGTGAAAATGTCGGAGTTCCTGACGAAGGCACAAATGTGGATTTGTATTCGGTCAGAGAAGTTCAAAGATGGGAGCTGGCTAAATGAGCGCAGGCAAAAAACTTATGATCTTAGGCGGCGGCACGAATCAGATTCCGCTGATAAAAGCAGCTAAGAGAAACGGATACTGTGTAGCACTTTGCGATTACAGTAAAAAAGCGCCGGGAGTGGAGCTTGCGGATGAGTTTTATCTTGTCAGTATTATGGACAAGGAAGCAGTTCTTGAAGCAACAAAAGCTGCAAAAGCGGATGGCATAATATCAAACTCCGAGCCTGCGATGCCGATAGTTGCCTATGTGGGAAACGCACTGGGACTGCCTTCAAACGACT
>R21__coassemble_2102_pt1 | contig 12013 bp, 5 predicted proteins | sample R21__metabat2_low_PE_019 | metagenome-assembled genome bin R21 | reverse complement strand
AGTTAGGCTTCTTAGGAGTAGAGGTACGGACTGCGGTGCAGACGCCTCTCTTCTGAGGGGAGCTCAAATCGGTCTCGCAATTCTTGATGGTGTTAAGACCCTTCTGCATTGCGGGAGAAGTGGATTTGTAGGTAACCTTCTCTCTGCCCTTTCTTACCAACTGGTTAAAAGTAGGCATTTGTTTCTCCTTTCTTTATAGATTTTCCTTGAAATTTCAAGGTATTTGCGGGAAAAATCAGCTTTTGGGCATAATTATCCCACGCAAATTAAGATTTTAGCAGAATACACAAAAATAGTCAATATTTTTTTACATAAAAACTAAAAAACTTTTTCAAAATCTTAAGCCGCACCCGCAAAACGGGTACGGCTTAAATTATTTCTTATCAGAGTGCGTTGCTGCGGCCGACAAGTGCGGAAAGATCAACGAAGTTTTCTGCCTCGTCTGCTGCGGAATCGTCGGTTTTTTCCTCGAAGTTGCGGTACATTGCAAGACCGGAACCTGCAGGAATGAGCTTACCGATGATGACGTTCTCCTTAAGGCCGACAAGGTGGTCAACCTTTGCCTTGATTGCGGCATCGGTAAGAACCTTTGTGGTCTCCTGGAAGGATGCTGCACTCATCCAGCTCTCGGTAGCAAGGGATGCCTTGGTGATACCCATGAGGAGCTGAGTGTAGGTTGCCTTGGTGAGTCCCTCCTCACCCTGTGCGATACGCTCGTCAATCTCACGGTTTGCTGCCTTGAGCTCGCCGATGTCGATTGTTGCGCCGGACAGGAGATTGGTGGAGCCGGAATCTTCAACCTTAACCTTACGCATCATCTGGCGAACGATAATCTCGATATGCTTATCGTTGATATCAACGCCCTGCTGACGGTAAACCTTCTGAACTTCCTGAATGATATAGTTGCGTACGCCGGGACGGCCGAACTCATCATCGTCTACGCCGCGGATGCGGAGTACATCATGGGGATTGAGTGCACCGGAGGTGAGCTCCTGACCCTTATCAACATGCTCGCCTGCTTTGACGAGGATGCCTGCGGAGTGGGGCACGGTGTATACTCTGGTATCTGCCTCTTCCTCATTGACAACGCTGATTGCAAACAGTGCGCCTCTCTTGGTCTCCTCGATGGAGATAGTGCCGGAGCACTCTGCGAGGACTGCCATCTTCTTGGGCTTGCGTGCCTCGAACAGTTCTTCAACACGGGGAAGACCCTGAGTGATATCGTCGCCTGCTACGCCGCCGGTATGGAAGGTACGCATGGTAAGCTGAGTACCGGGTTCGCCGATGGACTGAGCTGCGATAACGCCGACTGCCTCGCCTGCGTTGACGGGCTGACCGATTGCAAGGTTGATGCCGTAGCACTTTGCGCAGACGCCGGTGCGTGCTTCGCAGGAAAGAACGCTGCGGATGAGAACCTTGTCAATGCCATAAGACTCGAGAACGGGTGCGTCCTCGGGCATGAGCATATGGTCGGTATCGAAGATAACTTCGCCGGTAGAGGGATCGCAGATAGGAACTGCGGGGAATCTGCCGTGGATGCTGGTGCCAAAGGACTGAACCATCTGGCCCTTGTCGTAGATTGCACTTGCCCAGACGCCTTCGGTGGTGCCGCAGTCGGGCTCACGGATGATAACGTCCTGACAGACGTCAACCATACGACGGGTAAGGTAACCGGAGTCAGCGGTACGAAGTGCGGTATCGGCCAAGCCCTTACGTGCGCCACGGCTGGAGATGAAGTATTCCAGAACGGAAAGGCCTTCACGGAAGTTTGCCTTGATAGGAATTTCGATGGTCTTACCTGCGGTGTTAGCCATCAGGCCACGCATACCTGCCAGCTGACGGATCTGGTTCATAGAACCACGAGCACCGGAGTTTGCCATCATGTAGATTGGGTTGTAGGTATCGAGGCAGTTCTGCAGAGCATTGGTAACGTCCTTGGTGGTCTTTTCCCATTCAGAAACAACCAGACGGTAACGCTCGTCATCGGTGATGAAGCCGCGCTTGAACTGACGTTCGATTGCGATAACCTTTTCTTCGGTATCGGAAATGAGTTCTTTCTTTGCCTCAGGAACAGTCATATCGGCGATGGAAATGGTGATAGCGCCCTTGGTGGAGTACTTATAGCCCATTGCCTTGATGCTGTCCAGAACCTCTGCGGAAATGGTGAAGCCGTGCTTCTTGATGCAGCGGTCGATGATATCGCCGAGCTGCTTCTTGCCGACCTGGAATCCGATTTCATGGTCAAAAGCATGTTCGGGATCGTTGCGGTCAACATAGCCCAGATCCTGAGGAATGTTCTCATTGAAGATAATGCGGCCGACGGTGCTTTCAATGATCTTGCTCTTCTCAACGCCGTCAAAGGTCTTGTTTACGCGAACAAGGATGGGAGCGTGGAGTCCGATTTCACCGTGGCTGTATGCCATGATTGCCTCGGAAGCATCGCGGTACATATTAACAGGCCTATAGGAAGGAGCAACAAGGCCCTCGCTCTTTGCCTTCTCTTCTGCTGCGACAAACTCATCGCCGTCAACTACTTCGCCTACAGGCAGATCTGTGCCGCCTGCTGCGGTAACGAACACGGTCTCTGCACCCTTCTCTTCCTTACCGATGCGCTTCATGGTCAGGTAGTAAGAGCCGAGAATCATATCCTGAGTAGGAACAGTTACGGGGTGGCCGTCCTGAGGACGGAGGAGGTTATTTGCAGAGAGCATGAGGATTCGTGCTTCTGCCTGTGCCTCTGCGGACAGAGGTACGTGAATTGCCATCTGGTCGCCGTCGAAGTCGGCGTTATATGCGGTACATACCAGAGGATGGAGCTTCAGCGCGCGGCCCTCGACAAGGATGGGCTCGAACGCCTGAATACCGAGTCTGTGGAGGGTAGGTGCACGGTTGAGCAGTACGGGGTGCTCTTTGATGACAACCTCAAGTGCGTCCCATACTTCGGTACGCTGCTTGTCAACCATCTTCTTGGCGGACTTGATGTTGTTTGCAACGCCGTCCTCAACCAGCTTCTTCATAACGAAGGGTCGGAACAGCTCGATTGCCATTTCCTTAGGAACACCGCACTGGTAAATCTTAAGGTCAGGACCGACAACGATAACGGAACGGCCGGAGTAGTCAACACGCTTACCCAGCAGGTTCTGACGGAAACGGCCCTGCTTACCCTTAAGCATATCGCTGAGGGACTTGAGTGCGCGGGAGTTTGCGCCGGTTACTGCTCTGCCGCGGCGGCCGTTATCGATAAGTGCGTCAACTGCTTCCTGAAGCATACGCTTCTCGTTGCGGACAATGATATCGGGAGCCTTGAGCTGAATGAGTCTCTTAAGACGGTTATTACGGTTGATTACACGGCGGTAGAGGTCGTTAAGGTCACTTGTTGCGAAGCGGCCGCCGTCAAGCTGTACCATGGGGCGAATCTCGGGAGGAATGACGGGCAGGATGTCAATAATCATCCACTCGGGCTTGTTGCCGGACTGGCGGAATGCCTCGACAACCTCGAGACGCTTGACAATCTTTGCCTTCTTCTGGCCGGAAGCGGTCTCCAGCTCTTCTCTCAGCTCAGCGGAGAGCTTTTCGCAGTCAACCTGCTGGAGGAGCTTTTTGACAGCCTCTGCGCCCATGCCGGCATCGAAATCGTCCTCATACTTTTCGCGCATATCACGATACTCTTTTTCGGTGAGTATCTGGCACTTCTCAAGAGGAGTGAAGCCGGGGTCGGTTACTATATAATTTGCAAAATACAGTACCTTTTCAAGCACTCTGGGGGTAAGGTCAAGGAGCAGGCCCATGCGGCTGGGGATGCCCTTGAAGTACCAGATGTGGGATACGGGAGCTGCAAGCTCGATATGTCCCATACGCTCGCGGCGAACCTTGCTCTTGGTTACTTCAACGCCGCAGCGGTCGCAGATCTTGCCCTTGTAGCGAATCTTCTTGTACTTACCGCAGTGGCATTCCCAGTCCTTGGTGGGTCCGAAAATGCGCTCGCAGTAAAGACCGTCGCGCTCAGGCTTTAAGGTACGGTAGTTGATGGTCTCGGGCTTGGTGACCTCGCCGTAAGACCAGGAAAGAATCATTTCAGGGGAGGCTATGCCAATCTTAATGGCGTCAAAAGGTGCATAACTCATAATTACTCATCCTCCTCACTGTAATCGCCACCGAAGCTGAACTCGTCGTCATCAGACTCGGGAACATCTTCAATGCTATATCCTTCTGCGATGATATCCTCGTCGCTTGCCTCGTAGGTTTCTTCCTTGAGACCGGGGATAAATTCATCTTCTTCATCATCCTTAAGCTCTATCTCGTTGCCTTCATTATCCAGAACGCGGATATCAAGACACAGAGCCTGCAGTTCCTTAACGAGAACCTTGAAGGACTCGGGAACGCCGGGAGCGGGGATGTTATTGCCTTTTACTATGCTCTCATAGGTACGGACACGGCCGGTGACATCGTCGGACTTGACGGTGAGAATCTCCTGCAGAGTGTATGCTGCGCCGTATGCTTCGAGAGCCCAAACTTCCATTTCGCCGAAACGCTGGCCGCCGAACTGGGCCTTGCCGCCGAGAGGCTGCTGAGTAACAAGGCTGTAGGGGCCGGTGGAACGTGCGTGAATCTTATCGTCAACGAGGTGGTGGAGCTTAAGGAAGTAAACCCAGCCAACGGTTACATCGTTATCGAACTTTTCACCGGTACGGCCGTCGTAAAGAACGCTCTTGCCGTCCTCGCGGAGTCCTGCTTCGCGCAGGGTGTCGCGGATGGTGGATTCGTTTGCGCCGTTGAAGATAGGTGTTGCAACCTTCCAGCCCAGTGCCTGTGCTGCATAGCCGAGGTGAACCTCGAGAACCTGACCGATGTTCATACGGGAAGGTACGCCCAAGGGGTTCAGGACTATATCAAGAGGTGTGCCGTCGGGCAGATAAGGCATATCTTCACGAGGCAGGATGCGGGAAACAACGCCCTTGTTACCGTGACGGCCCGCCATCTTATCGCCGACAGAGATTTTACGCTTCTGAGCAATGTAAACACGGACGACCTGATTTACGCCGGGACCCATTTCATCGCCGTTTTCGCGGGTGAATACCTTGACATCAACAATGATGCCGCTTTCGCCGTGAGGTACCTTCAGAGAGGTATCGCGGACTTCTCTTGCCTTCTCACCGAAGATTGCGCGGAGAAGTCTTTCCTCTGCGGTCAGGTCGGTCTCGCCCTTGGGAGTGACCTTACCGACAAGGATATCGCCTGCGTGGACTTCTGCGCCGACGGAAATAATGCCGCGCTCGTCCAGATATTTAAGTGCGTCGTCGCCTACGCCGGGAATATCACGGGTGATTTCCTCGGGTCCGAGCTTGGTATCGCGTGCATCGCACTCGTACTCTTCGATATGGATGGAGGTAAATACGTCTTCCATAACAAGACGCTCGTTAAGCAGGATTGCGTCCTCGTAGTTGTAGCCTTCCCAAGTCATAAAGCCGACGAGAATGTTCTTACCGAGGGAAATCTCGCCCTGACTGGTGCTGGGGCCGTCAGCAATGACATCGCCATCGTGAACTCTGTCGCCGAGGGCAACAATGGGACGCTGGTTTACGCAGGTGCCCTGGTTGGAACGTGCAAACTTAATGAGCTTGTAGTTCTTGATCTCGCCGCTGTCATACTTAATAGTAATCATATCTGCATCGGAGCGGATGACTTCGCCGTCGCCCTCTGCGAGGACAACAACGCCGGAGTCAACAGCGCACTTATGCTCGATACCGGTTGCGACGATAGGTGCCTGAGTCATCATAAGGGGAACTGCCTGACGCTGCATGTTTGCGCCCATCAGAGCACGGTTTGCGTCGTCGTTTTCAAGGAACGGAATCATAGCGGTTGCTATGGAAACCATCATCTTGGGGCTTACGTCGATGTAATCAACCTTTTCGCGGTCAACCTCGATGATCTCATCGCGGTGACGGCAGGTTATACGCTTATTGATGAGGCAGCCGTTTTCGTCTCTGGGTTCGGTTGCGGGAGCTACTATATAATTATCTTCCAGATCTGCGGTGAGGTAGTCAACCTGATCGGTTACACGGCAGGTGCCCTTCTCTACCTTCTGGAAAGGTGCTACCATGAAGCCGTACTCGTTTGTGCGGGCATAGGATGCAAGGTAGCTGATAAGGCCGATGTTAGGACCTTCAGGAGTCTCGATGGGGCACAGACGGCCATAGTGGCTGTAGTGAACGTCTCGGACATCGAAGGATGCACGCTCTCTGGAAAGGCCGCCGGGGCCGAGAGCGGACATACGGCGCTTATGGGTAAGCTCGGACAGGGGGTTTGTCTGGTCCATGAACTGGGACAGCGGTGAGGAACCGAAAAATTCCTTGATTGCCGCAGTTACGGGACGGATATTGATAAGGCTCTGAGGAGTTACAATGTCAAGATCCTGCAGAGTCATACGCTCGCGGATAACGCGCTCCATACGGCTGAAGCCGATGCGGAACTGATTTTGGAGAAGCTCGCCTACGCAGCGTACACGGCGGTTGCCGAGGTGGTCGATGTCGTCCTTGACACCGATGCCGTATGCAAGGCAGTTGAGGTAGTTGACGGAAGCGAAGATATCGTCAACGATGATGTGCTTGGGAACGAGGATATCGATATTCTCGCGGATAGCATCCTTGAGTGCTTCGCCCTCATACTGCTCCATGAGCTGCTTGAGAACGAGGTAACGAACCTTTTCCTTAACCTCAACCTCTGCGGGGTCGAAGTCAACAAAGCTTCCGAGGTTGACCATGCCGTTGGAGAACACCTTGACGGTCTTGCCTTCAACGTTCAGGTAAACTTCGATTACGCCTGCTTCGTCGATAAGCTCTGCCTTCTCGCGGCTGATAACCTCGCCCTCATCAGCGATGATTTCGCCGGTGCGGAAGTCAACAACAGGAGCTGCAAGAGTAAAGCCGACTATGCGGGAGCGGAGCGCCAGCTTCTTATTGAACTTATAACGGCCGACATTGGAAATATCATAACGGCGGCGGTCGAAGAACAGTCCGTCAAGAAGTGCTTCTGCACTTTCAACAGTGGGAGGATCGCCGGGACGCAGCTTGCGGTAAATCTCAACAAGGCACTCATCGCGGTTTGCGGTGGTATCCTTATCAATGGTTGCGATAATGCGCTCGTCCTCGCCGAAGATTTCCTTCAGGCGCTCATTGGTAACTGCGCCGACAATTGTGTCAGGAGTGCAGCTGAGCCAGGTTTCGGGCTTGTTTTCGTCGTAAGCGCCCATGGCCTTAAGGAACCATGTGATGGGGAGCTTGCGGTTCTTATCGATGCGGACATAGAAAACGTCGTTTGCATCGGTCTCATACTCAAGCCATGCGCCGTGGTAAGGAATGACTGTGGAAGAATAGAGGCTGGTCATGCTGCGGTCGGTGGTCTTATCGTAGTACACACCGGGAGAACGCACGATCTGGGAAACGATTACACGCTCGGCACCATTAATAATAAAGGTACCGCCGGCGGTCATGAGCGGGAAGTCGCCCATGAAGATTTCCTGTTCCTTGATCTCTTCGGTTTCGAGATTGCGCAGGCGGACACTGACCTTCAGCGGTGCATTGTACGTTGCATCGCGTGCTTTGCATTCCTCTTCTGTGTATCTGGGCTTCTCATCGAGAGAATAGTCGACGAAGCTCAGCTCGAGGTTGCCTGAATAGTCGGTGACTGCTTCGGTATCTCTGAAAACCTCACGCAGGCCGGTCTCCAGAAACCACTTGTAGGATTTCTTCTGGATTTCCAGCAGATTGGGCATGTCCTGGATCTCTTCATAACGAGCAAAGCTCTTTCTCAGAGTCTTGCCGTAGAGAACATCTTTTGGCATTTGCGCACACTCCTTCTTCAAATTCAACGCCCGGTGCCGTTGTTTCTTTTAGCACAAACGGTGTTGTATTTACACTTCGAAAATGCTATATTGTGAATGTAGATAGTGGCAGAATATGGCCACATTACAAAATAACATAGCAAGTTATTTTATCATTCAGTATATATAAAGTCAAGAAAAATTTTGTGAATTTTGAAAATTTCGGCGGGGGCGTTAAGTTCCGGCCGCTTTTTTGTATATTTTTACATGGAGGCAGTTATGCCAATAAGCATTTACATCGCACTTTGCGTCATCTATTTAATCGCAATGGCCCTTTTATGGCGCGAAGGTTTTTTCGGGAGCAAGGCGGGCATCGTCCTCCCCGCTCTCATAATGTTATCAATAATTGTTGTAAGAGCTTTTATGTTCGGCCATGAAACAGACGACTATCTGAACTTTTTGAAGCCTTGGGTAGAGTTTTTCAGAAACAACGGCGGATTCAAGGCACTGGGTCACCCTGTCGGCAACTACAATCCGCCCTATCTATATTTCCTTGCGCTGTTCTCTTATTTCAACATCAGCGAGCTTTATCTTATAAAGCTTCTGTCCCTGTTGTTTGATGTACTGCTGGCATGGGCCTGCACGAAGCTTCTTTCCGTGTGTATAAAAAAGAGAAGCGCACTCATTGCATGCTTCTTCGTAATTCTTGCTCTGCCCACCGTTGCACTCAACGGCGCTTATTGGGCTCAGTGCGACAGCATATATGTTTTCTTCGGCGTGCTCAGTATTTATCTTGCTCTCAGCGGAAAACCTGCAGGCAGCATGATATCTCTTGCGGCTTCCCTTGCTTTTAAGCTTCAGGCAATATTTATAATCCCCGCCTTCTTCGTTCTTCTGCTTGCAGGCAAGATTAAACTCAAACATGTTTTTGTGTTTCCCGCTGCTTATACGGTATTCCTTCTTCCCCCTGTGTTCTTCGGCAGACCGCTTATTGAGGTACTGACGCTGTACTTCAATCAGGCGGGAACTGTGGGCGCTGCAATGAACTATAACTCTCCCTCTGTGTTCTCCATGCTCGGCAATCTGGACTCAAGCATATGGTCAAAGCCCGCTGTTATGGCTGCGTTTGCATTTATGCTGATAATTCTACTTTTTGCACTATTGAAAAGAGAATACCTTTCAGATAAAATGATATTAGGATTTACATTGCTTCTCGCAATCGGAATCCCCTTTTTACTTCCCCATATGCACGACAGATATTTTTATTTTGCCGATGTAATGAGCGTTATTCTTGCATTTACCGCGCCGGCTTTCTTCCCGCTCCCCTGCTTTGTGCAGTTTGCGTCCTGTCTCAGCTACTACGCATATCTGAACATGCGCTATCTTCTGCATCCGCGCACCGGCGGTATCTGCATGCTGGCGGCACTTGTATTGACATTTGTCTACACATTCGCAATTGATAAAGACGTGAGCTTAATTTCAAGGAGTAAACATACATGAGAAAGACAAAGATTATTTGCACCATCGGTCCTGCATCCCAGTCCGAAGAGGTTCTGGAAAAAATGTGTCTTGCGGGCATGAACGTCGCCCGACTTAATTTTTCCCACGGCTCTCACGAGGAGCATCTGGCAAAAATCAAAGCCATCCGCAAGGTTCGCGAAAAGCTCAATCTCCCCATCGCAATCATGCTGGACACCAAGGGTCCCGAATACAGAATCAAAACTTTCAAGGACAAGAAGGTCACCATAAACGCAGGAGACACCTTCACTTTCACCACCGATGAGATAGTCGGCGACGAAACACGTGTTTCCGTTACCCACAAGGCAATGCCGCAGGACGTTTCTGCAGGAGATACGATTACGGTTAATAACGGTCTTGTCATATTTGAGGTTGAGAAAGTTAATGGCTCAGATGTCATCTGCCGCGTTGTTGTCGGCGGTGAAATGTCCGACCGTAAGAGCATGAGCTTCCCCAATAAGACGCTGTCAGGCCCCTTCCTTTCCGAGCAGGACAAAGCAGACCTTCTGTTCGGCATAGAAAATGATGTTGACTTTGTTGCCGCATCCTTTGTTTCCACAAGACAGAATCTGATCGACATGAATGAGTTTCTCCGTGCAAACGGCGGAGAGCACATTTGCGTTATCGCAAAGATAGAAAACCGCGCCGGTGTTGATAACATCGACGAGATCTGCGAAGAATGCGACGGCATCATGGTTGCAAGAGGCGATCTCGGTGTTGAAATTCCCTTCGTGGAAGTACCCGCAGTTCAGAAGTATCTCATAACAAAGTGCAGAATGCTCGGCAAGCGCGTTATTACCGCAACCGAAATGCTGGAATCCATGATTCAAAATCCCCGTCCTACCAGAGCCGAGATTTCCGATGTAGCAAACGCCGTATATGACGGATGCTCCGCTATCATGCTCTCCGGCGAAACCGCAGCAGGTCAGTATCCTGTTGAGGCGCTCTCCTGCATGGCAGAGATCGCCGAATACACGGAAAGACAAATACATTACAGCAAACGCTTCTATACATCCGAGTTTAAAATCAAAAACAAGCTCGATTCCATTTCTCATGCAACCTGCTCCATGGCAATTGACGTTGAGGCAAAAGGCATCGTTGTCTGTTCAATAAGCGGAACAACCGCACGTATGGTAAGCCGTTTCCGCTGTCCCGTTGATATCATCGGTATGACAACCGACGAAAAGGTATGGCGTCAGCTTGCTCTTTCATGGGGCGTAATTCCCGTCATGTCAAAGGAATTCCAGTCCATGGATGTAATGTTCTATTATGCAGTTGAAAATGCGAAAGAAATCCTTAATCTCCAGAGTGGTGATAATGTTGTAATCACCGGCGGAATGATTGGCGGCCCCCGCGGCAACACCAACACGATCAAGGTTGAAACAATACAATAAGATTATAATAAAAAGAGCCGTTCGATGAACGGCTCTTTTGTTTTAACTGAGTAATAGCAAAAAGAAAAGCTCATCCATTCGGATGAGCTTTTTTTGGTGCGAGAGAGGAGACTTGAACTCCCACGTCGGTTGACACACGCCCCTCAAACGTGCCTGTCTACCTGTTCCAGCACTCTCGCATACCTCATTAAAGGCAAGGGTTATTATAGCAGATATCGAGCGAATGTCAAGAGTTAATTTCAAGTTTTTCAATTTTTATTTTTATTCCCGAAAAGGCCGAAAACGCAGCCATAATTGTATATAAAAAACAATTGTGCACAAAATACCTCCGAATACATTTTTAATACGGAGGTATTTCTATATGTCAAAGCGCATTGCTATATCTGTTTCTGCATTGCTGGCTCTTGTTTTGTGTATGGGACTTATTATTCCAAGCATTGCCGAGGGCTCCGCTCCCGTTGCTGAGAATTTTGAATTTGAAACCTATCGCGGCGTATCATTCGGCGGTCAGCTTTCGGCAATTGATCCCGAGGGCGACACTCTGAGCTTTGAGATTACCACTAAGCCCGTCAAGGGCACGATTGAGCTCAGCGAAGACGGCAGCTTTGTATACACGCCCGACGAGGGCAAGAAGGGCAAGGATTATTTCGGCTACAAGGCTGTTGACTCGGAGGGCAATTATTCTCAGGAGGCAACGGTAATTATTCGTCTTCTAAAGCAGGAAACCGCTATCAGCTATGCGGATATGACCGGCACACCCGCTGAATACGCCGCCGTAAGGCTTGCCGAGTGCGGTGTGTTTACCGGCGAAAAGCTGGGAGACAATTATTATTTTTCTCCCGACGAAGCAATCAGCCGAGGCGAATTTCTTTCACTTTGCCTTGAGCTTACCGACGCAGATATATTAAACGGCGTTGTAAGCACAGGATTTTTCGATGATGAGCTCATCCCCGACTGGCAGAAGGAATACGTTTCCACAGGTGTGCGCGACGGTGTTATTAACGGCTATTCCGATGATACGGGCGCAGTCTTCTCCTCCGGTAGTGACATCACCAAGGCCGAGGCGGTTGCTATGCTTTCAAGAACGCTCAGGCTTTCGGATGTAAGCTATATAAACCTCAACGACAGCATACCCACATGGGTCGAGCAGGATACGGCAAATCTTTATGCCAACAACATTGTCACTAATGTCAGCGCGATGAATGTCCCCCTCACCCGCGCCGAGGCGGCGATGATGCTTTCAAATGCGATGGAGCTTGCATAAATAAAAAGGTGTGATTTA
>R21__coassemble_2082_pt1 | contig 12163 bp, 12 predicted proteins | sample R21__metabat2_low_PE_019 | metagenome-assembled genome bin R21 | reverse complement strand
AGAGCCTGTGTCGTAAGACACAGGCTCTTTTTTTATTTTTGCAATAAAATATGCAGTTTTACGTCTTTAAGTATGCGATTGTGGTTGAAAAATTTCACATTTTGTGTCATACTGCACACATATCTGGAGGAATAACAGTAATGAAAATTGAGTATGAAAAAATCTATCCGTTCTGGACTGAGATAAATGATAAACAGAAGAATTATATTATCAAGTCGATGCAGTGCTTTCATTTTGGAACGGGAGATAATGTAAAGCTTAAAGACGCTACAAAGAAAAACGGACTGCTGGTTGTTGTAAGCGGTTTTTTGCGTCTGTATTTGTCAGATAACGGCAGAGAGATTACTGTTTCGGAAGTAAGGCAAGGCGAAGCTTTCTGCATACTTACTATTGATGACGCGAGCGAAAATGATGCAATGCCTAATCTGCAGGCCAGAGAAGACACAACTATTGCATATCTTAATGTAAGTGCTCTTGAAGTCCTTGCGTCTGAGAGCTCAGAGGTTTCTAAGTTTTTGTTAAAAACAGTCATTTCAAGCTCACAAAATATTTTGAACAATGTTTCGCATCATTTTTTTAATAATATACGCAGCCGTTTGGCAAAGTTTATCGTAGATAACACTGAGTGTGAAAATGATAATAGCTGCATAATTGGAATTACGCATGAGCAGCTTGCAAACAATCTTGGAACAAGTCGAGTGGTTGTTAGTCGTGAGCTTGAGTATTTTAATGAACTCGGATTAATAAAGACAGGTCGCGGCAAAATCTATGTTTATAACGTGGATGAGCTTAAACGAATGGCTGGATATTAAAAAACTGAGGTGCTTTGCACCTCAGTTTTTGTGTTTTTGTTAAATTCTCTTCCATTTTGCGCCGTGGGGGATATCGGTAACTTCTATTCCCGCAGCTTTGAGTTCGTCGCGAATACGGTCTGCTTCCGCAAAATTCTTGGCTTTCTTTGCGTCCTGACGCGCCTGAATTTTGGCTTCAATATCTGCGTCAACTTCTCCGGATTCGGAGATGATAGTGAACTCGCCGGCGGTTACGGCCTGCTTTTTGAGTTCTTCACGCTTCTTGTCGGCCTTTGCAATCAAATCAAGACTGAGTACCTTGTCAAAATCAGCTATGACAGCAAGTTTGGTGTCATCGTTGGCCTTGGATTTCAAGACATCGTAAAGAGCAGTGACTGCAAGTGAAGTGTTAAGGTCATTGTCAAGTGCGGCAACAAACTTTTCTTTAAGTGTAGAGAATGCTTCTTCGTCAATAGCCTCGCCGGCAGGTTTTATTGCCGCAATGCGGTTTATAAGCTTGTTATAGGTGACCTGTGCGTTGTCGAGATTCTCCCAGGAGAACACAAGCGCCTTGCGATAATGGCTCTGAAGGCAGAACAGTCGGTATGCCAGAGGATCGTAACCCTTCTCTTCAAGAAGCTGTACTGTAAGGAATTCGCCCTTGGACTTAGACATTTTACCTGTGTTTGTGTTCAGGTGATGGACGTGCATCCAATAGTTGCACCACTTGTGACCGAGATAGGACTCAGACTGAGCAATCTCGTTTGTGTGATGGGGGAATGCGTTGTCAATTCCACCGCAGTGGATGTCAAGGTCCTCACCGAGATGTTTCATTGAAATACCGGAGCATTCAATATGCCAGCCGGGATAACCAACACCCCATGGAGAATCCCATTTAAGTGCCTGGTCTTCAAACTTTGACTTTGTAAACCAGAGAACGAAGTCGTTCTTGTTGCGCTTGTTGGTGTCCTCCTCAACGCCTTCACGTACGCCGACTGCCAGATCCTCTTCGTTAAAGTCATTAAAAATGTAGTATTTTTCAAGCTTTGAGGTATCAAAATACACATTGCCGCCGGCAAAATATGCGTAGCCTGTATCCATGAGCTTGGTGATTATTGTAATATAGTCATCAATGCAGTTGGTTGCAGGCTCAACAACATCAGGGGTTTTGATGTTGAGCTTTGCGCAGTCAGAGAAAAACGCATCGGTGTAGAATTTTGCGATGTCCATAACGGACTTATTCTCTCGCTTTGCGCCCTTGAGCATCTTGTCTTCACCTTCATCAGCGTCGCTGGTGAGGTGACCGACATCGGTGATGTTCATAACGCGCTTAACGTTGTAGCCAACATAGCGCAGGTGCTTTTCAAGAATATCCTCCATAAGGTAGGAACGAAGATTGCCTATATGCGCAAAGTGGTATACTGTGGGGCCACAGGTATACATCTTGACAATATCAGGGGAATTTGGGACAAAGTCCTCTCTGGTTCTGGTTGCGGAGTTATAAAGCTTCATGTGTATTCTCCTTTATTTTAAGAGCTGTGCTTAAATACGTTAATGTTGTTAATGAAATATTCAGTACCCGAATAGAGCGTTGTTATCAGAATTACTACCCAACAAAGTATGTTAAGCAGACGCGGCGCGGGGAGCCATCCATCCTGCAGAACAATCATAATACCGAGACAGATCATAGTCGAGAAAGTCTTGATTTTGCCTGACCAGGCTGCGGCGATTACGACGCCCTGCTCAACAGCTAAAAGCCTTAGACCGGAAACACCGAACTCTCGAAGCAGGACGATTGCAACAACCCATCCGGGCATAAGTCCCACATCAACGAGATAGCACATTGTTGCAAGAACGAGCATTTTGTCCGCCAAGGGGTCCATGAACTTACCGAAATCGGTTATCTGGTCATAGTGCCTTGCGATATATCCGTCGGCAAAGTCGCTTGCGCAAGCAATGATGTATGCAGCAAGTGCCCAGTAAATATGACCGAAATACAGAAGCAGCATAAGTACAGGGACAAGCAGAATACGCATAATTGTAATTTTGTTTGCAGTAGTATTCATAGTAGACCTCCTCAGCATTGTTCGCCGAACAGATATCCGTCTCGTACTTCTTTTATGAGAACGTTAACAATATCTCCCTCGCGACCTTCGCCTTCAAAGAATACGAGTCCGTCAATATCGGGTGAGTCGGCGTAGCTTCTGCCGACGTACATCTGGTAATCCTCATCGTAGTTCTCACAGAGCACTTCAAGAGTTTTTCCTATCTGTGCATTACAAAAATCATCCATGATCTGAGCCTGAAGCTCCAGAATCAGATCAGCGCGTTTCTGTGCAACTTCGTAATCAACGTGCTCCATTTCAGCGGCAGGTGTACCTTCTTCAGGAGAGAAGGGGAATACGCCTGTGCGCTCAATACGAGCTTCTTTAAGGAAATCACACAGTTCCTCAAATTCAGCCTCGCCCTCACCGGGGAGACCGGCAATAAGACTTGTGCGGAGCACAAGTCCGGGAATCCTTTCTCTGAGCTCCTTAAATAATGCTCTGATTTCATCGCCATCACCGCGGCGATTCATGGACTTTAGAATTTTGTTATTTATATGCTGAATGGGGATATCAAGGTATTTGACAATCTTATCGTTTGAGGCAATCTCGTCGATAAGCTCATCATCAAACTGATCGGGGTAGAGGTAGTGGAGCCTTATCCACTGGATGCCCTCGATTTCAGCAAGCTTATGACATAATTCAGCCAGTGAGCGTTTGCCGTAAATATCGGTGCCGTAGCGTGTTATATCCTGAGCGATGACAATAAGCTCTTTAACGCCGTGTGCGGCCAAATCCTTTGCTTCCTTGATGATGCTTTCCGTATCTCTGGAGCGATATCTGCCGCGGATATAAGGAATGGCGCAGAAAGCACAGAAGTTATTGCAGCCTTCGGCAATTCGCAGAAATGCCCATGCCGGACCAGTTGTAACAACACGGCCAATCTCGTCAATTGGCGCGTTATTATCATCAAATCTATTAACGCTTTCATTTGCAAGACATTTTTCAACGGTCTCAACTATGTCCTTATAGTTGCCGACGCCAAGCATCGCGTCAATTTCAGGAAGCTCGTCAGTAACGGATTCGCGGTAACGTTCAGTGAGACAGCCGGTAACTATGATTTTACCCAGTCTGCCTTCACTTTTAAGCTGGGCCATCTCCAAAATCGTGTCAATAGCTTCGCTTTTAGCGGCGTCAATAAAACCGCATGTGTTGATTATTACCGCATCTGCGCCGTCGGGATCGGGTGCAATCGCGTAGCCCGCTTCGCTGAGCAGATAGAGCATCTGTTCGCTGTTTACAAGGTTTTTTGCACAACCAAGTGATATTAATGCAATGGTGTTATTCATTGTAAATCCTCTGATTTAACATTGTTTATTGCGTGTTTGATCTCATCCCATGTATATCCGCGGCGATATAGCGCGTTGGATATCTTGGTTATTTGAGCTTTGTCGTCGGCATCCGTAATCCTTGCGCGGATAAAACGCTCGATCTTGTCGCCTTGCTCCGGCATTTCTTCGAGTGCGCCGTCCCAAAGCTCGCGCGGAACGCCGTGGCGTTTAAGCTCCTGACGAATGCGTGTTATCCCGTAGCCCTTAGCTGTATAGTGACGTACAACGCTGCCCGCGTAGCTTTCGTCATTTATAAGCCCCATTTCACAGAGCCAGTCGGCGCAGAGCTCCGCGTTGTCGGGATCCTCTCCTTTTTCTATAAGACGGTCACGCATTTCTTTACGGGACATAGGCCTTGCGTTGATAATCTTAAGCGCTCTGGATTTCGCCAGAGAAAGGGTAGAAGCGGCATAGATTTCTTTGAATTCCTCGTCGGACAGCTCAAGTCCTGAGTGGAGAAACTTATCCGTCACAACGCCAAGGGAAGTTTTCAACTCTCTTCCGTCGGAAAATTTGAGAATAAAGCGCTCGGGCGATGTTTGCTTTATCTCTGTAATACTAAGCATCAGCCCTCAAATTCGTCGGCGGAAATGTCAACTGCGCGGCCGGCGGCCTGAGCGGCACGCTTTGCCTGAGGTGACATGATTTTGTATGCGTTGTCGCGTACCTGCTGTTCAAGCTGATCGCATACATCAGGATTGGAAAGCAAATATTCCTTAACGGCATCGCGGCCCTGAATACGCTGTCCGTTTACTGTGTACCATGCGCCGGCCTTGTCAATAAGCTCGAGCTTGCAGCCGAGATCTATAATCTCGCCGACCTTAGAGATACCTTCACCGTAGATGATATCAAATTCAGCCTCTTTGAACGGAGGTGCGCACTTGTTCTTGATAACCTTTGCACGTGTACGGTTACCGACCATTTCGCCGTTAGCCTTAAGGGTTTCAATTCTGCGAACGTCAACGCGGACAGATGCGTAGTACTTAAGTGCAAGACCGCCGGGGGTGGTTTCGGGGTTGCCGTACATTACGCCTATCTTCTGACGCAGCTGGTTAATGAAGATAACGGTACAGCCGTTCTTGGAGATGCAGCCTGCCAGACGGCGCATTGCCTGAGACATAAGTCTTGCAAGAGCTCCGACAACTGTGTCGCCCATTTCGCCCTCGAGCTCAATGCGGGGGATAAGAGCGGCAACAGAGTCAATAACAACAACGTCAACAGCACTGGAACGGACAAGAGATTCGGCAATGTCAAGAGCCTGCTCGCCTGTATCGGGCTGTGAAATAAGGAGGCTGTCTATATCAACGCCGAGAGCGCGTGCATATGCAGGCTCAAGAGCGTGCTCAACGTCAATGTATGCTGCTTCGCCGCCCGCTTTCTGTGCGGATGCAACAACGTGCAGTGCGAGCGTGGTTTTACCGGAAGCTTCGGGACCGTAAACTTCGATGATACGTCCTTTCGGAACGCCACCTATGCCCAGAGCAAGGTCGAGGGAAAGAGAACCGGTGGACAGTGCCTCAACATTTACGGGAATATCGTCGCCGAGACGCATGATAGCGCCCTTGCCATAGTTCTTTTCAATCTGTGCAATGCAGGTTTCAAGAGCTTTCTTCTTGTCTGAAGCCTGAGAGTGGGTGGATATGGGAGCTTTTTTCTTTTCAGCCATTGTGATTCACCTCATATGTAATTCATATTTTAATATTCATTTTTCCATCTGCCGATTACAACGCGTTCAACACCGAGAGTATCCAACCTTGTATCCACGGCAACATATCCGGCATCAAGAAGCATTTTCTTAACTTCATCTGCCTGACCTTCGCCGACCTCGAACATAATCTGTCCATTGGGGCGGAGGGTGATTGTCCAGTATTTAATTATGGCCCTGTAAAAATCAAGACCGTCTTCGCCGCCGTCAAGAGCGCCTATGGGCTCAAAATCGCGAACTGAGCTGTCAAGCTCAATAAGCTCGCATGAACGTATGTAGGGAGGGTTTGAAAGAATAAGGTCAAAGCTCCCGATACTCATAGGCGGCCAGGTTGCTGCATCGGCCTGCATGGTAATAATCCTTGATGCAAGTCCGTGTTCTTTAATATTTTTGCGGCTTATCTCAAGAGCTTCGTTGCTTATGTCAGCGGCAACAACTCGTGTTGCGGGCATTTCCTTGTTTACTGCACAGGCGATGCATCCACTTCCGCAGCAGAGGTCAAGAACTCTTGCCTTCATACCGCGCGCCTTTATGGACTCAAGGGCGGTGTCAACAAGAACCTCGGTGTCCATTCTCGGGATAAGAACATCGCTTGAAACGTTAAGCTCAAGCCCGTAAAATTCCCACTTTCCCGCAATGTATGCAAGGGGCTCACCGTTTAGCCTGCGCTGCAGCATTTCAAGAGCTTTTGCTTCAACACTGTCAGATGTGTAGAGATTCAGGTCTCTCATAAGAGTTTCCTTAGGCTTGCCTGCGGCAGCCGCCAGAAGGAATCTTGCTTCAAGGCTGTATGCCTCTATGCCGTGCTCGCGCAGAGCATTTCTAATTGTAATATAAATATCGCTATATGTCTTTGGCATCTTATAAGTGTCCTCAGCTTACCAGGCGTCGCTGCCTTTTTCTTCGGGAATAACGAGCTCAAGAGCTCGGATTGCGCATTTAATCATATCATCGTCGGGCTCGTTGGTTGTAATGCGCTGCATCTGACGGCCGGGCCATGAAAGGATTCTGCTCAAAAGGTTGTCGTGTCTTCCGACCCAGCGGTTAATCTCGTAGCTGACACCCACGACAATGGGCAGAACAAGAAGCTTAAGACCGATTCTGGCAAGTGTACCGGTTGCTCGGATAAAAGATCCGACAATAATGCTGATGATTATAACAACAAAGAGAAAGCTTGTGCCGCAGCGCGGATGGAGTCTGCCCTGAGGACGTACGTTTTCAACTGTAAGCGGAAGACCCTTTTCGTAGCAGAAAATGGTCTTGTGTTCGGCACCGTGATAAGCGAACATTCGCTTCATATCCTTCATCTTTGAACACAAAACGAGGTATATAAAGAAGATGATGAGTTTTAGTATACCTTCAAAAAGTGTACGAGCGTAGAAATCGGACTTTATTGCAGGGAAGAGACCGATAATAAATGTGGGCAGGAACAAGAACAGAAACAGAGAAAGGGCAATACCAAGCACAACTGCTACGCCGATTATCAGCTTCTGGGCGGTTTCGTCGGAAAAGTGATTTTCAATCCAAAGATCGAGCTTGTCGGGTTCGCCCTGCATATCCTCGGGAAGCTGGTCAACTGCAAAAGAGAGCGCCTTAACGCCGTTAACCATAGATGAAATAAAGCCTGCGCATCCACGGACAAGAGGCCATCCGAGAATGGGGGATATTTCCTTAAGCGGCTTTATATCTACTACTTTTTCAACATATCCGTTTTCTGTGCAGCATACAATTGCCCGCTTTTTCGGGCCCTGCATCATTATTCCTTCAATAAGCGCCTGACCACCGATAGATGTTTTAAAGGTGCAGGCGCTGTTGTTATCTTTTGACATAGAATTTGCTCCGTTAGTTTTTGGTCATGGGAAGTCTGATTGTAGCGATACATCCGCCGCCGTCCGCGTTGGCGATAATCAGCTCTCCATTGTGGCGGGAAACAATCTCATCGCATACGGCAAGACCAATGCCGCTTCCTCGGTTTTTCGAACTGCCCTTGAAGAACTTGTTTTTGACATAGGGAAGCTCGTCCGCGGGAATGCCGTGGCCGTGGTCGCGGATTGTGATAAGAACATAATCAATATCAAGCTTGAGCTCAACATCAACTGTTTTGCCGTCACCGCCGTGCTTAGCGGCATTATCAAGCAGATTTAAAAATACCTGCTTGAGCCTTTCGGGGTCGCCGGGGATAAGCGGAATTTCATAATCGGGTGCGTTGTAGTTTATCTCGATGCCGGCCTGATGCATAAGATTTCCGTAGTTGAAAAGGGAATCCTCAAGCTCAGCAGCGATGTCAACAAGCTCAATCCTGAGATTAAACCTGCCGTCCTGAATTCTTGTAAACTCAAGAAGGTCGGATACCATACTTGTAAGGCGCTCCGCTTCCTTTGAAATAATCTTTGCGCCTCTGAGAGAATCGCCCTGAACTGCAGAGTCATATTGAATAGTCTCGCTCCAGCCTGTTATAGCAGTTAGAGGAGTCCTGAGCTCGTGGGAAATCTGAGAAATAAACTCGGTTGTTGCCTTGTCTGATAGAGCAATCTTTGAGCTCATCTCGTTAATCTCGTCTGTAAGCTTGCCGATTTCATTGTCAGCGAGCTTTGAAGCCTGAACACCGTAGCTTCCCTCGGCAATACGCTTAGCTGATTCGGTCAGATCCTGTATAGGTTTGTTTATGCTGCGGTCAAACCAGATGTTTACTGCAATTATGAATCCGGCGAGAATAACCGCGATTATGATTGCAATCACCGTGTAGCCATTGACCGCAAATGCAATGAGTGCCGCGATGAATAGAAAAGCGACAATACTTGAGGACAAAAGCTGTCCTTTTAAATCGTTAGAAAACATTTCACACTTCCAGGTGAGTAATTAGTAACCCCATTTGTAGCCGTAACCCCAGACGGTGGTGAGGTATTCGGGCTCAGTGGGATCAGCTTCAATTTTGATGCGAAGCCTGCGGATATTAACGTCTACAGTCTTAAGCTCACCGGAGAAGTCGGCTCCCCAGACAGCGTTAAGAATATCCTCGCGGGACATTGCCTTGCCGGGGTTTTCCATGAAGAGCTTCATAAGCAGGTATTCGATCTGAGTGAGCTTAAGTCTCTTGCCGTCCTTTTCGAGAGTACGATTCCTTGTGTTGAGAAGGAAAGGTCCACTCTGAATCTCGTAGCTGGGCTTGTCGTTTGCGTCGCTGCCCAGACGGCGAATAAGTGCATCGACTCTTGCTGTGAGCTCAGCAGGAGAGAAGGGCTTTGTAACATAGTCATCCGCACCGGTCATAAGTCCTGTGACCTTATCAATCTCCTGACTCTTTGCGGTGAGCATGATGATTCCGATTTTGGATCCTGAAGCGCGGATGCGTCTGCATACTTCAAAACCGTCGATATCGGGGAGCATAACATCAAGCAGTGCAAGGCTGATATCAGGATTTTTTTCAAGCTGATTAAGTGCCTCGGTGCCGGTAGCCGCTTCGATAGGCTCGTATCCGTTGCGCTTGAGGTTGATTACCACAAAACTGCGGATATTCGATTCATCTTCAAGTACGAGTATCTTTTTCATGGTTAATGCCTCTTTCTTTATTTATATTTTTACATAAATGATATTGTAACACAAAAATTGCAAATATTGTAGTGTAAATAGTAAAAAAATCGCATATTTAGCGCAAAATTATTACAAGAATATAATTTAGCTTGAAATATCGAAAGTAATGCGTTATACTTTGTATCGTGTTTGAAATAAATATTTGCCGGTGTGATGGAATTGGTAGACGTAGCGGATTCAAAATCCGCCGATGGCAACATCATGTGGGTTCGAGTCCCACCACCGGCACCAAAAAACGCCACCCGAAAGGGTGGCGTTTTTTATGAGAAAAATATCCGCTACGCTCAAATTAACTGAGAGGGGATAACCAATCCCCTCTCAGACTCACCCCATGCAAGATTCGGGTGTGCTTATTATTCAAAATCAAGAACTCTCAGCATACGAACCAAAGTGAGACGATTTCTGATGGCGGCGGAGATGGGAAGCATCTCATCAGTAAGTTCGGGATCAATGCCAATGTGCTCGGGCAGATATTTTGCGCCGCAGCCTTTGTAGAGCGCTTCAAGCTCTTCGGCAGAGGGAATAGTGGCAATGAGCTTTTTGATCTCTTCCCAGTTATCAACAATATTCTGAGGATTAAAGGTTGCCAGAACGTCGTTTGCGTTTTCTTCTAAGATTCCAAGTGCAAGGCGGCCGCCGAACTTTTCCATAATCCATTCTTCGGTGAGCGGCTCAAATGCCTTTGCCTTGGGAGTGAGCTTGGCAAGCTCGTGATATTTCTTTGCGCAGAGGTATGTACCTACGCCGACGCACTCGCCGTGTATACCTTCAGCCCCCTCAAAACGGGGCGGGTGCATCTCAACAAGGTGAGCCATAAGATGCTCGGCACCCGAGGCTGCTCTGGAGTGATTAAGAAGCTGCATGGTAAGACCGCTCTTCATCTGAGCCATGGTCATGGCCTCGTGGTCTGCAACGCCTGTCGCGGCATATTCGTCAGCGGCTTTACGCATAATAGTAAGCGCTTCCTCTGCAAGCTCAGCAACCATGGGGCAGAAGTATTCGCCGGAAACGAGCTTTGCAATTCTCCAGTCTACGAGAGAAATGTACTTTGAAAGGATGTCGTTAATTCCGCTTGCAACAAGACGTGCAGGTGCACCCTTGATTATGTCCAGGTCAGCAACTACGAGGATAGGTGCGCACATGGGAACGGATTTTTTCTGTCCGTTCAGGATAACGGAGCAGATGTTAGCAGTGAAGCCGTCTGAAGAGGCGAGGGTAGGGATGGCTACAAAGGGAATGCCGAGTTTGTAGGCAGGGTATCTGCCGAAGTCCATAATTGTGCCTGCACCGAATGCAACGATAACTTCGGGATTATCGAGCTTCTTCATCATATCCTCTATGAGAACGTCTTCGGATCTGAGACCGTTTGCGTCAAGAACGATTTCCTGATCAGCTTTGACGTGCTTGCCTTCTGTGAGCTTGTAAATGTTGGTGTCATAAACTACAACGCGCTTTTTGTCTGCGAGACCGACGTCGGCCATGTACTGCTCAAAGTTTGAGAGGGCGTCATACTCAACAACAACCTTTTTTGTCTCGAGAACGTGTTCTCTGCCGCATACGCATTTACCTACGTATTTTTCACAATCCATTATCATAATATATACCTCGTTTCGAGTGATTTATGCAATAAATTCAACTGTATTAATTATACCATCATTTATTATTCTAATCAATTGTTTGAATACACAAATTAGCGTGTATTGTTGACGTTTATAAAAAGCTGAGCTATAATGACTTCATTAGTTTTTTTAACGTAAGGAGCAAAACCAATGAGCAAGAAAATGAAGATTGTGCTTATTGCTGCGGCGGTGCTTATGCTTGTCTTTGCACTTACTGCGTGCGGCAATAAGGCTGCGGAAACGCCATGGGAATGGGCTCAGAGCCTTGAAGATGGCGATATTGAAAGCGCTGTATTCTGGTGCACAGCTGAGTATTATGAACAGTTTGCCAACACTGACGATAATGCAGACGCTGAAGATGCCCAAGAGACTGAAGAAGTAGAAAAAGCTGAGTTTGAAGATACGGAAACCGAGTTGAGCAGTAAGCTTATCGGAAAGCTTCTTACCAATTTTTACAGACTTGAGGAGAGCAATTTCACCGAAGTCGATAAAGAGACCGATTCTCCGCTTTACGGTATTACAATTACAATGAAAGACGGCACAGAGTATACGCTGAACCAGTCCGATGCTTCTGCTGGCGCACTCGAGATGACTTACGCAGATAAGCAGTGGGTAATAAGCGGAGCAAAGCTCAATAAATTTGTTGAAGCAATGCTCTCTGGCGAAGACATTGAGAATACCGAAGACGATGAAAAAGACGAAAATGGCGAAGGCTTTGCTTCTGCAGCAGATCTGATTGCAAGCGGCAGCGACCTGTCCGATCCGTCATACGGATTTGTAACTTATTCTGATTTGGTTGAGTAATCAATAATAAAAAGCTCCCACCATGTGATGGGAGCTTTTTGTATCTGTTTAATGTTTTTCGTTGGTGCCCTTGTCGCCTACGCCGAAGTGAAGCTCTTTCATGCCGTCAACCTCGTCGCAGATGTCCTTAAGCTGACATACGTTGCAGTCAGTGGGGAGACCTTCCATGATGTGGTTAAGAGTATTGGTGATTGCATCGACTTTCTTTGCATTATCA
>R21__coassemble_2066_pt1 | contig 12234 bp, 9 predicted proteins | sample R21__metabat2_low_PE_019 | metagenome-assembled genome bin R21 | reverse complement strand
TTATGCTTGATGTAAACCCCAGTATTTCTATTGAGGTTAATGAGGCGGGCGAGGTAGTTTCCGTTTCCGCAGAAAATGAAGATGCGGACACACTTCTCGGCGAACTCAAACTTGAAGGAAAAAGTTATGAGGAAGCTGTTAAAATATCGGTATCGGTATTACAGACACATGAATATATAACACCGCTTAAAAACTCTGTGCTCATAACCGTTCTCGGGGATAACGAAGAAATAGCAAATGAAATAAGAAGCAATTCCGTTAAAGCAATCGTTGACGGAGACTCCGATGAATATGAACTGTCGGTTTTGAGCCAGATTATGACTGATGACAGCAAGTACAAGGAAGAGGCAAGTCAGTATAATGTATCAACGGGACGTATGTGGCTTATCGAAAAGACGAGTGTAATTAATGACGGCTTCTCTGTTGATAACATTGCTGAGCAGACTATACACACGCTGAATCAGCTTTATACCTATACGGGATTACCTGAACTTGTTGAGCGAGTCGGCAATGCTGCAGGCACCGTCCCTGATGAATATATAGAAAAAATGGGCGTTTCTGAGCTCTCGGGAGACGATTTGATCAGCTTTGTAAAGGATGTTTCAGAGTTCTATGATGACTGGAGCACCAAAAGCGATACTAAGGACGCCGACAGGCAGATAGGAAATGCTTTTAATTCGGCGTCATCTGGCACCGATGAAGCTCGCGAGATATGCCATCTTGTGGTTGACTGTCTGAAAGTGCTTGAGCAAAACAGCAACAGTAACGGCGGCAGTAACGGCAGCGGCAGCGGCTCTGCCGGAGGCGGAACTCAAAACGGCAGCAGCGACAAAAAGATAACTGCTGATGATATCGGCAAGTTAGCCGATGCCATTATTTCAATAGTTGAATACTTTGACTAAACCAATTCCCGTTCAAAGAATATGAACGGGAATTTTTAACGCCGATTTCGGGCTTCGACACAATATAGTTGAAAAAGTTATAAAAATGTGTTATAAATCTATTAACTTTGTTATTAATATAAGGAATAATGTATGTCAAGATTCAAATATAACATTTTTATAGTGATTATCATTCTTTTCGGAATCGGCAGCGGGTTTTATATCTATAAAACTCATTATTCGCATGAAGAAGTTGAAAAGAATACCACGGTAACACTTTGGTATGCCGAGGATGATTCACTTAATGCATGCATCCCCGATATTGTAGATGAATTCAATGCAATAAATGATAAGGACATAAGACATAATATTACGGTTGATGTCCGAAGCTTTGAAAACTATGCTGCACTTAAAGAGGCGCTTTCGTTTACAAGAAGAAGCTCGGGGCCGGATATGATTGTGTGTGATGCAAACAACGCCGCAGTTTTAAAAGACGGAGGATATGCGGCAGAACTTTCTGAATATTTCGATGAATGGAATTCTGCCGAATTCAACTCAGACCTCGTAAAGTGCATATCTGTAAACGGAAAGCTTGCCGCAGTTCCGTATGCTGCAGACATAGAGCTTATGATAGTTAATGAAGATTTTGTTTCTGATGCTGACGACATATCAAGCCTTGAGGATTTATGCTCAACCGCAGAGAACTATTATAAGAATAATTCCAAACCAATGTTTTCCGTTGGCGATTATGCAAAGTTCTTCAGAACAACAATGGCCCAGTTTGGCGAAGAGTTTAATGCCGTAAGCCCACGAAATACAACAAACGATAACTGCAAGTACATATATAAGCTTCTGGCACAAAGCGCTTTTGACAGAGGTATGATATCAAGTGATGACCCTGTAAAGACAGTTATCAGCGGCGATGTTCCGTGCGCAATCGTTTCCTCATCTGAAATTATGACTCATGCGTCAGATATGGGCAAAAAAATAAAAATATATGCCTGTCCCTGCGTGGAAGATGGAAAGCAGGTTTATAATCCTGATGTAAGAGGAATATGTATCTGCAAGACGAATATCAACCGTCAGAATGCTGCGGCTGAGTTTATAAAGTGGTTTATCTCGTCTGACGTCAATGGTGAATTTGTAGCTGACAACGGATATATACCCGTAAGAGGCACAATAGACGATTTGAAATCCGATAAAGCAATATTTGCAAAACTCACCAAGGTAATATCAAGCCTTGACAGAAATGCTAAGCACACGGATTTTGCTCCTAATATCGAATATGTTAAGAACTACGATGAGTTCATTGATGTTATGGAGCTGGTAATGGATTCCTTGAGCTAAAACTATAAAAATATATGAGGTGAAATTATGGAAGGCTTCAGAGTTCTTGAAATTAAAAAGAGCGTATTCGAAAACAATGACCGTGAAGCGGATAAGCTGAGAGAAGAGCTTAAGAAGGAAAAAACATTCCTGCTCAACCTTATGTCTTCACCCGGCAGCGGCAAAACCACAACACTTAAGGCAACTATTGCTGCTCTTAAGGATGAGATGCGCATCGGCGTTATGGAAGCCGATATCGACTCCGATGTTGATGCTGCAACCATTGAAAAGACAGGAGCGAAGGTAATCCAGCTCCATACAGGCGGCATGTGCCATCTTGATGCAGGAATGACTAAGCAGGGACTTGAAGGTCTTGGCACCGAAAATGTCGATTTTGCAATTTTGGAGAATGTCGGTAATCTGGTGTGCCCGGCCGAGTTCGACACCGGTGCAGTTAAGAACGCGATGATTCTCTCCGTTCCCGAAGGCCACGATAAGCCCCTCAAGTATCCTCTGATGTTCTCAATCTGCGATGTTCTTCTGGTAAACAAGATTGACGTTATGCCTTACTTCGACTTTGACCTGGATAAATGCAGAGAATATGTTACAAAGCTTAATCCTAATATTAAGATTTTCCCCATCTGCGCAAAGACAGGTGAGGGCGTTGAAGCTTGGGCTGACTGGCTCAGAGAACAGGTCAGCGAGTGGAACAAATAAATTAAAAGAAAAAGCAAGCTCAGCTGAGCTTGCTTTTTTTTGTTTGATTATACGGGATCGTAGGACTTGCTGATTTCATTGCCGTCTGCGTCGTAGTCGATACACTCCATAAGCTTGGGGTCAACGCGGCTTTGCTTTCTGATTGTCATTCCGACGCCCTTGTTGTTGTAGACCCAGATGTAGTTATTCCAAACGCCGGAATCCTTCTTTCTGAAAACGGTGGTCTCGTTCAAACGGCAGAATTTTGCACGTCCTTCGGCTGTGTCGAGAAGATCGCCTTCGCCGGTGTAAAACAGTTCGTCATTATATTTGTAATTGTCTTCCTGTTCAATTTCTTTTTTTATTTCTTCATTAGGTTTAGCCATAAAGCCATCCTCCTTAGCGCTTTTTTAAATATTAACATGATGACCGGATACTTTCAAGAGTTTGTTTCGGGAATATTTTCACAACTAAAATAACTTTTTGTCCTTATTTCTGTTGACTTGATATATTAATCTTGATAAAATAAAAAAGTAATCATTTTTATTTATAAATTATGGGGTGTTTATATGTATAAGGTAATAATTGTCGAGGACGACCTGATGGTGTGTGCAATCCTCAAAAGACAGCTTGCCAAGTTTAACCATCTGGAGCTTTCGGGGAGCTTCAGACACGGCGACGATGCTTTGAAGTTTTTAAACGAAAATCCTGACGGAGCCGATCTTGTTATACTGGACTATTACATGCCCGGACTGACGGGAATTGAATTTCTATCAGAGCTCAGGAAGAGCAACAAGGAAGTTCAGGTCATAATGATAACCTCTGCGGATGATTATGGAATTATTCGCGATGCGATGTGTAACGGTATATGCGACTATGTACTGAAGCCCTTCACCAACGCAAGACTTGAAAAAGCGATTGGCAAGTTTGAAACGGTCATGAAGTTGAAAAGAGAAACCCACGTCTGGACTCAGGATAAGGTTGACGTTCTTTTGTGCCCGCACAAGCACTATATTATTGATAACAGCTCGTCCGAGCCTAAGGCAAACAAGATTAATCCCGCAACCTTAAAGAATGTCAGAGCCTTCATGAGTGAGCATAAGAACGAAAAGTTCCCGCTCACAGATGTAAGCAATGCACTGGATCTGTCGACAGTCACAATAAGAAGATATCTCAAGTATCTAAACACTCTTGGCGAGGTGGAGATTACTTTAGACTGTAAAACCGGCGGCAGACCGTCCGAGCTTTTTGAGTATGTGGGGAACGATAAATGAGAGAGTTTAAGGAGAAGTTTATCTCAGCGGGAAACGACTATGACGCATTGTCAGAACGCACAGGCGGAGATGAGGAGCTTATTGCTCAGCTGATGCAGATGTTTTTGGACGATGAGAGCTGGGAATGTATGTGTTCGAATATCGAAGCAGGGGAGTGCGAAAAAGCATTTCGTGCTGCCCACTCGCTTAAAGGCAGCAGCGGTATGCTCGGCTTGAGCGGACTCTTTACTGAAATGAAAGTGATTTCGGACAAGCTGAGAGTTGGAGAGCTTGACGCCGCGAAAGCGGTTTTTAACGAAGTTCGCTCTGAGTATGAGGCTGCTGTAAAGCTTATCAGGGAGCTTTTATGACAATAGTAGGTGTTATTGGCTTTTTGCTATTTGTACTCGGCGATGTAAACGATGCTTACATAAGGAAAAGAGCACTGAAACCGTGTTTTTCCATTGGACTGTTTTTGCTTGCGATAGCGACGGCGTGTCGTTTTGATACGGGCAAATTGCAGCCTGCCTGGCTTGCCGATTCGGCGGTCTTTGCTTTTTTCCTTTTCAAATCGCTGTATGGTTCTTTCTCAAATTCAGAAGCCTATGCAGACAAACCTGAAACAAGGGAAGTGACATCCGAAGGATTGTATGCGCTGTGCCGTCACCCCGGAGTGTTGTTTTTCTGCGGAATGTATATTTGCCTGCACTTCGGCATAGGACTGCCGTGGATTGACACAATACTTTATATCGTGCTTAATATTTTGTTGGCCTTTTTTGAGGATAGATTTTTCTTCCCTGAATTTCTCGATGGATACGATCAATATAGAGAGAATGTGCCGTTTTTGATTCCGACTAAGGAGAGCTTTAAAAAATCGCGTAGAAAAATGGATAATAAATAGTATGACTTTTCAACAGGAACTGAAAAAATACACAAAACGCCAACTGTGGGATGCGTATTGCGGATATCTGGATTTAAGCCTTTCCGAATATATGTATATTCAGAAAAGACTTATGGAGGAGCAGATTGAAATCTGGTCCGCTTCCGTACTCGGAAAGTGCATCCTTGGCGAAGCACGCCCGAAAAACCTTGAAGAGTTCAGAAAAATGGTGCCTCTGACCACCTATGAGGATTATGCGGATATACTTTTCAAGAGAAATCCGCAGGTTTTACCTGAAGATCCCGTCATATGGATTGAAACAACATGGGAAGGTGGTCTGCGCCCGATTAAAATAGCTCCGTATACAAGACGTATGCTGGATGCTTACAAGAGAAATATATTTGCAATGGCAATGCTTGTTTCCGGCAAGCGCGAAGGAGACTTTAACATATGTCCGGGTCACCGCTTTCTGTATGGCGGGGCTCCGCTTCCGTATGAAACGGGACTTATCCCTTCGCTTATGAGCGAAGAAATGCGGTTTGAGTGGCTGCCCGATTGCGATGAATATGGCGATCTGCCCTTTAGCGAGAGAATAAAAAAAGGGTTTAAGATGGCTTTTAACGGCGGAATTGACTACTTTTTCGCTATGGGAAGTGTTGCAAACTACATTACGGAAAACTTTGACAAGCAGGTGTCCGGCGGAAGCTCAGGCGGAAGAACTAAGATATCGCCTGTAATTGCAATGCGATATCTTAAAGCGAAACGGGAATGCAAAAAAGAAGGAAGAAAAATCAAGCCCGTTGATCTTTTCAGAATTACAGGGTTCGCATGCACGGGAACTGATAATAAATGTTATAGAGACAGGCTTGCAGATGCATGGGGTGTAACTCCCATTGAAATTGCTGCGGGCACTGAATCCACCTGCGTAGGCTGCGACACATGGGAACAGCGCGGAATGGTTCTTTTCCCGGACTCATGCTTTTACGAATTCATTCCGGAGATCGAAATGCTTAAAAACATCGACGATCCGGAATATATTCCTCATACCTGCCTTATGGATGAGGTTAAAACCGGAGGCGTGTATGAAATTGTAATAAGCGTGCTGCATGGCGGTGCATTCATGCGTTACCGCATAGGCGATACCTATAGATGCACGGAAGCAAAAGAGGGTGAAATTCCGCGATTCACGTATCTTGACCGTATACCGACGGTTATTGATATTGCCGGATTTACCAGAATAACCGAAAAATCCATAAATGAGGTTATCCGTATTTCTAAGCTGGGAATAGGAAACTGGGTAGCGTGCAAGGAATATGAGAACAATACCCCGTTTTTGCACATGTATCTTGAAATTACTCCGGAAGCACAGGCAAATGATATTATAACAAAGCAGGTTCTCAATGAGCATTTATCGGTTTATTTCAGATATTTCGACAGCGACTATAAGGACTTGAAGAAGCTTTTGAACATTGAGCCTCTTAAAATAACTATTCTGCCTTATGGCACAATTGAAAAAGTGGAGGGGAAGAGCAAGAAGCTTCGCAGGATCAATCCCGGAGATATTGAAATGCGAATCATTATGGAGCAGGCTGAAGAGCTTGGATTTAATGCAAAGGAGGAAAGCTGATGAATACATCGTATATTTACATTAATATTGTTGCATCTCTCTGTTTTGCGATGATGTTCATTGCTTTCTCAGCAGCTGAACGCAGCCGTGAGATCAGGGCATGGATATTCCTTCTGCTTGACATGATGGTGTGGTCTGCGGGCTCTCTGTTCATGCGACTTGATCTTTATCCGAATTACCAGCTGTGGTACTACGTATCTCTGCTTGCACTGTTTTCCATAGCGTATCTGGTCTACAATTACGTATATCTGGTTGCCAACGAGAATAAACCCGTACTTCGCAGAATATGGTTTTTTGGTACGCTGATAGTGCTTGCTATATCGGCTACGGGTGTTTTCCTTGCACCGCCTGATAAGATTGTCAACGATCAGGGCAGAAATGTATTTGTCTACTCGAGTGACTTTAAGATTGCCATTCCTCTGGTATTTTTCATGGCAATAATAGTATCAATTGTCATGATGATCAGGAAAATTCTCCGCGAAAGGGGCAACAAAGCTCCCGGCGTTAACGAGCTTATTATCGGCTGTATTATTCTTGGCATGGGCAACATTATACAAATTCTTCCCGGAAATGTTTTCCCCTGGGACACTCTGTGCGGTCTGTTGTTCGTGCTTATGCTTACAACATCTCTGCATAAAAGGCGTATGTTCGATACATCGATGCTTATATCAAGTACCATCCTTGTTATAGAAGCATCGGTTATGTGCGTTGTTGCGGCTGCATTGTTCTTCCCGAGCGTAATCGAATTCTGCGAGATGAACGGTCATGGCCATGTAAACCCGTATACTACGGCGTTTATGATTCTTGCCGGTATAATATTTGTCGCAATATACGGATTCAGAAAAATGCTGCATGCTGTTTTCAACGATCAGGAAAAGCAAAGCGACAGAATTAAGAAATACAGCTACCTTGTTTCACGGACTCTTAATGTTGACGATATCCTGAGGGAAACTGTCAGAGTAATCAAGTCTGAAATCAATGTAAGTCAAATGTATATCTGCCTGCTTGATAACGGGAAATTTGTGCCTATGCGCAGTGCAATGCCGCTGAAACCGGCGAATTTCACGATAGGAGAAGATAACCCCTGCGTGAAATACTTGCAGCGCAACGGAAACCATCTTGTTTTAGAAGAATTTGAAGCTAATCCCCTGTATAAGTCTATCTGGAAAAACGAGAGAGAAATCTTTTCGGATAATGAAATCGTCAGCATTTGCGCCCTTAAGGATAATGATCAAATTTCGGGTCTGCTTTTGTTGACGGAAAAAGAAAAGGGTGTTGCATATACCTATGCCGACTTTGCGTTTCTGAATACTGTTTGTTCTGTTGCATCAATGGCACTAAAGAACGCAAGCCTTTACGAACATGTTGCTGAGCGCGAGCATCTGTTCAGCGGTATGACTGCATTTATTCCCAATGTTATTCTCATTAAGAAAAAAGGCGACCCCAGCTTCTGCTTTATCAGTGCCAATACCGAGAAGGTTCTGGGTTTACCATATGAGTTTTTCAAAAAGCATTCGCCCCATGATGCACTGGCAGCGTGTATCGGCGAGGCGAAGGCTAAAGAAGTCATACTTGATTTCACAAAATCGCCCGAGGCCGGTTATGGCGTCGATATGCCTTTTGTCAGACCCGATGATAATACAGAGCATACAATCAGATGTGCGTTTTCGGCTATAGTATCAAACGGAATTATCTCGCATTATGTATATGTATTAAGCGATATATCCGAAGATATAGCAGCAAAGGAGCTTTTAAGAAGCTCAGTTGAGATAGCGCAGAATTCAAGTAAGGCGAAGGGCGAATTCCTGTCCCATATGTCGCATGAGATAAGAACGCCTATGAACTCCATTGCCGGGCTTACTTATCTTGCACGTGAACAGCTCGATAAAGATGATGACAGTGAGCTTGCCGGTTATCTTGAACAGATTGACCAATCGGCCCATTATTTGCTCAATTTGCTCAATAACATAATGGATATGAGCAAAATTGAAAATCAGCTTTACGAGATGCGCAAAGAGCCTTTTGCTGTTAATAGCGTAATTGATGATGTATGCGCAGTGTATAGCTCCCAAATGCAGGCAAAGGGTATTAACTTCAAGTGCACTACTGATAACTTCAAAAACAATAATCTCATTGGCGATGAGATCGCACTGCAGAAGATCCTTAACAACCTGCTTTCCAATGCGTATAAATTTACTCCATCAGGCGGTAAGGTTGGTTTGTTTGCAACTCAGCGCTATATTGGAAACAAGACTGTTGTAATGCACTTTGAGGTCTCTGATACCGGAGTTGGTATAAGCAAGGAGTTTGTAAAGAAAATCTATGAGCCCTACACTCAGGAACTTTCTACAAATGGCAACAGCTCCGGCAGCGGACTTGGAATGGCAATATGCAAGAATATGGTTGATATGCAGGGCGGTACTATTACCGCGGTCAGCAATATCGGCGCAGGAACTAAATTTGTTGTCGATATTCCTTACAGCGTTAATCATGAAGGCACTAAGCACGACGAAAAAACGGAGCTTGACTATTCAATCCTGAGAGGAAAGAGAATAATGGTCGTTGATGACGTTGCGATAAACACAATGATAACCCGTAAGCTCCTCGAAAAACACGGGATTATTGTTGACAGCGCAGAGAACGGAGAGAAGGCACTTGAACTGTTCGAACGCAGCGGAGACTATTACTATGACTGTATCCTGATGGATGTTCAGATGCCGGTTATGAATGGCTTTGAGGCTGCAGAGGCCATAAGAGCCAACAAAATGCGCTACTCGTCCGTTGTGCCTATTATCGCTATGACGGCAGATGCGTTTATAAGTGATTCGGGTACTGCATCAAGAAATAAGTTTGATGGTTATATAATTAAGCCTGTAAGTCCTGATGTTCTTTATGCAACCCTTGTTCAATTGTTCGTTGAAAGAGAATAATCCAAATGAGTACATTTAAAAAACTTCAGCTTATCGCTGATAAGTTCTGGAACAATAAATACTTTATATTCTTTAATGTTCTTTTGTCTGTAGTGGGGCTTGTGCTTAATCAGGCGCTGCTTTGCATGTTTCTTATACTTGCAGAAACGGTTTTCCTGTTACTGTTTTGCGATGATCTTCTTTCAATTGCATTCCCGCTGTTCGCAATATTCCTTACATCAACTGAATATTTCAAGGATTATTCCGTACTGGCGCCTTATATGTGGTATGCCATAGCGCCGTTTGCTGCAGCACTGATATTCCAACTAATTTATTACAGAAAGCCTTTTGTTAAAGGTCGTTTCCTGTATCCGATGATAGCCGTGTCTGCCGCACTCTTACTTGGCGGTGTTGGCACGATAAAGGTTGAGGATTATTTCCTTCCATTCAGCCTTTATTACACTCTCGGCTTGGGTGTCGGCATGACGGCAATATATTGTATTTCCGTTTCACGACTCCAAAACGAAAGAAGCTATGACAGAGGCGAGAGGCTTTCAGCTATTATTTATGCCGCAGGTATACTTGCAGTGCTGATATTGCTTGTGTTCTATTTGCATAATTTCGCAAAGTTCCTTTCTAAAGGATCAGTGCTGTTTTATAAGCCACGCAACTATCTGTGCACGGTCATATTTCTGGCTATGCCACAGTGCTGCCGCTATATAAAGAAGAATAATCTTCATCTGCTTGTAATGGCAGCGATGTTCGGTGCGTTGTTTATGAGCGGGTCGAGAAGTGGATTGCTTATAGGCGCGATTGTTCTCGTGATCTGCGCTGCGTATGTCTATGCTACAAATAAAGAAAGCAGAAAACTCTATAATATTCTGATATTAGTTGTTGCGGTATTTACTGTTATAGTTGCCTTTAAGTTTGCGCCGGATGTTTACGATTATCTCTACTCATATCGCGCTGATGAATTTGACGGCAAGTTCATATCATCAAATGAAACCCGTGTGAAGTATATACAGCTTGGATTGCAGGATTTTAAAGAACATCCTTTGTTCGGTATCGGACTCGGCAACCTTGCACATATAAAGGTCTTCAAAGCCTTTTTTACAGGGTGCATAGTCTTTTATCACAACTGTGTAATTCAGGTAATAGGTTCAATGGGCCTTGTGGGTATAGCCGCATATCTATGGCAGGTGTCGAATCGCGTTAAGCTGATGTGGCAGACGAGAAAAAGCGATATGTTTGTTTTTTCACTCAGCTATGTTGGCATGCTTCTGATGTCACTTGTTAATCCGGGTATATTCTGCCCGTTTCCCAACGCAGCGGCAATAACATTGATTTTTGCAGTAATGGAACAAGAGCAGAAAAAACTGAACTAAGAAGGAGGCCTTGGGTTGGACAAATTTAAACTGGTATCCTCATATGAAGCAATGGGCGATCAGCCCGAGGCTATCAAGCAACTTGCAGAGGGATTGAATAACGGCCTTGATGAACAGGTTTTGCTGGGTGTAACAGGCTCAGGTAAAACCTTTACAATGGCTAAAGTTATTGAACAAGTAAACCGCCCGACGCTTGTACTGGCACATAATAAAACTCTTGCGGCTCAGCTTTGTGCTGAGTTTCGCGAGTTTTTTCCGGAAAATGCAGTTGAATACTTCGTATCCTATTACGATTACTATCAGCCTGAGGCGTATATACCGCATACAGACACCTATATTGAAAAAGACAGTTCGATTAATGACGAGATTGAGCGGCTGCGCCATAGTGCAACATCGAGCCTTTTTGAAAGACGAGATGTAATTGTTGTTGCCTCGGTTTCGTGTATATACGGTCTGGGTGACCCTATTGACTATAAAAGCATGGTTATATCTCTTCGCCCCGGTCAGGAACGTAATTTTGACGAGCTGCTGAGAAAGCTTATAGAAATACGCTATGAGCGGAACGACCTCGCATTTGAACGCAATATGTTCAGAGTCAGAGGAGATACGGTTGAGGTTTTTCCGGCATATTCGAACGACCGAGCGATAAGAATTGAGTTCTTCGGAGATGAAATTGAACGTATCAGCGAAATCAATGTGGTTACAGGCAAGGTAAACCGTTATCTTAATCATGTCGCGATATATCCTGCAAGTCACTATGTTGTCAGCAAGGAAAAAATGGCAGCGGCAATTGATGAAATTCGACGCGAGTGTGATGAGCGGGTGAAGTTTTTCGAGGAAAACGGCAAGCTTCTTGAGGCACAGCGCATTTCACAGAGAACAAATTACGATATAGAAATGATGCAGGAGCTTGGCTACTGCACAGGCATAGAGAACTATTCGCGAATTATATCGGGAAGACCTGTCGGAAGTGCGCCTATGACCCTTCTTGACTATTTCCCAGATGATTTTGTGCTGTTTGTTGACGAAAGCCACGTTACTCTGCCACAGGTAAGAGCAATGTATCGCGGCGACAGGGCACGCAAGGAATCCCTTGTAGACTTCGGCTTCCGTCTCCCATCTGCTTTCGATAACAGACCGCTGAAGTTTGACGAATTTCAGGAGAGAATTAAGCAGGCAATATACGTCTCCGCAACACCGGGTGACTTTGAACGCGAGAGAGCAGGTGCAATTGCCGAGCAGATAATAAGACCTACGGGACTTCTTGATCCCGAAAT
>R21__coassemble_1904_pt1 | contig 13086 bp, 14 predicted proteins | sample R21__metabat2_low_PE_019 | metagenome-assembled genome bin R21 | reverse complement strand
GAGCATGCCCGTGTGGACTATGTTCCATGTGCCTCGGGCAGGGGAGGAATACTCAAGTCCCGACACAAAGGGTGACGGGAACGAGGCATCCTGTATCTTAACAAGGACGCCTTTGGGGTCAAAGCTTTCGTTTACACGGGTCAGCATTTTTCCACCCCGCAGTTAACAAGAAGCTTCTTAGCAAGCGCGCGGTACTCCTGTGCCATTTCACTTTCGGGGAAAGCTTCGATGACGGTTTTGCCAAGCTCCTCTGCCTCCTGAACGGTATCGCTTCGGCTCAGAGCGGCGATTACCTCGGAGCTGATATCCTCGGCGAGCTCCTGCACCTTTTCGTCCTCGTTTTTTACATTGCGGCGGTTGAGTATGATTCCGCCGAGCTGGGCGTAGCCGCGGTCCTTGAAGCCATCAACGGCAACGGCGATGTTTGCCGCAGCGTGGATGGCCATATTCTCACCGGAGCTTATGACGAATACCTTGTCGGCATAACCGCCGCGCATGGGCATGGAGAAGCCGCCGCAGACAACATCGCCGAGAACATCGTAGATAACGATGTCGGGCTTATATACCTCGTATGCGCCTTTCTGCTCAAGCTTTTCAAGTGCCGCGATTATGCCACGTCCCGCGCAGCCGACACCGGGAGTGGGGCCGCCTGCTTCTACACAGATTACGCCGCCGTAGCCCTCGGCGACCATGTCCTTAAGCTCAAAATCATCCTTCTTCTCACGAACGAGGTCGAGGACGGTGGTAATTTTATCCCTGCCGTGGAGGCTGACGGTTGAGTCTGCCTTGGGGTCACAGCCTATCTGCATGACCTTGTAGCCCATATCGCTGAGCGCGGCGGAAACATTTGAAACGGTGGTGGATTTTCCGATGCCGCCTTTTCCGTAAACTGCGAGCTTGATCATTTTATTTCTTCCTTTCCGAAATCGCCGCGGCCTATAATGACCTCGTAGCCGATTTCATCCATCTGCCTGCGGAGAGCGGCAATGCCCATTGCCGCCGACATATCCGTTCCGGATTTGTTGTCATATAGCATGTATTTTTTTCTGACCGACATAGGCGAGAGGTTTGGCATGACTACATTACAGCCGGCCAGAACACCGCGCTTTCTTCCCTCGGCCTCTGCTGTGCCGAGTGCGGTCGTTGAGGGCAGAAGCACCTGCGGACTCATCAGTCTGCAAAGCGCCAGAACGAACAGCGTGTCCTCAACACTGCCGCGACCTTCGTTTTTAAAGGGTGTTTCGCTGTGGGGAATAAAGGGCCCCACACCTATCATCTCGGGCCTAAACTCCTGCATGAAAACCATGTCCTCCGCAAGACAGCGCGGAGTCTGGAAAGGTGTTCCCACCATGATGCCGCATCCCGTCTGGTAGCCGATATCCTTTAAATCGCGCAGACAGCGCATGCGGTTTTCAAAATGCTGATAAGCCGGATGGAGCTTTTCGTAATGAGCCTTGTCCGCGGTTTCATGGCGGAGGAGATATCTCTCCGCGCCTGCTTCAAAGAGCTTTTCGTAAGACTCCCGGCTTCTCTCGCCCAGCGACAGTGTTACTGCGCAGTCGGGGTAACGCTCCTTTATACTGCCAATGATGTCGCACATGCGTTCGTCGTTAAAATAGGCATCCTCGCCGCCTTGCAGAACAAAGGTGCGAAATCCGTTTTCGTAGCCGTCTTTGCAGGCAAGGAGAATGTCCTCCTTTTCGAGTCTGTATCTTGAGACATTCTTGTTTGAGCATCTTATGCCGCAGTAGTAACAGTCGTTTTTACAGATGTTCGTAAACTCTATTATGCCGCGAAAATAAATCTTTTTTCCGAAAATGCCGATTGCCGTTTCGCGGGCAAGCGTCATGGCATAATCCAGTTCGTCCTTAGTGTATGAAGCAAAAAGCTGTTCCCACTGGCTCAGCTCAAGCCTGCGGGCGCTTCTAAGCTTGTCAATCAGCTCTCTGTTTGTCATTTCGTACCTGCCTTTCGGTGATAAAAAACAAGCTGCATCCGAAGAAAGATGCAGCTTGGGTAAAGAACTAATCACTTTATCTTTTACTGTATCTTTCACCTCAATGCAATATTTCAGTGTCAGATTAGCTGTTTATAATGTATCATCTGCCTTTGCCCCAGTCAACTTAAGTTTTTCATTTAACAGAAAACAGAGGGCGAGAGCTTGCATGTTGACATGTGACCACTTGGACGCTATAATATATGTGTCCAAGCGGTCACATTTGTTTAGGAGGCAGATATGGAGAATACGACAAAGAGCAGAATTCTTGAAGAAGCGCTGGTGATGTTTGCGGAGAACGGATACAAAGGTTCAAATCTCCGCGACCTTGCACAGAGACTCGGACTAAGCAAGTCTGCGTTATACAGGCATTTTGAGAGTAAGGAGGATATCTGGAATTCGCTCATTGACACAATGAGTGAATACTATGATGATCACTTCGGTTCGGAAGAAAAGCTCCCTGCCGTGCCCGATTCCTGCGAGGAGCTGGCAGCTCTTACAATGCGTATGGTAGATTTCACCGTCAATGACCGAAACATTATTTTGCTCAGAAAGCTGATTGCGTCAGAGCAGTTTCGCGATGAAAAAGTTACGCCTCTCGCAACAAAACATTTTCTAACGGGAACGGAGCATATGTTTGCGTATCTGTTTAAAGAAATGATGGGAAAGAAGCTGCTGAAAGAGAATGACCCCGACATTCTGGCGCTTGAGTTTACGGCACCCATAACCGCACTTATTCATCTTTGCGACAGAGAGCCCGACAGGAAGTCGGAGGCGACAGAGCGTATACGAAGCTTTGTAATTCATTTCATTTCAACCTACAGTACAGAAGGAGTTTAAATACTATGGAAAACATTATTGATTTTATTAATGCGGCCCTGCCATGGATTGCAATCGGCCTGCTTCTGGCAGTGTTTTTTGCGAGAAGCTCACGGAAGAAAAAGAACGACGAAAAATATGAGGACTACGGCTCTGAGGGTATGTGTATCGGCATGAGCTTAGGTGTTGCTCTGGGAAGCTCCTTTGCATCTAATGTCGGAATGGGTATGACCTTGGGCATGCTTATAGGTCTGGTTATAGGATCTTGCATAAAAAAAGATGACGATGATAGCAGAAATGATGCAAATCGGGAGTAAGATAAGACAATAGAACAAGATATAGACAGGATATAAATCGTTATGACCATTAAAGAAAGACTGTTTGAGTATCAGGATGCGGATAATGCCGCATTTCAGGCGAAGCTTACCCCGGGAATTCCGAGGGAAAAGTTTCTCGGTGTTCGTGTGCCCAAGCTTCGAGAAATAGAAAAAGAATTCAGAAAAACGGAAGAGAGCAAGGCTTTTCTGAACAGCCTGCCCCATGAATACTACGATGAGAACATACTTCACAGCATATTCATTTCAAACACAAAGGATTATGACGCGGTGATAAACGCGCTGGCAGAGTTTCTTCCGTATGTGGATAACTGGGCGGTATGCGATACTCTGCGGCCCCTCGTGTTTAAAAAGAACAAGCTGGGGCTTATGGACAAAATCAAAGAGTGGATTGTATCGGAAAAGACCTATACATGCAGATTCGGTATAGATATGCTCATGACATATTTTCTGGATAAGGATTTTCAGCCGGAGTATCTTAAGCTTCCCGCGGCCGTGCACTCTGAGGAATACTATGTGAATATGATGATAGCCTGGTACTATGCCACTGCGCTTGCAAAGCAGTGGGATTCAACCATTCCTTACATTGAGGATAAAAAGCTGGATTTGTGGGTACACAATAAGACAATTCAGAAAGCGCGTGAGAGCAACAGAATAAGCGCCGAGAAGAAAGAATATCTGAAAAAATTGAAGCGCTGAATCGGATAATAAAGCAAGGAGAAAAACATGAAAAAGCTACTTTCAGTTCTGTTGGCGGCAGTGCTGTGCCTGTCGCTTGCGGCATGCAGCAAGCTTGCTGAGTCTGAGGGAAATAAGCAGGAGGATTCGAAAGAAATCCATATAAGAATTAAGAATACTGTTGAAGAACAGGTGGCAGGACTCGGTGCAACATGGTATATCGGCGACAAGGCGATAGGCAGTACCGGCATGGAGGCTGCCGACGGAGAAGAAATCGGAGACAGCGTGATCGACTTTGTGCTGACCCGTGACGATATACCTGATGGCTCGGATCTGAAGCAGTTCGGAGTCAGGTTCAGGGTAACGGAAAAGAGTGGCGAATCTTTTGATGTGTGCGATCTGAGATTCCCCGTAGAGTTCGGGGAGAGCTATGCGTTCATACTGAAATATGAGGACGGCAGCTACTCTGTTTGGTTGGATGAGGATACCGATCCTGCTACGACCCCCGCAGTAAGCACACCGGCCATATCCGAGGATGAACAGAAAACGGACGTAGCAAGCATTGAGCTTGTCGGCCCGTGGCATCTTGATGACGAAAAGAACGACCTTTCCGCCTTTGCCGATATATTCCCCGCTTATGCGGAGTTCGGCGCAAGCATGGAGATTAAAAGCAACGGACAGATGAGCTGGTATATCGGCGCGGCAGGCGGTGTCGGTACCTACACGCAGGAAGGGGAAACACTCCACGCAGAACTGCTTTCCGATGTGGAGCAGAAGGATATGCCAATGGATTTCAATATCGTTGTAAAAGATGAGACCGCAATGTTGGAAATGGAATATCAGGATATGACGGTATATTGGGTGTACGGAGATTCTGAGGACGCACCTGCATGGGGCGAATCCCAATAACGAAAATTAAAGCGAAAAAGCTGAAATTATATATAATCGGTTAAATTTTTGACACCAAGCATTGACAGAGGACAAACGGTGTTGTATGATAACTGTATGACTACAAATCATACAGTTGTGCAAAAACTGACAGTGTATTGAAAACTATTAAAAAGATCATCGCAAAAAGGAGAATCCTGTATGAAGAAAATTGCGCTTATCTTAACTGTTTTGCTGCTTATCTCAGCGTGTACAGGCTGCGGAAGCAACAGCGGCGAGGAAGTTATGGTTGATTCTGTCGCAGACATCTGCGGAATGGGCAGTGTCGGACTTGCGGACAGATTTGCCGGAGTTGTGAGTCCTCAGGGTGAGACTAAAATTAAAAAATCCGGTGAAAGCTCTGTAAGCGAGATTCTTGTTTCCGTCGGCGATACCGTCGAAGAGGGACAGGTCCTGTTTACTTACGACACAGAGCAGATTTCGTTGGACATTCAGAGCGCACAGCTCGAGCTTCAGAAGTATAACAACGAAATTAAGGGTGCAAATGAAGAGATTGCTCAGCTCGAAGCAGAAAAGAAAAATGCCCCAGAGGATCAGCAGCTTGACTACACCAACGAGATACAGATAAGAAATGCCAATATTCGCGAGGCTAAAAGCGGCATCGCCTCTGTCAGCAGCAATATTCAGAATCTGCAGAAGCAGCTTAACAATGCCTCGGTCAAGGCCACCGCAGCAGGCCGTGTTCAGAGCATAAACGAAAACGGCGGTTACGACGATATGGGAAACGAGATCCCCTTCATGACCATTGTTCAGACCGACGGTTACCGTGTAAAGGGTTATATCAACGAAGCGAATGCAAATGCGCTGAGCGAGGGAATTCCCGTCATCGTGCGCTCCCGCGTCAGCGATGATACATGGAGCGGCACTATCAGCATGGTTGACTGGGATAACCCCGAGCAGAACCAGAACTACTACGGCGATGATGACACCGAAATGTCCAGCAAGTATCCCTTCTATGTTGAGCTTGAGGGCGGCAAGGGCCTTATGCTGGGTCAGCATGTTTACATAGAGCCCGACTTCGGTCAGAATGACATCGACCCCAATCAGATCAACCTGCCGTCATGCTATATCGTAGATGCCGACAGCGATCCCTATGTCTGGGCGCAGAACGGCCGCGGCAAGCTGGAAAAGCGCGATGTAAGCCTTGGTGACTATAACGAAGAACTGGACACCTATGTTGTGACCGATGGTCTTTCGGCGGATGATTTCATTGCATTCCCCGATGACAGCCTCAGCGCGGGTATGGTCTGCATAAGCCCGGAAGAAATACCCACCGAGGACATCAACAACGATGAGATGGAGGCGAAAACTCCGGAGGCGGCGGGATGATTCTTGAAATGCACAATATCTGCAAGGATTACCCCATGGGAAAATCCGTTGCACATATTCTTAAGGATGTAGAGCTTTCCGTGTCCGAGGGAGATTATCTCGCGATAATGGGCCCCTCAGGAAGCGGAAAGACAACGCTTATGAATCTCATAGGCTGCCTTGACGTTCCGACCTCGGGTACATATCTTCTTGACGGAAGAAGTATACCCGAGTGCACAGCAAACGAGCTTGCGGATGTCAGAAACAAGGAAATAGGATTTGTCTTTCAGTCGTTCCACCTTTTGCCCAAGCTGACTGCGTTGGACAATGTGGCGCTGCCTCTGCTTTACGGCGGAGTGCCGAAGGAAGAGCGCCGCGAAATGGCAAGGCAGGCGCTTGAGACCGTGGGTCTTGCCGACAGAACAGACTTTTATCCCGATCAGCTTTCAGGCGGACAGTGCCAGCGCGTTGCGATTGCACGCGCCATTGTGGGCAAGCCCAGACTTCTCCTGGCCGACGAGCCTACAGGTGCACTCGACTCCGCTTCGGGCGCGCAGATCATGGAGCTTTTCAAACAGCTGCACGATAACGGTTCAACAATAATTATGATAACTCATGACCAGAACGTTGCAAACCATGCACAGAGCATCCGCTATATCTGTGACGGCAAACTGAGCGGAGGTGACGGCGTTGAATAAAAAGCTCAAAAAAGCGCTCATTGCCGCACTGGCCGTTGTCGCAGTGTGTGCGGCGATATGGGGCTGCATGGTGCTTATCCGAAATGCCCGCAGGGGAGAGGTTAATGTATACGCCGCAAGCGATTTTATGTCTGACGGCTCAAATGCAACAGCCGGTACATCAGGCACTGTAACATCCGATAAACTACAGAAGGTTTTCCTTTCCGAAACTCAGACGGTAAACCAGATATATGTCGAGGAAGGACAGACGGTCCATGAGGGAGATAAGCTCATATCCTGCGACACAAGTCTGAACAACAGCGATCTTCAGCAGGCGCAGATAGATATGGAGCGCCAGCAGATTGAGCTGAAAAGTCTTAAATCCCAGCTTGAAAAGCTCATGAACGCAAAGACCACTGACCAGCTTGAGAAGGAAAAAGCCGCGCTGGAGGATAAGCTCCAGAAGGCGCAGTATGAAGCGGGAATCACCGATGAATCTGCAAAGCCGATCCTGCCCGAGGGCGACGGCAGCGCAAAAAGACCGAAATGCGTTGTATGGGACGAGGAAAACGACAGACTGACGCAGGCGAGAATGGCCGAGCTTTTAGGTAAGAGCGACAGCGCATATGTTCTTCTTGTTTCCGATGACGGCGAAGGATACAGCAAGCTTCAGGGCCTCCATCTCTACCGCGCCAAAGGCACAATTGAGATAGTGGTGTCCTTTGTAAGTGATCTTCAGATACCCGAGATAGAAAAGAACGATTCCGTCAAATCCCTTGAAGCGCAGATAGCCAAGCTCGATGAGCAGATTGCGGAAGCCCACAACAAGGCAGAGCTTCTCATGCTCCAGAGCGCAAAGCGCAAGGAAATTGCAAGCGCGGAGATCGACATCAAGATTGCGGGCATTCAGCTCCGTAAGCTTCAGAGCGAAATTCAGGACGGCGCTATTTACAGCACAATTGACGGTGTTGTAAAAGTTGTGCGCGACGAAGCCGAAGCACGCAATGAGGGCAGTGCGGTAATAGAGGTTTCCGGTGGCGGCGGATATTATATTGAGGGCGCAGTCAGCGAGCTTGCCCTTGATACGGTCGCAGTCGGGCAGCCTGTTCAGGTCAGCTCGTGGATGAACGGAACTTACTGCGAGGGAAAGGTTGCTGAGATATCTAGCTACCCCACCACGAGCAGCAGCTCATGGAGCGACGGCAACCCCAATGTCTCCTATTATCCGATGAAGGTTTTTGTTGAAGAGGATGAGAATCTTCAGGACGGAGATATGGTTGATATGACCTATAGCAGCAACGGCGGCAAGGACTCCTGGTATCTGGAAAATATGTTTGTGCGCAGCGAAAACGGCGTATGTTTCGTATATGTAAGAAACGAAAAAGGCAAGCTCGAAAAACGCATAATTCAGGTTGGCTGCAGCATGAACGGCTACACTGAAATTCTCGGCGGCCTGACTATGGATGACTTCATTGCATTCCCCTACGGAAAAGATGTAACAGACGGGGCAAAAACAAGAGAAGCCACCATGGAAGAGCTGTACAACTGGTAAGGAGGGTAAAAGATGCTTGAGAATATTTCTTTATCCCTTCAGGGAATATGGAGCCATAAGCTCCGCTCCTTCCTTACAATGCTCGGTATTATTATCGGCATTGCCTCAATAATCACCATTGTTTCAACCATTAAGGGAACAAACGAGCAGATTAAACAGAATCTTATCGGTGCAGGCAACAATGTTGTGACCGTCAGCCTTACGCAGGATGGACATGAATTTGATCTGAGCTATCAGGCTCTGCCTCAGGGCGTGAGCCAGATTTCCGAGGATACCCGCTTAGAGCTTGATGAGCTCGACGGTGTTCAGGAAAGCTCCCTTTATCTCAGCCGAAACTGGGCGGACAATGTATACTATGAAAACACCGCCTTTAACGGAAATATCTGTGGCGTTGACAGCCATTATATCTCCGTCTACGGTTACAGGATAAGCGGCGGACGCGGCTTCACGGATGCGGATTTTACAGCCCACCACAAGGTTGCGATTGTTGACAGCAAGAGCACACAGAGCCTCTTTGCGGGCAAAAATCCCGTAGGCAGAACGATTGAAATTCAGGGCGAGCCGTTCACGGTTATCGGAATGATTTCCAAGGACGAAGCAAATGCCCCTGTCATAAACAGCATAGACGATTACTGGATGTATGCCGACTCGAGCTCCGGCACGGTGCTTATACCCTATACCTGCTGGCCGGTTGTATACCGCTATGACGAACCCATGACGGTTGCTGTTAAGGCAAAGAACACCGACGACATGACGAAAGCGGGCAACAATGTTTCCAACTGCCTGAATGAAAAGCAGGTCAGCGGCAGCGAGTATTCTTACGCGGTAAACGGATTGCTCGAGCAGGCATCTGATCTGCAGAGCCTGTCTGAGAGCACCAACAGCCAGCTTATCTGGATCGCGGGCATATCGCTCCTTGTCGGCGGCATCGGCGTTATGAATATAATGCTTGTTTCCGTCACCGAGCGCACACGCGAGATTGGTCTGAAGCTTGCCATAGGCGCAAGACAAAAGCGAATTATGTGGCAGTTCCTGACCGAGGCCGCAGTTCTTACAAGCCTTGGCGGACTACTCGGTGTCGTATGCGGAATAGGCCTTGCCTATATGCTGGCGCACGTAATGGGAACGCCAGTTGCCATAAGCGCGGCGGCATGTATAATAGCCGTTGCATTCTCGATGGTAATCGGCATCGTGTTCGGCCTTATGCCTGCTGTTAAGGCATCCAAGCTTAACCCGATTGACGCACTGCGCCATGAATAAATAAAAGCATATAAAAACTGCCGCTCATTCTGAAGTGAGCGGCAGTTTGATTTTTTTCTTTTTATCTGATGAAGTTTGTAGCGATTTTTGTTTCCTTTTCGGGCAAACCGTACTTCTCTTTTCCAAGTGCTATGCTCTTCATAAGGAAGCTCATGTTGCGGGCAAGGGTGCGCATCATCTGCATGCCTTCGGCATCCTGAGCGGCCTCTTTTTCCGCTCTTCCGTGAACACCGTTCCAGTACTGACCGGCGGCAATGGGCATTCCGCTTATGGTAAAATATTTGTTAAGCTCGTCAAAGGTAGCCGTAAGGCCGCCGCGACGGGCGGAGCAGACTGCGGCGCCGACCTTCATGGTGGTGTCAAAATTTTTGCTGAAGAAAAGTCTGTCAAGCAGAGCGATGAGAGTGGCGTTGGCAGATGCATAGTAAACAGGGCTTCCTACAACAAGGCCGTCGGCTTCCTTGAATTTTGCAGCTATATCGTTGACAATATCGTCAATGCAGCATTTGCCGTTTGCACTACAATAGCCGCAGGCAAGGCAGCCTCTTATATCCAGCTTGCCAACCTGAATGAGCTCGGTCTCGATGCCTTCGGCTTCGAAGGTCTTCATCATTTCGCTTAATGCCGTATAGGTGTTTCCCTGCTCGCGGGGGCTTCCGTTTAAAAGCAGAACTTTCATGTCGTTAATTCCTTTCTTTTACCTGTATGCAGTGTTCTGCGCGCAGATATAGTCTGAGCAGCGGATGTGCTTGCGAAAGCTGAATAACAGCGGTCTTTCTTAAAGTATGAATATCTGAATTTTATCATTCACAAAATGCAATGTCAATTACCGTTGCGTGTTGACTCATAAAGGCAGTTAGAGTATAGTCAAAGATGAGCCTGAGCATTGTTATAAGAACGGATATGCCGGGAGATGTAATGCTATGATTCTGGAAACTGAAAGATTGATTCTGCGCCCGTGGGAAGAGTCTGATGCAGAAAGCCTTTATGAATACGCAAAGGACGAGCGTGTAGGCCCGATTGCAGGCTGGCCGGTGCATGCTGATGTGGAAAACAGCCGCGAAATTATAAGAGCGGTTCTGTCCGTACCCGAGACCAATGCCGTGTGTCTGAAAGAAGATAACAGGGCAATAGGAAGTGTCGGCTTGCTGATTGGAAAGGCCAGTAATCTCGATATCCCGGATACAGAGGGCGAGATAGGCTACTGGATCGGCGTTCCGTTCTGGGGACAGGGGCTGATTCCCGAAGCTGTGCGCGAGCTCATCCGCCACGCTTTCTGCGACCTGAAACTCGAAAGACTGTGGTGCGGTTACTTTGAGGGAAATGGAAAATCAAAGAGAGCGCAGGAAAAATGCGGCTTCGTCTATCACCACACGGATAAAGATATCCCCTGGGAACTGATGAATGATGTTCGTACCGAGCATATTACCTGCCTTGAAAAACCAATGTAAAATAATAAGAACGCTCAACAAGCATCGATGTGCTTTGCTGAGCGTTCTTTTATTATAAACATTTATGCCAAAGAGAACTCTTTGAGGTCGTCCAGTCGTAATAAAATCGGCTCGTTACCGTGGGCAGCTCCCGCATCAATGTTTATCCATGTTTCCGTTCTGACTGTCTTGCCGTCATGTTCCGCACCGTAGAACGATGTGGGAGTGTGGCCGAAAACGGTGATTACATTGTTAAAATACTTTTGTGTTATGTCGGGACGCGCCCAAAGAAGCTCGTCGGGGCTATAATCGGATAGCTTTCGGTCGGGGCGGAAATTCTCCAGACCCGAATGAACAAGCAGAAAATCATTATCGCCTGCGCTGACGGTTTCATAGAGCGGGGCATCCTGAAGATAATCCAAAATATCCTCAACGCTTTCGCGTGAGCTGTCGGCAAGCTTTTTCAGGGATTTCAGGGTCGTGTCGCCGCCGTTTCTCATGTAATTCATCAGCAGATCCATGTTTTCGGAGGTGAGCTGTTCAATCCCTTTGTCCGTGATCTCATCAAAGACAAAGCTGCAGGAAAGCAGCATAGCCTCGTGATTGCCCAATAACAGCTCCACATTCGGCTGAACTAAAAGCCATTGCAGCATTTCAACGCCGCCGTCGCCGTTGCGGTCGATCACATCACCGAGGATGAAGAGAAAATCATCCTCCGAGAAATCGGCTTTCTTCAATAGCTGAAGGAAGCGGTCCAAAGGATAGCCGTGAAGATCGGATATAACATAAATCATGGATTTGACCTCCTGCGAATTACGCGGTTAAGCTGTTTAAAATCATACCGATAACAATAATTCCTATACCGACAAAGCCCATAGTGTCAGGCAGGCTGTCTTTAAGAATAAGAACACCCATGAGCACGGTGAATATTACCTCGCCTGATTGAGTCGCTTCGATTACCGCCAGCTTTTTAGGGTCGTTTTTCACCAAGTCGGTTGCCGCAAAGAACAGAATCGTCGCGATTACGCCCGCCAGCAGAGCAATCAGAAAGGACTGAACGCACTGCGATTGCGTGGGCAATCCTGCCCGACTGTATGATATAAGTGCGCATATGATCCAGAATGGCATAGAGCAAAGTGTCATTCCGAAAACACGCTGTGTAGTGGACAGCTCATCTTCGTCCGTCGTCTGCATCATCATGCGGTTGCCCAGAGGATAGGAAAAAGCCGCAATGCCCATCGTAATAATGAGCATGGGCCAGTCTGCCTGAACGCCCATTCGGATTTTGGAGTATTGCATGAGCATTATGCCGACAACTATTATACATGAACATAATAAATTCCTGAGCGGGATTTTTTTGCCGAATAAGGGCGTCAGAAGTACGCCCGCAACAATTGTGAATTGCCATACGGCGGCGGTAAACCAGCTTTCGCCGTAAATCGAGGCGGCGGAGAGGGGAGCATAAAACAGTCCGAAGCCGACAGTGCTCCAGACGAACCATTTAACTGGGCTGCGCCTGATGCTGGCGAAGACGGCTTTAAAGCCATTACCCTTTATCAGCAATAAAGCCATCAGGGGTAATGTAAACAGATATCTTAAGGTGGCTGACCAGAGATAATAGCCGCCGCCAAGGTTCATGCTTCTTATCAGGATGAAATTAAAAGCAAAAAAGAATGCTCCCGTTATTCCGAGCAAAACTGCTTTCGGAAATGTTTTCATAAATGCCTTACCTCATAGTAAAAGTGATTGCCCTTAATCGAAAGGTGCCGAGATTTTTTTATTCGACAATGAACACCTCGTCAAGGGGAGCGGTGAGGATGAATTTGATTTTTTCCTCCCTGTCTCCACCGTGACCCAGCTCGCGGGCTGTATAATATATGCTTTCTTCACTGCCGTCGAGATAAAATCTGAAAGCAGCCTTGTTGTTGGGGAGATAGCTCAGCCTTCCGTTTTTCATCGTGCATCCTGAAACAGACTGAATACCGTCGTTGAAGCAAGCCATCTTCTCGGTAACGCAGCGAAGTCTTTCGTCTCCCTGCTCAACACCGAGCTTTTTCATCGCCTCGTCGGCAACTCTTACTCC
>R21__coassemble_1867_pt1 | contig 13270 bp, 14 predicted proteins | sample R21__metabat2_low_PE_019 | metagenome-assembled genome bin R21 | reverse complement strand
AGGGCCGCAGCAAGAACTCCGAGTACGGCCAGCAGCTTCGTGAGAAGCAGAAGGCAAAGCGTTACTACGGCGTTCTCGAGAGCCAGTTCCGCAGCTACTTTGACATGGCAGAGCGCCGTCAGGGTCAGACCGGCGAGAACCTGCTTGCTATCCTCGAGAGCCGTCTGGACAACGTTATCTACCGCCTCGGTTTCGCAATGAGCCGTGCGGAAGCACGCCAGATGGTATCCCATGGCCACTTTACCGTTAACGGCCGCAAGGTTAACATCCCCAGCTATCAGGTAAAGCCCGGCATGGTTATCACCCTTAAAGAGAGCAGCCGCGGTCTTGAGAAGATCAAGGCAAACATCGAGGCAAATGCTTTCCGTCCCGCACCCAAGTGGCTTGAGTACGATGCAAACAACATGATCGCAAAGGTTGTTGCGGTTCCTGCTCGCGACGATATCGACCTCCCCATCGAGGAACACCTCATCGTCGAGTTGTACTCCAAGTAATACAGATACCCTCAAATTGGTAAGCTGAACAACCGAAGGGCGCATTGGCGCCAAAGTAAATAAGGAGGGTTAAATTTTATATGATCGAAATAGAAAAGCCGCGTATTGAGTGTATTGAAACACCCGCAGACAGCTCCTATGGCAAGTATATTGTCGAGCCTTTGGAGCGCGGCTATGGCACGACACTTGGTAACTCTCTGCGCAGGGTTTTACTGTCATCTCTGCCCGGCACCGCTGTAACCAGCATCAAGATTGCCGGCGTACAGCATGAGTTCTCAACCATCCCCGGTGTCAAGGAAGACGTAACCGAGATCGTTCTTAACGTTAAGAGCATTCTCGCCCGCGTTCATTCCGACGGCCCCAAGACCGTTTACATTGAAGCCTCCGGCGAGGGCGAAGTCACCGCCGGCGACATCAAGGCAGACGCTGAGCTTGAGATTCTCAATCCTGAGCTGCATATCGCAACTCTCGGTCTGGACGGTTCTCTTTCCATGGAGCTTACTTTTGACCATGGCAGAGGCTGGGTAAAAGCAGACAAGAACAAGAACCCGCAGAGTGCAATCGGGACTATCCCCGTTGACTCAATTTACACACCTGTTATTAAGGTCAACTACACTGTCGAGAATACCCGCGTTGGTAATCAGACCGACTTTGACAAGCTGACCATCGAGGTGTGGACGGACAAGACAATATCCGCTCGCGATGCAGTCTCCCTCGGCGCAAAGATTCTTTGTGACCACTTCACCCTGTTCACCGACCTGAGCGACACCATCAGCAGCCATTCTACCGTTGTTGAGAAGGTCGAAACTCAGCGCGACAAGGTGCTCGAGATGACCATTGAAGAGCTTGACCTTTCCGTCAGAAGCTTCAACTGCCTCAAACGTGCAAATATCAATACTGTCGAGGACCTCATCTCCAAGACTCAGGACGAGATGATTAAGGTCCGCAACCTTGGCCGCAAGTCCCTTGAAGAGGTTGAGCACAAGCTCGCCATGATGGGTCTGTCTCTTGCGGACGAGGACAATCAGTAAAGCTCTCAAGAAGGAGGAAAACCGACTATGCCCGGAACAAGAAAACTCGGCAAGCCGACTGACCAGCGCATGGCAATGCTCCGTCAGCAGGTAACTGACCTGCTCGATAAGGGCCGCATGGAAACCACCATCACCCGTGCAAAGGAAATCGCACCCCTGGCCGAGAAAATGATAACACTTGGCAAGAAGAAAGACCTCGTAGCCTATCGTCAGGCTCTGGCTTTCATCACTCGTGAAGACGTTGCCAAGAAGACCTTTGATGAACTGTCCGTAAAGTATGCAGACCGCAACGGCGGTTACACCCGCATCACCCGTATCGGTGCTCGCCGCGGCGACGCAGCCGAGATGGCAGTTATCGAACTCGTCTGATTACTACACATGAAAAAAGCAGAAGCTTTCGCTTCTGCTTTTTTTGTTTTTTATATCGATTCACATTTGAGGTGACTTCTCTTGCGCTGCCCGAATCGGACAGAGGTGTAAGTTTAATAGATCAACAAATTAGTGCAGATGGAGAAAAGCCGCACCGAGGGTGCGGCTTTTTACTGTTTTACTCGAGGCTGCGGTTTGCAGCGGCTCTTTGCATGATAGCCGTGCCGTTATTCTTCAGCCATTTATGGGCGGCATCATAGTTGGGATATACGCTTTTTACGAGAGCATAAAAGCGCGGAGAATGGTTCATTTCTTTTCGGTGGCAGAGCTCATGCACAACTACGCTGTCGATAACCTCGGGAGGAGTCAGCATTAAAAGGCAGTTGAAGTTAAGGTTTCCCTTGCTCGAACAGCTGCCCCATTTTGAGCGCTGGCAGCGTATCGCAATCCGCTCATAGCTTACGCCCACGATTGGCGCATAATATGCCACGCGCTGAGGGATATATTCCTTTGCCTTTTTGCGAAGGGTCTCCAGCTCCGCGGGAGAAAGCGGCTCAATATCCCCAAGCAGCGCCATGCTCTCGGCGTGCTTTCGCAGCTTTTTCTCGATCCACACTTCGTGCTCGGCGACAAACTTTTCGATTGTGCTCATCGGTGTGCGCAAGGGTGCGCGCACGAAGATCTGCTGTCCGTAAATCTGTATTGCCAGGGTTTTGCGCCGGCTTCGGATGAGCTCGAAATCTATCATTTTATATCAGACTGCGGGGTGTAACTGCTGAACATTGTAAGGTCAAGGCTAACTGCGGCGGGCCAGCTATCAATGATTCTGTCAGCCTCATCCTTGCTTATTTCAGATATGCTATCGTAATGCATCTTTCCGGATCCGGGGTCAAACTTCGAGCCTGTTGCAAGGTGCCAATAGACATTTTCCCAACTTTCATCAGGCTCGCTGAAAACGTCCTGAATAACGTAAAGCTCGGAGGCGTTTTCGTCAAGCTTCATATGCTGATAATTGGATGATGCTGCGCCGGAGGAACCATAGTAAAGGATGGTATTATCTTCGCCCAGCTTATAGAACCAGCGTTCGCCGCTGCTTGCAAGGTGTATTATTTCCCCGTCGATGCAGGTGTACAAATCATAAACTTCATTGATGCGTACGCTGTCCTCCGGGGTTTCGTCATCGTTTACACCAATCAGCAATTCCGGGATACCGTTGTCATCCAGATCAATGAAGCAGTAACCGACCTTGTCGAGGTAGTTTGAATCGGCCATGTACATGGGGAAAACAAAGCTGAATTCATCTTCCTCGCTCATAATGTTGTCCTCGTCTTCTCTATAACTGTTCCATGAATCCGCAAAGTTGTTATAAAGCTTGTCGAGTATCTCCGCGTAAAGTGTTTCAGGGTCAACGCTCGGCTCTTCCGACGGCGCGGCAGATTCGACCACATTAGGCGTTACGCTTGGTGTTTTGTCTGCAACTGAATTGTCTGCGCATCCTGCGATGAGGAGTGTTAGTATGCAGAGCGCAATTAATAAGGCTGATTTTTTCACGCTTATCTCTCCTTTTTATTTTGAATTCATCAGATTTGCGGTTTTCAGAATTGCAACCTGAGTTTTGCCGTCGGTGATCTCGCCCGACATTACCTGCTCGACAAGCTCGGTCAGGGGAACGGCTTCGATATTAAGAAACTCGTCATCGTCCAGATTCTGCGCGCCGAAGTGAAGCCCCTTTGCCAGATAGAGGGTAATCTTCTCATCGGTGTATGCCGCGGCGGGGTAGTATACGCCGAGGTCCGTCCACTCATCGGCGGTGATGCCCGTTTCCTCCTGAAGCTCCCGCTTTGCGGCGGCGAGTCTGTCCTCGGCCTTGCTGTCGAGCTTGCCCGCGGGGATTTCGGTTATGACCGCGTCAAGAGGATAGCGGTACTGGCGCTCAACATAGACCCTGCCGTCGTCGGTCATGGGAACTATGCCCACGGCACCCACATGGCGGATTAGCTCTCTTCCCGCAGGCTTGCCGTTGGGGAGAGTCACAGTGTCTTTATATACATGGAGGATAACTCCGTCATAAATTTTTTCGGAGGAGGTCTGAACCTCGGTGAGGTTTTCGTATTTGTTCACGTTTGTGCGTCCTTCCTTTCGGGTTTAGCTGAATTATACTATTTTTCACCGCTCATTTCAATAAAAGCCAATTTATGACTGATTTGGGGGTATTTATGCGTAAAATTGACGCAAACTTCGGTATATGCTATCATTATTTTGAAAACGCAACCGCCGGTTGACAAATTGAAAGGCTTACTTTATGGTGTGCAACCGGAATTTTTGCTATGTTTTTGGCAGAAAGAAGGTCGATTAAATGATTCTCGCAGACAAAATAATAAACGAAAGAAAAAAATGCGGATGGTCGCAGGAGGAGCTTGCGGAAAAGCTGGGCGTTTCCCGACAGTCCGTTTCCAAATGGGAGGGCGCACAGGCGACTCCCGACATTCAGAAGATAATTAAAATGGGGGAGCTTTTCGGAGTCAGCACGGATTATCTTTTAAAGGATGAGCTTGAGCCCGAGACATATGTTCCCGAGAGCTTCGTGTCCTCTGAGCCTGCGGACGATGTGCGTCAGGTATCCTTTGAGGAGGCAAGCGAGTTTCTGTCTCTGGAGGAAAGCAACTCGGTAAAGATTGCAAACGCAGTTTCCCTCTGCATCATTTCTCCCGCGCTTCTTATATTCCTCGGCGGACTTACCGAGTCAAAGCGTTTTCCCATTTCCGAGGGGCTTGCGGCAGGTCTGGGCATGGCAGTGCTGTTTGCACTTGTTGCGATAGCGGTATACACCTTCATCTCACGGGGAACGCAGATGGAGCGCTTCGAGTATATCGAGAAAGAACCCATCGAAACAGCCTACGGCGTTGACGGAATGGTCAAGGAAAAGAAGAAAGCAAACGCATCCGCCCACTCAAACGAGCTTGCAATCGGCGTTATCCTCTGCGTTCTGAGTGCGGTGCCCCTTATAATCGCGGGCTGCCTCGACGCATCGGACAGCTTTGCCGCCGCAATGGTTGCGGTGCTTCTCCTGATAGTTTCAGTCGGCGTAAACAGAATTGTCAGAACAAGCATCATATGGTCAAGCTACGAAAAGCTTTTGCAGGAGAAGGAATACACCAGAAGCGAAAAGGAATTATCCAAAAAGCTCGAGGTCTTCTCCGGTGTTTACTGGGGCATTGCCATTGCCGTTTATCTCGCCTGGAGCTTTACCAGCGGAGAATGGGAGTTCACATGGATCGTATGGCCCATCGCAGGCGTGCTGTTTGCCGCAGCTGAGGGCATAGCAAAGACCGTTGTCAAAAAGTGAAAAACAAAGAGCAGTTCAGTCTGAACTGCTCTTTTCGCTTTCTTTATCAAATTTCTGAACGCCCCAGATGCCCACTAAGACGGCAATCATTGCGATTATCGAAACGGGGGAGAATGGGTCGCCGAGGAAAATTACGCCCGCTAAAACGGAGATTACCGTTGTCAGATTGCAGAAGATGATGACCTTCGGCATGGACGCATTTGATACAGCGTAGTTAAAGAATGTGTATCCCAAGACCGATGCGCCGACAGCCACATACAGAGCGGCGAGAATAAAGTCGGGGCTCGAGAGCGGGCGAATTATCGCGCCCAGATCGCCTGCGTTTTCAATCAGGGCAAGAGTTGTGTAAAAGACCGCCGCCATCAGCTGCATTACAAAGGTGCGCTCATAGACGGAAAACTCATCGGATATGCCGCGGCTTATTACGCCGTATGCCGAGCCGGTCAGCACGGCAATAAGCAGACAGAGTACGCCGAGAAGATTGATGCTTCCGCCGCTGTTTTCAGATAAGCTTATAGCTATGATGCCCGCGATTGACAGCAGACTGAAAAGCCACTGGGCGCGGGTGGGCTTATCCTTGAGAAAAACTGCGGCGAGGATGAGCGTTACGATGGGTATTACCGCAATCATGACTCCCGAAAAGGCGGAGTTTGTGTATCGGATGCCGTACTGCTCGCCGATAAAATATATGCAGGGCTCCATGAGGCCGAGAAGCAGAAGCGGCTTTATATTTTTGCCGCGGAGCTTTATCTTTCGTTTGCCTATCAGCATAGGAAGTGCCAGAAGAAGGACAGCTATAACGAAGCGGTAAGCCAGAAGCACAAAGGGCGTTGTCACCTCCTGCGCAACCTTTGAGGCCATGAAGCTGAAGCCCCATATGGTGTATACGCCTATTGCCGCAAGTATGGCAAGGCGTGATTTGTTTTTCGTCATTTCAATTTCCCCTTTGAGCGTATTTTCTCATACAAAGGGGCAAAATGCAATTTTTTCTTTTCAAATGTAGTTAAATAAAGTATAATATTAAAAAAAGAAAAAAGGTTGTGTTCTTGTGAAATACATTCTTGTAATAGGCGACGGTATGGCAGACAATCCCGTCGAAAGTCTTGGCGGACTCACTCCGCTCCAGTATTCAAAAAAGCCTTTTATTGATGAGCTCGCCGCAAAGAGCGAGGTGGGCAGCGTCCTCAATGTTCCCGTGGGTCTTCCCGCAGGCAGCGACACCGCAATCATGTCCATCTTCGGCTGCGACCCCAATCTTTATTACACGGGCCGCGCACCCCTTGAGGCCGCCGCAACGGGCATTAAGCTCAATCCCGGCGATGTTGCCTACCGCTGCAACATGGTTACCTACGAGGAGGGCGATATGTCCTTTGAGGAGAAGAGAATTCTCTCCCACTCCGCAGGCTCAATCGAGGGCGATGTTTCCGACGAGATAGTCACCATGCTCTTTAATGACCCCGAGTTCAAAGCCCTTGCCGACAAGGCGGGCATGAGCGTAAATCCCGGCCACGCATTCCGCCATATTGCCGTTCAGGCTCAGGCAGACATAAAGGGCATTAAGCTCATTCCGCCCCACGACCATCTGGGCGAGAAGATAGGCCCCATTCTGCCGACAGGCTGTCCCAACGCCGATGTGCTGAAGGAGATGATGGTCAAGGCAAACGAAATCTTAGAGCACCATCCCTTGAATGAAAAGCTGCGCGCCGAGGGTAAAATGCCAGCAAACGGCGTGTGGTTCTGGGCAGAAGGTACGGCTGTTGCGCTTCCGAACTTCGTTGAGGCAAACGGCTATGACGGCGCGGTAATCTCCGCTGTTCCCCTCTGCCACGGCATTGCCCGTCTTGCGGGTCTTGATATGGTATGCCCCGAGGGCGCAACGGGCGAGATAGACACCAACTATGAAAATAAGCTTGCCGCCGCAATGGAAATTCTCGACAAGCATGATTTTGCCGCAATACATGTCGAAGCACCCGACGAGTGCACCCATAACGGCGATCTTGAGGGCAAGATTCAGGCCATCGAATGGCTCGACACCCGCATGATCCGTCCTCTCGATGCCGCCATAAGGGCAAAAGGCTGGGATTACAGACTCCTGTTCCTGTCTGACCACAAGACCCTGACATCCACACGCGGTCACGATGGCGATCCCGTGCCCTACATGCTTTACGACAGCCGCACCGATACCGGCTGCGGTCTGCCTTACACCGAGGAAAGCGGAGCAAAGGGCCCCTATGTAAATTCGGGCGTTGCTCTTATGTCCATGCTGTTTGAAAAATGATTAATATTACAGAGAAAGCTTACGCAAAAATAAATATATCCCTTGATGTTACGGGAAAGCGTGACGACGGCTATCATGATATGCTCATGGTCATGCAGACAGTCACCCTTTGCGACGATGTTTCCGTTGAGCTTACAGACGGGGAGAAGAGCTTTGCAATCTGCAATCTGCCCTTTGTCCCGGGTGACGAGAGAAATCTTGCCGTCAAGGCGGCAAACAGCTTCTTTGAAAAGCTGGGCAGGAAGGGCGCAGCAAAGATCACGCTGGATAAGCGCATTCCCGTGGGAGCGGGAATGGCGGGCGGCTCATCCGATGCCGCCGCGGTTTTGCGCGGGCTGAACACTCTCTGCGGAAAGCCATTTGACAGAGCGGGGCTTGAAGCCCTTGCCGCCGAGGTGGGCTCGGATGTCGCGTTCTGCGTAAGCGGCGGAACGGCGCTTGCAAGCGGAAGAGGGGAAATCCTCGAGCCTCTTGCGCCCCTGCCTGACTGTTACATTGTTATATGCAAGCCCGATTATTCCATATCCACCCCCGAGCTTTTCAGGAAGCTGGACTCCGTTAAGCTCCGCTGTCACCCCGACACCGCGGGTATAAGGGAAGCACTGGAGGAAAGAAATCTTTTAAAGATTGCGCGGCGAATGTACAATGTTTTTGAGGATGTTCCCGACCGACGGTTCAGCACCGTTACCGAGATAAAGAGCAGGCTTCTTGACTATGGCGCACTCGGCGCTGTGATGACCGGAACGGGCTCTGCCGTGTTCGGCATATTCAGTGACCCTGCCGCTGCAAAAAAGGCCGCAGACGGGCTTAAAAAGAGCTTCCGCTGCACATATGTTTCTCAAAATAAAAGCGTAATAGATGTTTAAAACCGAAAACAACTGCCGATACTTTAATCACTACATAGTATCGGCGGTTTTTTATTATGAATGACTTCAACAAGCTTAAAATCTGGGAAATCTCTCTTCTTTCGGCGCTGTGCATTTCGCTTCTTGCGGGAACATGGGCGCAGGCAAAGCAGACGGACATCAGCTCGTCGCTCATAAGGCTTCATGTAATCGCGGTTTCCGATGATGAGGAGGAGCAGGCGATTAAGCTCAGAGTGCGGGATGAGGTTTTAGCCGACATTTCCCCCGAGCTTGAAAAAGCGGAGGATATTTCCGATGCACAGCTTATCGTAAGGGCAAACCTTAACAAGATCAAGCGTGCCGCGGAAAAAGCATCCGAGGGAAGAAACGTGCGCGTTACACTCAGCGAGGAGTATTACCCGACACGGGATTACGGAAGCTTCTCTCTGCCTGCGGGAAAATATATGTCCCTGCGCGTTATTCTCGGCGAGGGCCGAGGTCATAACTGGTGGTGCGTGGTGTTTCCGCCCCTGTGCGTTTCCGCTGCGGAGCAGAAGGCGGCGTTGGATGCCATGAGCGAGGACGACAGAGCTCTGCTCACAGAGGCCGACGGCTATGTCATAAAATTCCGCATTATCGAGCTTTGGGGAGAAATTTCTAAAAAATTTTTGTGATTTATGTAATATGAGCAGTTTTCCTGCGTCATTATAGGCGTAAGACAGATTAAAAACAGTTCTTTCCTGTTATATTGGTTTTCAACAATTTAATGCAGAGCATAAATATGCTCGCATGATACTTCTTCCCCCCTCGGCCTTGTTACTTTGTAGCAGGGCTTGCGGGAGAGTATACTGACAGCCCGTAACACGGCAATGCCGTGAAACAATTATTTTCCTTTTTTTGCCCCCAAAGAAAGATCCGAAACATCGCCCCCACGATGTTTCGGATTTTTCTTTTTCTTTGCCGAACTGAGATTGGCAGTTGTCGTTATACCGGTCGCCCGAAGCTATACAGAGGTGGTCAGTTAAGAGAGCAGCCACGGGAGTGCGTTATTCTTTGCTGTCCACAAATTCGCTGGCGAGGGTTGCGCCGAGGATGAGCACAGCACCGAGCACCCCGGATACGGTGATGCCCTCTCTCAGAACAAGCGCCGACATGAGTATTGCCACGACGGGGTCAATATAGCTCAGTATGGCGACGGTCTGTCCCCTGAGTCCCTTCATGCTGCCGAAATACAGAGCATAAGCAATGCCGGTATGCACTATGCAGACAAGGGCAAGAAGTCCGATCGCCAAGCCGTTAAGCTCAACACCCGACAGATCCTGAGTAAGCAGGACATAGGGAACGAGGACAGCACCCGCGACCGCAAGCTGGGTTATGGTCATATCGTAAGCGGAGATATCCTTTATCTTCTTGTTCAGGAGAACCACGCAGGCATACAGACATGCCGCGCCGAGACCGAACAGAATACCCGTAAATTCGCTTGCCTCAAAGTGTCCCGTTTTGAGAACACCCAGCACTCCCGACACAAAAACCATGCCCAAAAGCGCAACTAAAACGCAGATGAGCTTTTTCCATGTGAGCCGTTCCCCGAGTACCACGGGGGAAACGAGAATGACGATCACGGGCGCAAGGTAGTAGCACAGTGTTGCCGTTGCGACGGTGGTGTAGCGATAAGCCTCAAACAGCAGAATCCAGTTGAAGCCGAGTACCGCACCCGAGAGGCAGAGCTTTGAAAGATTTGCCTTCATGGCAGCCTTATCCATGGACTGCTTCCTGATTTTTATGAGCACGAAAAGGAATATTGCGCCCACAAATCCGCGAGCCATTGCGATGACCGCCGAGGGCAGGGGTATGTACTTTACGAAGATTCCTATTGTGCCGAATATGAACATGGCCAGCATCATATTCAGCTTTGAGCTTCTGTTTTCCTTCATGTTTCTATTCCTTTATTTCTTTATATCCCAGCCGGGCAGGGGAAGCCGCTGCATCGCACCGAAGATTTTCGTTTTCATATCGGGATAGTCGGCGCCCATGCTTTTGAGCAGCTGCTTTATCTCGTAGCGCTTGCTGGCCTTATCCTGAGGGCAGGGGTTTTCGACTATGGGAAGCCCCAAAACCTCGGCAAGATTTGTTATCTTCTGCTCTCCCGCATACACCATGGGGCGTATCTGGGTGACGCCGCTTCTGTCCATGTAGGTCACGGGGCGGAAGCAGCTCAGCCTGCCCTCGAAAAGCAGGGACATCATAAATGTCTCCACCGCGTCGTCAAAGTGGTGGCCCAGAGCCAGCTTGGAAATGCCTCTTGCCTTGATTGCGTCGTTGAGTGCGCCGCGGCGCATCTTCGCGCAGAGCGAGCAGGGGTTATCCTCCTTGCGCACATCAAAGACGATTTCCTTTATATCGGTTTTGAGGCAGGTGTAGGGTATATCCAGCTCGGCGCACAGCTCCTTTACGGGGGTGAAATCCATACCCTCGAAGCCCAGCTCAATGGTGATTGCCTCAAGCTCAAAGTGCTTCGGGTAATAGCTTTGCAGGTGCTTTAGCGCAAGAAGCAGGAGCAGACTGTCCTTTCCGCCGGATACGCCGACGGCGATTTTGTCGCCCTCTTCTATCATATTATAATCATCAACGGCCTTGCGAATAAGCCCTGAAAATTCATTGAGATTTCTAATGTCCATAGTTTTTCTCCAAATGTTTTTCAAAATGGAATTTAGCATTAACGAGATTTTAAGCGATTTTGCGAGATTTTAAGAGTTTTCAAAACGAGAATTAAATTTAATGTTGACAGCGTGCCTGCGCTGTGGTATAAAAATAAAGCGCGCTGAAAGTATTGTAAACGCGCGGTATTAAAAAGTCAAAGATATTTATTATTTTATTTGGAGGCACAGATATGTCCACAACTATGCTTACCAAGGAAACCGTTGAAAGAAAATGGTATGTCCTTGATGCAGCCGGCAAGCCCCTGGGCAAGACCGCTGCTGCTGCTGCAGACCTGCTCCGCGGCAAGCTCAAAACCGATTACACTCCCCATGTTGATTGCGGCGACTACGTAATCATCATCAATGCCAAGGACGCAGTCCTCACCGGCAAGAAGCTCGAGCAGAAGTACTACCGTCGTCACTCCGGTTGGGTTGGCGGCCTCAAAGAGACCCAGTACAAGCACCTCATGGCAAATCGCCCTGAGCTGGCTATGACCCTTGCAGTTAAGGGTATGCTCCAGAAGAACACCATCGCACAGTGGCAGCTGAAGCGTCTGCGCGTTTTCGCAGGTGCTGAGCACGACCACGCAGCCCAGAAGCCCGAAGTTTGGGATCGCTACTAATAGGAGGAAAAGAGAATGGCTACTTATAAGTGCAAAAGACCCTATATGTACGGTACCGGACGCAGAAAGCAGTCTGTCGCTCGCGTTCATGTTATCCCCAACGGCACCGGTGCTATCACCATCAACGGCCGTGATATCGACGATTACTTCGGTCTCGAGACCCTGAAGCTCATCGTTCGTCAGCCCCTGAACCTCACCGGCACCATCGGTAAGGTAGACGTAGAAGCAACCGTTCACGGCGGCGGCGTTTCCGGTCAGGCCGGCGCAATCCGTCACGGTATTGCAAGAGCACTCCTCGTTGTTGACGAGAGCTACCGTCCCGCTCTCAAGGCTGCAGGTTTCCTGACCCGCGACCCGAGAATGAAAGAGCGTAAGAAGTACGGTCTCAAAGCCGCACGTCGCGCACCGCAGTTCAGCAAGAGATAATTTCTCTTACAAAATGCTCAAAAGCCCTGAAAACACTACGTTTTCGGGGCTTTTTCTTTTTGGAACTTCTGTTTCTGTTTGAGGAAATTTGATGCTCTTTATTGCCTTTTTAATGGGTTAACCATAGGGGAAAACTCGTTTTTGGGCCCACAATGGGTTAAAAAATAGGGGAAAATTTGCCTGCTTTCCTCGCTTTGGAAAGCTCGTGTAGAGATCAACTTTTAACTCCTAATGTTTTTGTTTCGGTTTGTATCTCTTTGACGAAGTTTATTCCCATGTATTCCATATCATAAGGTTTGAGACCCAGTTGCCAGTCATGGTAGCTGGGTCTTTTTTTATTGTCTATGGCTGTTCAAATGAACTAATCGGAGGTCTTATGAAAAAATTATCAAAAAAATTTGCTCGAGACTTAATTTTCCCCCTTTCTCGTGATCTACCACTTGAGGGGCAAAAAACTCTCACCTGTTCTTTGACAACTGAATACACATTCATCAGGTACGTTCCTGTGCGGGAGCGAGAGCTCCAGCCGAATGAAGGTGCGCCAAGACCCTCCTGCCCATCCGGGTAATAACGGAAAGCAAGGTGGCGAGCGTTTCCGAACCATTCTGAAATATCCGACAGCTACGGATAAGGCCATGAAACGCAACAGGGATAATGATACTTCTCTACGGAGCTGGCGGAGAACCCGGCAGGGGTGAGATTCCCATGGACCCGATTCGCTATCGGGCATCTGATGATTTCCTTTTTTGCACTTGGGGTTCGAGGAAAAATTAAGTGCAACCACTAAAGCCCCAAAGATTATCTTTGAGGTTTTAGTGGATCAGAAATGATTCAAATAAAAAGAAAGGAGGATACCACATGGAAAACTGTAAAGTGATCGCCATCACGAATCAGAAAGGCGGCGTCGGGAAAACGACAACCGCAGTCAATCTCGGAGTGGGACTTGCAGATTCCGGCAAAAAGGTTTTGCTTGTTGACGCTGACCCGCAGGGCAGCTTAACGGTAAGTCTCGGAGTAAAGAATCCTGATGAACTGGATGTTTCGCTTTCTTCCCTTATGCAGTCAGTTATTGATGATGAACAGCCACCCGGTAATGCCATTATCACGCATCCGGAAGGTGTTGACTTGCTTCCTTCTAATATTGAGTTGTCCGGTATGG
>R21__coassemble_1837_pt1 | contig 13452 bp, 11 predicted proteins | sample R21__metabat2_low_PE_019 | metagenome-assembled genome bin R21 | reverse complement strand
GGTTTCTATTATACCACAAACAGAGGACTCTTTGTACTTTTTTGACAGACTGAGAAACCGAGCTCTTATGAGCTCGGTTTTTCTGTTTATCTTACTTTTTGTTAAAGCTGTCTTTAAGAGCAACCGCTCTGTTGAATACAAGATGTCCGGGGGCGGAATCCTTGCTGTCAACGCAGAAGTAACCCATGCGCAGGAACTGGAACTGAGCGGGTGCGGCAACATTCTCAAGCATCTTTTCGAGCTTGCAGCCCTTAAGAACCTCGAGAGAATTGGGATTTAAGCACTCAAGATAATCCTTGTCTGCCGCATCGGGGTCGGGATCGGAGAACAGATTGCTGTAAAGTCTGACTTCGGCCTCAGCGCAGTTGTTCGCGTCAACCCAGTGAATGGTTGCGCCCTTGACCTTGCGGCCGTCAGCGGGGTCACCGCCGCGGCTCTCGGGGTCGTACTTTGCAAGGATTTCAACAATATTGCCGCTCTCATCCTTGACACATCCGGTGCAGGTGATAAGGTATGCGCCCTTAAGACGGCACTCGGGGCCTTCGGGGTAGAGACGTTTATACTTGGGTACGGGAACTTCGAGGAAGTCATCGGCCTCAATGTAAAGGTTTCTGGAGAAACTAACTTTTCGTGTACCTGCCTCAGGATCGTTGGGATTATTCTCAACCTCAAGCTCTTCGCTCTGACCCTCGGGGTAGTTTTCAATGGTGAGCTTAATGGGCTTCAAGACAGCCATGGCGCGCTGTGCGTGCTCGTTAAGGTCCTCGCGGAGGCAGTGCTCAAGGAAGCCGAATTCAATGGTGCTGGGCACCTTGTTTACGCCGATGCGCTCGCAGAATGTGCGGATGGAAGAGGGGGTGTATCCGCGGCGGCGCAGACCGCAGAGAGTGGGCATTCTGGGATCATCCCAGCCGGAAACTCTGCCTTCCTCAACAAGGCGTCTGAGCTTGCGCTTGCTAAGAACGGTGTAGTTAATGCCGAGGCGTGCAAATTCGATCTGACGGGGCTTGGAGGGAACGGAAACATTCTCGATAACCCAGTTGTACAGAGGACGGTGATCCTCGTATTCCAAAGAGCAGAGAGAATGGGTAATGCCCTCAAGCGCGTCCTGAATGGGATGAGCAAAGTCATACATGGGGAAGATGCACCATTTTGTACCCTGACGGTGATGCTCAATGTAACGGATACGGTAAATAACGGGGTCGCGCATGTTGAAGTTACCGGATGCAAGGTCGATCTTTGCGCGTAGCGTGTACTTGCCCTCGGGGAATTCGCCGTTTTTCATTCTCTCGAAGAGCTCAAGGCTCTCCTCAACAGGTCTGTCGCGATAGGGACTTACTGCGGGACGGGTCGTGTCGCCGCGGTATTCCTTAAACTGCTCGGGAGTCAGCTCACATACATATGCGAGCCCCTTTTTGATAAGCTCAAGAGCGTACTCATAGGTCTGCTCAAAATAATCCGAGCCGTAGAAGAAACGGTCATCCCAGTCAAAGCCCAGCCAGTGGATGTCCTCCTGAATAGCGTCAACATACTCGGTGTCTTCCTTGGCAGGATTGGTGTCATCCATACGCAGGTTGCAGATACCGCCGTATTTTTCGGCAGTGCCGAAATCTATGATAAGAGCCTTGCAGTGTCCGATGTGCAGATAGCCGTTAGGCTCGGGCGGGAAACGGGTGTGTACCTTCATGCCCTCGCAGCGACCGCCTTCGGCAAGGTCCTCGTCTATGAAATTCTCAATAAAATTCTTGCTTACAAGTTCATCCATAGTGTTGTGCTCCTAAAAATTTTCATATAGGGGAATTATAAACTATTATTGTGGTAATTACAATAAAAAAGTGGTATAATAAGCGCAAAAGCAGTTATTATATGCACAGAAGTTAAATAAACAGGCAGAAAGACAGGAGAAGTTAAGAATGAGCGGAAGGTTTGATATACTTATTGTCGGCGGAGGACCTGCGGGCATATCCGCGGCACTGACGGCCCGTAACCGGGGCAAAAATGTGGGCGTTATCAGAAATCCTCCCGAAACAAGTAATCTCCATAAAGCGGAGATGATTAAAAACTACCCCGGCATGAGTCTCAGCGGAAAAGAGATGATAGACAGCTTTACTGCCCAGCTTAATGACAGCGGTGCTGAAATAATAGATGGCAAGGCGCTGAGTATAATGCCCATCGGCAATACTATCGGCGTTGCTGTCGGCAATGACTTTTACGAGAGTTCAAGCCTTATTATCTGCACCGGAATCAGCCGCAAACCGCTGTGCAGCGGAGAAACCGAGTTTTTGGGCAGGGGAGTCAGCTATTGCGCAACCTGCGACGGAATGCTCTATAAGGGCAAAAACGTTGCTGTCATCGGTGACGGTGAAGAAGCTGAAAAAGAGATTCAATTCCTCCGCGACATCGGATGCAATGTGGAAACATTCTCCGGCAAAGGAAAAATCGAAATTTCCGGCGGTATGAAAGCGGATACGCTTACAGTCGACGGGAAAGAGTATAAGACAGACTGCATATTTATCCTGAAAGAAAGCCTGTCAGCCGAAAGTCTTGTGTCGGGAATCAAATGCACTGACGGAAAAATAGAGGTGGACAGAAAGCAGAGAACAAATATCACGGGAATCTTTGCCGCGGGTGACTGTACCGGCGGACCTTATCAGCTTGCCAAAGCTGTGGGCGAGGGCAATGTTGCCGCGCTGTCAGCTTGTGATTATATTTCAAAATAACCAACAAAGGAGAAAGATAAAATGGCAGTTTTACATCTTACAAGCGAAAACTTTGATGAAGCAATTAAAGACGGTCTGGTAATGCTGGACTTCTGGGCAACATGGTGCGGGCCCTGCCGCATGCAGGCACCTATTCTGGAGCAGCTCGACAGCGAATGCAAGGGCAATGTAAAGGTCTGCAAAATAGACGTTGACGAAGAACCCGCACTTGCGCAGCGCTTCGGAATTATGAGCATTCCCACCCTCGTTTCCTTTAAAGACGGCAAGCAGCTCGAAAAGCGCGTCGGAGTTCAGAGCCTTGAACAGCTTCAGGAAATGCTTGGTTAAAATTTTTGTTGCAATTATCAAATCACCCGTATATAATATGGGTGATTTTTTTATCATACTCATTATAAAGAGGTAAAATATTTATGTCTGATTATATTATCAGCTGCTGCTCCACAGCCGATCTTTCAAAGGAGCACTTCGAGGCAATCAATATTCCTTATGTCTGCTTCCACTACACCATAAACGGCGAATCACACCCTGACGATCTTGGTCAGAGCATGCCTTTTGATACGTTCTATCAGATGATGGCTGACGGTGCAGAAACCGTTACCAGTCAGGTAAATGTGTCCGAATATATTGATTTCTTCACTCCCTATCTCGAGGAAGGCAAGGACATACTGCACATAACTTTGTCCAGCGGACTTTCAGGCTCCTACAACTCCGCAACCAGCGCTGCGAGCATTCTGGCTGAAAGCTATCCCGACAGAAAGATTTATATTGTTGACTCCCTTGGCGCATCTTCCGGTTACGGACTTATCATGGATACCCTTGCTGATAAGCGTGCTGCAGGCGCAAGCATAGACGAGCTTCACGATTGGATTGAGGCAAACAAGCTCAAGCTCCACCATTGGTTCTTCTCCACCGACCTGAGCTTCTATGTCAAGGGCGGCAGAATTACCAAGGCTGAGGGATTCTTCGGCACCATGCTCAAGATCTGCCCTCTGCTTAACATGGACAATCTTGGCCATCTTATTCCCAGAGAAAAGATCCGCACCAAGAAGAAAGTTATTAACGAGATCGTTGACCGTATGGAACAGTGCGCCGATGACGGACTTGACTATTCCGGCAAGTGCTTTATCTCCATGTCCGCATGTCTTGAGGACGCACAGGCTGTTGCAGCTCTGGTTGAAGAACGCTTCCCCAAACTCAACGGCAAGGTTGTTATCAACAATATCGGAACAACTATCGGCAGCCATACAGGCCCGGGAACTGTTGCTCTGTTCTTCTGGGGCGCCGAAAGAGTCGATTGATTCTTGACAACTCAAGTGTAAATAACTATAATAACAACTTGTAAACGCATTGAAGGGCAGGAGTAAGCCAAGCGTCAGAAGCAGAGAGGAAGCGGCAGGTGAAAGCTTCCGGAGACGCCGCCGAAGGTCGGCCCTGAGCAGACGAGCTGAAATCAAGTAAGCCGTACGGGTGCTCCCGTTACAGAGCGTATGAGTGCCGCGATAAGCGGAATTCAGGTGGTACCGCGTAAATTACAAGCGCCCTGATTATGTTCAGGGCGCTTTTCTTATTCTAAGGAGGCTGCTATGAAAGAATTACCGAAAGTGTATGATCCCGCGTCAACCGAAAAAAAGATTTATGACATGTGGATGCAGGGCGGATACTTCAAGGGAAAAATTGACCCCGAGAGGAAACCGTTTTCCATTGTCATGCCCCCTCCCAATGTAACAGGTCAGCTGCACATGGGTCATGCTCTTGACTCTACTTTGCAGGATATACTGACAAGATACAAGAGAATGCAGGGCTATGCAGCACTGTGGCTGCCCGGTACCGACCATGCGGGCATTGCAACCCAGATTAAGGTTGAGGAAGAGCTCCGAGTAAAAGAGGGAATTACCCGCTATGACCTCGGACGCGAGAAGTTCCTTGACAGAGTATGGGATTGGAAGAATAAGTACGGTAACCGTATCGTTGAACAGCAGAAAGTTCTCGGTGCATCCTGCGACTGGGACAGAAGTGCATTCACAATGGACGAAACCCGCGCGAAGTCCGTACGCGAAACCTTCTGCGAGCTCTATGAAAAGGGCCTTATCTATAAGGGCAACCGCATTATAAACTGGTGCCCCAAGTGCCGCACGGCACTTTCCGATGCCGAGGTTGAGTATAAGGATATGCCCGGCCACTTCTGGCATATCAGATACCCCATCGAGGGCTCTGACGAAGAATTCATCATCGCAACAACCCGTCCCGAAACCATGCTTGGTGACTCCGGTGTTGCGGTACATCCCGACGATGAGCGCTATACCCACCTTGTAGGAAAGAATGCAATTCTGCCCCTCGTCGGAAGAAAGCTCCCCATTGTAGCAGATGACTATGTTGAGCTCGGCTTCGGTACAGGCGCAGTTAAAATGACTCCCTGCCACGACCCCAACGACTATGAGGTCGGTCTGCGCCATAACCTTGAACAGATTCTGGTTATTGACGAGGACGCAAAGATTATAAACGGCGGTAAGTACAACGGCATGGACCGCTATGAAGCACGTAAGGCAATCGTTGCCGATCTGGAGGAGCAGGGCTACCTTGTAAAGGTTGAGGATTACAGCCACAATGTCGGCTGCTGCTACCGCTGCGGTACAGTTGTTGAACCTCTGACAAGCCCCCAGTGGTTTGTTAAGATGAAGCCCTTGGCAGAAGCTGCAATAGATGTAGTTAAGGACGGACGCATCAAGTTCGTTCCCGAACGCTTCACGAAGACCTATATGAACTGGATGGAAAATGTCCACGACTGGTGCATTTCCCGTCAGCTCTGGTGGGGTCACCGCATCCCTGCGTGGTACTGCGATGACTGCGGCGAGATTACCGTTTCCCGAGAGGATGTCTGCGAGTGCGCACATTGTCACAGCAAGAACATCCGTCAGGAAGAGGATGTCCTCGATACATGGTTCTCTTCAGCCCTCTGGCCCTTTTCCACAATGGGCTGGCCTGAAAAGACTCCTGAGCTTGACTACTGGTATCCCACAACCGTAATGGTAACGGGCTACGATATCATCTTCTTCTGGGTCGCAAGAATGATCTTCTCCGGCATGGAGCAGATGAATGAAAAACCCTTTGGTACCGTATTTATTCACGGTCTTGTTCGTGACTCTCAGGGCAGAAAGATGAGCAAATCTCTCGGTAACGGCATTGATCCCCTTGAAATGGCGGATAAATACGGCGCCGACGCACTTCGCTTTAACCTCATAACCGGCAACAGCCCCGGCAATGATATGCGCTTCTATGTCGAGAAATGCGAAGCAATGCGCAACTTCTGCAATAAGATCTGGAACGCATCCCGCTTTGTAATGATGAACCTGACAATTGAGGACAATAAGCTCCCCGAAAAGCTTGAAACCGAGGATAAGTGGATTCTCTCCAAGCTCAATCAGGTCACCAAGGAAGTCTGCGAGAATATGGACAGCTACGAGCTGGGCGTTGCCGCAGGTAAGATTTATGACTTTATCTGGGATAGCTACTGTGACTGGTATATTGAGCTTACAAAGCCCCGCCTCAACGGTGATGATGAGCAGGCAAAAGAGGGCGCACAGCGAGTTCTTCTGTATGTCCTGACAGAGATACTCAAGCTTCTGCACCCGTTCATGCCCTTTATTACCGAGGAAATCTGGCAGGCACTGCCTCACGAGGGCGAAGCTCTTATGATTGCCGATTATCCCAAGTACAGCGAAGAGCTTAACTTCCCTGAGGATGAGGTAAACTTCGAGATGGTCATGGACGCAATCAAAGCAGTCCGTGCCCGCAGAGCCGAGATGAATGTTCCCCCCTCCAGAAAGAGCCACCTTATCATCGTAAGCGATAAGGCAAAGCCCTTTAATGACGGTGTTCCTTTCATCTGCAAGCTTGCTTACGCATCTGAGGTCTCTGTAATTGCCGAAGTTCCCGAGAGCACTGACGGCATGGTTTCCGTTATCACCGATAACGCGAGAATGTTCATGCCCATGGCAGAGCTTGTCGACCTTGAAAAGGAGAAAGCCCGTATCGAAAAAGAGCTTGCAAACGCCGAAAAGCAGCTTCAGGCGCAGATAGGTAAGCTTGCAAACGAAAACTTTGTTTCCCGCGCACCTGAGCATGTTGTAAACATCGAGCGCGAGAAGAAAGCAAAGCTTGAGGGCCTTATCGAAAACCTCAAGGCAAGCCTTGAAAACCTTGGAAAATAAATAGTTTTCCCTGCATACTTCGACGGCATACGCAATGAAATAAATATAAACTGGCATCGTGTGATAAACACGGTGCCAGTTTTTTTGTTTTGGGGTGATACATATGAAAATTACAACCGAATATCAATCGGGAATATTAAGAATTTCGCTTCACGGTGAGCTTGACCACCACGAGGCGAAGAACACAATGGATAAGATTTCCGAGGCAATGGATGTCTGTCTGCCTCGTGAAGTCTGCCTTGATATGTCGGACATGAGCTTTATGGACTCATCAGGCATTGCGGTAATACTTAAAGCGAGCAAAAAGCTCAGAATAACAAAGGGAAAAATGCTGATTGAAAGCCCGCAGGCTCAGCCGATGAAGGTACTTGAAGCCGCAGGCATCGGCTCGATAGTGCCTATAGTGACAAAATGGGAGGTAACGACATGAAGATAAATAACTACATAAAGCTTGAGTTCCCGAGCTTAAGCGCAAACGAAAGCTTTGCAAGAGCGGCGGCTGCCGGCTTTGCGGCCCAGCTTGATCCGACACTCGAGGAGCTGGGCGATATCAAAACCTCGGTTTCCGAGGCTGTAACGAATGTAATCGTCCACGCATATCCGGACACGATAGGAAAGGTTTCCATGCGTTTAAGAATCCTTGACGGCGAAAAGCTTGAAATAACCGTAAGAGATTGGGGCAAGGGAATAGATGACCTTGAGCAGGCGATGGAGCCCATGTATACAACCGGAGGTGAAGAGCGAAGCGGAATGGGCTTCACCATAATGGAAAGCTTCATGGACAGGCTAAGGGTAAAATCAAAGCCCGGAAAAGGCACAACGGTCACTATGATGCGAGTGCTGAAACAGCGCAGAAGATGACCGACAGTATGTTAAACGATCTCCGTCTTGCAAGAGAGGGAGACAGAAATGCCGCCGAAAGGCTGATCGAAGAAAACTCTGGACTAATATGGAGCATAGCACGCCGCTTTTTCGGCCGCGGAACCGAGCCTGATGACCTTTATCAGCTGGGCTGTCTCGGATTTCTCAAGGCTATAAACGGCTTTGACGAAAGCTTCGGAACCCAGTTTTCAACCTATGCCGTGCCTAAGATATCGGGGGAGATACGCAGATTTCTCCGCGATGACGGGGCAATCAAAGTAAGCCGCGGTATAAAGGAGCAGGCACAGCAAATCAAGAATGCGCGCGTGCATCTTGAGCAGAAACTGGGACGCGAGCCATATTTGTCCGAGCTTTCCGAAGAAACGGGATTTACACCTGAGGAAATTGCCTTTGCGGAAACGGCAACAGGACCGGCAGAAAGCCTGCAGCGCGAAACGGGAGAGGACGGCTTTACCCTCGAGCATGTACTCAGCGATGCCGAGGGCGAGGAACGGATGCTTGAAAGCGTGTCGCTTAAGCTTGCCGTCGAAAAACTTCCTGAAAAGGAAAAGAAAACCGTTTTCCTGAGATACTATCACGGAATGACACAAGATAATGCTGCGAAAATTCTCGGTGTATCGCAGGTTCAGGTGTCAAGGCTTGAGAAAAAGGCGATGGAGCATCTGCGTGAAATCCTTGAATAATTGGCTTTGACATGATAAAATAAGCCATTATGAATAAAGAAACAGAAAACAGATATATTGAAGCAAGAAAAAAAGTAATAGAGTCGGATTTTGCAAAGCTAAACGCCATGCAGAGAAAGGCTGTTATGGCAACAGAAGGCCCCTTGCTTATTTTAGCGGGAGCGGGAAGCGGCAAAACGACTGTGCTTATAAACAGAATTGCAAATCTCCTTCGCTACGGCTCGGGCTCGGATACATGTGAAATACCCGAGAATGCGTGCGAGGAAGATATTGCCGTGCTGGAGCGCGGCGGGGAAGAGGCAAAGCGACTTGCAGCTTATGAGCCTGTTGACCCGTGGCGTATTCTTGCCATTACCTTTACCAATAAGGCGGCAGATGAATTAAAAGCAAGACTTGAAAAAATGCTCGGTCCCGAGGCAAGCGATATATGGGCATCAACATTCCATTCAGCCTGCGTAAGAATTCTTCGCCGCAACGCGGACAGAATGGGATTTCCCCAGAGCTTTACAATTTACGACACCTCAGACAGCCTAAGTCTTATAAAACGCATTCTCAAGGACTTTGAGATTGATGATAAGCGTTTTCCACCGAGAATGCTTTTAGGTGAGATAAGCCGTGCAAAGGATGTAATGCAGTCACCCGATGATTATTTCGTCCGTGCAAAAGCATCGGGAGATATCCGCAGAGTCAAGATTGCGGAGATTTACTCGGAATATTCACGCCGAAGCTATTCAGCAGGTGCAATGGACTTTGATGACCTTATCTTCTATACCGTAAAGCTGCTGCAGGAGCATGAGGATGTCAGAACTTATTGGCAGAAGCGTTTCAAATATGTTCTCATCGACGAATATCAGGATACAAATAAGCTCCAGTATATGCTGTCATCGCTGTTGGCAGGCGGCTGGGGCAATATCTGCGTTGTCGGCGATGATGACCAGAGTATCTATAAATTCCGCGGTGCAACAATTGAAAACATTCTCTCCTTTGAGGATGAGTATAAGGGCTGCCGAACAATACGCCTTGAGCAGAACTACCGCAGTACAAGCCATATCCTGAATGCCGCCAATAATGTTATCCGTAATAACATGGGCCGTAAGGGTAAGGAACTTTGGACTAACGGCGATACGGGCGAGAAGATTGAGCTTTATGTTTCCGATAACGAGCATGACGAGGCACGCTATGTCGCAACGCAGATAATGATGCAGTATGGGCGCGGCGGCTCATGGGGAGATAATGCAGTCCTCTACCGTATGAATGCTCAGTCCCATCAGCTTGAACAGGCATTCAAGCGCAACGGCATACCCTATAAAATCTTCGGCGGAACAGGCTTCTTTGACCGCGCAGAAGTCAAGGACATGCTTGCATATCTGTGCGTGATAGCATCACCGGCGGATGATCTGCGGCTCCTGCGTATTATCAACAATCCGCCCCGCGGTATAGGCGATAAGAGCATTGAAACCGCAATGAATATTGCACATGAGAATGAATGCTCTCTGTTTGATGTTATCAAGAACGCCGACAGCTTCCCCGAACTCAGCCGCGCATCCATGAAGATGCGTATGTTTGCAAATATGATAAGCGAGCTCGTTGAAGAATCCAAGGAACTTGCCCCCGATTTGCTTTACGATATGCTCCTGGAAAAATGCGGGTACCTCAAGATGCTTGAGGACAAGAACACTGTTGAGGATTCCGCTCGCGCAGAAAACGTCAAGGAGCTTCGTACAAGTATTATCAACTATAAGAGCGAAGCCGATGAGCCAACTCTTGAGGGCTATCTTGCCGACGTTGCGCTGTACACAGATATGGATAACTATGACAAGGATGCCGACTGCGTTGTTATGATGACAATGCACTCAGCTAAAGGCCTTGAGTTTGAAAATGTATTCCTTGTCGGCGCTGAAGAGGGAATCTTCCCGGGAATCAAAGCAATAGGCGAGCCCGACGAAATGGAAGAAGAGCGCAGACTTTGCTATGTCGCCATAACGAGAGCAAAGAAAAAGCTCTACATATCCTGTGCAAAGCAGCGTATGCTCTTCGGTAAGACGACTGCGAATCGTGTGTCGCGTTTCATTGACGAAATCCCCGATGTGGATATTGAAAAGCGAAATATTCCCACAGGCTACGGATATTCGGATAAATCCCGCGAAAAGCGCGATTATATATCATATGGGTCGCGTTATGAAAAGCCTCAGCCTAAAAAGAGCTTTGCCGCACCGTCTGCGCCGAAGCCGAAATCTGCTCCGGCACCTGACTTTAAAGCCGGTGACAGTGTTCAGCATAAGGCATTCGGCAAAGGCGAAATCATAAAAATGACGCCTATGGGAAATGATTTCCTTATAGAGATTAATTTTGAGGGCGGTGTCAGCAAGAAGCTTATGCTTCGTGCAGCCGCGCTTCATATGGAAAAGATATGATGTAAATGAACTACGGTAAATATGAAAAACTCGGCAGACTTGCCCTACTTGTAACCACACTTATCTGGGGCTCGTCATTTGTAATACTGAAATCAACGCTTGATACTATAACTCCGCTGTGGGTACTCGCTCTGCGATTTGCCGGCGCATCGGTGGTGGTATTTCTTGTGGCACTGCCCAGACTCAAGAAAATTGATAAGCAGTACCTCAAGGGCGGCGTGATTATGGGCACTTGCCTTGGAACGGCATATACGGTTCAGACTTACGGACTTGTTTTTACAACGCCGGGAAAGAATGCGTTTTTAACCGCAACCTATTGCATACTCGTTCCGTTCCTTTACTGGGGAATATATAAGCGCAAGCCCGACAAGTACAACATCATCGCTGCGGTAACAGGCCTTGTCGGAATGGGCTTTGTCTGCCTGCAAAACGATTTGTCCGTAAATATCGGTGACCTGCTGACAATCCTGTGCGGCCTTTTTTACGGTCTGCATATTATTGTTACTGCCCGATATGTTGAGGACCGTGACCCGCTGCTTCTGACACTCATTCAATTCGCGGCAGCGGCCGTATTTTGCTTTATTTTTGCAATGCTCTTTGAGCCCAGACCTCAGAGCCTGCCGTCAAACTCATGGTGGTCTATCGCATACCTCAGCATAATGTGCACAGGTGCGTGTTTCCTTCTGCAAACCTTTGGCCAGAAGTATACTCCGCCCAGCGCCGCTGCACTTATAATGACCCTTGAATCTGTTTTCGGAACAGCGATTTCCATCATTCTCGGTCAGGAAAATCTGACTGTTGGAATAATCCTCGGCTTTGTGCTCATATTTATCGCGATAATAATATCGGAAACCAAGCTTGAAATTTTAAAGAAAGAATAGCTATATGCAGTTTTGATGCAAAAACGATGTACTTTCGGTTCCGGTGATACTTATGATAAAGATACTGATAGTCGAAGATGAAAAACCGATATCTGATCTGATTAAGCTGAGTCTTGGTAAGGCCGGATATAGCTGTACCTGCGCATATGATGGCATGACTGCGGCGGATATGCTGGATGAGAATACTTATGATCTGGTCCTGCTTGATGTCATGCTTCCGCAGGTTGACGGTTTTGAACTCATGGAATATATAAAACCGCTGGGAACTCCCGTCATTTTCCTTACCGCAAAAAACTCCGTTTCCGACAGAGTGCGCGGACTAAAAATGGGAGCCGAGGACTACATAGTAAAACCCTTTGAGGTGCTCGAACTGCAGGCGAGAGTTGAGGTTGTACTGCGCCGCTATAACAAGACTGCAAAAGTTTTGAACATCGGCGGACTTTCCATAGACACTCAGGCTATGACGGTAAAGCGCGGGGAAGAAGAGATAAACCTTACCCACAAGGAATATGAGCTTCTTCTGCTTTTCGCAAGAAATCCGAATACAGCTCTTTACCGCGAAACTATATATGAGAGGGTCTGGGGCGGTGACTATAACTACGGAAGCCGTACGGTTGATCTGCATGTTCAGCGAATGAGAAAAAAGCTGGGCTGGGAAGACATACTGCAAGCCGTAAATAAAGTGGGGTACCGTCTGGAAATATGAAGTTCAGAGTTAAGATTGTTATATGTATGATATGGCTGCTGTCGCTGGCCCTTGGCATCGGCGGCAGCCTTCTCATATCCAATTCCTTTGATAACGCCTATGACAGAGAGCTTAACAGCGCGGTAAGCTCCTTCAGAAACGTTCAGAGAATTCTTAGTTATATAGACGAGGCTGGAGGAAAATCAGCTCCATATGATGTTTTAAAGCAAATGGAGCTAAGCGGAGTTATGAATGCCGATGCGGTCAATGCGTATTTTGATGACGATACTGTGCTTGACAGCTATGGAGGCATTGATGATAATTCCAGAGACATTGTGTCGGATACGGTTTCGGTTTACAGCAATAGCAGCGACAAGAAATATTTAAGAGTTGCGGGAGATATAGTCAACTCATACGTGAATTTTAAACTCGTGGCATATTACGATATCACACCAATTTACCTCACAAGAGACTCCCAGTACGCGATATACAATAAGATTTTCATTGTGACAATTATCATTGGAACAGCGCTTTCCTATGCAATTGCATATTTGCTTACAAGGCCTCTTGACAGCTTGAAAAGCGCAACAAAAAAGCTGGCAGAGGGTGATATGGATTATCGCGCCGTTGTCAAGACAAAAGACGAATTCGGAGCCCTTTCTAATGACTTCAACGCAATGGCGGATAAGCTTGAAGAGAATATAAATGAGCTTCAGGACTCGATGAAACGTCAGGAGGAGTTTATGGGCTCTTTTGCTCACGAGATGAAAACTCCTATGACCTCAATCATAGGTTATGCTGATCTGCTGCGCTCCCAGAGCCTTGATGCCGATGAGCAGATGAATGCCGCAAACTATATCTTTTCAGAAGGCAAGCGGCTTGAAAGTCTGTCCTTCAAGCTCCTCGACCTTATAGTAACGAAAAACGGTGAACCGGATATGAAAGAGGTAAATCCCGCTCAGCTCATATCACAGCTTGC
>R21__coassemble_1754_pt1 | contig 13910 bp, 11 predicted proteins | sample R21__metabat2_low_PE_019 | metagenome-assembled genome bin R21 | reverse complement strand
GCTGTTGTAGAGGGGATAAATATTCAGCGCGATAACAGCAGATGCGGCAACGAATATTCCCAAATAAGTCCACAGCTCGTTTGAATTTTTGGCGCTTTTCCATCTGCCAAGAAGCAGAAGATAATACAGGTTGAAGCTTACGCCGAACAGGAGCATGAACACTGTAATGACCCACTGAATATAGGGGCTGTAAGAGCCTATGCTGTCTGCTTTTATGCCGAAGCCGCCTGTGCCGGCAGTACCGAGGGCGTGGACAAGGCTTTCAAAAAGCGACATGCCTCCGCAAAGGAGAAAAATGGTCTCAGCGGCAGTCAGTGCAATGTATATGTAGTACAGCACCTTAGCCGTGCTTTTGGCCTTCGGCAGGAGCTTATCCACGCTGTGGCCGGGCATCTCTGCGCGGAGAATGTTTATGGAGCGGTCGGGGGCCTTGTCCATAATCGCCATTACGAAAACGAGTATTCCCATGCCGCCCAACCAGTGGGTAAAGCTTCGCCAGAACAGAATGCCCTCGCTCATGGCTTCAACATCATCGACTATGGATGCACCTGTTGTTGTAAGACCGCTGACGGTTTCAAAAAACGCATCGACGAACGAGGGAATCTGACCGCTTATGACAAAGGGCATGCAGCCGACAAGGGAAAGACATATCCACGAAAGGGCAACCACGGAAAAGCCGTCACGGATTGACAGCCCGCGTTTTCTGTTGCGGCAGATGAGAGATAAAGCTCCGCCGACTGCAAGCGCAGTCAGGATGGCAATTGTAAATGCCAGCCAGCAGCCGTCGCTGTATATGAGGGAAACGGCAAGGGGCAGGAGAAGCAGTATTGCCTCCAGAATAAGAACCCTGCCTAAGGTATAAAAAACTGTTTTGTTGTTCATAGTATCACATCCGACAAATCATAGAGCTTCTGTCCGGCGGCGATTACGATAACCTTGTCGTGGGGCATGATCACATCGAGACCGTTGGGGATAATGGTTTTTTCGCCGCGGATAATGCCCGCAATGATAATGTCGGGCTTTATTTTCAGATCTTTAAGAGCAATGTTGAGGTGCTTGAAGTCCTGCGAAACATCAAACTCGAGAGCTTCTACTGTGCCGTTCATAAGGCGGTAGAGCGTTTCGACCTTGCTGCCCATGGTGTTCTGCAATGCGCGGGCATACTGAGTTACCAGATCGGCAGTAATGCGCTTCGGGGAAACGATGCAGTTAAGACCCAGCTTTTCGCAGATGCTGCTGTGGCCGCCCTGATTGACCTTCGCGATTACCTTGGGAACTTCCTGAAGCTCGGCGTAGTAGGCGCAGAGAATGTTCTCCTCGTCCATACCGGTAAGCGCGACGAATGCGTCTGCGCGGTCGAGGCCTTCGTCAGACAGAAGGTGATGGTTGGTTCCGTCGCCGCAGATGATTTCGGCGTCCTTGGGCAGTATGCCGCAGATTTCGTTGCAGCGCTCCTCGTCCTTCTCTATAATTCTTACGTTGTTTCCGTTGCGCGTAAGCAGGTAGGAAAGATACATCGCAATTTTGCTTGCACCGAGGATCATGATATCCTTTGAACGCTTCTGAAGCATACCTGCGTTTTTCAGGAACTTCTGCATATCGTCCGAGGCGGCAACGACGCCGAGACGGTCACCCTCGCGTATTACGAAGTCGCCGTTGGGGATATATGCTGTCTCATTACGGAGAACGGAGCAGACAAGAAACGATGCGTTAATCTTTTTCCTAAGCTCCGAAAGCACAGCGCCGTCAAACACGGAGCCCTGCTTAACCACAAATTCGGTCATTTCAAAGCGACCCTGAGTGAATGCCTCGGATTTGGCAGCGGAGGGGAACTTTATTATGTTGTTGATTGCCTGAGCGGTGAGAAGCTCGGGGTTTATTATCATCGAGATTTCAAGTTGCTGCTTGAGGAAGTCAAGGTTCTCGGTGCTGTATTCCTGACCGCGGATTCGGGCAACGGTGTAATTTGCGCCAAGACGCTTTGCAAGGAAGCAGCTGAGCATATTGAACTCGTCGGAATCGGTTGTTGCAATGAAAAGATCTGCCGAGCCGACCTTTGCGTCGGACAGAGTCTTGAAATGAGTTCCGCTTGCGCAGATTCCCATTACATCGTAGGTATCGGTTATGCTCTGGATTACATCGCTGTCGTTATCCACGGCGGTGATCTCGTGGTTCTCGTATGAAAGCGACTGTAATATACTTCTTCCTATTTTGCCGCAGCCGACAATTACAATCTTCATAGATATCGCCTCACTTTTTTGTTTATCGAAACGCGCCGTTAAAGGCACGGAAAAGTCAGAACATACACTCTTCAACTTACCATTTTATCACAACACACTCAATAAAAACAACCAAAATATGAAAAGACCGCAAAGATTATCTTTGCGGTCCTTTTTGCTGAAATTATATTGCCCTTCAGCCGAACATTATCTGGTTTACAATGCCTTCGAGGCGTTCCTGTCTGCCGCTGGAGGGAAGCTCGGGAGCGCCCATCTCTGCAGCGTATGCAGCCAGCTCTTCAAGGCTTACTTCGCCTGCGCGGATCTTTGCGCCGATGCCACTGCGGTAGCTTGCGTAGCGGTCCTCAACGAACTTGTCCAGTCTGCCGTCCTCGATAATTGCGGCGGCCTTTATAAGACCGAGAGCGAAGGTGTCCATGCCGAGGATGTAGCTTTCGAACATGTCCTCAACGGTGTAGCTGGGACGGCGGGACTTTGCGTCGAAGTTAAAGCCGCCGGTGAGTCCGCCAGCCTTGAGAACCTCCAGCATGCACATGGTTGCCTCGTATACGTTGAAGGGGAACTCGTCTGTATCCCAGCCGAGGAGATAGTCGCCCTGGTTTGCGTCGATGCTGCCCATCATGCCGTTGATTGCGGAAACGCGCAGATCGTGCTGGAAGGTGTGGCCTGCCAGAGTTGCGTGGTTTGCCTCAATGTTCATCTTGAAGTCCTTGTCAAGACCGTACTGACGCAGGAAGCCGATTGCGGTTGCGGCGTCGAAGTCGTACTGGTGCTTCATGGGCTCTTTGGGCTTGGGCTCGATGTAGAAATCGCCCTTGAAGCCTATGCTTCTGCCGTAGTCAACGGCAAGGTGCATGAGCTTTGCGATGTTCTCCTGCTCGAACTTCATGTCGGTGTTAAGCAGGGTCTCGTAGCCTTCGCGGCCGCCCCAGAATACATAGCCTCTGCCGCCGAGCTTGACGGTGATGTCGAGAGCCTTCTTGACCTGAGCTGCTGCAAAGCAGAAAACGTCAGCGGAGTTGGTGGAGCCTGCGCCGTTCATGAAACGGGGGTTGGAGAACATATTTGCGGTACCCCAGAGGCACTTGATGTTTGTGCCCTGCATCTTTTCAAGAATGTAGTCGGAAATCTCGTCGAGGCGGCGGTTGGTTTCCTTGATGTCGTCAGCCTCGGGAACGAGGTCAACATCGTGGAAGCAGAAATACTCAATACCCAGCTTCTGCATGAACTCAAAGCCGGCATCAACCTTTGCCTTTGCGTGCTCCATGGTGCCCTTTTCGACGCCGAAGGATTTGTCAGCGGTGTCGCGTCCGAACATATCGGTGCCTGCTGCGCCGAGATTGTGCCACCATGCCATTGCGAAGGGCAGGTGCTCCTTCATGGGCTTGCCGAGCACGAGCTTTTCGGGATCATAGAACTTGAATGCAAGAGGATTCTTGCTCTGTGCACCCTCGTATTTGATTACGGGAATATTTTCAAACATCATGTTTCAGTCCTCCTTAAGTATTTTAAACAGCGGTTTTACTGTGGGATATATTGCCTTGAATTTGCGGTAGCGTTCCTCATACAGGGCCGCAAGCTCAGCCTCCGGCTCAATGCTGGAGCTTACGCTTACAAGTGCGTCGGCACATTTGCTTACGCTCTCGTATTCTCCGCAGCCTACCATTGCAAGCATTGCGCCGCCGTAACCGGGGCCTTCCTCGGTCTGAGGAATATCAATGCTGATGTTAAGAACGTTTGCGATGATTTTTCGCCATACGGGAGCTTTCGCGCCGCCGCCGCAGAGCTTGGAGCGGTCAATGTCGATGCCGAGACTCTTTGCAACCTCGAAGCTGTCGCGGATGGCGAAGCTTACGCCCTCCATAACGGCCTGCACCATGTCGGAGCGGCTTGTATCCATGCTCATGCCGACAAATGTGCCTCTTGCGTCAACGTCATTTATGGGACTGCGCTCGCCCATGAGATAGGGCAGGAAGAACACGCGGTTTTTGCCCAGCTTATCCTCGTCTATGCTGCCCTGTTCGGCTTTATAGTCGGTGGTTCCGAGTATTTCCTCATAGAACCACTTGTTGCAGCTTGCTGCCGACAGCATGCAGCCCATGAGATGGAAGTTTCCGTCCGCGTGGGCAAAGGCGTGGAGCGCGTTGAATCTGTCAACTCCGAATTTCTCGGAGGAGATAAATATGGTGCCCGAGGTGCCGAGAGAGATGTTGCAGGCACCGTTGCCGACAGTTCCGGTGCCGACTGCAGCAGCAGCGTTGTCGCCTGCACCTGCCACGACCTTGACGGTCTTGGGCAGACCTATATCTGCACATACCGTGCCAATGACGTCATAGCTTTCAAAAAGCTCAGGCATCTGGGACTTGCTGATTCCGCAGAGCTGAAGCATTTCCTCAGACCAGCACTTGTGCTCAACATCAAGCAGAAGCATTCCGCTTGCGTCGGAATAATCGCAGGAGTGAAGTCCCGTGAGCTTATAGTTTATATAGTCCTTGGGCAGCATGATCTTGCTTATGCGGCTGAAGTTTTCGGGCTCCTTATTCCGCATCCAGAGCAGCTTCGGAGCGGTAAAGCCTGCAAAAGCAATGTTTGCCGTGAGGGCAGACAGCTTTTCCTTGCCGATGACACTGTTCAGGTATTCCACCTCGTCGGCGGTTCTGCCGTCGTTCCACAGTATTGCGGGACGGATAACGCAGTCGTTTTCGTCAAGGGCAACCAGACCGTGCATCTGACCGCCGCAGCCTATGCCTGCAATCTCGGACTTTTCAATGCCCTCAGTAAGCTCGGCAATGCCGAGCTTTACTGCTTCCCACCAGTCCTCGGGGTTCTGTTCCGACCAGCCGGGGTGAGGGAAATAGAGGGGATAATCCTTTGATACGGTGTTATGGATTTTGCCTTGGGCATCTACGAGCAGTAGCTTTACCGAAGAGGTGCCCAGGTCGATGCCGATATAAAACATATTATGCCTTCTCTTTCTTGGAAACAACGTCGAAGATGACTGCTGCCAGAAGAACAAGACCCTTAACTACCTTCTGGTAGTTTGCGTCAACGCCCATGATGCTCATGCCGATGTTGATAACGCCCATGAGAACTGCGCCGACGATAACACCGGGAACGGTGCCAGTGCCGCCGTATGCGGAAGCGCCGCCGATGAAGCAGGCGCCGATAGCGTCCATTTCATAGTTCTGACCGTATGTGGGCTGAGCGGAGGTGAGTCTTGCGATGGTCATGATACCTGCAACTGCGGCAAGCAGACCCATGTTGGTGTATGCGAAGAAGTAAACCCTCTTGGTGTTGATACCGGAGAGCTTGGTGGCAGTCTCGTTGCCGCCGATTGCGTAGAGGTGACGGCCGATAGTGGTCTTGGAGGTTATGTAGGTGTAAATAAGGATTACGAGTGCAACCCAGATAAGTGCGGTGGGGATGCCCTTGTACTGGCTGAGCTTGATGGTGAAGAATACGATTACAGCTGCGATAACAAAGACCTTTACGCAGGTCTTGCTGAAGGAATCGACCTCATAGCCCTTTTTCTTTCTGGTTCTTCTGCCGTTTAAGGTGAAGAATATGTACAGAGCTGCAGCTATGCCGCCGACTACGAGACACAGCAGATTTATGCCCTCACCGCCAAGAACATCGGGAATGTAGCAGTTTGCGCCGCCGCCGAAAATGCTGACGAACTTTTCATTGGTAACGGACATGGTCATGCCCTTGAGGATGACGTTTGAAAGTCCGCGGAATACCATCATACCTGCGAGTGTGGTGATGAAGGGGGGGACATGTACATATGCGATCCAGAATGCCTGCCATGCGCCGACTGCAAGACCGATGACGAGCATGATGCCGACTGCGGCCCAGAGGTTAACGTCCTTGTTAAGCACAACTGCACCGACTGCGCCTGCGAAGCAGACGACCGAGCCGACGGAAAGGTCGATGTTACCGCCGGTCAGTATGCACAGAAGCATACCGGTTGCCAGTATGAATACATATGCGTTCTGAGAGATTATGTTTGTGATGTTCTGGGGCATCAGCAGCTTGCCGTTGGTCTCGATTGCAAAGAATGCAACGACCAGAACCAGAACAATTACCATTGTATATTTCTTTATGAATTCAGTAATCTTTGAATTGCTCATTTTTACTGCTCCTTTTCCTCTTTATCGGAAGCCAGAATCCTTGCCATAATCTTTTCCTGGCTTGCCTCGTCTCTGTGAAATTCGCCGCCTACCTTGCCGTCAATGAGGACATAAATTCTGTCGCTCATGCCGAGAACTTCGGGAAGCTCGGAGGAAATCATGATGACTGATTTTCCTTCTGCGGCCAACTGGTTGATAATACAGTAGATTTCATATTTTGCGCCGACATCGATGCCGCGGGTGGGCTCGTCCAGAATGAGAACGTCAGGGTCGGCGAACATCCATTTGGAAAGCAGAACCTTCTGCTGGTTTCCGCCTGAGAGCTTGCCGACGTTCTGTTCAACGCCTACGCACTTTGTTTTCATTTTTCCGCGGTAGTCCTCCGCAATTTCGTATTCCTTGTCAACATCAATAACGCCGTGCTTTGATACGCCCTTGAGGTTTGCAAGCGTTGTGTTGACGCGGATGGGGTTCGAGAGGATAAGTCCGTTGCCCTTTCTGTCCTCGGTTACATAGGCCAGACCGTGGTTTATGGCCTCGCGCGGGGAGTGGAGCTGAACTTCCTTGCCGTTAAGCTTAATGGTACCGCTTATATTAGAGCCGTAGCTGCGTCCGAAAACGCTCATGGCGAGCTCGGTGCGTCCTGCGCCCATAAGGCCGGAAATACCGACAACCTCGCCCTTTTTGACATTCAGGGAAACATTGTCAACGACTTTCTTTTCGGTGTAAATGGGGTGATAAACATTCCAGTTTTCGATCTCAAGCGCAACATCCCCGATTTTAACGTCTTTTCTCTTGGGGAAGCGATCGGCGATTTCTCTGCCGACCATGCCGCGGATGATTCTGTCTTCGTTTATCTCATCAACGCCCTTGTGCATGGTTTCGATGGTTTTGCCGTCGCGCAAAACGGTGATGTCGTCCGCGACATAGGAAACCTCGTTGAGCTTGTGGGAGATGATGATTGAGGTCATGCCATTTTTCTTGAACTCCAGCAGAAGGTCAAGAAGTGCCTGAGAGTCCGACTCGTTAAGCGACGAGGTGGGCTCGTCAAGGATAAGAAGCTTTGCGTTCTTCGCAAGAGCCTTTGCAATTTCGGTAAGCTGCTGCTTGCCGACGCCGATGTCCTTAATCAGCGTTCTGGAGGACTCGGAGAGTCCTACTATCTTGAGGTATTTATCTGCTTCCGCATAGGTTTCGTCCCAGTTTATGTTGAACTTTTTGCCCTTTTCGTTGCCGAGGAACATATTTTCGCCTATGGACATATAGGGAACAAGTGCCAGCTCCTGGTGTATGATTACAATACCCTTTTCCTCGCTGTCTTTAATGCCGGAGAACTTGCAGATCTCGCCATTATATACTATATCGCCGGTATAAGTGCCGTAAGGCCATAGTCCGCTGAGGACTTTCATCAGCGTTGATTTGCCGGCACCGTTTTCGCCGACCAGTGCGTGGATGCTGCCTCTCTTGACAGCGAAGTTGACATCATCTAAAGCTTTGGTTGCAGGGAACTGTTTGGTTATACCTCGCATTTCAAGTATGTTGTCTGACAAGATATCGCCTCCGTAAGTGTCTGTTTTTAGATTTGGGCAAGACGGATTAACCGTCTTGCCCAATGAGAAAATTATTCAGTTAGTTTGCCTTATGCAAGCTGATCCATGGTGTAGTAGCCGGAATCAACAAGCAGTGCCTGATAGTTGTCAACGGTGCATGCAACAGGCTCGCAGAGGAAGCTGGGGATGATGCCGGTGCCGTTGTCGTAGGTCTCGGTGTCATTTACGGGAGGCTCGGTGCCCTTCATGAGAGCGTCAACCATCTTAACGGTCTGCTCTGCCAGAGTACGGGTGTCCTTGAATACGGACATTGCCTGCTTGCCGTCAATGAGGTTCTTCATGATTGCGATATCGCAGTCCTGACCGGTGATGACGGGATATACATCGTTGGTGTAGAGTGCTGCAAGTGCGTTTTCAACGCCGCATGCGGTGGAGTCGTTGGAAGCGAGAACTGCATCGAGCTGCTTGCCGTCAGTATAGTAAGAGCTGAGGATGTTCTCGAAACGCTCCTGAGCCTTGTCGGTAGCCCAGTTTGCGGTAGCAACAACAGCCTTGTCGTAGTTGCCGTCTGCATCCTTGGTTGCAACCTGACCGGAGGGGCATACCAGAGTGCCTGCATCCAGGTAGGTCTGGAGAACGCTCATTGCGCCGTCGAAGAAGAAGTTAATGTTGTTGTCGCCGGGGTCGCCGGTGATGAACTCGATGTTGAAGGTCTTGTCGCCTGCGTTCTTAAGATCGAGCTTCTCTTCAATGAACTGACCCTGCTTTACACCAACGAGCCAGTTGTCGAAGGTTGCATAGTAGGAAACTGCGTCGGAGTTCATGATGAGGCGGTCGTAAGAGATAACGGGGATGTTCTTTTCCTTAGCCTGTGCAAGAACAGTGCCGAGGGAGTCGCCGTCGATAGCTGCAATAACGAGAACCTTGCAGCCGTTTGCGATCATGTTCTCAATCTGAGAAACCTGGGTGGGGATGTCGTTTGCGCCGAACTGGAGGTCAACCTGATAGCCTGCAGCCTCGAGCTGTGCCTTCATGTTGTCGCCGTCCTGATTCCAACGCTGCAGATCCTTGGTGGGCATGGAAACGCCAACCAGATCGCCGTCGGGATTGGCTGCATCTTCGCCGTCGTTGCCGCTTGCGCATGCGCAGAGAGCAAAGACCATGAGAAGAGCCAGAAGAAGTGCTATGTACTTTTTCATGTTTTTGTTCCTTTCTGGATTTAGTAAAAGGTTTTCTGTTACTAAATTATTTAGTAACACTTGTACCTTTATTTTAATTTTTTGAACTAAAGATGTCAAGCGAAAAGGGCAATATGACGATTTTTCTACGTATTTTCTATTTAATCAAAGCCGTTTTTGTGCATTTTTTAGAATCAAATAGCTTTTGAGCCGATATTTCTACTTGTTTTTTCGGAAATTTACTAAATAATTTAGCAAATGGCATTAAACAGACAGATTCTTGCTTTTTTTTATAAATTATTTATAATGATTACTAATAAATTTAGTGCATGGGAGGGTTAAGATGGCAGGTGTAACATCAAAAGAGATAGCCGCCCGTCTGGGCTTGTCTCCGTCTGCGGTGTCTTTGGCACTCAACGGAAAACCCGGAGTTAGCGAAGCCACGAGGCAGCTCGTCATTTCCACAGCGGGGAAAATGGGCTATAACATAGCAAAGCACGTCGGCGCCGCAAGCAAAAGGCGGCGGATATGCTTTGTGTTCTACATAGACCAGCTTGTCAGTATAGCGGAAAACACGACATTTTCCACCTTTGTGCTTCAGGGGGCGGAGAATGCTTCATCCGCAAAAGGCCACAGCATTACGGTCAGATATGTCCGTGCAGGCGAGCCGCTGACAAAGCAGCTTGAAGATACAATAAATGATACCGACGGATTTATTATCCTCGGTACGGATGTAACCCGAAGCTGCAGGAGCGAGATGAAGGAGTTTCTGCGCTCGATTGACGGCAAGCCCGCAGTCATCGTTGACAGTCCCGAGCACTTTAACATGGCTGACTGCGTTGTAAACGACAACTACGGCGGCGCATGTATGGCGGCTGAGTATTTCATTTCCCGAGGCCTCAAAAAAATCGGATACCTGCGCTCAATGTACAGAATAAGCAACTTTGAATATCGCGAGGCGGGTCTGAAGCATGCTCTTAAGAGGGCGGGACTCGGCATCCACTCCATAGTGGATACGGACATATCCTTTGACGAGGCGTTTAAAAGCGTTGACGAGTATCTGAGTAAAGCGGAAGAGCTTCCCGAGGCCTTCTTCGCGGAGAACGACATTATTGCCGCGGCGGCGATAAAGGCATTCAATGCCCACGGAATCGATGTGCCGGGGCAGGTGTCCGTAATCGGCTTCGATGATATTCCCGTCAGCGAATTCAGCTCGCCGTCGCTGACTACGGTGCATTCGTTCAAGGAGCAGCTGGGCGAGGCTGCGGTAAACCTGCTGTCAGCGAGATTCAGCGAATGCCCCGAGGATAATTCCTTCGGCGGAAGAGGCTGTATGACAGTAAGCATTTCCACAAAGCTCCATGTTCGAGACAGTGTAAAATAAGGAAAGGGAATTATTCTATGATTATTCATGTTCTCTATACTGCACTTCCCGTGTTTGCCGCACTTTTCATCGGCGTCCTTTGCAGGAAAAGGAATATACTGGACCGCGGCGGTGTCGATGCGCTGAGAAAGCTGGCGGTGGATATAACCCTGCCCGCGGTGCTGTTTTCTGCGTTTGCAACGGCGGATTACTCTCCGCGCAACATGCTGATCCCGCTTCTGACTTTTGTGCTCTGCATTGCGGCGCTGCTTTTGGGATTTCTGCTTAAGAAGCTGTTTAAATGCGACAGCCGGCTAATGCCTTATCTGATGACGGGTTTTGAAGCTGGTATGCTGGGCTACGGACTTTTTGCCCTGCTCTATCCCGGACAGAGCAGCTCTGCCTTTGCCATAATAGATTTGGGTCAGGTGCTGTTTGTGTTTACATTATATAAAGGTATGCTTATGGGAAAGGGAAGCGCGAAGGAGCTTGCAAAGCAGGCGTTTTCCTCCCCCGTTCTCTGGGCGATAATCGCAGGTATGCTCTTCGGAATTACGGGACTGTATTCAGCCCTTGAGCCTTCGGGCGTCGCTTCGGTCATTGATAAGCTGGCTGAATTCATTGCCGCGCCCACAAGCTGTCTTATTTTAATAAGTATAGGATACGACCTTGAGTTTAAGGAAACTCCGTGGAAACGGGTGCTTTCCTATACGGGAATGCGTGTCGCAGTGATGGCGATCATATTTGCCCTTGCCGTGTTCGTAAACCGTCATCTCCTCGGAGGTATTATGCACGAGGGAGCACTTATGCTTATGATGATTCTGCCTGCACCCTATGTTCTGCCCATATTCACCGATGCGGAATCGGAGCGCACAGATATTGCGTCTACGCTCTCGGTTATGACTCTGCTCAGCCTCGTCCTGTTTTCGCTTATGGCGGCGATGACGGTATAAACCGGCTATGAAAAATGGCGGCAGCCGCCCTGAAAAGTAAAGATTATGCCCCTGTCCCGTTTCACTCGGGACAGGGGCGGTTTTTATTAGGTATCGGAATCTGTAATGCGGTTTTGCTCTCCCCACACACATAATTCGTCCAGCACCTTCATGAGCGATTTTCCGCGCTCACTCAGACTGTATTCAACCTTAGGCGGAATCTGGGGATATTCCGTGCGAATGATGAGCTTATCTGCCTCAAGCTCCTTCAGGTTTGTGCTAAGCGTCTTGTCCGAAATGTTCTTGAGATACCTGCGTAGCTCATTGAATCTGACAACTTCAAATTCCATAAGACAATAGAGAATGACCATTTTGTGCTTGCCGGAAATCAAGGACAGGGTGTAGCTGAAACCCGTATCTTCAAAATTCGCGTTCTCAATGTATGGCTTAATCATATCACTTTCTCCAAAGACAGTACCTGTTAAATATACCAGTACTTGTATAATTCCTTGCGTTGGATATAATTATATTAAAAGGCGCTAAGAGTGTCAATATAAACAACAAAGCGAGGGAATATCCATGAGAAAAACTTTGAACCAGACCGAGGGAATCTTCCCCATGCCGGTGCTGATGGTAGCTACCTACAACGAAGACGGAAGCGTTAATGTAATGAATGCTGCGTGGGGCACCATGCAGGAGCGCGGCACTGTTGCACTCAATCTGACAGAATCTCACAAAACGGTTAAGAACATTAAGGCAAGAAAAGCATTCACCGTAAGCCTTGCGGATGCCGACCATGTTGTCGAAGCAGACTATCTTGGTGATGTGTCCGGCAATGTCGAGAGCAGGAAGTTTGAAAAAAGCGGTCTGACCGCAAGCAAATCCGATGTTGTAGATGCTCCCGTCATCAACGAGTTCCCTGTATGTATGGAGTGCGAATTCATAGAGTATCAGGCAGATACCTATGGCTGCGGCGTTATCGGTAAGGTAGTGCGTATTACTGCGGATGAAAAAGTCATGAACGGCGATAAAATAGATATGTCTCTGATTAACGCCATCGCGTTCGATCCTTACACCCACGGTTACTACAAAGTCACCGAAAGAGTCGGCGAAGCATTCAAAGACGGTTTTAAACTGAAATAATAATCATTGAATAAGAAGGCAGTCGCAAAAGCGACTGCCTTCATTTTGGTAGAACTGCGCAATAATTGACAGAATTATACCCTTTTGTGCCCGTATGTTGGTTTTTTAGTTTGTCTTCCTTGCTTCCTCCGGAAGGGCCTTGATAAGACGCTTCTCAAGATCAGGGATGTTGTGGTCAATTATCAGATTTCCGCTGAGGAACATATCAAACTCCATTGTCATAGGGCTGTCATCCAGCTTTATGGTATAGATCTTTTTGTCCAGATTTATAGCTCGTCTGAACTCAGTCTGCACGAACCTTGAATTCATCGCATCCTCAGAGCAGAACAGGATAACAGCACATGATTCTTCAATCTTCTGTGCCAGAATTTTCATCCAGTTGTCGCCGCCGTGTATGCCGTCGTCATACCAGAGCCTATACGAATTGCGCTGAAGAGCGACCATTGTCGAAAATACCGAATCCTTATCACTGTGGGAATAGCTTATGAAAAGGAAAGGCTCCGAGCCTTCATAGGGTAGTGAGACATATTTCTGGTCGTTGAGTACTTTTTCTATTTCTTTGCGTCTTTTGATTATGCTTCTGTACTGGATATGCAGAGCATCAAGGTCATATATTGGATGGCCGGAAGCATAGATTACAACCTCGTCGAAAGCATCAGTGTTTTCTATATAGCGTTTCTGCATGCCCAGGTTAGCTTTAACTCTCGTTTTCTTTTCGGAGTCGGAGATTGAACCACCCAACTCTATTGACTTTAGAACGGCATCGTAGTCTTCAAATATGTTTATAATCGTTACATAGTTGCCATATGCTCGCTTGAGCTGCAGTACAAGATTAAGCGAAGCGCCGCCGACAGTGAGAAGGCAATCCTTTACACCGTGAACAGCGTCCATTATCTGCTGTTGGTCAAAACCGAGGTATACTCCGTCAAGGTCATATCTGAAGTCGCACTTATCTATGAATTCCTTTTCAACATATATCTTATCATCATACCATTTGGCATAGTTTTCATCCTGAGAGGCATTGACATACTTGTCCTTATCTACCATGGCATCATCAGCAACATAGTTATACTTGTTGATAATCTCGAAACCCTCGCCTCGGAAAAACTTACGAGTCTCATAGCCCATATCTAAAGTAGCACCATATAAAACAAAAAGCATTTGTAATCACCATCAATTAAGAATTAGTCTGCTCATATAGACTAATTAACATTATACGACTAATCACAAAAAACTCAATTCTATTTTTTGCATAATCAAAACCATCGGTTTATATAGGATAATGAAAGACAATATTGCGCAACAACTCACACCCAAACAAGCAAGAAAGTCCCAGAACTTCAAGAAGTTCTGGGACTTTTTGATGGTCCGAGT
>R21__coassemble_1737_pt1 | contig 14032 bp, 11 predicted proteins | sample R21__metabat2_low_PE_019 | metagenome-assembled genome bin R21 | reverse complement strand
ATAAAAAATAACGGTAATACGTCAGTATTACCGTTATTTTGTTATCTTGTCTGTTTGAAAAATCTCTCGCTCAAAACTGCTTTGCACCTGAAAAGCAGGAGGTTTTTTGCAAGGCAAGGCAAATTACCGCAGGAATACTGGCGCATTTCAAGGTAATCTAACGAAGTTTTGCATAAAACAGTCGCTTTTCAGGCTGCAATTCCCTATGGTGCGTAGCCCAAGGGCGGTCTCTTTTATTCTTCCTCCGTAACCCACTTGATTATATAGTCTGCAAAGCGACGGGTTGCAGGGCTCTGTCTGCTCGTTTCCGTGATGGCAAGACCTATTGTTCTTTTGTTCGGGGGAACGAGCTCCTTTATTTTTATTCTGTCGTTTCTGCCCTTTAAAAGCAGCTCGGGCATGATGCTTATGCCCAGACCCTGCTCAACCATTGCGATAATGGCATAGTCATCCTTGGTGGAAAACTTGATATTCGGCTTGATTCCCGCCGCATCGAGGGCGCGGCGGGCGTCATGGTTTGAGGTTTCCAGCAGAGTTATAAAAGCTTCCTTCTCACATTCGACCAGAGGGAACTTGGGATAAGCCGCAAATTTATGATCCTCGGGGAGTATTGCAAGAAGTCTGTCCTCCATAAGGGCAAAGCACTCGCAGTTTAATCCGTTGGGCATATTTACGAAGCCCAGATCCACGCTTCCCTCCTCGATCCACTTCTCGACGTCGAAGTAGTCACCGTTGAGAAGCTTTATATCGACATTGGGATAGTCACGCTGAAATTCTTTTATAACGCCCGGCAGCCAGTGAACGGCAACGGAGGTGAATGCGCCTATGCGCACCGTGCCCGAATCAAGGCCGCGGATAGATGAGGCAGTCTGCTTAAGCTGCTCCTCATAATTGAGTATGCCGCGCACAGAGGGCATGATCCGCTCGCCGTCGGCAGTGAGCTTAACGCCGCCCCTTGTGCGGGTTATGACCGTAAAGCCCAGCTCTTCCTCAAGATTATTTATTGCATGGCTGACAGCCGACTGCGTACATCCCAATGATTCCGCCGCCCTTGTCAGACTGCCGAATTCTACTGCTCTTGCCAGAGTTTCGTATTTCGATATACTCATATTGCACCTTTTATGAATTTTTTTCATGTTAATATGAAAACTATTAAATCTAATAATACTATATACTAAAAACACGAAAAATCAAGCCTAATAGTGATTTTTTGCTCTTGTTAACGCAATCTGCGTTCATTATAATTCAATTATCGCATGACAGGAAAGGAAATGAGCTATGTTTAACGCAGAAGTAATTGTATTTTTAGGATATTTTATCATCCTGTTCTTTGTCGGACTGATATTCTTCTTTAACGGCAGCAACAAGAACCAGAAGGACTACTTCCTCGGCGGCCGCAGCATCGGCCCCTGGGTCACCGCACTGAGCGCGCAGGCATCCGATATGTCCGCATGGCTGCTCATGGGTCTGCCCGGCTCTATCCTCGCATTCGGCTTCGGCCAGATTTGGATAGGCATCGGCCTTGCACTGGGCACCGCGGCAAACTGGATTTTCTGTGCAAAGAGACTGAGAAAGTTCTCCGTTGCAGCAGGCGACTCCATCACCGTTCCCCAGTATCTTACCAACCGCTTTGCATCTGATAAGAAAACCCTTCAGGTTATCTGTGCAATCATATTCCTTATAGCATTCACCGTTTACGTTGCATCCGCATTTGTTGCAGGCGCATCCGTATTCACAATGCTCTTCCCCGGAATCTCCGCAAAGACCGCAATGCTTATCTATGCCGCAATCATTATCGGCTACACCTTCCTCGGCGGCTTCACCGCTGTCTGCTGGACTGACTTCTTCCAGGGTCTTCTGATGCTGGTTGCACTGCTGGCAGTTCCCATTATCGTTTCCGCAACCCAGACCCTCGATTACAGCGCACTGACCACCGTTTACCAGTACACCGACGCTTCCGGCGCAGTTGTTAACTGCGACTTCGGTGCAGGTCTCTTCTCCGCTTCATGGAAAGATGTTCTCTCCGGTCTCGGCTGGGGTCTCGGCTACTTCGGTATGCCCCACATCATCGTTCGTTTCATGTCCATTGAGAAGCCCTCCATGGTAAAGAAGTCCTCCATCGTTGCAATCGTATGGGTCGTTCTTTCCATCGGTGCTGCCTGCCTCATGGCTTACTACGCAAGAATGCTCGTTGGCGAAGAGCTCCTCTCTCAGGGTGCACAGAAGACCGTCTTCATCGTCATGGCACGCAAGCTCTTCCCGCCCGCAATCGCAGGTGTTCTGCTTGCCGCTATCATGGCAGCATCCGTTTCCACCGCGGACTCTCAGCTCCTCGTTGCATCCAGCTCCTTCACCTCTGACCTTTACCAGCCCATCTTCCGCAAGAACGCAGGCGACAAGGAAGTTCTCTGGGTCGGCAGAATTGCAGTTGTTGTTATCTCCATAGTTGCCTACTTCATCGCCTCCTCCAAGGGCTCCGGCGCACAGGCAATCATGAACATGGTTGAGAACGCATGGGGTATCTTCGGCGCCGCATTCGGTCCCGTAATTCTCCTCTCCCTGTTCTGGAGACGCTTCAACTACGCAGGCGCCTGCGCAGGCGTTATAGTCGGCGCACTTGTTGACATCGTATGGCTGTTCTGCCTCTCTTCCACCGGCATCTACGAGATTATCCCCGGCTTCGTCTGCGGTCTCATCGCATCCGTTGTCGTTACTCTCGCAACCAAGGCACCCGAGAAGAAGGTCACCGATATTTTCGATACCGCAATCCAGCCCGACTACGGCGAATAAGTCTTACATATTAAAAAGCAATCCTTATCGTTTGATAAGGATTGCTTTTCTTTTGTCGTTTATTGACTTTAACTGTCCATTGTTTTATATTTATAATGATATAATGGCGAAACAAGGAGGAAAACTACCATGGCTTTAACTCAAGAGCGTATTGCCGAGCTCAATGAGCTTTGCAGACGCTTCAGAATTGATGTTCTGACCGCAATTCACGCGGCTCAGTCCGGACATCCCGGCGGCTCCCTTTCGGTCTGTGAAATTCTCACCTACCTCTATCAGGAGCACATGAATCTTGACGCAGCAAATCCTGCCGACCCCGACCGCGACAGACTCGTTCTCTCCAAGGGTCACGCAGCACCCATGCTCTACCGCAACCTTATCGGCAAGGGCTTCCTTCCCGAAGAGAGCATGATGACTCTGCGCCGCATGGGCGGTCTTGCAGGCCACCCCAGCACCCACATCAACGGCGTTGAAATGCCCGGAGGGCCTCTCGGCCAGGGCTTCCCTGCCGCACAGGGCATGGCAATGGCACTCAAGCTCAACGGCTCCAAGGCTAAGGTTTACGCAGTCCTCGGTGACGGCGAGCTCAACGAAGGCGTTATCTGGGAAACCGCAATGTCGGCTCCCAAGTTCGGTCTCGACAATCTCATCGCAATAATTGACTACAACAAGGTACAGCTCGACGGCACCACCGACGAGGTTATGCCTCTCCGCGATCTTGCCGCAAAGTGGGAGTCCTTCGGCTGGACTGTTCTCGAGTGCGACGGTCACGACATCGAAGCACTTGACTTCTGCATCTCCGTTGCAGACGGCGCAATCGGCGTTCCTACCGTTATCCTTGCAAACACCGTAAAGGGCAAGGGCGTTTCCTTCATGGAAGGCAAGAACGCATGGCACGGCAAGGCAATCGACGATGAGAGCTTTGCAAAGGCAATGGAAGAACTCGGAGGTGAAGCAAATGCCTAAAGCAATAAGAGAAGTATACGGCACCGTGCTCGCAGAGCTGGGTGAAACCAACAACGATATCGTCGTTCTTGACGCTGACCTTTCCGGCTCCACCAAGAGCGCAATCTTCGGCAAGGCACATCCCGAGAGATTCTTCAACATGGGTATCGCCGAGGCTAACATGGTAGCAACCGCGGCAGGCATGTCCACCGTGGGCAAAATTCCTTTCGTAAATACATTCACAGTATTCCTCACCTCCAACGGTCTGCTCTCCGCACGTGACCAGATCTGCTACGCAAACCTGAACGTCAAGTTCGGCGGCGCATACTGCGGCATGAGCGATGCACTGGACGGTGCAAGCCATCACGCAACAGAGGACATCGCAGTCATGCGTGCTCTCCCCAACATGAAGGTCATTGTCCCCTCCGACGCAAACTCTACCCGCTGGGCAACCAAGTACGCAGTCGAGAACTACGGCCCCATGTACCTGCGTCTGAGCCGCGATGTATATCCCGACCTTTACGCAGAGGATGCCGAGTTTGAGCTGGGCAAGGGCGCAATCGTCCGCGACGGCTCCGACGTTACCGTTATTGCCTGCGGTCTCATGGTACACAAGGCAATCGAAGCCGCAGAGGCACTTGCCGAGAAGGGCATTTCCGTTCGCGTTGTGGATATGTACTCCATAAAGCCCATCGACAAGGAGCTCATCATAAAGTGCGCCGAGGAAACAGGCGCAATCGTCTGTGCCGAGGAGCACAACATCTACGGCGGTCTCGGCGGCGCAGTCTCCGAGGTTCTCGCATGGGCAGGCGCAGGTGTTCCCACCGAGTTTGTCGGCATTCAGGACACCTTCACCGAATCCGCTCCCTACAAAGAGCTTCTCGCAAAATACGGCGTTGACGCAAACGGCGTAATCGCAGGCATCGAAAAGGTTCTTGCAAGAAAGTAAGCTCACTATTTTATTGAGAAAGAGTGTCGAGCATGGAATTAGAATTCTTCTCCCCGGGTCGCACAGAGCTTGCCGGAAACCACACCGACCATCAGAACGGCCGTGTTTTGGCTTCCGCAGTTGACAAAGGCATACATGCCGAGTGTGAGCCCACATACGATACCGTTGTTCGCATAAGATCCGCAGGCTTTCGCAGCATCGAGATTGATCTTCTCGATCTTGACCTGAAGCCTGAGGAATTCGGTACCTCCGCCGCCCTTGTGCGCGGCGTTGCCGCGGCCTTTTACGACTTGGGCGCGTCTGTCGGCGGCTTCACCGCCACCCTGCACAGCGATTTAAATTCCGGCTCGGGGCTCAGCTCATCGGCGGCATTTGCCGTTTTGATAGCACGCATCTTCAACTCACTTTATAACAACGACCTGCTTGAGCCTATCGCCATCGCGCGCATAGCTCAGCAGGCTGAAAATCTCCACTTCGGAAAACCCTGCGGTCTTATGGATCAGCTTGCCTGCTCTCTGGGAAAGCCCGTATATGTGGACTTCATGACGAACGAGATCATACCCGTCACTGCCGATTTCTCCCGCATGGGACTTGCCCTCTGTCTGACCGACACCGGCGGCTCTCACGCAGGACTCGACACCTCCTATGCCCGCATACCCGCTGATATGAGGCTTATCGCAAGCTTCTTCGGCAAGGAGGTGCTCGGAGAAGTCGATCCGGCAGACTTCCGTTCAAAAGAATGGGACACTTCGAACAGGCCCGTCCGCAGAGCCAAACATTTCTTCGATGAAAACGAGCGTGTTCCCCTTATGCGCGACGCACTCATAAACGGAAACGCCGATGAATATATTCGCCTTATGAACGAGTCCGGACGCTCATCGGAAAAATTCCTTAACAACATCGTGACCAGCTCAACGGACGACCACAAGCTGGAGCAGGGTCTCCTGATGAGTGCCAAGCTTCTCAGCGGCAAGGGCGCATGGAGGGTTCACGGCGGCGGCTTTGCCGGCTGCGTTCAGGCTCTGATGCCCGAGGACTACTTTGAGTTTTATAAATCCGAAATGGAAAAAACATTCGGTGCAGGAAGCTGCACACAACTTAAACTATGCGAGGTAAAATAATGGAAAACATCTTCAAATCACTTGAGACCATCAAGCTGGGCACCATATCTCTCAGCTCACTGCTTTCCGCAGTTCTTCTTCTCATCGTCTGCAGCATTGTAATCAAGATTCTCTGCCGCGGCGTTGAAAAGATACTCACAAAGAGCAAAATCGACAGCAGCCTTAAGGGCTTCCTCAAAAGCGCATGCAAGATTGCTCTTTGGGTAATCGCAATAATCATCATTGCCGACTCTCTCGGCATTCCCGTAACAAGCCTCGTTGCTGTTCTCAGCGTAGCAGGTCTTGCTCTTTCCCTTTCCGTTCAGGGTCTTCTGAGCAATCTCTTCTCCGGAATCACTCTGCTCATAACCCGTCCCTTTGTTGTAAATGACTTTGTCGAAATCGGCGATTGCATCGGCACCGTCCGTGAAATCGGTCTGTTCTACACCAAGGTCTGCACCATCGACAACAAAATCATCTCCGTTCCCAACGGCGACATCACCGCTTCCAAGGTCACTAACTACACCACCGAGGAGCTGCGCAGAGTCGATACCGTTATCAACGCATCCTACGACTGTGCAACCGAAGATGTCCGCAAGGCAATCCTCGAGGCTGTCGCTATGGATTCCAAGGCGCTGCAGAGCCCCGCTCCCTTCGTTGCAATCAGCAACTACGGCGAGAGCACCGTTGAATACACCGTCCGTGTATGGTGCAAGAGCGCAGACTACTGGGATGTTTTCTTCGCTCTGAACGAAAACGTCCGCGAGTGCTTCGCAAAGAACGGCGTAAAGATGAGCTTCAAGCATCTGAACGTTCACATGGTAAACGACTGATAAAAAAAGAGAGGCACTTGCCTCTCTTTTTTATTGAGCTTATATTTAAAAAGAGCAGGTCATTTGACCTGCTTATTTCTATTTACAGAATATTTATAAAATTTTTCTTTACAAACACCACAATATATGCTATTATAACATCGTTAGTTAAATAACTAACTCGTCATTTGGGTTTTTCTTACTCTCTATTTTTAATCTTTATCGGAAAAAACAAGGCACTCGTTTGAGTGCCTTGTTTTTTGCCTTTTATTACAGAATTTCAATAAGCTTTTCTGCAATCTGAACTGCGTTGGTTGCAGCGCCCTTTCTTACCTGGTCGCCGCAGCACCAGATGCACAGGCCGCGCTCGTCGGTAATATCGTCGCGGATTCTGCCGACATAAACCAAATCCTGATCACTGGTTTCGAGAGGCATGGGATAGCGTCTGTTGGGCAGATCGTCAACCAGCTTGCAGCCGGGTGCGGATGCGATAAGCTCCTTTGCCTTTTCGACGGAGATCTTTTCCTTGGTCTTGAGGCAGATGGAAACGCTGTGGCTGCGGACAACAGGAACGCGAACGCAGGTGCAGCTGACCTTCAGCTCGGGCAGGTGCATGATCTTGCGGCCCTCGTTCTGAAGCTTCATCTCCTCGGAGGTGTAGCCGATGTACTGCTCGTCACCGATCTGAGGAATTACGTTGTAAGCGATCTGATACTGGAATACCTTGGGGTCGTAGCTTTCGCCCTTCTGATCGGCCTCTACCTCTGCGAACAGCTCCTTGGGGCCGTTTGCGCCGGCGCCGGAAACTGCCTGATAAGAAGAAACTACCATGGATTCAATGGGAGAAATGCTGTTGAGTATGTTGACTGCGGTGCAGGAAATAACGGTGGTGCAGTTGGGGTTTGCAATAACGCCCTTGTGCTTCTTTACGTCCTCGGGGTTAATCTCGGGAACTACCAGAGGAACCTCGGGGTCGAGGCGGAATGCGCTGGAGTTGTCGATAAATACAGCGCCGGAAGCCTTGATATCGTCGATGAACTTTTCGGCGATGTCATTTTCGGCTGCGCCCATGATAATGTCGAGACCCTTGAAGTTTTCCGCGCATGCTTCGACTATGGTGTATTCGCCCATCTTCTTGCCTGCGCTGCGTGCGCTTGCCAGAAGTCTGAACTCCTCAACGGGGAAGTTGCGTTCCTTGAAAATCTTCATCATTTCCTGACCGACTGCGCCGGTTGCTCCGAGTATACCTACTTTATACTTCTTCATTTTTCTTTCCTCCTATTTTACAAAGCTATGATAAAGTACTCTTATTGCGTTTTCGTAGTCCTTATTGTCTACACCTACTATTATATTCTGTTCGTCAGGACCTTGGGTAATCATCCTGATGTTGATTCCGTTCTGGCCGAGAGCGGCAAAGAGGCGACCGGATGAGCCGGGCTTGAATGCCATCTTTCTGCCGACGGCAGCCACGATCGCGATGTTCTCAGTTATCTTTATATCATCAGGCTTGATATTCTTCTGAATATCGCCGATAACGGCAAATATCTTGGAAGAGTTCTTGGCACTTGAAACGACGAGGGAAACGCTGTCGATGCCCGAGGGGGTGTATTCAACGCAGAGCTCGTGCTTTTCAAAGGACTCGAGTATGCGCCTTATTGCACCTATCTCGGAGGACATGCCCACCTTATAGACGGTGATAACGGTAAAGTCCTTCTTGCCCGCAACGCCGGTTATGAAGCGGTCGGACTGAATTTCGTCCTCGAAGCTTTCCATAATAACCGTGCCCGGATGCTCGGGAGCATTTGTGTTGCGGATATTTACGGGGATGTTCTTCTCCGTTACGGGGAAAATTGTTGCCTCATGGAGAACCTGCGCGCCCATATAGCTGAGCTCGCGAAGCTCGTTGTATGTTATTCTTTCGATTGAATCGGGATTATCGACAATTCGAGGGTCTGCCATGAGAATACCCGAAACATCGGTCCAGTTTTCGTAGATATCCGCATCCAGCGCCGCTGCGGCAAGAGCGCCGGTTACATCGCTGCCACCGCGGGTCAGCACCTTAATCGTGCCGTTGGGCAGTGCGCCGTAAAATCCGGGAATAACTGCCTTTCTTCCTGCAGCAAGCTCACGGAGTATCTCATAGGATTCTTCCTTGTTAATCGTGCCGTCATAGTTGAATTTGAGCCATTTTTCGGAGTCTATAAACTCGAAGCCCAGATAGTCCGCCATGAGCAGAGCGGAGAAGTATTCGCCGCGGGAAACAAGCTTATCCTTGCTTATGCCCTCTTCAATCTCGGCTCTCAGCTCTGCAAGCTCTTTTTCGATATTGACCTTCAGATTAAGGTCCTTGCATATGCCGCGGTAGCGCTCTGCAATCATATTGAATACAGGCTCGCAGTCAACGCCGTATTTTTTATGGGCATGGCACAGATACAGAAGGTCTGTGAGCTTGTGGTCTTCCTTATTTCTTTTGCCTGCCGCGGAGACAACTATTATCTTTCTCGCGGGGTCGGCTTCGACTATTGCCTTAACTTTTTTAAACTGGCCTGCGTCCGCCATGGACGAGCCGCCGAATTTTGCAACCTTTAACATTAATTAATACCTGCCATGAATAATTTGGGGTCTGACGCCAGAGCCGCGCGTGCCCAGTCATGGGCTTCCTTTACGGAAATGCACTTGGTGATGATGCCGTCGCCCAGCTCGGATTCCTTAACGCTGTCGAGCCAGCTGTCCCTGCCAGCGAAGCGAATATAGTAGGAATGCTGCTCTGCGGAGTTATCGGGAACCTTATCCTCCATTGCGTCGGTATAGAAGCTCTTTACGCCGTTAAGTATATCGAGGCAGTCTGCAACTGCGTTGTATGCGGTGGGATAGCGGCCCGCGCCCTGACCGTAGAAGCTTTCCTTGCCGGTATATTCGGTTTCGAAGGAGATAACATTGCGGTTGGTGGAAACTGCGGCCTCAAGCTCGCCCTTGGGAACAAAGCTTGGCTCAACATAGGCGGAAAGCTTTCCGTTCTCTTCCTTACCGAAGGCAAGTATCTTGCATATGCAGTTGAGCTTTTCCGCGGCAGCTATATCGCCTGCCTTGATATTACGGATGCCAAACACGGGGACATCCTCCTCGCTCAGGCATGCGCCGAATGCCACATTAGCGCTTATGACGCACTTGCGCTGAATGTCAAGTCCGTCTATATCAGCAGAAGGGTCAGCCTCGGCATAGCCCAGACGCTGTGCCTCGCTGAGCACCTCATCAAAACCACTGCGATTGGTGTGCATTGCATCAAGTATGAAGTTTGTGGTACCGTTCATAATGCCGCAGAAGCTCTTTACCTTATCAAGCTTTGCGACCCGCTCCAGATTAACAAGCCATGGGATGCCGCCGCCGACAGCGGGAGTGCATCGGAATGCCACGTCATTTTCCTTTGCAAGGGAAACCAGTTCCTTATAATAATGAGCAACAAGGTGCTTGTTTGCGGTGACAACGTTCTTTCCTGCCTTTATCGCAGCAGAGACATATTCATATGAGGGAGAAAGTCCGCCCATTACTTCGACAACCGTGTCAACTTCTTTATCATTTAAAATAGTATCGATGTCCTTGACGGCTCTGCCGCCCAGCTCGGGTTTATCCCTGCGAACCAATACATATTTAATATCCATATCATTTCTTTTGTCGATGATGTCGAGGACGCCGCCGCCGACAACACCGTTTCCAAGTAGCGCAATTTTCATTGTAAAAGCCTTTCCTGTCTTTTTGCTGAGAACATTTGTTTTTAGGTTAGAAACAATATAACACATTAAAACTATGATTTCAAGGTAAAACCCTCCGACATTATGTAGAAAACCGCCAAGCTTTACTATGAATAATTGTGTAAAAAGTCAAATTCCATAAGTTTTCTCTTGTTTTTCGGAAAAATTGCAAAAACGCACAATTCTTTCATGCAATCCTGCATTTTATTACCATTAATTGTTAATTTTCGCTTCAAATTGTCGTTAATTGTATGTCAGCATCGCCGTCTCGACAAAAATTCTGCAAGCCGGATTTTTCGATTATGCATTTTGTGCTTGAAATACCCCTGAAATTAGTGTATAATTCAAGCACATTGAATTTTCGGCAATGACATTATTCAAAAACAATTATGCAAATTCAGGAGGAAAACAAATGAAAAAGTATCTTGCACTGCTTCTGGCAGTCATGATGGTCTTCTCCGTTTGCGCATGCGGCAACAGCGCAGGCGACGACGCAGCAAAGACCGAAAAACTCAGCTTCGGCACCGGCGGCGAAGCAGGCACATATTACGCATTCGGCGGTGTTATTTCCCAGTACGTAACCAACAATACCAATGTTGAGGTTAAGGCAATTACCTCCGGCGGTTCCGCAGCAAACGTCGGCGACATCGACGCAGGCGATATCGAGCTCGGCTTCTGCCAGTCCGACGTTATGGCATACGCATATAAAGGCGAGCGTACCTTCGACGCTGCAATTGACAGCTTCTCCGTAGTTGCAGCTCTTTACATGGAAGACGTTCAGATTGTTACCGTTGACCCCAGCATCAAGTCCGTTGCTGACCTCAAGGGCAAATCTGTTTCCGTCGGCGACCAGGGCTCCGGCGTTTACTTCAACGCAGTTGACGTTCTCGAAGCATACGGCCTGACCATCGATGACATCGAGCCCGTTTATCAGGGATTTGGTGACAGCACCGAGTCCATGAAGGACGGCAAGATTGATGCAGCATTCGTTGTTGCAGGCGCTCCCACCACCTCCATTGTTGACCTTGCAACCGCTAAGGAAGTCAACCTTGTAAGCATCGATGACGAGCACATTGACATTCTTATGAAGAACTGCCCCTACTACTCCAAGCACGTTATCCCCGCTGACGCATACGGCCTCGCAGAGGATACTCAGACTGTTGCAGTTGCTGCTGTTGTTCTTGCAGGCGATGACGTATCCGCTGACGCAGTATACGCTTTCATTTCCACCATCTATGACAACATCGGCGAGCTTCAGCACGACAAGGCAAACGAGCTTAATCTCGACTTTGCAGCAAGCATGACTACCGTTCCCTACCATCCCGGCGCAGCACAGTACTTTGCAGAGCAGGGTATTGACGTTGCTGTAAAGTAAGCGAAACGGCGATCTTTAACGCAATCTTAATATGTACAGAACTACGGCGCCCTTTATGAGTGCCGTAGTTTATATAATCTTATAGAGTTTTAATATTTTTTGTGTTACACTCTTAATTAGCATTTAATCAGTAAATTACCCCCGTGAGGAGGACTTTCTTATGGCAAAAAAGAAAAAAGAAAAAGTTAAAGTCAATTCCGCACCTATTGCAGACCAAGTCTCCGCAGATAACAGCGACGAGTTCAATGCCGCTGATGTTGACGAGGTCATGCGCAAGTATGACAAAGAGTCAAACACACGAATCTGGGAAGGCACGCTCGGCTATATTGTCAGAGCAGTCTCCGTGCTCTTCTCTCTGTATTGCATCTGGAACACGCTGTTCGGCAAGGACGGCATTCAGGAACGCCTCGCAATGTTCCTCGGTATGATTCTCGTCCTCGGTTATTTGTACTATCCCGCAAGCAAGAAGCACGTTGTTCCCAACAAAATGCCGTGGTATGACTTTATTATCATGCTGGCAGGCGCCGGCTGCATGTTCTATTTCCGCTTCAGCTATCAGAAGCTTATGGCAGCAGGTGTGCTGAACAGTGCATCCATGCTCAAGTTCGGCAGCGAGTATTTCTACCTTGTTATAGTAGCAGCCATCGCTATACTCTCTCTGGCTGAGCTTTGTCGGCGCAGTGTCGGCATCCCAATTCTCTTTGTTGTCGGCGCACTGTTAGTCTATGCGTTCTTCAACATCGGCTTTGAAAAGTATAACCGCGTCGCTTACTCCCTGTTCTACACCACCAGCGGTGTTTTCGGAACTCCGGTAAACGTATGCGCAAAGTTCATTGTTGTTTTCATTATTTTCGGCGCATTCCTCGAAAGAACCGGAATTGCCACCTTCTTCATTGATCTGGCAAACTCTCTGTTCGGCTCCGCCGCAGGCGGTCCCGCAAAGGTTGCCGTTGTATCTTCCGCTCTCTGCGGCATGGTTTCCGGCTCTTCCGTCGGCAACACCGTTACCACCGGCTCCGTCACCATTCCCATGATGAAGAAAACCGGCTACAAGCCCGAATTCGCAGGCGCAGTCGAAGCAGCAGCTTCAACCGGCGGCCAGATAATGCCTCCCATCATGGGCGCTGCCGCATTCCTTATGGCTGAGTATATGGGCATTTCTTACGGCTCCGTTGCACTCCGTGCAATTCTGCCCGCAATACTGTACTTCGCCGGAATTTTCATCGCTGTTCATCTTGAAGCACGAAAGCTCGGTCTGAAAGGTGTTCCCAAAAGCGAACTGCCGAAGTTCAGAAAGCTTCTTCCCAAGTTCTATCTGCTTCTGCCTCTGGTAATCCTCGTTTATCTGGTCAGCACAAACGCAAAGACCATGGCATACGCAGCAGCAATTTCCATTATTGCCTGTCTTGTTGTAGGTCTTGTGGATATGATTGCCCGCGCGGCAAAGGAAACGGATAATTTCCTCTCAGCGGTATGGCATGTACTGAAAGACCTCGGCGTTACCATTTTCAACGCTCTTGAAGCCGGCGGCAAAGGCACTATTTCAGTCGCTGTCGCATGCGCTATGGCCGGCATGATTGCAGGCTGCATCACCGTCACCGGTCTTGCTTCCCAGCTTATCAACGCAATCGTAAACGCCAGCGGCAACCATCTCATCATCGGGCTGTTCCTGACAATGCTCTGCTGCATTGTTCTCGGTATGGGTGTTCCCACCACTGCAAACTACTGCATCATGGCTTCCACCTGTGCGCCTATTCTCATTCAGCTGGGTCTTCCCGTTGTTGCAGCCCACTTCTTCGTATTCTACTTCGGCATCGTTGCCGACATCACTCCTCCCGTCGCACTGGCAGCTTACGCAGGCTCTGCTATTGCAAAGTCCAATCCGATGAAGACAGGTATAAACGCGACGAAACTTGCTATCGCGGCGTTTATCGTCCCCTACATCTTTGCGTATAACCCGGCAATGATTCTCGAGGGTCTCAGCGGTTGGTTTGAAATCATCCAGATATCTCTCAGCTCTATTATCGGACTTTACGGTGTTGCAGTCTGCCTCAGCGGCTTCCTGTATCACAAGATTCACCCGATTGTTCGTGTACTGCTTGCTGCCGGCGGTCTCCTTATGATGGTTCCCGGAACATGGACTGACCTCGCAGGTCTCGCAGTAGTTGCCGCTTGCATCCTGTTCCAGAAGAAAACCGCAAAGAGCGACACTCCTTTAGCTGCATAAACCATACAAAAGAATCAGAAAAGACCGTCCTTCTGAAGTGAACCCCAAATGTTGGACACTTTAGACTAAGCAACTAGTATGGACTTGG
>R21__coassemble_1712_pt1 | contig 14174 bp, 11 predicted proteins | sample R21__metabat2_low_PE_019 | metagenome-assembled genome bin R21 | reverse complement strand
CTTCCCCATCATGTACTCACAGCTTATGAATGCTGAGCCTGATGATCCTATGAGCGACGTAATCCACGTCTGTGATTTCGGAGAAAACAAGGCCATTCTGTACTCTGAAATCGAGAGTCAGGATTGTTTCTTTGCTCTTATGTAACATCACGGCTGCTCAATTCTGTATTATTCATCTTTAAGCAGGCTGCGGCAATAGGATTTTTATTGACAAATTCATCCCAAAAGCGTATATTTATTCGTTAGAAATGTGATTTTATGAATAAATATTTATTTAGATTGAAGTTGTTATGCGTAGTATAAAACACCTGCAAAACAACGCAATTCGGAGGTTGCAATGAAAAAAGCATATCTGGTATTAAGTAACGGCGCGGTCTTTGAAGGCAAGCGCATAGGAGCTGAAAAAAACAGCATAGGAGAGCTTGTATTCACAACGGGCATGGTCGGCTATCTCGAAACACTGACCGACCCCAGCTATGCAGGTCAGATCGTTGTGCAGACCTTCCCCATGATTGGCAACTACGGTTTGATACCCGAGGACTTTGAGGGTGTCTCCGCAGTTAAGGGCTATGTCGTGAGAGAGCTTTGCGATGCTCCGTCAAACTTCCGCAGCGAGGGAGACCTTAACTCCTTCCTCCTTCAGCAGGGAATCTGCGGAATATGCGATGTTGATACCAGAGAAATCACCCGAATTATCCGCAGCGAGGGCGTTATGAACGCCATGATCTGCGATGAAGTTCCCGAAGATACCGACGTCATCAAATCCTACAAGGTCTGCAATACGGTCTCCGATGTCACCCGCAAGGCGCCCGAGCTTTTCCCGAGCAAGGGTGAAAAGAAGTTTTCCGTCGCTCTGGTTGACTACGGTGCAAAAAGCAATATCATCCGCTCACTTAATGAGCGCGGATGTGATGTTATGGTCGTGCCTGCAAACACGAGTGCCGAGGACATACTCGCCATGGCGCCTGACGGTGTTATGCTGTCAAACGGCCCTGGCGACCCTGCGGATAACGTGTTCTGCATAGAGCAGATAAAAAAGCTCTTAGGCAAAGTCCCCATATTCGGTATCTGTCTCGGACATCAGCTCACCGCTCTTGCCGCAGGCGGCAAAACCGTAAAGCTCAAATATGGCCACAGAGGCGCAAATCAGCCCGTTCGCGATCTGGTCTGCGGAAGAACATACATAACGAGCCAGAATCACGGCTACGCCGTCCTTGCGGAGAGTCTTGAGGGCAAGGGTGTTCAGATCTTCGCAAACGCCAACGACGGAAGCTGCGAGGGTATGGAATATCCGGGGCTTAACTGCTTTACCGTTCAGTTCCATCCCGAGGCATGCTCAGGCCCCAAGGACACATCGTTTTTGTTTGACCGTTTTACAGCTTTAATGGGAGAGATGAAAAATGCCTAAAAATTCAGATATAAAGAAGGTTCTGGTTATTGGCTCAGGACCCATAGTTATAGGTCAGGCCGCCGAGTTTGACTATGCCGGCGCTCAGGCCTGCCGCGTATTGAAGGACGAGGGAATAAATGTCGTTCTCGTAAACCCGAACCCCGCCACAATAATGACCGACAGCCAGTTTGCCGACGAGATTTATCTCGAGGCGCTTGACGTTGAAACGCTTACAAGGATAATCGAAAAGGAACGCCCCGACGGTATTTTATCGGGCTTAGGCGGCCAGACCGGTCTTACCCTTGCCTCAGAGCTTGCCGAGCGCGGAGTTCCCGAGAAATACGGTGTGCGTCTTTTGGGCACCGATGCCGCAGCCATAAACAAGGCTGAGGACAGAGAGCTTTTCCGCGACGAAATGGAAAGAATCGGTCAGCCCGTTGTTGCATCCGATATTGCAAATAATGTTGAGGATGCGCTGGCGGCTGCGGAAAAGATCGGCTATCCCGTTATTATCCGCCCGGCATTTACTCTGGGCGGCTCCGGCGGCGGAATTGCTTACACTGTCGAAGAGATGAAGGAGATTGCCCGAAACGGAATAGAGCTCTCCCCTATCAGCCAGATACTTGTTGAAAAGTGCATTTCCGGCTGGAAGGAAATTGAGTTTGAAACCATGCGTGACGCCGTCGGCAATGTTATAGCGGTATGCTCCATGGAAAACTTTGACCCTGTCGGCATACACACCGGTGACTCCATCGTAGTCGCTCCCGCTCTGACTTTGGCGGACAAGGAATACCAGATGCTGCGCAGCGCGGCGCTGGATATCATCTCGTCCATCGGAATTGTCGGCGGATGCAACTGCCAGTTTGCACTTAATCCCGACAACTTTGAATATGCTGTTATTGAGGTAAATCCCAGGGTTTCCCGCTCCTCCGCACTTGCATCCAAAGCTACCGGATACCCCATAGCCAAGATAACAACAAAGCTCGCTCTGGGCTACACTCTGGACGAGATTAAAAATGATATCACAGGTAAAACCTGCGCCTGCTTCGAGCCCGCTCTGGACTATGTTGTTGTCAAGTTCCCCAAGTGGCCCTTTGACAAGTTCGTAGGCTCAAGCCGCATCCTCGGAACACAGATGAAGGCAACGGGCGAGGTCATGGCAATCGCGCCCAGCTTTGAAATGGCGCTGATGAAGGCCGTCAGGGGCGCGGAGATATCTCTCGACACGCTGAATTGCGAGCCTCTTTCCGACAAGAGCATTGAAGAGCGTCTGCATGAACAGAATGACCACCGCATTTTCACGGTTTTCGAGGCTTTGAAATCCGGTGTCAGCGTTCAGCATATACACGATATAACCAAGATTGACAAGTGGTTTATCTCAAAGCTTGAAAATCTTGCTCGGTTTGAGAAAAAGCTCTCTGAAGAATACAATGACGAGCTCTATCTTCAGGCCAAGAAATACGGCTATACCGATGCCGCAATAAAACGCATTTCCGGCTGCGAAAGCATAGGCAGCATAGATTTTTCCTACAAGATGGTTGATACCTGCGCCGCAGAATTTGAAGCGCAGACACCCTATTTCTATTCCTGCTGCGACAAGGCTTGCGAATCCCGCAGCTTCAAACGCTCGGGAAAGCCCGTGGTCATGGTTATCGGCTCAGGTCCTATTCGCATCGGTCAGGGAATAGAATTCGATTACAGCTCCGTTCACTGCGTTATGACGCTGCGCAAGCTGGGATATGATGTTGTAATCGTAAACAACAACCCCGAAACGGTTTCCACAGACTATGACACTGCTGACCGTCTGTACTTTGAGCCGCTTTACTCTGAAGATGTTATGAACATCATCAAGATTGAAAAGCCCATCGGCGTTGTTGTCGCTTTCGGCGGTCAGACCGCAATAAGGCTTGTTGAATATCTCGATTCCAACGGCATCCCCATTCTCGGCACCTCTGCTGAGGGCATAGACCTTGCCGAGGACCGTGAGAAGTTCGATGCCTTCCTTGAGTCCATAGGCATGAAGCGCCCAAAGGCAGTTACCGTTAATTCCACCGAGGAAGCGCTAATCGCCGCAAAAATTCTGGGCTACCCCGTGCTTCTGCGCCCGTCATATGTCATAGGCGGTCAGGGCATCAGCGTTGCCCGAAGCGCGGATGAGATAAAAGAATACATGAAGCGCATCCAGTCCGACAAGATTTCAAATTCCGTGCTGGTTGATAAATATATGCCCGGAACGGAGCTGGAGGTTGACTGCATTTCCGACGGTACAACCGTTCTCATCCCCGGAATAATGGAGCACGTCGAGCGCGCGGGAATCCACTCCGGCGACTCAATTGCGGTTTATCCTCCCTATAATCTTTCCGATGCCATGACGAAAAAGGTATGCGACATATCAATAAAGATGGCAAAGGGTCTGGGCACAAAGGGCATTGTCAACATTCAGTATCTCGTATACGACAACGAACTGTATGTAATCGAGGTCAATCCCCGAGCAAGCCGCACCGTTCCCTATATCAGCAAGGTTACGGGCATTCCCATGGTAGAGCTTGCAAGCCGCGCAATGCTCGGCGAACAACTTACCGACATGGGATATTCCGAAGGTCTTGCACCCACGGGAAAGTACTATGCGGTCAAGGTTCCCGTATTCAGCTTCGAGAAGCTCTCGGATGCAAACTCGATCATGGGCCCCGAAATGAAATCCACAGGCGAGGTTCTCGGCATAGGCAGGACAAAGACCGAAGCGCTTTATAAGGGTCTTGCCTCCAGCGGAATTGACGTTCATGCCGATAATCGCAAGCAAAACCGCGGCATACTTATCTCGGTTGAGGACTATGATTATTCAGATGCTATCCAGATGGCGGAAAAGTTTACGGATCTGGGTATGGCGCTGTATGCTACGCCTGACACCGCAAAAGCCATCAGAGGCCGCGGAATGGATGTCACCACCGTGCGCAATGTCTGGGAAAACAATGATATTTACGATTTGCTGGATAACGGCAAGGTCGATTACATCGTTTATACAGGCGCTGTTATGGACAGCTCCGTGGGCGATTACCGACTTTTACACCGCAAGGCAATGAATCTGCGTATTCCCTGCATGACTTCAATTGACACCGCAATGGCTCTGGCCGATGTGGTAAGCGCGCATTATTCTCTCAAAAACATTTGTCTGATTGATATCAATCAGCACTAATCGTTGACAGAGAATACCCGTATTAGTCAGTTTTTGTCAAAATCATACTATTTAACGCTATAAAGCGATGAATTTTTATGTATCTTATCGATTGACATATAAGCAATCAGCAAGTAGAATTATCTAAACTGAATATTGCAATTTAGGATAGAGGTCGCAATTTTCAATATTACCTGCGGTGTCAAGGCTCCGGCGAAGCCGTTGCCGTCAGGGAAAGGGGAAGTTGCCGAAAGAGAAACAGCCAATTTTTCTTGGGCAATCGAATAACATTCGGTTGACTGTCGCATAAGCGGAGAGCTATAGAATTGTTTTATAATCCGGCAACGGATAAAAAAGCTTTTACAAGTAGCTGACCTCTTAAAAAGTCAGCTGCTTTTTTATTATCTGAGCTTGCAATACAGTTAATACATCTGTAAGGAGACACAAATTATGATCAGCACACCTATTTTCCGCGGAGTAGCCACAGCACTCATCACCCCGACAACACCCGAAGGCGTAGACTATGAGGCATTCGGCCGTGTAATTGACTGGCAGATTGAAGAAGGCATCAACGCACTCGTTATTGCAGGCACAACCGGTGAAGGAACAACCCTTTCCGATGCAGAGCACCGCGAGGTTCTCAAGTTCGCGGTTGACCGCATCGCAGGCCGCGTTCCCATGATTGCAGGCACAGGCTCAAACGATACAGCCTATGCTATTGATCTTTCCAGATACGCCTGCTCAATCGGCGTTGACGGACTTCTTGTTGTTACTCCTTATTACAACAAGGCAACTCAGAAGGGTCTCATCGAAATGTACACCGCAATTGCGGATGCAGTTACAAAGCCCATCATTCTTTATAATGTTCCTTCCCGCACCGGCGTTGCTATTGAGCCGTCCACCTATGCCGCCCTTGCCGACCACCCCATGATTGCAGGTATCAAGGAAGCAAACGGCGATATAACAAAGATTGTTCAGGCATTCTCTCTCGTCGGAGATAAGCTGAGCATTTATTCCGGTAATGACGACCAGATTACACCGATCCTCTCCATGGGCGGTCAGGGCGTCATCTCCGTTCTTTCCAATATCGCACCCCGCCAGACTGTTGAGCTCTGCGACCGCTTCTTTGCAGGCGATGTTGCAGGCAGCGCAGCTTTGCAGTGCGAAATGTTTGACCTCATAAAGGCTCTGTTCTCCGAGGTCAACCCCATCCCCGTAAAGGCCGCTATGGCTGAGCTGGGCTTCTGCCAGAACTATCTCAGACTTCCCCTCACCCCCATGGATGAGGCAAAGAAGGCAGTACTGCTTGACCTTATGCGTCAGCAGGGAATTCTCTGATACGGGAGAAATCAGGCATGAACATTATTGTTAACGGCTGCACAGGTGCCATGGGCAAGGTATTGACAGGGCTTATAAATGCAGATGAAAGCCTCAGCCTTGCTGCCGGAGTAAGCCGCAGCTGCCCCGAGTATTCAGCTCTGAGTGAATATCAGGGACCTGCCGACTGCGTTATAGACTTTTCAAATCATTCAAATACCAATGAGCTTCTCTCCTACTGCGAGGAGCGCGGACTTCCCGTTGTCATTGCCACAACAGGCCAGACAGAGGAAGAAAAAGCGGCAATATCCGCAGCGGCGGAAAAAATCCCTGTATTCTATTCGGGAAATATGTCTCTCGGAATTGCGCTTTTAGTTGAGCTGGCAAAGCAGACGGCCAAGGTTTTCCCCGATGCTGATATCGAGATTATCGAAAGACACCACAACAGAAAAATCGATGCACCGAGCGGAACTGCCCTTATGCTCGCCGATGCGATTCGCGAGGTAAGACCCGAAGCGACCTATAATCTCGGTCGTCCGGAGAACGGAAAGCGCACAAAGCAGGAGATCGGCATTCACGCAGTCCGATACGGCAATGAGGTCGGAACACACGAGGTCATCGTTGCAACCAACAGTCAGGTTATCACCTTAAAGCACGAGGCCGAAAACCGCGCGCTCTTTGCCGAGGGTGCTCTGTCCGCAGCAGCATTTCTCATTAATCAGGCACCGGGCCTGTACAACATGAAGGATTTGACACGCTAAGGAGTAAAATATGGACGCTCAGAAAATTATACGATACATAGCCGAAGCGGAGAAGAAAACCCCCGTCAAGCTATACGTAAATGAAAAAGAACCCATCGACTACGGCTCTGCCACCGTATTCGGTGACAGCAGCAAAATAGTGTTCGGCGATTGGAAAGAGCTTGCTCCCATTATAGAAGCCAACCGCGATAAAATTGCTGACATAGTCATTGAAAACAACTGCCGCAACAGCGCGATTCCCATGCTGGACATGAAAGATATTACGGCTCGTATTGAGCCGGGCGCAATTATACGCGAGCAGGTTCAGATCGGCAAAAATGCCGTCATCATGATGGGTGCTATAATCAACATCGGCGCTGTTATCGGAGACGGAACCATGATAGACATGGGCGCGGTTCTCGGCGGCAGAGCAACCGTCGGCAATAATTGTCACATTGGCGCAGGCGCCGTTCTTGCCGGTGTTATCGAGCCTGCATCTGCAAAGCCCGTAATCATTGAAGACGGTGTTCTTGTAGGTGCAAACGCCGTTGTTATCGAGGGCGTTCATATCGGTAAGAATGCTGTTGTTGCCGCAGGTGCAGTTGTTATTGAAGATGTCCCTGACAACATGGTCGTTGCAGGCTGTCCTGCACGCATCATAAAAGAAAAGGACGAGAAAACAACGCTTAAATCCGCCCTTGAGGAATCTCTCAGAAACCTCTGATTACTCATTCAAACTATATAAGTAAAGTTGCTCCGGCGAAGTTTTTGCGCCGGAGCAATTATCAAGAAAGCAGATTTCGGGAAATCGTTATGGACTATATTGCACAGGCCAACAGAATAAGCGATGAGCTCGCCGCAATAAGGCACAGCTTTCATATGGAGCCGGAAATCGGGCTCAATGAGTTTGCTACTGCGGAGAAGATTGAGCGTGAACTGAATTCATGCGGTATCGAAACCGAGCGAATTCTCGGTACCGCGGTTATCGGAACTCTGCACGGAGCCTTCCCCGGACGCACAGCAGCGCTCAGAGCGGATATTGATGCCCTTCCTGTTGAGGAAAACACCGGATGTGATTTTTCTTCGAAGTTCCCCGGTCTTATGCACGCCTGCGGACATGACTGCCACACAACGGCAGTTATAGGCGCGGCAAAGCTGCTTGCAGCAAACGCCGACAAGCTGCACGGCACGGTGAAATTCCTGTTTCAGCCCGACGAGGAGGGCTGCGGCGGGGCAAAGCGAATGATTGATTGCGGCTGCCTTGAAAAGCCTCATGTTGATGCCGTGTTCGGTATGCACGTGTCACCTGATTTGCCTCTTGGCACCGTCGGAATAAGATACGGCAAGTTCTATGCCGCATCCAACACATTTAAAATCACGGTGCACGGTCTGTCCTCACACGGTGCAGAGCCCGAAAAAGGCATAGATGCTCTTGACGCTGCAGTGGAAATGCTGACAGAGATACGTGAGTTCCGCCGACAGCTTCAGGAAAAGCACGGCCCGCTTGTCATTACCACCGGTCAGCTTCATTCGGGAAGTGCGGGCAATATAATCGCCGACACAGCGGAGTTTGAAGGAATAATCCGAACTCTCGGTCAGGCGGCAAGAGCAGAGACTGTTGAAAGCTTCAGAAGCCTTATAGAGAATATATCTTCAAAACACGGGACAAAGACGGATATACTCATCCGCGAAAGCTATCCGGGAATCGTAAACGATGATGAAGCGACGGCCTTTGTCGAAAAGCAGGCGCGTGTCCTGTTCGGTGACGGCAAGCTTGCGCTCATTGAAAAGCCGACTATGACAACGGAGGACTTCGGATATTTCCTCATGGAACGCCCCGGCACATTCTTCCACTTCGGAGTCGGCGGAAGCTATCCGCTCCACAATCCCTGTTTCCTGCCGGATGACAGCATGCTCGCACCCGCAGCCGCGCTTCATGCGCAGATAATAACCGCATTTTTAAATAACGAAGAATGCCCTTTGGAGGACAGATAATATGCAGACAACAGTTGTAAAATTCGGCGGAAGCTCTCTTGCCTCCGCACAGCAGTATAAAAAGGTTGCAGATATAATAAAGTCGGACCCCTCGCGCCGCTTTGTTGTTGCTTCTGCACCCGGAAAACGCAGCAGCGATGACATCAAGGTAACCGACATGCTGTACAAGTGCTTTGCGCTTGCCGGCGGCGGCGAAGATTATGAGCCGCAGCTCGGGCTTATTAAGGACAGATTCACCGCCATTGCGGACGAGCTGAACATCGAATTTGACATTGACTCGGAAATCAGCATCATAAGAAAGCAGCTTTCCCTTAATCCCTCTTCCGAATACATGGCAAGCCGCGGAGAATACCTTAACTCAAAGCTCCTGTCATTATATCTGGGCTACGAATTTATTGATGCCGCGGATGTCATCAGATTCAACGAAGACGGAACTTTAGCCGATTCCGAAACCTACAGAATACTCGCTGCCGCTGTCAAGGGCGTGAGAAACGCGGTTATCCCCGGCTTCTACGGTGCTCAGGCAGACGGAACAATCCGCACCTTTTCCCGCGGCGGCTCGGATGTAACCGGTGCAATCGTTGCCCACGCGGTCGATGCCGATATGTATGAAAACTGGACCGATGTTTCCGGTATGCTGATGGCGGATCCGAGAATCGTCGAAAACCCTAAGCCCATTGAATTCATATCTTACAGAGAGCTCCGCGAGCTTTCCTATATGGGCGCAACCGTACTTCACGAAGAGGCGGTCTTCCCTGCAAGAACACTCGGCATCCCCATCAATATCAGAAACACAAACCGTCCTGAGGACCCCGGCACCATGATTACGAAGGCCGTACCGCCGACCTTTGCAAACAGACCTGTAACGGGAATTGCCGGCAGCACGGGTTTTTCAAGCATATTGATTGAAAAGGCCATGATGAACTCTGAGATAGGCTTTGCCTGCACTGTTCTTGAGCTATTCAAAAAGCACGGACTTGCATTTGAGCATATGCCCTCCGGTATCGATACAATTTCTTTTGTCCTCAAAACGGCCGAGCTTAACGCCTGCCGCGATGAACTGTTTGAGGAGATGGATCAGGCTCTCAGCCCTGATACTCTCACCGTTGACGATGACTTTGCCATGATTGCCATTGTCGGCCACGGAATGGTTTATACTCCCGGAGTTGCTGCGCGCGCATTCGCCGCTGTGGGTAATGCGGGGATAAATATTAAAATGATCGATCAGGGCTCGAGCGGATACAACATAATCATCGGTGTCGCCGAGAAGGATTACGCTGCAACCGTTAAGGCCATTTACGACGAATTTAACAAGTGATTTTCGCTTCCGTATACATCCGATTACTAAAACAGCCTAAGGGGTGCCGCATATGCGGCACCCCTTAGGCATTATATCGTCGGCTAAAAAAATGCAAGCACGGTTTTGTCCGTGCTTGCATGTTCGTTTATTTTCTCGGTGTGTATCCTGCGAGGCAGTACGGAAGCTCCATTCGGTTTGCTTCGAGAAGCTCCTTATTTCTCAGAATCTCATCCGCTCTGCCGTCGGCAACTATTTCGCCGCTTGAGATGAGTATAACTCTGTCGCAAGTATCCAGAATCATGTCAAGGTCATGGGAGGCGATGAGCTTTGTCATCGTCAGCTTGTTTATGGCGTTTATGACCGTGCGTCGGTTCATTGGATCGAGCGCTGTTGACGGCTCATCCATAAGCACAGCCTCGGGCTCCATGGCAAGGACCGTTGCAATGGCGGCCATGCGTTTTTCGCCGCCGGATATTTTATGATTATAACGGTGCTTGAGCTCCGTAAGCCCCAGCTCCGTAAGCACCTTATCCACCTTTTCCTCTGCCTCTTCCTTGGAAAGACCGTAGTTTCGCGGTGCAAACATCATGTCCTCATAGACCGTGGGCATAAACATCTGATTATCCGAATTCTGAAGCACAAAGCCCAGCTTGCGGCGTATCTCGGGAAGATTCTCCTTTTTGACGGGAATACCGTCTACCCGCACTTCCCCGTCGCACGGAATAAGTCCGAGCAGGATTTTCATTATTGTGGATTTACCCGCGCCGTTTGCACCGATAAGTCCCACAGACTCGCCGTCATTTATGGTAAAGGAAAGGTTTTTCAGTACGGAGGTTTTCTTTTCGTATGAAAAAGATACATTGTCAAATTCTATCATGGTATATTCCTCACATGAAAATACTGCCCAGCATCTGCGGCAGATTGTACTCGCGCGCTGCGATAAAAAACGCAATGCAGACGATCATATAAATCACTGCGCCGATGGTACAGGGCTTTGTATCGGCATAGTAGAATTCGTCCTTGAATCCGCGCAACTGCATACTCTGATAAAGCTCGTCTGCCCTGTCCATGCTACGCAGGAGAAGCTGACCCAGAAACGAGCCCCACGCCGATATGTGAATCCCCTTTTGCTTGGGCGCGCGCAGATGGTATGCCTCGCTCATTATGCCGACCTCATTGAGCATAACTGCAATATAGCGATAAGTCAGCAGGAGGAGCGTCACTATCATTCCGGGAACATGTAGCTTTCTCAATGCGGCACATATTGCGTCCATGGAAGTTGTTGCAATGAGCAAGAACGATGCCATAAGCGCAAACACACCTTTAAGCATCAGGGTTATCATGGAGATAACGCCTCCGGATATGGCGACAGAGCCGACATTCAGCATGATTGCCTTGTCAAAGAAAGGATTGACAAGGCCGACAGCGCACACAAGGGGCATTACAATTCTTAACTTGTAAAAACAGGTTCGCACTGAAACTCCGCTTATCTGGAACACAATAATGGGATACAACACCATTATAATCAGTCCGCTGAGGTTATACTTGTCAAACGATACCACAAAGAAGATGTAAGCCAGCGTGACAATGAGTTTTACCAGCGGATGCAAATCGTGTATGGGAGATGACTTTGCCGAGAGCTCGTCCATTTCCTGAAATTCAGTCAGCGCATTCGAAATTTTATCCATATAAAAACCTACATAAATGTGCATTCAGAGGGCATCCGACGGATGCCCTCTAAAAGTATAACATATAACTATTTATTTTGCATTATTTTTCTTTCTGAAAAAGCCGCCTGCGAGGCAGATAAGTATTGCAACACCGGCAACCATTGCCGAGCCTACCAGACCGGATACCGTGGTGCCTGCGGGATTATCGCCGTCATTTGAGAATGCGTAGTCAGGCAGGAATGCGGTGCTTTCCTGAATTGCGCCCGCCTTATCCGCTGCATCGCTCTTGTAGCCGTAGTCCTCTTCATCCAGTCCCATGTTTTCGCTGTAACCGGCCTCAGCATTGCCGAACATGGACCATTCAAGTCCGTCGGGGTTGGAGCTTGCAACGAGAGATAAGCCGCCGCCGACAACCGCTGCAACCAGTGCAAGAACAACGATTGTAGTCTTTAAGGACATCCTTGTTGCGGTTACCTTGCCCTCTGCATCAACATCACGCAGAAGCTCGGGACGAACTTCGTAGATGAACAGAAGAACCGCTGTGGTTATAAGGCCTTCGATAAGACCTACTGCAAGATGTATGGGTTGCATAATTCCAACGAAGGTACCGAAGGGCAGCTCAGTGATGCCGGAGATGGTTGTTTCGAGAACAACGGAGAATGCGCCAAGCTGCAGAGTCAGAACGCAGCCGAGAATTGAAGCGAGAGTGATCTTTGCTCTGCCGGACTTCTTGCCCTCAAGCTTTGAGAACAGATTGCCCTTCATTATCGGCTTCCAGATAAGGAAGTAGCCGACGAAGCATCCGTAGAATGCCATATTCCACACATTTGCGCCCAGCGCCATCAGGCCGCCGTCAGCAAAGAACAAGCATTGTATTGTCAGGATTACTATCATGGACAGGAAACCCGCCCACGGGCCTAACAGTCCCGTCAGAAGCATGCCTCCGCACATATGGCCCGATGAACCTGTTCCGGGAATAGTATAATTAATCATCTGTCCTGCAAATACCAGCGCAGCGGTAACTGCCATTACAGGAAGCTTCTGAGTATTTTCATCCTTGCGTACTTTGGAAACTGACACGCCTGCGGTTGCTGCCGATGCGGCATACATAGTCGCGGCAACTGCGGGAGCGAGCAGTGCGTCTGCCATATGCATAACATGTACCTCTTTTTCTAAGATAATACCATTATAAGCTTACCGTATTTTCTTAACAACCTCGGCGGGGGGATGAAATGTTCAACAAAAATCAATCCTCGTTTTTGTGCATTTTGGTGTTTCCAATCTAAATGTGTCGTTTTGCTGATTCCCTTGCGTGGACCCAAATAAATTCCTGCTTTATAATTTAAAAGTGCTGCAATCTCTTGCAGCACTTTTAAAAGGAGTAGTTCGCAGGAGGATAACCTAAAACCTCCCGCAGTTTCATTTTGAAAGACCTAACATATTCGATTCACCTGATGGTAAAAGCATAGCATATCAGTTGCTCGCTTCACAAGCCCCGGTGGGGGATATTTTTTCAAAAAAATTCGAATTTTTTCGTGTTTTATCCCCTGCAGGGGGATATTTTTTGCAAAAAAGTTCTTCAAATCACAATTTCAAGCAAGTAAAAAAGCTTGGATTCGCAGGAAGGCCTCTGCCAACAATGACGGTTGTTCCCATGCTTTCGGAATTGCGCGGCAGCGATGGTGCATACGCAACGGGGATTACAGTTGCAACGCTTGCGGCGAGTATAGTCACCATACCGGTAGTGGCAATGCTGACAATGTGAGAGCAAATTGAAAAGCTGCGGTAAGTCATAAGATTCGAAGCACTGCATTGAGAGGGGATTGCGTATCCCCTCTTCCCTCTTTTGCGCGAAATCTATAAACCCTTATATAATTATGCACCTCACATCAGGAAATGTGAGGTGCAATGTATTTTCAGAATTCAGGCTTCTTACTGTGTCAAAATCAATAGCTGAGGTTCTTCATAAAATCTTCAACGATTCTGTCGCACTCATTTTTGTTTGCTGCCGGATAATTAATGCTCACTTCAAATCCACGGTCGTCAATTCTAACTTCATTTATGTAGTACACATTGTCCCCGGAAAGGCCGGACACTGTAAAGGAATTTTCCGATGATGTGTTATATGTTATGCCATCGGTTTGACTATAGTAATCGTAAGAATCTTCAAACCAGTTCTCTCCTATATTTATTTCAGGAGCATTAAGGCAAGCGACATCTATACTCATATTCAAATCAGAACGAGTGTATGAATAGGAACGCATACCGGGTGCTTTAGCGTGGCCCTCATAGTCCGACTCAACGAATTTTTCCGGGACATAGAACCGCACCATATCCGCATCTATCCATCCGATTGCAGACTCTGGTTTATCTGACTGTTCAGGGGCATCAGTTGAAATGTCCACCGTGGGTGTCGGATTGACTGTATCGTTAACAGCCGGCGACTCTGTGTTGCTTTTTTCTGGTGCTTCTTGTTCGGCCGCTTTGTTGCACGCGCATAGCAAAAGTAACGCCGCAATCAATGACAGTGCAAACAGCAAAACTCTTCTGTTCATCCAGTTCACCTCAACTTTGTTATTGTGAGATCATT
>R21__coassemble_1699_pt1 | contig 14255 bp, 11 predicted proteins | sample R21__metabat2_low_PE_019 | metagenome-assembled genome bin R21 | reverse complement strand
GGCAGCATCGCAGCTCCTTACATGGACGCAGTTGTCTGGGGTGTTGAGAACAACATTATCCTCGGCTACACCGACAATACCTTCCGTCCCGATCAGGAAATCAGCCGCGCACAGATGGCAACCTTCATGTTCCGCTACATGAAGAATGTTGCAAAGTATGATTTCGGTAAAGTTACCGAGACTTCCTTTGCTGACAAGGCTGACATCGCAAATCCCTATGTTGATGCTGTTAACGCAATCGTATCTGTCGATATTATGAACGGCACTACCAAGACCACCTTTGCTCCCAACGCTACCGCAAACCGCGGCATGGCAGCAACTGTTATGCTCAGAATGTACAATCTCCTGAGCGACTAAGCAAAAATTAACAGGTGCAGTTTCTTTGAAACTGCACCTGTTTTTTGTTAAACGGAATTTGAAAGCCTTTGAGAAACGACAGAACGTTATCGGAAAACATAGTTTCATAGCTGCTGTTTTCGGTTCATACGTCTATAAAAATGACGGTAATACATCAGTATTACCGTCATTTATCTTTGGTAGAAGCTGTGGACTTTCAATTAAAACTTGGATAATATCATTTCTTTGAGTTTTTTGTAGAACGGGGGTTCTTCGACCACGATTGTTGCCGCTGCACCGATCATTGCAGCTACGATAATTGCCCATATAATTCCGGAGCTTTCAGGCCTGATATCAAGGTTGACATCAGAGGCTGAATGACTCTCATCAAAAACGAATGAGTTAAATTCATTCGTTTCAATTTTCAGATTGTTTCCTTCAACATATGCTCGATAGTTCATTCTGCAGCAGCTTATAGCTTCCACATTTTCAGCAGACGGAATGAAGGTGTTGCTTCCGCGCCCACTGCACATCCAAAGCGTCCCGTCATCTCGGATATATCCATAGTCCGTAATTCTCGAAACATTGGATGAGATGGTGGGGGAGAACTCAGCGTGAATCGCTCCATCCTCGTCGGATTCACAATCCATGAGGAGTACCTCGTCGGAGGTGTTCTGCAGAAGATATGCTCCGCAGCTTGATTTTGCAACAGCTACTATTCCGGCGGCAACCATTCGAGGTCTGTCATTGCCGAAATCTTCGCCCCAGGCGTAAAGCCTGTTGTCTTCGGTGACTGCGAGTGTGTTATTTCCGGAGCACAGAACGGACACGACCTTACCCATGACTGTCTTCGGCTCGCGTGAAATGGAACCGTCCATATCGCCCTGACCGAGTGAGCCGTTTGTATCGCGGCCCCATGTGTAAAGAACTCCGTCAGTCGTTACGGCGGCATTGTGCTCAAAACCTGCGGATGCGCACATAATGCTGTCCATGAGTCTGACAGGCTCTGTCGCTATTCCGCCATGGTTTTTTCCGCAAAGCAGAGAAATAACTCCGTCAGTGCCCCAACCGTAAAGCCCGTTGTCAGCGCTTATTGCGAGAGCGCACTTTTCGCCGACTATAACATCCTTTGCGTTACACATTACAAGGCAACGGTCTTTGAACTCAAAGTTTGATTTCTTGTGGTCAGTCGGTATAATGCCATTGCTGTTGTTGCCCCATGCAATCAGCTTCCCGTCATTCATGATTACAAATACAGTGCCGTCTCCACATGCAACACTGTTAATGCTGTTGTCTGAGTCGGCAAATGCCACGCCGCAAAGAACACAGCAAAGCAGAATAAATACTATAACTCTCTTCATTTCTAAGCTTCGCAATTCCCCAAAAAATACTGTGTGATGATTCATCACACAGTATACGCTGAAAGCACATGGCTGTCAAGAAATTGAAATGATTTTGTCATTTTTTATTTGCCGTTTCATATTTCCTTTTTGTAGCCATTCCTCCGCGGATATGGCGCTCGGCTTTGTTTATGTCAAGAAGCTTCCTGACCTCCTGATAGAGCCCGGGGTTTACGTTCTTCAGTCTCTCGGTAAGGTCCTTATGTACAGTGCTTTTGGAAATTCCGAATTGCTTGGCAGCGGCCCTGACTGTGGCTCTGTTTTCAATAATATATTCAGCCAGATCGCAGGCGCGCTGTTCTATATTTGTATGCACATACACCACTCCCTAATATCGCGTAGTAAATGTATATGTTTTCCGTTTGCGCCTTAGTCCAGAAAAAACACTTGCGAAAGAATGATATCTGCTTTAAATTATTATTAAGAAAATTGACGTAGTATTAAACGCGCAAAAAGGACACCGCAGACGTGAGGGAATATTTTGAACATAAAACCGTATGGTTGACGCTGATAATTGTTCTTGCCGTTATGCTAGCAATATTTATGTTTTCGGCACAGACAGAGGAGGAGTCCTCCGAAACAAGCGGCTATTTTGTGGATTTTTTTATAAACCTGTTTTCCACCGATTTTGAGAATTTATCGACTGAGAATCAGGAAACTGCTCTTACGAGAGTTACGAACCTGATAAGGAAGCTTGCCCACTTTACGGAATATACCGTGCTCGGTTTTTGCCTTACTCTGCATATAGGGGAACTGAAAAGCAAGCTGAACAAAAAGCTCGGATTTGAGTGGGCAGCGGTTGTCGCTGTTCTGTACGCTGTCAGTGATGAACTTCATCAGTTTTTCGTGCCGGGAAGAGGTCCGGGAGTTAAGGATGTACTGATCGACAGCCTCGGAGTCCTGACGGGACTTGCTTTGATGCTTGCCATCATGTCCCTAATTAAACGCCGTTCAGCCGCGGATAAAGAAGCATGAGTTGTTATAAACAGGGAAGTGCGTGAGCTTCCGAGCAACGAAGCAGATAACAAACACACAAAAATGTGTGCAAGTTTAGTATGACACCAAAAAGGAGATACACAAATGAAAAAACAGTCCAAGATCCTGTGCGCAATACTCACCGTGTGCATGATGCTTACCATCCTGCCTCTCGGTGTGCTTGCAGCCTCCAATGAGCCTGTAAACTTCAGCGATATTGATACAAGCAAGCTGAAGGATTACATACTTTACTGGGCAAACGAACCCGCAATAGACGGCGGTGATGCGCAGTACGTTATCGGCGGTTATCCCGACGGCACCTTTAAGCCCAACGATAATATTACCCGCGGCGCAGCTGCAGCAATTCTCGACCGCGCGTTCGGCTTTGATTCCACCGGCAAAGTTACCGAGTTTTCAGATGTTGCCAAGGATAATGTGTTCTATACCAATATTATGACCTGCGCTGAGAATAAGGTTGTTAACGGCTATGAGGACGGCAGCTTCAAGCCCTCCGCAAACATAAGCCGTCAGGCTGCTATTGCTATGATTGCAAGATGTGCAATGACCGAGGATGATTATAAGGAATTCTCCGATGACGCAGCCTGCAAGGAAATCCTTGCAAAGTTCAGCGATGCAAGCGCAATCTCCGATAAGTTCTACGCTGAATTCTGCTTCCTCGTAGAGTACGGCAATCTTGAAGGTTATGAAGACGGCTCCGTTAAGCCCGGCGACAGCATCACCCGTGCACAGTTTGTAAAGCTTCTCTATTCCATTGCTTACGGTAACGGTATGCCCGTTGTTCCCGGTAAGAACTACACCCTCGAGGTTTCAGTCGCCGCAGGTGACAAGACCGTCAAGGCCTCTGCAGACCAGCTTGGCAGCAAGTCTGTTCTCGTAACTGAGATTCTTAAGCTTGCCGAAGCAAAACGCGAAGAGCTTGAAGAGGCATTCCCCTCCGAGGAAATGAGCGCGCTCATTAACGACTGCGCAGATACTTATGCTGAATACATCAAAGACGGCTGGACCGACGAAGAGGTTCTGGCATGGATCAATTACATAGGCGAGAACTTCGGCGAGGCAGAGGGCGACATGATACTCATCCTTGCAGGCCTCGATCCCGAAGCATGCCTTTCCGAGCTTAGCTGCGATACTTACACTTTGGTTATGAAAGACTCCGAGGGCACTGAATATACCCTGACAGTCACCGTTTCCGAGACTGCAGCAGAGTAAACCTCGTTTTTACAAGGAATCAGTTCGGTTAAATGCAATAACGGCAGTATGGTTTAACGGTACTTTCCGTTGCGAAAGCTGAAAACAGCTTTCCCGCTGTTGAAAATCAACTGAATTTGTCGTAAAAAAAGCCTCAGATTATTCTGAGGCTTTTTTGTTCATTTATTACCGAATCTGTTTGACAAATACCCCCAATTGTTAGTATAATATACTAAGTTATATACAGCCTTACCAAAGGAGAACGGTCATGAAAAAATGCTCCAAGCTCCTGTGCGCAATTCTCACTGTGTGCATGATGCTTACAATATTGCCCCTCGGTGCACTTGCCGAAAACGAAGCACACGTGAGCTTTACGGATACCAACGGCCACTGGGCGGAAAAATATATTACATACTGGGCAAACACTCTTTCTAAAGACGGAACTCAGTATGTCATCGGCGGCTATCCCGACGGAAGCTTTATGCCGGATGCCAATATAACCCGCGGCGCGGTTGCGGCAATACTTAACCGTGCAATAGGCTTTCAGGTTAACGGCAGCACAGTTGGCTTTGCAGACGTAAGAGAAGACAACGTGTTCTACAAACACATTATTGCCTGTGCTGATAACGGAGTTATCAAAGGCTATCTAGACGGAACATTCAGACCCGGAAACAGCGTAACCCGTCAGGCGGCGGTTGCACTGATTTCAAGATGTATGATGACCGATAAGGATTATCAGGATTATTCAAGCGATTTTCAGTGCCAGAGCATACTCAGAAATAAGTTCAGCGATGCAGGTGATATTTCCAGTGCATTCTATCCCGAGCTCTGCTACATGATCAGTAAGGGAAGCCTTGAAGGCTATCCCGACGGCAGCATTCGTCCCTCGCAGCCCATAACCAGAGCTCAGTTTGTGAAGCTCCTCTCAACTCTGGTAGCCTCCGAGGAGAAAGACCCCGATGTGCCGCCCGTGGTTTCCGACAAGACGTATAAGCTTTCCGTTATCATTACCGATGGCGAAAGAACTTTTTCCGATTCCGTCGATGAGCTTAACGGCGATGTTAAGGTAACCGATGCGATAATGTCCGTTGTTTGCGAAAACAGCGGAGAGCTGAGAAACAATTTCACTTCCGAAAAAGCGAAGGATACTCTCAACGCTCTTGTAGCGCTTTATGACATTAACAGAAGCTACGGGTGGACAGACAGAACAAAGCTTGAATGGGGCAGCTATGTTAATAAGAGCTTTGCAAGTGCAACAGGAGATAATACAATAATCTACGCATTTGCCAACGTTGAAACAACTCTATCGGATCTCGGAGAAAATACATACGTAGTGAATGTTGACGGCTTTACAATAGCAGTTGTAATTTCAGCCTATTAAAACTAAAAGCATCTCTCCGGAGCGGTTTCAGAGAGATGCTTTTTTAATAAATCCTAAAATAATCTGTTATATACTTAAGTGACTTTTGGGTAATATATAAAAGAATTTTTGTATGGAGATTCCTTAAATGAGAAAAAATACTGAAGCAAACGCTGCATATGAGGATGCGCAGCAGCCTAAGTCAAATAAGGGCGCAAAGGTTGCAATGGGCTTGATTATGCTGATGATCATAGTTGTTCTGCTGGTGTTCCTTGTGGCTAATCATTACCTTGATATGATAAACAAGGAGGATCTGGTGGATGTAATAGGGGCTGAGGATGAAACATTCGATGGCGATGGAGCCGGAGGCTACGGAGCGGACGGCGTTTCGTGGAGTGCTGTTAAGCCGCTTAACGATGGTAAGCTGATAAATATTCTGCTCATCGGTCAGGACAGGCGCCCGGGTGAGGGCAGACAGCGTTCCGACTCAATGATTTTGTGTAGTATTAACCCAAAGACAAAAGAAATCGCAATGGTTTCATTCCTCAGAGACCTTTATGTTGAGCTCCCTGGAGACTACTCAGCAAACAGACTCAATGCTCCATATGTTTTCGGCGGTTTTGATTTGCTTGAAAAGACCCTTAAGCTCAACTTCGGCATAACCGTTGACGGTTGCTTTGAGGTCGATTTCAACGGCTTCCAGGATGCAATTGATGTTGTAGGCGGTGTTGATATTGAACTCAGCGCGGCAGAAGCGAATGTGGTAGGCGGTGGGGCTGTTGCCGGAATGAATCATCTTAACGGCGCTCAGGCTCTTGAATACGCAAGGATAAGAAAGCTTGATAATGACTTCGGAAGAACAGAAAGACAGCGTAAGGTTCTATCGTCTGTGCTAAGCAGTCTTAAGGGTAGCTCTCTCAAGGAAACTACAGCCCTTGCCGAAGAGCTTCTGCCTTGTATGACAACAGATCTCAGCAATACCCAGATCATGATGATGGTTTTGCGTTGCTATAAGGCTCTCAATTCGGACATTAATACTTATCATGTTCCGGAAGAGGGGGCATATTACAATGCTAATATAAACGGCATGGCGGTGCTGGTACCTGACCGACAGCTTATCAGAGACCAGCTTGAAGACTATCTGCCTCTCTAATAATTATAAAACCGCAAACGCTCCAGACACCGTTTTTTCGGTTTCGGGAGCGTTTATTATGCTTAATTTGGTAATACTAATGCCGTGAATCACAACATTTGGCTATAGCTAAAGCCTACATGCTTTTTTGCAGAAATAGAATAGGCGTATATTTCAATATACTATTGCAAATGTGAAGGTTTTAATATATACTAATTTTGTATGGCTATGCCATAATTCGACTAGATTTGCACAAAAAATAAAGTATAATTTTGAGAAAGAAACGAGAAAAAATGCAGAATAAGCATAATACAAACAAACCGCTAATGACCCATTCCAAAAAAATTCAGCTTTTGATGGTTCTGTTCGATATTCTGGCTGTAAATATAGCGTATATTGGAGCCCTGTGGCTGAGATTTGACTGCAAATTTACAACCATTGAGACACAGTATGTTGTAGCATGGATACGCTTTGCGCCTATTTACACAGTCCTTGCCATCTTAGCCTTCTGGGCATGCAGCCTGTATGACAGTATCTGGCGCTTTGCAAGCTATAAAGAGCTTCTTAATGTAATAATTGCAACCGCTCTTACTTTTCTCATTCAGTGCGTAGGTATAACCTGCCTGTTTGAGCGTATGCCGATAACCTACTATGTGTTCGGCATAGTGCTGCAGTTCTGCTTCACGGTTGCAATACGCTTTATGTACAGGTTTGTACTGCTGCTGAAAGAGGTCAGTAGCAAGAATGTCGGAGCGAAAAAGCGCGTTATGCTCATTGGTGCGGGTGCTGCGGGCCAAATGATTCTGCGCGATACTATGATGTCTTCCCAGTGCGACGGCAAGGTTGTCTGCATTATCGATGACAATGAAAACAACTGGAAGCGCGCAATTGACGGTGTGCCCGTTGTCGGCGGCAGAGAGGACATTATGTCCGCTGTCGAAGCCTATAAGATTGATGAGATTTATTATGCAATTCCCAGCGCCTCAACCGAGGACAAGCGCGAAATCCTTACAATCTGCAATGAAACCTCTTGTCAGGTCAAGCAGCTTCCCGGCTTCTACCAGTTCGTTAACAACACAATAACAGTTAATCAGCTTAAAAAGGTTGATATTGAAGACCTGCTGGGCCGTGACCCGATAAAAATCGACATGGGCGAAGTGTTCAACTTCTTAAACGGCAAGGTCGTCATGGTAACAGGCGGCGGCGGCTCCATAGGCAGCGAGCTCTGCAGACAGATTGCCGCACATAACCCCAAGCAGCTCATTATATTTGAAGTATACGAAAACAACGCATACTCAATTCAGCTCGAGCTTAAGGACAAGTATCCGAAGCTTGACCTCGTAACGTTGATCGGCTCTGTGCGTGACAGCAGAAGACTTGATCAGGTGTTTGAAAAATACCACCCGGATATTGTCTATCATGCTGCGGCGCACAAGCATGTTCCCCTCATGGAGGACAGCCCCTGCGAATCAATTAAGAATAACGCAATCGGCACATATAAGACTGCATATGCAGCTCTTACCCACGGATGTAAGCGCTTTGTGCTCATATCCACCGATAAGGCGGTTAACCCGACTAATATTATGGGTGCTTCAAAGCGCCTGTGCGAAATGGTTGTACAGAGCATGGACCGCAAGATAAAGCAGCATGCCTGCAGCGAACTCCCGATTCTGTATACCCACGGCGACAAGAATAACGAAAACGGAATTGCGTGGAACTTCGGTGATCTTGCCGACAATGCAAATACGGAGTTTGTCGCAGTTCGCTTCGGCAATGTTCTGGGCTCAAACGGCTCTGTCGTTCCTCTGTTCCAGAAGCAGATTGCCGAGGGCGGTCCCGTTACCGTAACACATCCGGATATAATCCGTTACTTCATGACGGTGCAGGAGGCGGTAAGCCTTGTCCTTCAGGCAGGCACCTATGCCAAGGGCGGCGAAATCTTTGTTCTTGATATGGGCAAGCCCGTGAAGATTGATACAATGGCCCGCAACCTCATAAAGCTCTCGGGACTTAAGCCTGATGTCGATATAAAGATTGAGTACACCGGACTTCGCCCGGGCGAAAAGCTCTATGAGGAAAAGCTTATGGCTGAAGAAGGCCTTAGCAAAACAGATAATGAGCTTATCCATATCGGAAAGCCCATAGCGTTTGACGAAAACGAGTTCCTCGAAAAAATGAAGAATCTTATGGAAGTTGCTTATGCAAATGATGAGGAGCAGATCCGTGTCACTGTATCGGATATGGTTCCCACATATAAGTATAAAGAACAAAGCACTCAGAATATGTAAAAAGCATTAACCGAGAGCTGATATCAGCTCCCGACGGATAACAGTTTTCCTCAGGTTGATGAGAAACATGTTCTTTAGCAAATGGAGCAAAACTATGAAAAAGATTTCTTTCAGCCCTCCGGATATATCGGAATTGGAAATCCAGAATGTCGCAGAAGTATTGCGCTCCGGCTGGATGACAACAGGACCTAAAACAAAAGAGCTTGAACGCAAGCTGGCTGAATACGTGGGGGTAAACAAGGTGGTTTGCCTTAATTCGGCAACTGCTGCGCTGGAAATGGCCCTTCGAATTCTGGGAATAGGTCCCGGCGACGAGGTTATAACCTGCGCGTATACCTATACCGCATCCGCGTCCGTTATTGAGCATGTCGGTGCCAAAATCGTTCTGGTTGACTGCCAAACTGACAACATCCAGATTGACTACGATGCAATAGAAATGGCAATTACAGAGAAGACTAAAGCCATTATACCGGTTGATCTGGCTGGAATTCCCTGCGACTACGAAAAGATCTTCAATATAGTTGAAAGTAAGAGGGGGCTTTTCAAAGCCGCAGATAATAAACTGCAGAAGGCTATAGGCCGAATAGTTGTGCTGGCAGATGCGGCACATGCAATCGGTGCATCATACAAAGGTAAAATGGTAGGCTCTGTGGCTGACTTTACGGCATTCAGCTTCCATGCGGTAAAGAACTTTACAACAGGCGAGGGCGGAGCTCTTGCGTGGAATTCAATTACCGGAATTGATGATGCCGAGATTTATGATTTTCTCCAGCTTTATTCTCTCCACGGACAGAATAAGGACGCACTTTCAAAGGATGCGTCCAACTGTTGGGAGTACGACATTATCGGAACATGGTATAAATGCAACATGACCGATATTATGGCAGGTATAGGTCTTGCCCAGCTTGAACGCTATCAGGGAATGCTTGACAGAAGAAGAGCGTGCATCGAAAAATACGATGCGGCATTAAGACCTCTCGGAGTGCAGACTCTTGAGCATTTCAATAAAGACTATACATCAAACGGACATCTCTATATAACCCGAATACCGGGTATAAGTGATGGCCGGCGCAGAGAAATTATCATAAAGATGGCCGAGGCTGGAATTACTACAAACGTTCATTATAAGCCCCTGCCTATGCTGACCGCCTATAAGAACCTCGGATTTGACATTGAGGATTTCCCCAATGCCGAGGCGTTTTACGAAAACGAGATAACGCTTCCGCTTTATTCAAGGTTGACGGAAGAAGAAGTAGATTACATCATAGATAATTATACTGCAATTTTAAAGGAATACTTATGATTCTTTGCGATTGGGAGTCGCTCCCGGAGAATATGAAAACGCCTGCTGTCAGGCCGTATTATGATAAGCTGAGAAAAAAACGATTTGCCCTTGTGTGCAAAAGAGTTTTTGACCTTGTGCTCTCGGCAGTAATGCTCATAATTCTCTCACCGCTGTTTCTTGTTCTGGCTGCGGCAATAAAGTTTGACAGCAAAGGCCCCGTGTTTTACCGCCAGAAAAGAATCACACAGTACGGACGGGAATTCAGAATCCATAAGTTCCGTACGATGGTTGTTGATGCAGATAAAATAGGAACTCAGGTCACGGTAGGCGCAGACCCCCGCATCACAAAAATGGGTGCGTTGCTTCGCGGCTGCCGTCTTGATGAGCTTCCTCAGCTTATAGATATTATCGAGGGAACAATGTCATTTGTCGGAACACGCCCCGAGGTTCCCGGATATGTCAGCGCATATACCGACGAAATGATGGCGACCCTGCTTCTGCCTGCCGGAGTAACATCCGAAGCAAGCATCCGCTATAAGGATGAAGCTGAGCTGCTTGCGGCGGCAGACGATATTGACAGAACCTACATCGAAACGATATTGCCCGAAAAGATGAAATACAATCTGGACGGAGTAAGGAATTTCAGCTTCTTCGGAGAAATTGCCACCATGTTCAGAACGGTGATTGCCGTTATCAAATAACAATCGAACATATAAAAAGACCACCGCGAGGGTATTTATAAGATGAGTCAAAAGAAAGCCGGAATACTGATAACATATATTACAATGGCAGTTAACATTGTTGTTGGCCTTGTTTATTCGCCTTTCATGCTCAGAATGATAGGGGACAGTCAGTACGGCGTTTATTCTATTTCCTCATCTTTGATCTCTTTTATCGCACTTTTGGATTTGGGTCTGGGGCAGACTCTTGTGCGGTATATTTCAAAAGCTCGTGCTCTGAACGATGCCGAGCAGGAAGCGCGGCTAAACGGCTTTTTCTTCAAGCTGTATTCGCTTATTGCGATTGCAGCTTTGTTTATAGGCGCAGCTATTGCGGCTTTTTACCCCATGGTGTGTAAAAAATCAATGAGCGCCGAGGAAATCCACCTGTTCAGAATCGTGTTTGCAATACTCCTCGTGAATGTTGTTTTCTCGTTCCCCATGTGCGTGTTTTCCTCAACGATAAACGCCCACGAGCGCTTTTTCTTTTTAAAGCTTGTAAATCTGATAAGCGTTGTGCTGAAATACCTGTGCATGTTCCTGCTTCTTAAGTTCGGCTATAAGGTAGTTTCAATCACGATTGTTGCCGCGGCAAGCTCAATTTTCATGCAGTGCGTGTACGCGGTTTACTGTAAAAAGAGCATAAAAATCAGCTTTTCCTTCAAGGGCTTTGATAAGGGCTTTGCCGGGGAAATATTCTGGTTTTCATTCTATATATTCCTGAATCTGATAATAGACTTTTTGTATAACAGCACGGATAAGCTCATCCTCGGCGCAGTCGCGGGAACAACCGCAGTCACCGTTTATTCCTTCGGAATTTATTTCCAGAGCTATTTTCAGGAGCTTTCAACGGCGATGAGCGGTGTATTTCTGCCGAGCATCGTGGGTATATACGAAAAAGAGCACGATATGAAAAAAATATCGGATCTGTTCCTGCGGGTCGGAAGACTGCAAATGGCAATTCTGGTGCTTGTTCTGGGCGGTTATACCGTTCTGGGCAGGGATTTCATAAATCTCTTGATAGGAAAAAAATATTATGATGCCTATTACATCGGGCTCATCATAATGCTCCCCGCACTTATCCCGCTTACACAGAACATAGGCATTTCGGTTTTGCGCGCAATGAACCTCCATAAATACAGATCCTATATGTATCTGGCTATTGCCGTAATAAATGTTGCAATCAGCATCCCCCTCGCAAAGGCTTATGGCGGAAAAGGCGCCGCAATCGGAACCTGCCTCGCAACAATTGCGGGACAGATCGTTTTTATGAATATCTTCTATGCAAAACGTGTGCAGATCGATATCAGGGCGTATTGGGTAAATCTTATAAAAATAGTCCTGACCGTTGTTCCGCTGGCGTTTGTGACCTTTGTCCTGAAGAAATCGGTCCCCGCAGATACATGGCTCAGCTTTGCGGTGTATGTTGCGGCCTTCGCAGTCTGCTACTGCATTGTGTATTACTTCATTATCGCAAACGAATACGAAAAAGACTTAATCAAAAACATGAAGAAGAAACTGATAAAGCGTGGTTAATTGCATGGTTATCTTTCTGATCCTATTATTAATTGTGAGCATATATAAGATAAAGCTTTCCACATTTAATGAGGATTATATGAGCAGGGAAAGCACAGCTTCCGTAAAAGGCATATTTATCATGCTGGTTTTCCTCTCTCATATCAGAGCTTATATGACACTGCCCGACGGAAATGTCTTTTCCGAGATTATGAACTCAATCGGCCAGCTTATGGTTGCGATGTTCCTATTCTACTCGGGCTACGGAGTGCTCGAATCATATAAAAGCAAACCGAATTACGCTGACGGCTTTCTTAAAAACAGATTTTTCAAAACGCTTCTGCATTTTGACATAGCGGTTTTGCTGTTTCTGATCATCAGTATAATATTCGGCGATAGCTACCCCGAAAGAAATTATCTCCTGTGCTGGATAGGCTGGGAATCCATAGGAAACTCAAACTGGTTCGTTTTCGTCATACTTGCCCTTTATCTGCTCACATGGCTTTGCTTCAAGGTCTCGGATAAGGAGTACATCCTGCGCTTCTGCGTCTTGCAGACTGTGGTGACGGTCGGCTTAATCGCACTCCTTAAGCTGGCGGGAAAAGACCAGTGGTGGTACGATACGGCGCTGTGCTATTCCGCAGGAATATGGTTTTCATGCTTTAAGGACAGGCTGGACACAGCCTTGCAAAAAAAGCAGGTTTACTATCCTGCCCTTGCCGTGCTGACAGCAGTGTTTTTTGTGCTTTATAACATGGAGGGCGCAGCGAGATACTGCCTGTGTACTACGGTGTTTTCACTGATTGTTGTTATGCTTACGGTAAAGCTCAGCATCGGCAACAAAGCTTTGGCATGGCTTGGAAATCATCTGTTTGAGATTTATATTTTGCAGCGCATCCCCATGATAATACTCAGCAGGGCAGGACTTGAAAACCCCGTCGGACTGACCTTTGCCGCCCTTGCTCTCACAATAGGCCTTGCGGCCGTGTTCAATACAGCGCTTAAGTCTTTGGATAGAAAATTGTTCTGTAAGAGGTAACAGTTCATGCTGTCTCAGAAAATAAAAAACTTACTGAAAAAACTGCTGTTCCCGCTTGCGAAAAGAATTATTTTCGAGAGCAACCCCGAAATGACGGGCAATGTGGGTGCAGTTTTTGAGGAATTCATAAGACGCGGACTGAACAGGAAATACAAACTGGTGTGGCGCGTTGAGGATAAAGATAAGTATAAGGATTACGGCATTCCCAATGTCAGCTTTATAGACTATGCGCCCAAAGGCTTCTGGGAAAAGCTTAAGGATCTTTGGTACCATTGGACCTCGAAGGCGGTTATATTTGAGAACCGCTTTGAGGAGAAAAAATGGAAAAATCAGCTCACGGTTAATCTCATGCACGGAATGCCGATAAAGTGCAACGGCGACTATGTTGAGCATGATACTCTGGATTACATTGTTTCAAGCGGAAGCGGACTCAACGAAGTCCTTTCCCGCGAAATGGACATTCCCACTGAACGCTTCGTAACTTTGGGCTATCCCCGAACTGATGTTCTGAACGAAAAGAACGGAAGCCTTGAAAAGCTTGGAATTAGCGGCTATAAGGGCGTTATCGTCTGGATGCCCACTTATAGAAAGCATAAGAATGCCGAGAGCCATAGTCACGAGGGCAGGCAATATCCGGGCGGAGTTCCGCTTCTTGAAAGCGAAGCTCAGTTTAAGAGCCTGAACGAATGTCTCTGCGAAAACGGATACCTGCTGATAATAAAGCTTCATCCTGCTCAGGACATTGAGGGGCTTGTAAAGCATGCCGAGAGCAATATACTCCTGCTACTGAACCGAGATTTGGACGAGAAAGAAACCTCAGTGTATGAGCTTCTTGCAGAGTCGGACGCACTGCTTACTGACTACTCATCGGTTTATTACGATTATCTGCTGACAGATAAGCCCATCGGTCTTGTGATAGACGATATCGAGGAATACAGACAGAATCGCGGCCTTGCGTTTGAGTACAAGGATTATATCAAGGGCGATTATATTTATA
>R21__coassemble_1675_pt1 | contig 14393 bp, 11 predicted proteins | sample R21__metabat2_low_PE_019 | metagenome-assembled genome bin R21 | reverse complement strand
CCTCGCGGATGGTTTCTGCGCCGGAAAGGAGCATTACCATGCGGTCAACGCCCGGAGCTATACCTGCATGAGGAGGGGCGCCGTAGCAGAATGCGTTGTACATTGCGGGGAACTTTGCCTTAACATCGTCCTCGCCGAGGCGTACCATTTCAAATGCCTTTATCATAATCTCGGGGTCGTGGTTACGAACTGCGCCCGAGGAAAGCTCAATACCGTTACATACCAGGTCGTACTGGAACGCTGTAATGGAGAGCGGGTCAACCTCGCCCTTTTCTGCCTTTTCAAGAATTTCAAGGCCACCGTTGGGCATGGAGAAGGGATTGTGGCAGAACTCAAGCTCGCCGGACTCCTCGCCTATCTCATACATGGGGAAGTCAACAATCCAGCAGAACTCATAGCGTTCCTTGTCCATATGGCCGGGAACTGCGGCACCCAGCATTTTCAGCATAACGCCTGCGGTTTTCTGGGCAGCAAGCTTCTTGCCTGCGGTAACGCCAACGAGGCAGCCGGGCTTAAGTCCCAGCTTTTCAACAACGGCATTCTTTCTGTCCTGCAGGAACTTTGCAATGCCGCCGACGATTTCGCTGTTTTCGTCATACTTAAACCAGTAGGGCTTCTGACCTGCCTGAACCTCAACATTAGCGCAGAGCTTGTCTATGTTCTTTCTGGTCATATCACAGTCGGAAACAACAATTGCCTTTACTGTGTTGCCTTCTGCAAAGGGAGGAAATTCGGTGTTCCGGCAGAGCTCGGTGATATCCTGTACCTCAAGGTCAATTCTGAGGTCGGGCTTATCGGAGCCGTATCTCTCCATTGCTTCGTTAAAGCCGATGCGCTTGAAGGGTGCTTCGGATGCGATATCGTAAGTACCGTACTTTGCAAAAACAGGAGGCAGAACGTCCTCGATTACTGCAAAAACATCATCCTGATTTGCAAATGCCATTTCCATATCCATCTGATAGAACTCGCCGGGAGAGCGGTCGCCGCGTGCGTCCTCATCGCGGAAACAGGGAGCTATCTGGAAATAGCGGTCAAAGCCGGAGGTCATAAGGAGCTGCTTGAACTGCTGAGGTGCCTGAGGCAGAGCATAGAACTTGCCGGGATGCTTTCTTGCGGGAACAAGATAGTCGCGTGCGCCCTCGGGGCTGGATGCGGTGAGGATAGGAGTTGTGATCTCAAGGAAATCATGCTCCATCATTGCCTGCCGCAGAGCCGCAACAACATTGCAGCGCATGATAATGTTCTTCTTAACTGCAGGGTTTCTCAGGTCGAGATAGCGGTACTTAAGACGTGCCGTCTCGTCAGCATCGGTGCTGCGGTTAATCTCGAAAGGCAGCTCGTTATAGCGGCAGCGGCCGAGAATCTCAATCTTTTCGGGGACGACCTCAACATCGCCTGTTGCCTGCTTGGGGTTCTTGCTGTCGCGCTCGCGGACAGTGCCCTCAACGGAAATGGTGCTTTCCTTGTTGACGGACTTTACTATCTTCATCATGTCCTCGGTCTCAATAACGACCTGAGTGGTGCCGTAGAAATCGCGGACAACTACAAATGCAAAATTCTGGCCGACCTCGCGGACGTTTTCCATCCAGCCGACTATTTTAACCTTCTGACCGACATGCTCAATTCTGAGCTCGTTGCAGGTATGGGTGCGTGACTGTGTCATGTTTATGACCATTCCTTTCCGTTATACTTCAAGGCACAAATGGCCAACGAAAGGAATGGTCATAAAGTGCCGTATTTTTCGGTTGCCTCGTAAGAGGCGAGAAAAAGGTTTAGAATTATATTTGAAGTTTGGAAGATTTATCTTTCAAACTTTTCTCCTGATTAACCCTTAATGACGGCGATTTCGCCGCGACGGGTAATATCTTCTTTAATAAACTTTGCCGCTTCTGCGGGAGAGAGCTTGACCTGCTCGCCGCTTTGCATATTCTTTACGGCAACAACGCCTGCCGCCATTTCATCCTCGCCTATGAGAACGACATAGGGAATTGAAAGCTTATCCGCATAGCTCATCTTTGCCTTGAACTTTTTCTGCTCGCAGTATAGCTGAGTGCGAACACCTGCATTGCGCAGAACGGTTGCGGCGGAAATTGCGTAGCCCAGATCCTCGGACATGGGAATTACAAGTGCATCCGCAGGAGCGGAGATAATCTCATTGGACAGGAGTCCCTGTTCATTGAGAACATAGAAAAGTCTTGTAAGACCGATTGAAATGCCGACGCCGGGAAGTTGCTTGTCAGTGTAGTACTCGGCAAGGTTGTCGTATCTGCCGCCTGAGCAGATAGAGCCTATCTCGGGGTGCTCGATCATCTCGGTTTCGTAAACTGTGCCCGTGTAGTAGTCAAGTCCTCTTGCGATTGAAAGGTCAATTGCAAAATTCTCCTCGGGAACGCCGAAATCCGCAAGATACTTGGTGACGGTTTTGAGCTCTTCAAGACCCATGTCGAAGGTTTCGTCCATGCCCTTGTAGCGCTCGAGACCTGCGATTACTTCTTCGGTTGTGCCGGTGATTGCCATGAAGTCCATGATATCATCGGCCTTGTGGGAGAACATGTGTATCTCGTCCATAAGGAGCTGGCGGACTTTGTTTGCGCCTATCTTGTCCATCTTGTCGATGGTACGCATGATGTCGGTCGCCTTTTCGCTCATTCCTGCCAAGGAGAAGAATCCGTTTAAAACCTTGCGGTTATTGACTTTTATCTTGAACTTTTTAAGACCCAGCTCGGAAAAGCTTCTGTAAATTATTGCGGGGATCTCCGCTTCGTTAATGATATCCAGCTTTCCGTCGCCGATAATGTCGATGTCAGCCTGATAAAACTCGCGGAATCTGCCGCGCTGTGCGCGTTCGCCGCGGTAGACCTTGCCTATCTGATAACGGCGGAACGGGAATGTAAGGTTCCCGTAGTTCTGCGCAACATATTTTGCAAGGGGAACAGTCAGGTCAAAGCGAAGAGCAAGATCACTGTCACCCTTCATGAAGCGGTAAATCTGCTTTTCGGTTTCGCCGCCGCCCTTTGCAAGAAGGACCTCCGCAGATTCGATAACAGGCGTGTCAAGAGGAGTAAAGCCGTAAAGAGAATAGCTCTTACGCAGAATCTCCATCATTTTTTCCATTTTCACCTGCGGCGCGGGAAGCAATTCCATAAAGCCGGACAGTGTACGCGGTTCAACTTTTGCCATTGTCTTTCTTTCCTCTCAGTCTAAATGCTGTTATCGGTCGGATAACAGCATTTATTTATATCTTAAATTATTTTTTCTTCGGGTTTACGATGTTTCGCCAGTCAAGGTCGCCTCTTCTGAGGCCCTGAACAAGCACCTCCGCCGTTGCCGCATTCGTGGCAAATGGTATCTGGTACTGGTCGCAGAGTCTTTCGACTTTGTTTATATCGTCAAAGCCTCTCGGGTTTGCAGGATCGCAGAAGAAGAGAACGAGGTCTATCTCGTTATAAGCAATTCTTGAGCAGATCTGCTGTGCGCCGCCCTGATCAGCGTGGAAGTACAGCGTTACGGGAAGTCCCGTTGCTTCGCTTACCAGCTTGCCGGTGGTGTTTGTTGCGCATACGGAATGCTCTGCAAGAATACCGCTATAGGCTATGCAAAACTGAACCATGAGTTCTTTTTTACGATCGTGTGCCATCAACGCAATATTCATTCAATTACCTCCAGCAAAAATTTATTGATTAATACATTATATCTAAAAATTCACAGTATTTCAATCTGTTTCAACATAAATTTTTCACTTTTTTATTTCAGCAGCGTGCCTTCCAAATCCGTAACGTCGGTTGCACTCTTAAGATTGAAATAAGATTCGAGAATGTCTCGGGCAATAGGTCCTGCTTTTGCGCCGGATGTACCCTTTTCAACAACAACCGCTATTGCGATTTCAGGGTTATCAAAGGGTGCGTAGCACATGAAAACTGCAGTGTTTTTAATGCTTTCGCCCTTCTGTGAGGTACCGGTCTTACATGCGACAGAGGATGCGGTATAGCCCTTGAAAACATCATAGCCCGAGCCGTTGGGGTCATTTGCAACAAGGTACATGCCTTCGTGAACGGCATCCCAGTTGTAAGACGGGCTGTCAATCTCGCTCAGGACCTCATTCTCGCGTTCATAAACGTTCTCGCTGTAATCGTAGCTGCGGACATTCTTGAGAATGGACGCGGTATGTCTTTGACCGCCATCTGCTACGGTTGCGCAGTATTCTGCAAGCTGCAGCGGAGTAAAGACGCTGTCAGACTGGCCGATAGCAGCCTGCATGGTATCGCCGATATGCCAGTCTTCGTGAACGAAGTCCCAGTGGGAATCAGGCGATGACATATTACCCGAATCCTCCTGAAGCTCAATGCCCGTTGCCTCGCCGAGGCCGAAGAGCTTTGCATATTTGCTCATCTTATCAATGCCGAGGTTATGGCCGACATCGTAGAAGAAGTAGTTACACGAGTCACGCAGAGCCAGCGGCACATTGTCCGTACCGTGGGTCAGGTGATTTTCGCCCCATATCCAGCAGACAGGAGCGTAACCCTGCTCTTCATATCGTCTGTAAACACCCTGACACTGAATGTAAGTGTTGGTGCTTATTGTTTTTTCGGTCAGTGCCGCCATTGCAACGCAGGGCTTGAAGGTCGAGCCGGGGGCATATCTGCCGAAGAGAGCGCGGTTATAAAGCGGCTGGAACTCGGCGTTGAGTATTTCGTCATAGTTATCCATAAGGGAAGACAGGTCATAGGTCGGCCAGCTTGCTATTGCAAGAGGCTCACCCGTTTTGACGTTTACAACAACTGCCGCTGCACCGTCAACGGTATCGTCAACGCTCTGTGCGACTGAACCGTCTCTCTGTTTTTCGTCGTTATAATCCTGAATTTCCTTGACACCCTTGGCAAGAGCCTGCTCGGTGGCTTCCTGAAGCTGAATGTCTATGGTCAGATAGACATTGTTGCCGGGAACGGGCTCGGTTGTGTAGCTTTTTCCGACAACCGTACCGTTTGATGTGCTTGTTGTCCTGACCTCGCCGTTTGTGCCGTGGAGATATTTCTCGAACGCAAGCTCAACACCGGCCTTACCGACCTTTGTGTCAGCTGAATAGCCCAGGTTTGTGTAGCTTTGATACTCTGTATCGTCCATCATTCCGATATAGCCCAGAATATGTGCCGCATATTCCGTGTTATACTCACGGACAAACGATTCCTTAACGCTTATACCCGAAACATTGTTTTCAAGAATCGTGGATATAAGGGCCATATCCGCATCTTCAACGAAAACATAGTCTGACGTTCCTATAAGGTAACGAACGTTTACTGAATAGCGAACACCTGCGATAATTCTTGCCTCTTCGGCGGAATAGTTGCTGTCAATCTCATATCGGCTGCGCATGCTCGACAGAACCTCAACAGCACTTGCGTTGTCATCAAGCTTGTTCTGCTTTTTATATGCGGAAAGGCGTGCCGCGTCAACGTCTGTAAGCTCCGTGAATTCAAACGGAGGCTCCGTGGTTATGGGAAGCTCGTCGTTATAATTCTCGCCGTATTCCCTGACAAGCTTTACAAGCTGAAGAATGTTGGCGTTGGGGTCAGCATCGTCAACATAGAACATTTCGCTTTCATTAATAGTCAGGTTGTAGCAGGTTTTATTTGAAACCAGCACTCGTCCGTAACGGTCAAGAATATTGCCTCTTGCCGCAGTTACGGCGGTGGTTGTTACGACATTGTTCTTGCTCTCTTCGTAATAGGCCTCACCTTCGACAATCTGGAGCTTATAAAGGAATATAAGGTAAACTATCACCAGTATGCCGAGAACGGATGCAAGCACAGCCAATCTTTCTTTTGTAATAACTCTGTTGCTCATATTGATTCTCCGTGCGCTCTGCGCACTAATTGTTTAAAGCAATCCTCCTGTGGAGGATTTTTGAAATTCTTCAGGCGTGCCCGAAGCACAGCTCAATTTATCTGTTTCTGAAGGGAATGTATAAAAGTGCTGAGGGGATTATGGATACGAGGGTCTGCCCCACAGCAGTAAGGATTCCACGGAAGAACGGCGCTCCGCTGATAATCGATGCGGAAAGCAGCTGGGCAAACGCCGTCACGAACAGTGCAAACACGGTGAACACCATGAACGCGAAAAAGCTCTTGTTAATATAAAAGTCCGCCGCGAAGCCAAAGAAGAATCCGAGTAAAGGAAAAAGCAGCGTAAACAGGATTGTTGTCTCGGAAAACGCCATGTCCGCAAAAAGTCCGAGAAACAGTCCGAAAACCGTTCCCCTTACGCCGCCGCGGTACATTCCGACCGCAACAGCAGCCGCCGGAAGCACAAAGCCCTTTACGCCAAAAACCGAAAAGCGTGAAAACAGCAGGCTTTGAAGCATCAGGGCCAACACTATATAGACCGCATATTCCAGAACGACGCGGACTTTTTTCCACTCAAAAAACTGACTTATCAATTATTCCACCACTTCGAAGTCTTTTATAACGAAAACCTGAACAAGTGAGCCGAGATCGCAGTTAGGCTTAACCATGCCGTACTCAATCTGGCCGCCTGCCTCCTCCTGAACGGAGACAACGGTGCCGATAATAAGGTCGGGCGGGAATGCGCCGCCTGAGCCCGAGGTTACAACAACGCTACCCGAGAAAATCTGTGCTCCCTCGGAAAGGTAGGCAAGCTTTGCGCAGCCGTCGTGCATCATAACGAAATCGCCTGTAAGCAAGCCTGCCGAGCCTGAGTCGGTAACACGTGCGCCGATATTTGTATTAATATCAATAACCGTGTTTACGGTTGCCCATGTTGTTCCGATTTCGGATATCTGACCGACAAGTACACCGTATTCGGTGACAACGGGGTCGCCTACTTCGATGCCGCTGCTTTCGCCCTTACTGATTGTAAAGGAGTTGGCCCAGTTTGAGCTTGTCCACGAAACGACCTTTGCCGCCTCGTAGGTCATATCGCTGTGCTTCTTGCTGAAATTGAGAAGCTCGCGGTAGCGTTCGTTTTCCTCAACAGCCTCTGCGCCTTCGCGCACCTGCTGCTGAGCCTCGGCGAGTTCTTCGTGAAGTCTTTCGTTTTCGGCGATAAGCTCATCGTATTTATAAACATAACCGTAAACGCTCTCCAGCCACTGGGCAACCGAGCTTACCATCTGCTGAACCGGAGTCTTTACCGTGCCCGTAACATTATGCACGATTCCCGCTCTGCCCTTAAGTGCATAGGCGCTTATTCCCGCTATCATAACGACAACCAGAACGAGAGCTCCCAGCTTTATTCCGTTTTTCTTGAGGTACTGTTTGATATTCACAGCAAACTAACTCCTATTGTCTTCAGCATTTTCCCGAGCCTGCAGAGGGGCAACCCCATGACATTGAAGAAATCGCCCTCAATGCCTTCGGCAAACAGAGATGCTTTTCCCTGAATTCCGTAAGCTCCTGCCTTGTCCATCGGCTCTCCGCTTGAAACATAAGCGTCAATCTCCGCCTCTTCAAGCTTTCTGAAATGCACCTTTGTGCATTCAGCCTCGCTGATTATCTTATCGCCTTTTATCACCGTGACGCCGGTGTAAACCTCGTGTGATTTTCCCGAAAGCGAGCTGAGCATCAGCTTTGCTTCATTCTCCGTTTCCGGCTTTCCGAAAACACGGCCGTCGCTCCACACTATCGTGTCAGCGGCAATTATAATGTCATCATCGCCGCAGCTTTCTCTTACCTCCTGCGCTTTTGCCGCAGAGAGAGAACAAACGATATTATCCGGGCTCTGCTCAAATGCGAGTTTTTCCTCTCCTTTTGCAGGGCATATTACAAAATCTTTGACTCCCAGCATCTCCAGAAGCTCGCGCCGTCTGGGTGATGCGGATGCAAGCACAATACTCATTTTCAGTCAACACCTCTGTAATAAAGGCCTCTGGTCAGAACGCTCGGTGTATATTCTCCCCTGCCCTTGTAGCACTTTGCAACCTCGACACATTCTCTTGCGCTCTCGGTTGTGAACATAAGCCGCATGCCCCAGAGCCGGCATGAGTAAATATCATCAAGCTTATCCGCAAGAAAAAGCCTGTGAGCATTGAATATAACATTTCTGTGCTCAAATTCGCGCATTACGGGGAACACTGAGCCCATGCGGTCGGAAAGCTGGCCCGGATTCTGGCAGGTGCACTGTCCGGATGCACGGCTTATGATACACTGTTCAGTTACCATCAGCGGAAGTCTGCCGTAAACAATGAGCTCGGTATTGATGCTCTTTGCCATGTCTCTTACCTGTGCAAGCCGCATTTCAAAAGAGGCGGTTGCAGACTCAAATCCCAGCTTGCGCACGGCATCAAGGGTGTATGAGTTAAACACATTCATGCCGAAATCCGCTCTTATCTTCATGCCCGCATTGCGAGCCATCTCGATATGACCGATATTTCCCACAAGCGCCTCGCGTATGCCGTTATTATAAAGACGCACAAGCATTCTCTTTACCGTATCTGCCTGTTCATCGGTTATAACTCTGGGAAGAACCGCAACGCATACCGTACCGTTTTCCTCGAAGGGCTTTAAGCGCTCGGGGTTTTCATACATAACGTCAACCGGAGCATAGAGATACCGGGGCTTGAGCTCGGCAAGCTCACTTGTTATCTGATCGGCGGTGCGCACATGGTATATGCTTACGGGGTCTTCGATCATAAATGCACGCTCCGGCAGTCCGGGCATGGGAAGCGAGCGGCGCTTGGGTGGAACTGCTCTTTTTTCGCTCAGCGAGCTTAAAAGCTTGCGCCTTAAGTCATTCACAACGGAAACCGGCAGATACAGGCCGGGCTGAACCCTGCTCTGTGTCTCAACGCAGGTATAGGGCGTACCGCCGGTCTTGCGAAGCTGATCATTCAGCGTATCCTCGCTGATAGCCTGACGTATCGCTCTCTGAGGCTCGGGGCCGAGAGCCATAGCCTTGTTGCCGTCATTGTCAATAACTGCGGCTTTTACCGCTTCGCGCTGGTTGACAACGGTATAGAGCTTGACAGGTACTCTGCGCAGTTCGCTGTCGATATAAGCTTTTCGGGCTTCGCTGAACAGCTTCTCGGTTTCCCGGTCGGCCTTTTCGTCTCTGACACCGAACATATCCTTCTTGTCACCGTCAAAATAGCCCTGAGTAAAGCCCTGACGGGAGAACACATTGCGCAGTATCTCCATTTCCTCGTCCGTGGGCTTACGGTGTTCCTTAATCACCTTGGAGTAAATTCCGGTGACAATTCCCGTATATTCGGGGCGCTTCATACGTCCTTCTATCTTAACGCAGGCAACACCTGCATCTTCGATCTCTTCAAGCCTGTCCACAAGGCAGTTGTCCCTGAGAGACAGCGGATGGCTGTCCTCCATTCTGCCGCCGAGACTGTATTCCATACGGCAGGGCTGGGCGCACATGCCTCGGTTGCCGCTTCGGCGTCCGATGAGCGAGCTCATGTAGCACTGTCCCGAATGGCAGAAACACAGCGCACCGTGGACAAAAATCTCAGTTTCGATAGGAGCGTTCTGACTGATATACTTTATCTGCTCAAGAGAAAGCTCTCTTGCGAGAACCGCGCGGGTAAGACCCATTTCCGCAGCCTTCTCGACGCCCGCCAGATTGTGTATGCTCATCTGGGTGCTGGCGTGGAGCGGGATATCGGGAACGGCTTTCTTCAGGACAGACAGAAGTCCCAGATCCTGAACAAGGATTGCGGACGCACCTGCATCGGATGCGTATCTTGCCGTAGTGACCGCATCCTCCATTTCTCTGTCACCGACGAGGGTGTTGAGGGTGACATAGACCTTGCAGCCGCGAACGCGGCAGTAGCGCACAGCCTTTTCAAATTCCTCGACGGAAAAATTCTTTGCGCTTCGTCTGGCGTTGAAGTTTCCCAGACCCATATATACGGCATCTGCGCCGTTTTGAACCGCGGCTATAACCGATTCAGGCGAGCCTGCGGGTGAAAGCAATTCGAGCATATTTCTACCTCAATATCATTTAATGCCATTAAATCAATTTAGTATACCACAAAGTCCCCTATTGCTACAAGTCAAAATTGATGTTATAATGAATGACCAATGTTAACAATAAGTAAACTTTATTAATCGGAGCACGGATTATGCACATGTCTGCCCAAAACTTCATACCGAACACCGCGGCGGACAAGCTTATTTCCGCTCACGACGGAGATGTCGCTCTGCTGTATATTTGGCTTTGCCGCAACGGAAGCTTCGAGCCTGACAAGGCGGCGAGTGAGCTATGCCGTACGCTGTCTGAAATCGATTCCGCATACGAAAAGCTCTGCCGCATGAATATTCTCAGCGCCGGGGTGCCCGCAAAACAGCGCCCCCTCCCCGCAGAAGAGCTTCCCGAATACACCTCAGAGGACATCGTAAAACGTTCCCGCGATGATAGCGGATTCGGCGCGGTAATCGCAGAAACTCAGCGCATTTTCGGGCGCAGTCTCTCATCATCGGACATGAAAATTCTCTTCGGCATTTATGATTATCTTGCATTGCCTGTTGAAGTTATATTCCAGCTTTTAAACTATTGTGTCAGCATATTCAGAGACAAATACGGTTCAGGCCGTCTGCCTTCCATGCGGACAATAGAAAAGGAAGCTTACGCTTGGGCCAACAAGGAAATCCTGACTATTGAGCAGGCCGAGGAATATATAAAATCCGCTGCGGAAAGGCGCAGCAAAATCGGCGAAGTCAAGCAGGCTCTCGGAATAAGAGGCAGAGACCTGACTTCAACCGAAGGGAAATACATCGCCTCATGGCTCGACATGGGCTTTGATGCCGACGCTCTCATGATTGCCTATGACCGCACCGTCACAAACACAGGCGCACTCAAATGGGGCTACATGAACAAAATCATTCTGAGCTGGCACGAAAAGGGACTGCACACTGTTGCAGACATAAATGAAAAGGACAGCCGCATTCCGAAAAAGACCTCAGGCAAGACTCAGAACAGCTCTGCCAAGCAGGGCGATCTGGACAGAATGCGCGCCATATACGACAAGGTTAAAAACGGTTGAGGTAAGCTATGGCACTTGACGGAAAAATTCTGGCAAAAGCCAGAGAACAACTTGAAATCACAAAAGAAAATAACGCCTCAGAGCATGATAAGCGCATAGCCGGCGTCTATGCCCGCATTCCCGAAATTGCTCACATTGATATGCGACTTCGGGAGCAGATGCTTGAGCTTGTCGGTCTTACAATCAAAAAATGCGCTTCCATGGCAGACGATATAGAGACACTCGAAAAAGAAAACCTTGAGCTTCAAGCGAAAAAAGCTGAACTATTGGTTGCAAACGGCTATCCATCCGACTGGCTTGACGATATATATTCCTGCCCGAAATGCAAGGACACCGGATTTGTTGGCGGCCACATTTGCGACTGCCTTATGGCAATATACAACAAGGAGCTGACCAAGCAGCTTGGCGTGCTGCTCAGAAGCGGCGACGAAAGCTTCGATAAATTTGAGCTCAGCTACTATGACGATGTGCGCGACCCTGTCAGCGGAATTTCCGCGCGCGACCAGATGGCGCTCGTTTTCGAAACCTGCCGCGAATACGCCAAGAGCTTTTCTGCCCGCTCCTTAAACCTTCTCTTCCAAGGCGGAACAGGGCTGGGAAAGACCTTTTTGTCCGCCTGCATCGCACGCACGGTTGCAGACAAGGGCTTATCCGTATGCTACGACACAGCATCTTCCGCGCTCGATGCGTTTGAGGCTAAAAAGTTCGCAAGAGACGCAGAAACTGCCGAAAACGCCTCAGTTAAGGTCGACAGAATGCTCAATTGTGATTTAATGATTCTGGACGATCTGGGCACCGAAATGCCCACTCCCATGTCAATAAGTGCGCTCTACACTCTCATTAACACGCGTCTTGTAAACGGCAAAAAAACCGTCATCAGCACAAACTGCTCAGACGAGGATTTGTCGCGAAGATACAGCCAGCAGATCTGCTCCAGACTTGACGGTGAATACTTCAAGCTGAGCTTCGTCGGGCGCGACATACGCGCCATCAAAAAGGAGATGTAAAAATGGCACAGCACGAGATTCTTGTTTCCGCCCCCCTGCTTGACGAAAACGGAAACATCGCCGAGCCGGGCTTTGCAAAAAAGCTCCTTCCCGTTTATCGCCGCGCAGATATAAAGGCAAGCCCTCTCCGCATAAAGGAGTGGGACTACTACCTTATCAACAACGGTCGTTTCGCTCTGGCACTTACCGTTGACGATAACGGCTATATGGGTCTTGACTCCATAAGCCTCATAAACTTTGAAGAAGGCTGGGAGATAACCACAAGCCCCATGTGCTTCATGCCGATGGGCAAGCGCAATCTGCCCGAAACCAGCGCCGAGGGCGACGTTTTCGCAGAGGGCAAGAATTACAGCATTTTCTTCAAAAATGACGGCAGCGGCAAACGCACACTCATTGCTCAGATGAAAAAATTCGGGCCTATGGGCTCTCTGTATGCCAAAGTTGAGCTTTTTGACGAGCCCGAGGAGAGCATGGTTATTGCAACTCCCTTTGACAAGGACGGCCACTTCTACTACAACCAGAAAATCAACTGCATGCGCGCCAAAGGCGAGGTTATTTACGACCAAAAGACCTATGTATTTGACCCTGAGGACAGCTTCGCCGTTCTCGACTGGGGTCGTGGCGTATGGACATATCACAACACATGGTACTGGGGCTCGGCATCCGGCGCAGTCGACGGCGTTCCCTTCGGCTGGAACATCGGCTACGGCTTTGGCAACACCTCCGCTGCCAGCGAAAACATGCTGTTTTATGATGGCAAAGCGCACAAGCTGAGTCAGGTGAAATTCAACATTCCGGGCAACGAAAAGGACTTCCTTTCACCATGGACTTTCACCTCCGACGACGGCAGATTTGAAATGGATTTCAAGCCTGTTTTAGACCGCGCATCCTGCACCGATGTGAAGCTCATAAAGAGCGACCAGCATCAGGTTTTCGGTCTGTTCACGGGCAAGGCAATTCTTGACGACGGCAAGGTAATTGAAATAAAAGACTTCCCCGGTTTTGCCGAGAAAGTCGAAAACAAATGGTAAGAAAAAAGCCTGCAAGTTCAATGCTTGCAGACTTTTTATATTCAGTTCAGATTACCGCTTTCATACATAAGTGCAGTGAGCGCAACTATGGGCGCCGTTTCGCATCTGAGTATTCTCTCGCCCATGGAGCAGACGTGAAGTCCGCGCTCTCTTGCCATGTCCGCTTCGGACTTTTCAAAGCCGCCCTCGGGCCCGGTAATTATGGCTGCGGTTTTAATACTTTTGGAGCCTTTCAGAGCTGTCGGCAATGCCTCCCGCTCTCCTGTTTCATACATGAACAGTCCCAGCTCTGTTTCCGCTGCAGCAGTCAATGCGTCCTCAAATTTTTTGCACCATTTAAGCTCGGGAATTATGCCTCTTCCCGATTGCTTTGCCGCTTCCTCGGCAATTCTCTGCCATCGTTCAAGCTTCTTTTCCGCGGTCTCGGGGCGGGCGATGACTCTTTCGCTGTTGAAGAATATTATCTCGGAAGCACCGGCTTCAACGGATTTTTGGATTATATAATCGGTTTTGTCGCCCTTAGGAAGTCCGCACAAAACCTTAACGTATACGCTTGGCTCAGCCGGGCACTGAACGACCTCAATCACTTCTGCCTCCGCCTCGTCCTTATCCGAGCGGATAAGCCTGCATTTATAGTCGGTTCCTCTACCGTCACAGACGGTAAGCTCCTCGCCCGGGCGAAGACGAAGAACTCTGATATGTTCGGCATCTCTTCCCCTGATTATCGCGGTAGTTCCGAAGTTTGCGGCGTCGGGCATAAAAAATCTCGGCATTTTCTTTCCTCCCGAGGATAGTTTCTGTCGATATTATCTCATATTTCTCACCTCTTTGCAATACGGGCATAGGATGTAAGGGTGATATTTATGCGAGATGAAATTCCCGATATCAAAAATTTTTCTTCAGTCTGGGAACGGGTAGAAGCAAGCTCCAAAATAGAAGAAAAACCGCAGGCAGAAGCCGTATACAAGGCTGAAATCCCCGTTCGCACACGTGCAGAGAGATTTCTTCCGAAGTTCTGATTTCTGCTTTCATATATCGGAGTGGGCGGCGCTGCACGAAGAATAATGCTTTCTGTTCATCTGCCGCCCGCAGTGCCGATGTTTTGCGTTATGTTAACCGAATTGGCTTGCGATTATGTTGCTTTAGCCTCTGCCGCGTTGAAATAACGCTGTTCAAGGATGTCATTTAATATTTTTGTAAAAATCACCAAATCGATGTTAATTTTTGTAATACTTGTTACATTTCCGCTTTTTTTCGGAAACAAATAGTATAAAATGTGAAAAAACAGTTTTTTTCAGCCGTTTCGTTGACATAACTCTTATTTTTATATATAATTTATAAGCCTATACG
>R21__coassemble_1546_pt1 | contig 15259 bp, 14 predicted proteins | sample R21__metabat2_low_PE_019 | metagenome-assembled genome bin R21 | reverse complement strand
TGATATGATGTTTTGCTTCATGAAGTTTGGACAATAAACATACCGTCTCCACATGCACGGTTCGCGGGAACATATCGACGGCGGTGGCTTCTTGCAGCTCATAGCCGCAGCTGTTGAACACGGCGATGTCGCGGGCAAGGGTTGCGGGGTTGCAGGACACATAAACAACTCTTTCGGGCTTCATGCCGCAGATTGCCTTTATTGCATCCTCGCTCATGCCTTTGCGGGGAGGGTCGGTTACTACCACCTCGGGCTGTATTCCGTTTTTGAGAAACTCCTCTGCTGCCTCGGAGGCATCGGCACAGATAAACTCCGCGTTTCCGATGCCGTTATTCTTCGCGTTGCGCTTTGCATTTTCAATAGCCTCGGGGATTATCTCCGCGCCGATAACTCTGCCCGCTTTACGGGCAAGATAAAGGCTTATCGTTCCCGCTCCGCAGTACATATCCAGCACAGTTGATTGCTCAGAGGGTGCAGCATATTCAAGCGCCTTTTCGTAGAGTCTTTCCGCCTGAGGCGGATTTATCTGATAAAATGCCTGAGGCGAAATTTCGTATCTGATACCGCCAAGGCTGTCACCCATTATCTCCGAGCCCCACAAAGTGTAAAACTCGCCTGCGAGCACGGTGTTGCCGCGGGTCTTATTTATGTTGAGAACAATGCCGCTGAGCTCGGGGCAGTCACGGCGCAGATGCTCAACGAGCGCCGCTGTGTTTTCGTGAAGTCCCTTTGCGGAAACTATGCAGGCAACCGCATCCCGTGTATTCACCGCGCGTCTTACATAGACATGGCGTATCGCACCCTCGCCGCTTTTTTCATCATAGGCGGGGATTTTTTTATCTTCCATGAAGCGGAGGACAGAGGCCGCGACCTTATCTGCCAGTTCATTCTGAATAAGGCAGTTATCTATTGGAATAAGCTCGTGAGTGCGGGCGGCAAAAAATCCCGCGCGGCACTCGTCGCCTGCCTTGCGCACGGCATAGATTCCCTTGTTGCGGTAGCGCTTAACGCTGTCGCTTCCGATTATGCGCTCTGCTTCGAGCGACTGTCCGCCGATACGCCGCAGCGCATCATTGACCTTCTGAAGCTTAAAGCGAAGCTCCTCCTCATAGCTCATATGCCACAGGGTGCAGCCGCCGCAGCGTTTAAAGTCGGGACACTCGGACTCACGCCGCTCAGCGGAAAGTCTGACCGCTTCCTCGGCTCTGCCGTAAACTGCGGTGTTTGTGACCTTGACTATTCTTATCTTCCAGACTTCGCCCTTGATTGTCCGCGGGACGAAAACCGCTCTTCCGCCTATTCGGCAGACGCCGCTTCCCTCCGATGTGTAGCCCTCGATTTCGGCTTCAAATATTTCGTTTTTCTTCAAATTTTCCATATATTAAAATATACCATTTTATTGCGCGTATTTCAATCGTGAATAGTTTTTTGAAACAGCGGAAATAATATGCTCGGAATACGATTGGAGGTTACAAATATGAAAAAATTCGCAATACTGATTCTTGCTCTTTCTCTCATATGCGGCGTGCTTACGGGCTGCTCAAGCGACAGAGGCAACATCAGCGATAATGACAACGGCGTAGTTACCGATTCTCCCAACGATGACGACGGCATCATCGATGATGATATCATTGACGACGATCAGGGAAACAAGGACGGAAATACCGACAACGGTAACAGCAACGGCAGCAGCAACAGCAATGGAAACGTCAACGATACCGTTCCCACTTCCATCCCCGGCGAATCACCCTCAGTGGCTTCTCAGCCGGTTACTCCCTGACAAAAAACCGCCTATGGCGGTTTTTTTATTGATTAATTGGCTGACAGGTAGTATTATTCTATTATAATTTAAATCGTAACAGGAGGATTAAATATGAGCTACATACCCACCCCCGAGCAGGCGAAAGAGCTTGTTATGAAATATAACAAGGATGCTTTCCATATTCAGCACGCGGAAACCGTTTCAAAGGTCATGGGCGAGTTTGCAAAAGAATTCGACCCCGACAACGCCGATTTCTGGCGCAGTGTCGGCATGCTCCACGACATTGACTTTGAGCTTTACCCCGAGCAGCACTGCGTCAAGGCAAACGAGATGCTCCACGAGCTGGATATTGACGAGGACATGATTCACGCCGTCATCAGCCACGGCTACGGCATCTGCATCGATGTTGAGCCCACAAAGTTCATGGAGAAGGTTCTCTTTGCAACGGACGAGCTTACCGGTCTTATCGGTGCCGCGGCACTCATGCGCCCCACGGGAATTTCCGACATGGAGCTCAAGTCCCTCAAGAAAAAGTTCAAGGACAAGAAATTTGCCGCCGGCTGCTCCCGCGATGTAATCATCAAGGGCGCCGAGATGCTTGGCTGGGAGCTCGATGAGCTTCTTCAGAGAACGCTTGACGCAATGAAAGTTGATGCTTAAGCTTTTTATTGCCGATGTAAGCACTCTCGATGTGGACTCTCGTATTAACGAGGTGTCCGAGTATCGCCGCGAAAAGATTGAAAAGCTCGCAGACCTTGACGCCAAGCGGCGCTCGCTGGGAGTGGAGCTTCTTCTGAATATTGCCGTTCCCGGGCACCCCCCATACCGCATTGCGGAGAGCGGGAAGCCCTGCTTTGACGGCGATTACCCCGAATTTTCCCTCTCCCACAGCGGAAAATACGCGCTCTGCGCCGTATCCGACACCGCTGTCGGCGCGGATGTTGAGGCCCCGAGGGCAAATTCCTTAAAGCTTGCAAAGCGATTTTTCACGGGCTCGGAATACGAGGCTGTAAGCCATGCGGAAAATCCCGACGATGAATTCTGCCTCATATGGGTCATAAAGGAAAGCTATATAAAAGCTACGGGGCAAGGTTTTGCCTGCCCTTTGAATTCATTTGAAGCAAACGATGAAATCGGCGAATACCGCACATGGCACAGCGTGCTTGACGGCTATCACATAGCGGTCTGCACCAAAGCTGACACAAGCGAAATTAAATTGAAAATCTGTACGCTATAAAAAAAGAACCACTTAAGTGGTTCTTTTTTTATATGCTTTCCAGAAGTGCCGGAATTTCGGAAAGCTCATGTATTTCATAATCTGCGGGTATCTCGGGATTCTGCGGTGCCCTGTGCGGGTTATACCAGCAGGTTTTGATTCCTGCGTTTATGCCGCCCTGAATATCCGAGGTCAGGCTGTCGCCGATTACGATGCTCTCAGATTTTTCAAACTCCGGGATTTTCGCAAAACAGGCATCAAAAAATGCCTTTGAGGGTTTATCAAAGCCCACAAGCTCGGAAATGAAAATATCCTTAAAATACTTTGCCATACCCGATATTTTTATTCTTCCGTTCTGGACGTAGGCAGTTCCGTTTGAGGTTATATACAGCGCATATTTTCCGCAGAGAGCCTGCAGAAGCTCCTCCGCGCCGTCAAGAAAATATGCGCCATGGCTGAGGTTTTCCTCGTACAGGCTCTGCGTCTTTTGGCTTGAAATATCAAGCCCTATCTGCGAATAGAGAATGTCAAAGCGGCGTGTCAGAAGCTCTGCCCTCGTAATCTCGCCTTTCTCAAGCAACTTCCACTGGCTCAGATTAATCCCGCTGTAAAGCTGAATCAGCTCGTCCGTAGGCTCAACGCCAAGCTCTATGAATGTCTGCCTGATAGCCAGTGCCTCGGCTTTATGAAAATCAAGCAGAGTATCATCAATATCTAAAAATACGTTTTTTATCATTACTCAAATCTCCGGCACATAAATATTGAACAGCCCATAGGATCATCGTTATAGGGCTCGCATACGGCAAAGCCCAGCTTATCGTAAAGATGCTTAGCCGCATCAAGGCCCGGGAGCGTATCGAGATAGACGGCTTCATAGCCGATTTCCTTTGCATCATCAAGTATTTTCTCTGCAAGAATTCGGGCATAGCCTCTTCCGCGGTATTCGGGGCGGACATAGAGTCTTTTAAGCTCTCCTGAGTTTTCCCCGTCATGGCGTTTCATGGCAACGCAGCCAACCGCCTTGCCATCAAGTCGGGCAATATACAGTCTGCCGTCGGGCTCGCCGTATTTAGAGCGCAGATCCGCGATTTCAGCATCGTAATTCTGTATCTGAAGATATCCGGCAAAACCGGGATTGCTCTCGATGAGCATATTCGTATACTCGGTAAAAAGCGCCAGCATATCCTCCCTTTCATCATATCCGGGGCTCAACGTCAGTTCCTGCATTTTCACATCTCCTCTGTATTGATATCAGAATTATAAAGTAATAAGAATCGCAATGCAAGTGGGATGTTCATTAATTGCCGTCAATAAAGCATACAATAAATCGCTTTTGATGCAAATTTAATAAAGGAGAGAATAGTATGGAAACTAAACGTGAAGGGTTTGGCTCCAACTTCGGTTTTATCATGGCCGCTGTCGGCTCGGCTGTCGGTCTTGGCAACATCTGGGGCTTTCCTTACAAGATGGGCAGATGCGGCGGCTTCGCATTCCTGCTTATCTATCTGGCTCTCGCGCTCTTCGTAGGGCTTGCAGTCATGGTCGGCGAGCTTGCAATCGGGCGCAAGACCGGTAAGAGCCCAATTGCTGCGTACCGCGCAATGAGCAAAAAATTTACCTGGATGGGCTACATAGCGGTTATAGTGCCATTCGTGGTGCTCTGCTTTTACTTTGTCCTCGGCGGCATGGTAATGCGCTACGCAGTCGGTTATCTGCTCGCCCTGTTCGGTGTCAACACATGGGGCGGCGATATTGCCGGTTTCTTCGGAAGCTTCATATGCAACGGCGGCAGCATGGTCATCTGGACCGCAATATTCATCGTGCTTAACGCAATCATCGTCGCGGGCGGTGTCGGCGGCGGAATTGAAAAATTCTGCAACATCGGTATGCCCTGTCTTTTCGTTATCCTCATCGTCGTTATCATTTATGTTGCATGTCAGCCCGGCTCGCTGGACGGCTACAAGTTCATGTTCGGCTGGAACATCGAGCCGCTGAAAGAAAACTTCCTCGAGGTCATGAAGACCGCCGCAGGTCAGATGTTCTTCTCTCTGTCTCTGGGCATGGGCGCAATGATAACCTACGGCTCTTACCTTTCCAAGTCCGAAAAAATACAGAAAAACGCCGTTATCATAGTCGTCATGGATACTCTTGTTGCCGTTATGGCGGGCATGATCGTTCTCCCCGGCTGCGCGGCATTCGGCGTTGACTATGGCGCAGGTCCCGGCCTGCTCTTTGCATCCATGCAGGTGGTATTTGACCGCATGGGCGGTGCCATCGGAAACCTTATGGGCTTCCTGTTCTACTTCCTCGTATTCATCGCGGCTATATCCTCCTCCATGTCCCTGCTGGAGGCCATTACAGCGGCGCGAGTCGACGCAAACACCGAGAGCGGCAAAGCTCCCGCTCGAAAGAAAACCGCTGTTGTCTTCGCAATCATCATCTTCCTGTTCTGCCTCCCCACCGCCCTTGACGGTCTGGGCTCCGGCATTGCTGGCGGTGCGTCCCTTGCGAATCCCGCAGAAGTATTCGGCGGAAAGGTTCAGGGCTGGAACGACTGCTGGCTTGACTTCTACGACCTTATCTCCGAGGGCATTCTGATGCCTGTCGGCGCAATGGTCATGGCGTTTGCCATCGGCTGGCTTTGGAAGATTGACACGGTTATCGAAGAGGCAGAGCAATGCGGCAACCGTTTCCATGGCAAAAGCTTCTTCAATATATGCTACAAGTTCATTACCCCCATCGGTATGCTGTTCGTTCTTTATGCGCAGATTACCGGCTTCTTCGGTCTGTAACTCCGGGTCTCAGTAAAAAAAGAGCTTCAGTCATATGACTGAAGCTCTTTTTGAACATTTGCTGTTTAATCCATATCCTCAAAGGCTTCAAGCCCCTGCTTTGCTTCGGGCTTGTTGTCGCCATGCTTTACAAACAGCATGGTTACAAAGCTCAGTGCAACGAATATCGCCGCATAGGGGAACAGAAGCTTATAGCTTATATGGCCCATAAGGAAGCCTGCGAAAATAGGTGTTATTACCTGCGCTGCCATGGAGAAGGTGTAATAGTATCCCGTGAACTTGCCCACGTCCGAGCCCTTGCACATCTCTACAACCATGGGGAGGGAGTTCACGTTTATTGCCGCCCATGCAAGGCCGGTCAGCGCAAACGCCAGATACATAACAAGGTTTATGCTCTGCATGGTGGTGGTAAGCACAAAGCCGAGAGTAAAGCAGATTGCCAGAAGCACAACGCCGCCCATTATGGTCTTTTTGCGGCCGATTCGGGATGCCAGCGCGCCAATGGGGATATAGCTGACTATTGCGCCGCCCGTTGCTATAAGCAGGCAGGTTGATGCGCCGCCAAGCTTCTGACCCATGACCTCGCTTATGTAGGTCGTAAACCATGTCTCAACTGCATTGTAGCCTATAAACCACAGTGAAATGGAGCACAGCAGGAATATAAGGCTCTTCTTTACCGCCTTGGGAAGTTCTTCGTTGCCGCTTCCGTCATCCTCTGCCAGATTCCACTCGGGATGCTGCTTTTCAAGCTCATGCTGCTCCTCAACGAGCTTGGGCTCTTTTACGGTAAGAAACAGTATTCCTATCGAAACGAACATTATTGCCGCAACCACAATGAACAGAGGCTGATAGTTAACATGTTCCATTGCCGCAACCTTGCTGTTGGGGTACATGACCGCCGCAACGCCGAGGTAAATGATGCCACCTATTGCGCCCATGAGGTTTATGATTGCATTGCCCTTGCTGCGCAGAGGCTTGGGGGTTATATCGGGCATAAGCGCAACCGCAGGAGAGCGGTAAGTTCCCATTGCCACAAGCAGCAGGCCCAGAACAATTATAAAGGAAACGGTCTTAAAGCCAGTAGGTGCCGCAGCATAACTGTTATCAATAATGGGCAGTATATTCATCAGAATTATTGCAATTCCCGTTCCGAAAAGGATAAACGGCATTCTGCGTCCCATTTTTGATTTGCATTTATCCGATATTGCGCCGAACATCGGCAGCAGGAACAGAGCCAGAATGTTGTCGGCCGCCATTACCGCACCCGAATAGGTCTCGTCAAGGTGGAAGGTTTCGGTCAGTATCAGAGGGATAACGCTGTTATACATCTGCCAGAATGCACAGATTGACAGAAAAGCGAAGCCCGTCAGAATGGTGCGCTTGTTATCAAGTTTCATTACTTTCTCCTTCGGTTTCACATGAAAGTTTACTTATATTTTACATTATGGCACATATTTTTTCAACAGATTTGTTGTATAATATAACCAAGTTTAATTTGACCGACTGTACATAAAGGTGTACAATATATTCAACAAACACGGAGGTGTCGGCAATGAGCAAAATATCAAAAATAGCACTTCCCGCTCTGGCGGTTTCAGGTCTTGCTATGAGCAGTCTGGTGTTTCTGATTGCACCGGGCAACATATATAAATCTCAGCGCAAGCTGTTCAAGGGAAAGAACTTTGCCCACCGCGGACTGCACAAACGCAGCAAGGTGATTCCCGAAAACTCCCTCGCCGCATTCGAAGCTGCCGCATCCTACGGCTACGGCATTGAGCTTGATGTTCAGCTTTCAAAGGACGGGCAGGTCGTTGTTTTCCATGATGATACTCTCAACCGTGTCTGCGGTGTCGATGCCAGAGTTGATGAAAAGACCTATGATGAGCTTAAAACCATGAGCCTTTGCGGAACCGACCAGACCATTCCTCTGTTCACCGATGTTCTGAAATGCATTCGCGGCAGGTCCTGCCTTATTGTTGAGCTCAAAAACGGGAAACGCAACAGCGAGCTTTGCGAAAAGACATATGAAATCCTTAAAAAATACAGCGGAGATTTCTGCATCGAAAGCTTCAATCCCTTTATCGTCCGCTGGTTTAAGCGCAACGCTCCTGAAATAGTCCGCGGTCAGCTTGCCTGCCCCCCTGCCGATTACGGCGATGAGGTAAAGCCCCTTACCGCATTCCTGCTCGGCAACACGCTTCTCAATTTCCTCGGCAGACCCCAGTTCATTGCATATAAGATCGAGCCCAAGCCCTTCACCGTCCGCCTTTCTGAGGCGCTGGGCGCAATGAAGTTCTGCTGGACCAGTCACGAATGGGTCAATGAAAAAGAAAACGACGCCGTTATCTTTGAGTTCTACAAACCCAAGCTTACATTCAAGCACAAAAAACAGCTCATTTAAATTTTCTCCAAAACTGTATTGACATTCCTTCTTGCTGATGATATCATTTTGATATCAAATTAATGCAAGGAGGAATTTCTCATGCAGGAAAAGATACTTAACAACAAGAAAAACGGAATGATGTTCCTCATTCTGTTCTCCCTTCTCTATCTCGGAGCCGTTGCACTTATCATTTACGGGGCAGCAAACATGAAAAACATACCCATAGCAATCGGCATTATCTGGGTGTGTGTCGGCTGGATATTCTTCCTCGGCCTCAGAGTTCTGAAGCCTCAGGAAGCGCTTGTACTTACCCTGTTCGGCAAATATGTCGGCACTCTCAAGGACGCAGGCTTTTACTTTGTAAATCCTTTCTGCGGCGCAGTAAACCCCGCTGCAAAGACCAAGCTGAGCCAGAGCGGTGACGTTGACAGCGCAAACAGCGGCAAGCTCCTCTCCGTTGCACTCAGCAGTGCAGCAAACGCAAATGTTGAGACCACAAGCAAGAAGATTTCCCTCAAGGTCATGACTCTGAGCAACGCCCGCCAGAAGATCAACGACTGCCTCGGCAACCCCATTGAAATCGGAATTGCAGTCACATGGCGCGTTGTTGACACCGCAAAGGCAGTATTCAATGTAGATAACTACAAGGAGTACCTCTCCCTCCAGTGCGACACCGCGCTGAGAAACATCGTTCGCATTTACCCCTATGATGTTGCTCCCAACATCGACACCACCGGCGACGGCTGTGCCGACGAAGGCAGCCTGCGCGGCTCAAGCGAAATCGTTGCAGAACGAATCCGCGATGAAATTCAGCAGAAGGTTGCTGATGCAGGCCTTGAAATCGTTGAAGCACGCATCACCTATCTCGCATACGCACCCGAAATCGCGGCGGTTATGCTCCAGCGCCAGCAGGCATCCGCAATAATCGACGCGCGCAAGATGATCGTTGACGGTGCGGTCGGCATGGTAGAGCTTGCTCTCCAGCGCCTTAATGATGGCGGAATGGTTGAGCTCGACGAGGAGCGCAAGGCTGCCATGGTTTCCAATCTGCTCGTTGTCCTCTGCGGTAACCACGATGCACAACCCATAGTAAATTCAGGAAGTTTGTATTAATATGGCTGAGAAAAAACAGGTCCCATTGAGATTATCTGCAAAACTTTATGACGCAATTGCCGCTTGGGCAGAGGATGATTTCCGCTCGGTTAACGGGCAGATTGAATACCTGCTGACCGAGTGCGTTCGGCAGCGCAAAAAAAACGGCAAATACGTGTCTGAGCATCTCGATGAGCCCCCTGAACTCGATATTTAAAAGCTTAATTCCCTGCCGAATAGCTTCGGCAGGGAATTTTTTCGGAGGAATTATGAAAGACAGGAAGTTCAGCAAATACATGATCTTCGCCTTTGCAATCGCATGGGCGCTCCAGATAGTCGCTTCAATCTTCTCAAACAAAGGCAATATAATGGCATTTCAGGCCATAACCGCGGTTTCCATGTACGCACCTTTCGCCGCCGTACTGCTGTCGGGAATCAGCATAAGAGATATAGGCTGGCACCCAAAGCTTTTAAAGGGTAAGGCAAAATATGTTGCAGCTGCGTGGCTGATGCCCGCTGTCCTTTCCGTTCTCGGTGCAGCAATCTATTTTCTCTGTTTCCCAAAGGCATTTGACAGCAGCGGTTCTTACCTTGCGGCCCAGCTCGGAGAAGAGGGGCTGAAGCAGCTTGCCGAACAGGGACTCAATCTCAGGCTCTACAGCCTGATAAGCCTGATAACAGCCATCACCTACGGTCCACTTATAAACACCTTTGCCGCTCTTGGCGAAGAGATCGGCTGGCGAGGCTATATGTACCCGAGGCTAAAGGAAAAGTTCGGTGTCCTGAAAGGCCGCCTTATAGGCGGAACGATATGGGGTGTATGGCACTGGCCGCTTATGATTTTCGCAGGCTATGAATACGGCAAAAGCTACTTCGGCGCACCTGTACTCGGGCTTATCGTCTTCTGCGTTTTCACTATCGTCGTCGGTATACTGCTGGATGAGCTTTACGACAAAACCAAGTGCATATGGATTCCCGCCCTTGGTCACGGAGCAATTAACGCATCAAACTTTGTAGTAGCGTTTATGAGCGCAGACTATGCCGACAGAATGATTCTGGGGCCCTTCCAGAACGGCATTATCGCCGCAATTCCGCTTATCATCACCGCACTTATTATCTGCAGAAAAAGAACGGCGGCAGAAAAGTAAAACAAAAAAATAATGCTCCACGGGATTTATCTCATGGAGCGTTGTTATTAAAAAAAGCCCGCAGAGAAATCTCTGCGGGCTTTCCAATCAACCGGGCGATATTTCATGCCCTTTAACCTGAACTCAGCTTATATGCTAAGCCGTATTTCGGTTTACGGTTGTAAGTAAATTACTCTTTAACAGTCTCTTCTGCGAGAGAGCCGACCATTGCCTTGAGCTCTGCATTCTCAGCCTCGAGTCTTGCAAGGCGCTCGGTGTTTGCGGTCTCTGCGCTCTTTGCTGCTACGGAAGCTGCTGCTGCGTTTGCCTGAGCCTTAGCCTGAGCAACTTTCTTCTTAGCTGCTTTTCTTGCAATGCTTGCGAAGATAACGAAGAGAACTGCAACAACTGCGAGTACTACAACTGCCTTGAACTGAAGGTCGCCGGAGTAAGTGGTGACGATGTCTTCAGGTGCTACACCTGCAGTCTCAATGACATTGCGGGTGGGGTAGATGTAATCGGTGTATCCGGTGATGAGACCAACAACGTTAGCTGCAACTGCGAGGATTGCGGAAACGATGCCGAGCTTCTTGCCGGTCTTAATGCCGCCGGTGATGGAAGCAACAATACCGAAGATACCTGCAATCAGGCCGAGGACAGATGCAACTGCCATCATGCCGATGATAGCGATTCTGGGAAGAACTTCGCCGGTGATGTCAGCTTCCTGGAGGCTGAGGTACTCTTCTGCGCCGTCGCAAACTGCGGAGCAAGCGTCGAGGTCAACGAAATCACAGCCGCGAACCTTCTTTACAGAGCCGTCATCATTGAGTGCGTAAACACCGTGGAAGTCGTCACCGAGGATCTTTGCGAGAGAGGGAACGGTTTCGCCGCGCTTTTCAGTGCCGCAGGGAACCATCTGGTCGAGGAGCTGGAGCATGCCTTCTGCAAGCTGTGCCTGACCATCTTCGTAAACGGAAAGCTGTGCATCGCCGTCTGCGAGCTGCTTTGCGCCGTCAGCGAGCTGGGCTCTGCCGTCTGCAAGCTGTGCTTTACCTTCTTCAAGTGCTACAAGACCGTCTTCGTAGGTTTTGAGCTGAACCTTGCCGTCAGCAACCATCTCATCAATGTATGCGGGAAGGTCGCTTACGTCATCGGGAAGCTCAAGACCGAGCTGAGCGCCGAGGGGCTTAACCATCTGTGCAAACCATGCCTGTGCGGTTTCAAAACCGGGCAGCTTTGCGATGGTGCCGTTACGGAACTGCTGGTAGGTGTCAATGAGGGGCAGGAGAGGCTCGATGGTTGCGAGCTTTTCTTTACCTTCATTGTATGCCTGGGTGTTGTCGTCGATCAGCTTCTGGCCTGCTGCGAGCTTTGCTTCGCCGGCTGCAAGCTGCTTCTGACCGTCTGCATATGCTGCCAGACCTGAGTTGTAGGTATTAACGCCGTCGAGGTAAACCTGCTCATTTTCCTTAAGCTGGCTGATACCGTCGCGAGCGGTGGCAATACCTTCGTTTGCCATGTCTGCGTCTGCCTGCTTATATTCCTTAATGTTCATGATGTCCTTCAGACCTGCTGCACAAGCAAACAGTCCGAAAACACATGCGCAAACAAGAAGAATACTGCAGATCATAAGTAATACTCTTTTCATGATAGTCCTCCCTAAAGAATTTTTATAAAAAGTTTACTTAATGACTATACTTTTTGTTTTACTTTTGACAGTTTAACATATGCTGTCGCAAATTTAAAGAAAAATTTACGATATTTTTAAGGTTTTTTTAACAATTTATTTGGCTTATCTTCAATCATCTGCATTTTATACAAATTTTTCGCTCTGATTTAGCACATTTCGCCAATTTTTCGGTACACAAGCTCCATTTGTGTCTAAATCCATATGTAACACATTATACATAAAGCTTGCCGGCAATTGTGAACATTCTGTGAATATTATAACGTATATCAGCTATTATGTAAACATCTATTTTCTGAATACGGCAAATATATGCGATAATATTTATTAATACTATTATATGTATAGGCTTGTGAAAACTTTATTCGTATACTTTAAAACTGAAAATCCCAAAAAACGCTTTACAAACCGGCACTTTGGTGATATCATATCAAAGCTTGAGCCCGTGTACTCAGCTTTTGGGAGTCCTTTCATCCCGCTGCTTAGTCACAGGGTATAGTTAAATTTAGAAAGGGGTATAATCAATATGATTACCAAAGACCAGAAGACTTCCGTTATCGAAGCAAACAAGACCCACGAGACCGACACCGGTTCTCCCGAGGTTCAGATTGCAATCCTCACCGAGCGTATCCGTCAGCTGACCGCTCACCTGAAGGTTCATCCCAATGATGACCACAGCCGTCTCGGCATGTACAAGATGGTCGGTAAGCGCCGCCGTCTGCTCGACTACCTCGCAAAGAAGGACATCGAGCGTTACCGTGCAATTATTGCAAAGCTGGGTATCCGTAAGTAACTCAGCATTTTCCGAAGGGTATGAAGGTTTTTATGCAGGGGACAATTTAATATTGTTCCCTGCTTTTTTAATCCCGTTTATATCTTTCGTCTGCACTTCAGTTAACCAATGAACGCAGGGAAGCTTAGTATTTGATAATGAGCCCTACGGACTTATTCTCAAGTGCTATGCTCCTGCGTTCGAAAGAATATAAAAAGGAGATATACAAATGATTATCACACACAAAGAGTTTCCCAACTACAAAAAGTATGAAATCATGTATGAGGGTCGTCCCCTCTCCATGGAAGTCGGCAAGCTTGCTGAGCTGTGCAACGCATCCGTTCTGGTAAAGTACGGCGAGACCTCCGTTCTCGTTACCTGCACCGCTTCCGCACGTCCCAAGGACGGCATCGACTACTTCCCTCTCGCAGTTGATTTCAATGAAAAGCTTTACGCAGTAGGCCGCATCCCCGGTTCCTTCATGCGCCGCGAAGGCAAGCCCAGCCTCCCCGCAGTTCTGGCATCCCGCCTTATCGACCGCCCCATGCGCCCTCTGTTCCCCACCGACCTGCGCAATGACGTTGTCATCGCATGCGAGGTCATGTCCATCGACCGCGACTGCAGCCCCGAAATCACCGCAATGATCGGTGCATCCGCAGCAGTTTCCATTTCCGACGTTCCCTTCAACGGTCCTATCGCAGGCATCGTTCTCGGCTGGGACGGCGAGAAGTTCCTCTTCAACCCCACCGAGGAAGAGAAGAAGACCAACCGCATGACCACCACCATCGCAGCAACCCACAAGAAGATCGTCATGATCGAGTCCGAGGCAGATCAGGTTCCCGACGATGTTATGTACGAAGGCATCGTTCAGGCTCACGAGCATCTTCAGCCCGTTCTTGACCTCATCGACAAGATGGTTGAGGAAATCGGCAAACCCAAGTTCGAGTATGAGCACGCTTCCTTTGACGAAGAGCTCTTCGAGACCCTCGTTGCAAACGATTTCGAGGCAATGGAATACTGCATGGATACCGACGACAAGAACGTCCGCGAGCAGCGCGTTAACGAATGGGTTACCGCAATGCAGGAGAAGTATGAGGAAGAGCACCCCGACATGATGCAGTTCATGGACGAGATTCTCTACAAGATTCAGAAGAAGGTCGTAAAGAAGTGGCTGCTTGCAGGCAAGCGCGTTGACGGCCGTCAGATGAACGAAATCCGTCCTCTCGCAGCAGAGGTCGGCGTTCTGCCCGTAGTTCACGGCTCCGGTCTCTTCACCCGCGGCCAGACTCAGGTTCTCTCCGTTGCAACTCTCGCAACTCTCTCCATGACCCAGAAGCTGGATACCATCTGGGAAGAGGAAGAGAAGCGCTTCATGCACCACTATAACATGCCCGCTTACTCCACCGGCGAAGCACGTGCCAGCCGCAGCACCGGCCGCCGCGAATACGGCCACGGCGCACTTGTTGAGAAGGCACTTGAAAGCGTCATCCCCGATGTTGAAGATTTCCCCTACGCAATCCGCGTAGTTTCCGAGGTTGTTTCCTCCAACGGTTCCACCTCTCAGGGCTCCATCTGCGGCACCACCCTCGCACTCATGGACGCCGGCGTTCCCATTAAGGCTCCCGTAGCAGGTATCTCCTGCGGCCTCATTCAGGACGGCGACGACTTCACCACCTTCATCGACATTCAGGGTGTTGAGGACTTCCACGGCGAGATGGACTTCAAGGTTGCAGGTACCAAGCAGGGTATCACCGCAATCCAGATGGACCTTAAGAACGATGGTCTTAAGCACGAGATCGTAAAGGAAGCATTCCAGATCACCCGCGAAGCACGCTTCCAGATCCTCGACGAGATCATGCTCAAGGCAATTGCCGAGCCTCGCAAGGAGCTTGCAAAGACCGCTCCCAAGATGATTCAGATGAAGATTAACCCCGACAAGATCCGCGAAGTTATCGGCTCCGGCGGCAAGGTCATCCAGAAGATCACCGCTGATACCGGCTGCAAGATCGACATCGACGACGACGGCTCCATCTTCATCGCATCCGAGGATATTGAGGCCTGCCGTGCAGCACGCACCATCATCGAAAACATTGTTTTCGAGCCCGAAGTCGGCGCACTGTACTACGGCAAGGTTGTCCGCATCATCCCCATCGGCGCATTCGTTGAGCTTGCTCCCGGCAAGGACGGCATGTGCCACATCAAGGATCTTGAGTTCAAGCGCACCGAAAAGGTTGAGGATGTTCTCAACGTCGGCGATATGACTTGGGTCAAGGTTACCGAGATTGATGACCGCGGTCGTGTAAACCTCTCCCGCAAGGAAGCTCTCAAAGAGCGCGGCGAGGCATAATCAAACAGCAAAAATCCCCACTGAGAATGAACTGCTCTCCGTCAAGAGTACAATGAAATAATATAAAGATTATCACGGTCA